>OFTY01001063.1_pt1 | contig 13921 bp, 7 predicted proteins | sample 1775061 | NCBI WGS metagenome assembly OFTY01 (sample SAMN08195773, study PRJEB24354) | sludge metagenome | isolation source: sludge from phenol fed wastewater aerobic bioreactor B | place: India: Nagpur | collected 2016-09-16 | reverse complement strand
CTGCAGATCAATGGCGTTCTGACGGGCGTTCTGGTCAATCCCGATATTCGCGTCGGCGACATCATCGACTTCGCCTATTCCTTCCGCACGCAGTTCGACGTCTTCAACAACCCGATCGAAGCGCTGGCCTATTCCTACTCCCCGATCCCGGTGGATCTGGGCGTAACGACGATCAGCTGGCCGACATCGATGAACGTGCAGACTCGCACCGGACGCCACGCCGCCATTCCCCCAATCACCCAGCAGGGCGACTTTAAGGTTCTGGTCAATCGTCTGACCGACGCCGAAGGGGAAACCTATCCGAGCGCCATCGCCGTTCGCTCTCTTCCCGACTATGGCTGGCAGATCAGCAGCATCCCGCAATGGGGGACTGTCGCGGAGCACATTCGCCCCGCTTTCGATCAAGCCAGCGCCCTGCCGGATGCCGCCGATCTGGCGGCCCATGTGGCGCGAATAAAGTCCGAGCATACGGCCCCGGAAGCCCGCGCCTTGGCGGCGCTGCGACTGGTTCAGGACGAGGTGCGCTACATGGCCCTGACGCTCGGCGAAGGCGGTTGGCTTCCGGCCTCGGCCAGTGAGGTCTGGGCCAGGCGTCAAGGCGACTGCAAGGGCAAGACCGTGCTTCTGATCGCCCTGCTGAGAGAACTGGGGATCGACGCAGTTCCAGTTCTGGTGTCCACAGACAACCTGCCGCTCGATAAGTACCTGCCGATGGTCAGCGTGTTCGACCATGTGATCTTGAAGGCTCGTATCAACGGTGAAACCTATCTGATGGACGGAGCGCGCATCGGCGACCGCAGTCTGACGCCGGACGTTCCACTGGTTCATGAGTACGTTTTGCCCATCGTGGAGCGCGCACGCCTGGAGCAAATCCCGCTCAAGATGCCGCCGCGTCCAACCGGTACGATGCATATCGAGATCGATCTTTCCGACGGTATCTACAGCCCTGCGCGCGTTACGCTGACAGATACCGACCGGGGCGCCAGCGCCACTGAGATGCAGGCCGGCGTGGCCCAGGTTCCGGCCGCCGAACTGACCCGCCTATATGACGAACGCTGGAACCTGTTCCTGAAGGAATTCGGTCAGGTTTCAGACATCAAGAGCCAGTGGGAGTATCGCGAAGACACTCACGAGTTTATCGCCCGTGCGACCGCTCGCATTGCTTTCGACTGGAGCGACGGACCGGTCAATATTCCCTTGGCCCACGTCACGTGGAAAGGGCTTGAGCCGCACACGAACGAGAAGTTCAAAGACGCGGATTACAGCACGAACTTCCCCAGTTCGTCCTCATTCCGCACTACCGTCATCCTGCCCGAAGGCGAGGACATCGTTGATCTGTCGGTCCAGCCTTATGAAGTCGAGGCTGGCGCGACCCGTTATTTCCGCACCGTCCAACGCAACGGCAATCGGTTGGAGACGGATCGCGGCTCGATCACTCTGCGCCCCTACGCCACAGCGGCGGAGGTTCAGACCGAGCAGGCGGGCATGGACAGCTTCAAAGACCTTAAGGCCACCATGCAGGTGAAGCGAGGCTACACGCTGACGGCGGCCGACAGGCAGACGCTGACGACAGCCCCCGAGGGCGACCCCGAGGTGGCACTGCGCCGCGGCTACTCACGTTACGACGTAGGCGATCATGTCGGCGCCATCGCCCAGTTCGACGCCGCCATCGCGGGCTTTCCTTCGCCCCATGCCAACGCCCTGGCCAATCGCGCCCTGGCCTATCTGGCGCTGAATGATCTGGAAAAAGCCCGCGCCGACATCGCGGCTGGCGAGGCCGTCGATCCGAACGAAACGATGCTGTTCCACGCGAAAGGGCGTCTGGCCGAAATCGAAGAAGACGATCTGGAGGCCGTTCTGGCCTTCACCGGCGCTCTTCGGTCGTGGCCCGAGAACAGCCACGCCCTTTACCGCCGCGCCGCCGCCTATGAGCGGATGGGGCAATCCGCTCGCGCCCTCGCCGATCTGGAGCGGATCATCACATTGGAGCCGCAGGAAATTGAAGCCAAGGGCGCCTTGGCGACCCAGTTGCTTCGAATGGGCCGCACCGAACAGGCCTATGAACAGGCTGGCCTGATGGCGCAGACCGCCGGCTATCCCGACGCGAAGACCCAGATTTTCATCGGCATGGCACAGGCTCTGGCGTCCAATCTCAAGGCATCAGATCCCGCCAAAGCCGAGACAGCGCTGACCAACGCCCTGTCGATGGAAAGCGACTTCCCCGCCCTGCTGATCGATCGTGCAGGCATCCGCGCGATGCAGGGCGACAGTCAGGGCGCCGCCGCCGATATGGCGCGCTTCAAACAACTGACCCGCATCAACCTTGATGACCCCGCGCAGGCCTGCGTCTCACGGTCCCTATTCCGGCACAGCCGCGACGCCGCACTGGCCATGTGCGACAAGGCCATTGACCGAGAAGAAAACGACGCTGCCCTGCACATACGGCGCGGCTATCTGCTGCACGCCCTGAACCGCGAGAATGAGGCTGCCGCCGCCTATCGCACAGCGACAGAACTGGCCCCTTCCAACCCGAAGGCCAGATACGGCCTGGGCAAGATGCTCAAGAGCGCCGGCCAGACCGCAGAGGGCGACGCCCTCATGACTGAAGCCTTGAGCTCTGATCCAAGGGCCAACGAAGATTATAACACGCCTCTATATGAGGTCAGTGGCAGCGCGTAGGTTAGCAGGGCAGCGTGCTGGCATGCGACCGCAGGCTCAGCCGGAACACGGTCGCCGGAGTCCGCTCCAGGGTCAGGGCGCCGCCGTGGGCGTGGGCGATCTGGCGGGCCAGGCTGAGGCCGATGCCCGAACCGTTCGGCTTGGTGGTCACGAAGGGGCGGAAGATGCGTTCGGCGTCGGCCGGCGATACGCCGGGGCCGTCGTCGGCGACCTCGATCACCAGCGTCTCGTCGGCCTGCTTGACCGATAGCCGAACCGCGCCGGACGGCGCGCCGTCAACCTGCGTCGCCTCGGCGGCGTTCTGAAGCAGGGCCCACACAGCCTGGTGCATCTGATCCCGGTCCAAGGCCCAGGACAGATCTTCCTGCGCATTCACATGCAGGGTCGCCGCTGGCCAGCGGCTGGCGAACAGGCGCGCCAGATCGTCCGCCATCTCGCGCACGGACACAGGCCGCCGGATCGGCTCTGGCAAGCGAGCCAGCGTGCGATAGGCCTCGGCGAACCGCTGCAGCCCGTCGGCGCGGCGCGCCAGGACGCCCAGGATTTCGCGCAGCAAATCCGGATCGTCGTGCGCCCCGTTCAGAACGTCGAGAGCGCTTTCCGAGAGCGAGGCGATCGGCGCCAGGCCGTTGAGCAGTTCATGGCCCAGAACCTCGACCAGTTCGGCCGTCACGCGGGCCTCAGCGACACGCTCTTCCTGCTCCACGTCGATCAGGGCCGCCAAGGACGAGCCGCCCTCGGACGCCAGTTCGACGCGATCCAGCCGCCAGCGTCGACCGGACTGGCGGAAATGGGCGACCTCGCGATCGAACAGGGCCGGCGGCGGCGGCAGAATGCGGTCTTCGGCGCTGAAAAGGTCGCGCGCTGCGCGGTTCAAGGCCCTGGCCGTCGCCCCCTCGACGCCGACCAGGGGCGTCGGCGCGGCGTCCAGCAACACCCGCAGCGCCATCGCCTCCCCCTCGTCGGGCGACGCCGCCGCAACAGACGCAGGCGGACGCCTGTCCCACATCCGCGCGTTCAGCACGCTGAGCCAGACCGCCGCAAGCGCCGCGCCGGTCAGCGCGCCCCACATGCCGGATCGCCAGGCCAGAACAGCCGCCACGCCGCTGGCCGTCAGGCCGAGCGCGCAGGCGAGCGCTGACGCTGCCCGCCTAGAGACCATGACGGGCCATGCGCCGATAGAGCGCCCCCCGGCTCAACCCCAGGGCCGCCGCAGTCTGAGAGACATTGTGCCGATGTTCACGCAACGCCGCGGCGATGATCGCCTTCTCGGCGTCGCCGAGATCAAAAGCGTTGTCGGCAGGCGTATCCAGCGCATCCGACACCGGCGACAGCGGAGCAACGACGGCCGCCGCCTCGATCTTTCCGTCCTCCGACAACAGCACCGCGCGCTCGACCGCCAGGGCCAGACCGCGCGCCTCGTCGGGCCACACGGCCGCGCGGATCGCCGCCTCAGCCCCAGGGGTCAGTTGCGCAGCCGGGCGGCCGAACCGCTCGGACGCTTCACGCGCGAAGTGGCGGGCCAGGATGACGGCGTCGTCCTCGCGCTCCGCCAGGGAGGGCGTCGCCGTTTCGACCGTCGCCAGCCGCCGCCGCAAGGCCGCAGACAAGCCGGTCGTTCCTGAAAGCAGGCTGAAGCAGCGCAGCGTCGGGGGCAGTTGATCCAGCAGCCGCGATTGCGCCACGTCGTCCAGCGCCTCCGCATGACGCAGGATGACCGCCCCCTCTTCCGGATCGAAGCGCCAGGCGGCCGGATCGCGCAGGTCGATCTTGCGCAGCGGCTGATCGGCCAGAGGCGAGGCCGCGTGGATCGCCCTGGCCGTCAAGGTGCGGCCCGCTCCCGACGGTCCGACCACCGCGACGCTGGCCGACGTCGGGCCGATGCGGCGGATCAGATCGCGCAATCGCTGGACGGCGGCGCTGTCGCCCAGCAATCGCGCCGGAGCGGCCTCGCCCGCGACGGGCGGCGCCGACGGCGTTTCAATGGGCGCACGGCGGGCGATCGCAGCCTCGACCTTGGCGATCAGGTCGCGATTGCGCCAGGGCTTCATGACGAAGTCGCGCGCCCCCGCCTGCATGGCCGCCACGGCGATGCCGACGCCGCTGTGGGCAGTGATGACCACGACACAGGCCGTCGGATCATCCGCCATGATCCGCCGCAGACAGGCCAGTCCTTCTTCGCCGCTCGTTTCGCCGGGGCCGAAATTCATGTCCAGCAGCACGGCGTCGTATCGCGCGGAGGCCAGACGCGACAGCGCCTCCTGCGGTCCCGGCGCGAACTCCAGGCGATGGCCCGCCACCTGAAAAGCGATCTCCATCGCCCGGGCCACCACCGTATTGTCGTCCACCAGCAGAACCGAAGCGCCTCTTGACGTCCCCTCCGACTGTCCATCCCCGGACACTGTGACCGGACGCGGACGCGCGCTGCTCTCTCGATCTTCAAAAACAGCTTTGATCATAGGGACTTAGGTTTCTCCGCGGCGCCGGACGAGACTGAAACCATAATGTCCGAACACGCAAAGCACGCAACCTCATCGACCGGCCCCGCGGGCGGCGCCGCCATGGACCGCCGCCTGGAGCGACAGCGCCCGCCGTGGTGGCGACGGCGCGCGGTCCTGGCCGTCGTCGCACTGGCCGTCGTCGGCGGCGCGGCCTGGCGTCTGCTGCCCTCGAGCGGCTCGACCAATATCGCCGCCGCCGATGTCGAGACGGGCGTGGTCCAGCGCGCCGCCTTCGACGACTACATCCCCGTCCGGGCCGTCGCGGCGCCGCGCGTCAGCACCCTGGTCGGCGCCCTGGCCGGCGGACAGGTCGAACGACTTCTGGTCGAGGACGGGGTGATGGTCGCCGAGGGCCAGCCACTCGCCGTCCTGTCCAACCCCGAGCTGAAGCTGGAGGTTCTGACCCGCGAGGCCCAGATCGTCGGCCAGCTGGGCGACGCCTCGGCGCAGGATCTGGGCCTGCAGCGCAACCGCCTGGACCGCGAGGCCCAGATCGACCAGGCCAGCTATGACCTTCTGCGGGCGCGCCGCGAACATGACATCCGCCGCCAGCTGTACGAACGGGGCTTCCCGTCCGAGGCCGGCGTCCGCTCCTTCGCCGAAGAGGCCGGCTATCAGGAGAACCGGCTGAAGCAGCTTCAGGCCGGACAGGCGACGGAATCCCGCATCACCGCCGCCCAGGCGAACCGTTTGGCGGAGGTGCGCCAACGACTGGCGGGCAATCTGGAAGCGGTGCGCGCGGGGCTCGACGCCCTGGTGATCCGCGCCCCGACAGCCGGGCGGCTGACGAACTTCAACCTTCAGCCCGGCCAGGCGCTGAAGGCCGGCGACCCCGCCGGTCAGGTCGACAGCGAGGGCGCCTGGAAACTGGAAGCCGACGTCGACGAATACTACCTCGGCCGCATCACCGCAGGCCAGAAGGCCCGAACGTCAGAGGGGGCGACGCTGACGGTCTCGCGGGTTCTGCCCGCCGTATCCGAAGGCCGCTTCAAGGTCGAGCTGACCTTTGACGGGCGCACGCCGAACGGGCTGAACCGCGGCCAGACCCTGGACCTGCGCATCACCCTCGGCGCCGCGCGATCGGCCCTCGTCGCCCCGGTCGGCGGCTGGCTGGAAGGCGCGGGCGACGCGGCCAACGTCTTCGTACTGGACAAGGACGGCGGCCATGCCCGCCGCCGCCCCATCGAATTGGGCCGTCGCAATCCGACGCAGGTCGAAATCCTCTCCGGCCTGTCGCCCGGCGACCGTATCGTCACCTCCAACACCGCCTCCATCAGGGGCGACAAACTGAACATCCGTGGAAAGGGCCATCTGTGATCCGTCTCGAGAACATCCAGCGCCGCTACATCTCCGACGATGTCGAGACCACCGCGCTTCATGACATCGATCTCGAGGTCGCCCAGGGCGAATTCCTCGCCATCATGGGTCCGTCAGGGTGCGGCAAGTCCACCCTGCTGAACACCCTGGGCGCCGTCGACCGGCCCAGCGGCGGCCGCTATCTGTTCGGCGATCGCGACTTGGCGACCTTAAGTGAATCGGCCCTGGCCCGCTTCCGCGGCGAGACGCTGGGCTTCGTCTTTCAGAGCTTCAACCTGATCGACGAACTGACCATCGCCGAAAACATCGAACTGGGGCTGATCTACCGCAAGGACCGCCAGACCGATCGGCGCGCCCGCGTCGCCGCCGCCATGGACAAGGTCGGCATCGCCCACCGCGCCCAGCACTATCCGCATCAGCTGTCCGGCGGTCAGCAGCAGCGCGCGGCCATCGCCCGCGCCATCGTCGGCGCCCCCAAGCTGATCCTGGCGGACGAGCCTACTGGCAACCTCGACACCCAGAACGGCCAACAGGTCATGGACATCCTGAGCGGGCTGAACACCGAAGGAGCCACCATCGTCATGGTCACCCACTCGCCCAGCCACGCGGACATGGCCAAACGCCGCATCGACATGCTGGACGGCCGGATCGTCGCCTCCGCTTCGCGCGCCGCCTGAACCCGAGGGACACGTTGATGAACCGCTTCGCGCTTGTGTCGCTCTACCGCAGCCTGATCCGCCACCCGCTGTATACGGCGGTGAACGTCGGCGGGCTGGCGATGGGCATCGCCGTCTTCATCCTGCTCGGCCTCTATGTGCGGTTCGAGACCAGCTTCGAGACCTGGCTGCCCGAGCACCAGACCGTCTATCAGATCCAGAACGAGTGGAACCTGCCCGGCAGTCCGTTCAACGGCGTCATGCCGAACACGCCCAGCGGTCTGCTGGAGATGATTCAGGAGGACTTCCCCGAAGCGAAGGGAACGCGGATCCTGACCTCGGGCAAGATCATCCATAACGGCGTGGCGACATCCGAAAACATCGCCCACGTCGACCCTGACTTCCTTGACATCTTCCGTCTGGAGATGGTGCACGGCGACGCCCGAACGGCGCTGCGCGACCCGGCCAATCTGCTGCTCAGCGAGGCGGCGGCCAGGCGTTATTTCGGTTCTGCTGACCCGATCGGCCGCACCCTGGCCTTGTCCGACGGCGAAGACGCCCTGCCGCGCAAGGTCGTGGGCGTGTTCCGCGACCTGCCCGCCAACACCGAGCTCGACTTCACCGCCCTGACGCCGATGAAGGGCCCCGCGCCCGACGACATGGCGATGTGGCGTAATCTCGGCGCCCTGACCCTCACGACCTATCTGCGCTTCGAGACCCCTGCCCAGGCCCGCGCCTTTTCTCAGAAGCTGCCCGCCTTCGTCGAGCGCCATGGCGGCGACCTGGGAGAAAAGCCGTCCGACACGCTGCGCTATCTGCTGACGCCGATCGCAGACCTGCGCCTCGCCCCCGGCGGCAGGGCTTCGGACAGTCGCCGCCAGACCATCGCCATGCTGGGCCTCGTCGGCCTGCTGGCCCTGGTCATCGCCGTCGTCAACTATGTGAACCTGGCCGTGGCCCGCGCCGGACTGCGTGCGCGTGAAGTGGCGATGCGCAAGGTGGTCGGCGCCTCGCGCGGGGCGCTGATCCGACAGTTCCTGGGCGAGGCGATGGTGCTGGTCGCCCTGGCCGCCCTGGTCGGACTGATCCTGGCGGAGCTGGGACTGCCGCTGATCAACGCCGCCGCCGACCTGTCCCTGACCCTGCCCTATGGCGTGGTTCTGCCCGTTCTGGCGCTACTGGTCGTCGTTATCGGCGCGGTGGCCGGCTTTTATCCGGCCGTTCTGCTGTCGCGCTATCCGGCCGCCCTGGTGCTGGCCTCGGCCCGGTCGCCCGGCGGCGGGCGCGCGGGGGCCCGCGTGCGCGAGGCCCTGGTCGTCCTGCAGTTCACCCTGGCCACCGGGTTCATCATCGCCGCCGGAGTGCTGTTCGCCCAGATGCAGCACGTCCGCAGCGCCGACCTGGGCTTCCAGCGCGAAGGCCTGCTGATCGTGCCCGCCATGACGGATTCCAGCCTGTCGGAAAGTCAGCGCCTGGCGCTTTTGGCCGCCTTCCGCGACATTCCGGGCGTCACCCATGTCACCACGGGCACCCTCGCCGCCGGCGGCTCCTACAGCCACTCCGCCGAGAACATTCAGCTTCCCGGCGTGCCCGGCGACGGCCCGAGCCTGCGCAAGATCGCCATCGGGCCGGATTTCTTCCAGACCTACGGCATGACGCCAGTCGCCGGCCGCGTGTTCGACCCGAACTATCGAAGCGATGACTCCACCGAGACCGAACGGGTCGGCGGCTTCAACATCGTCATCAACCGCAAGGCGGCCGAAACCCTCGGCTTCGCCTCGCCCCAAGACGCGATCGGCAAGACGGTCGGCGGCGGCCGTCCCCGCACCATCGTCGGCGCGGTCGAGAACGCCCGCTTCTTCTCGCCCCGCGCGACCATCGACCCGGCGGTCTATGTCTACAAGGCGCGCATTCCCGACTGGCCGATGGCGACCCTGCGTTACCAGGGCGATCCCCGTCAGGTGATGGAGCAGACGCGCGCCGTCTGGCGGAAAATGGCGCCCAGCACTCCCTTCGACGGCGCCCACGCCGACCGCCGCCTGATCGAACTTTACGCCGCCGACGACCGCGCCGCGCGCCTGTTCGGCATGGGCGCCGGGCTGGCCATCCTGATCGGCTGCGTCGGCCTGTGGGGCCTCGCCTCCTTCAGCACCCAGCAGCGGGTGAAGGAGATCGGCATCCGCAAGACGCTGGGCGCCTCGTCCTCGGACATCGTCAAGCTGTTGGTGGCCCAGTTCCTGCGGCCGGTGCTGATCGCCAACCTCTTCGCCTGGCCGCTGGCCTTCTTCGCGGCGCGCACCTGGCTGGCGGGCTTCGACGACCGCATCGCCCTGTCGCCGGCCTACTTCATCGGCGCCAGCGTCGTGGCCGTGTTCATCGCCGTGCTGACCGTGCTCAGCCAATCGGTTCGAGCCAGCCGCGCGGCCCCGGCATGGGCCCTACGCCACGACTAGAACGCCCTTCGCCCTCGCCGCGATGCGGCCCGCTCAGCGGCGAGGGCGCCCCCGAAGATCGACTTTCGCGTGACGCGCCACACCCAAGCTTCGGCTTGGCTCAAGCGCTCTGGCGTGAACAGCCCTCGTTCAGCATCCCATGAGTTGCTGACGGCCCTCTCATCCTGCGAACGGCTCTGAAACACGCTTCACAACGCTAGAGAAGCGCAGGCAAAGACAGTGGGTGTTCAGTCGCCCCCCGGCGCACTCCAGCCCCAAGCCTCCATCATCACATGGAAAAGGCGCGTGTTGGGGAAATAGCCGCGGATCTGATCCGCACCGGCGCCGATGGCTAGGGTCGGAACCTCTTCCGCCGTGTGGGTGCGGTTGACCAGGACGTTCTTCAATCGGACGACCTTGTCATCGTCTCCGGTCGCCTTCCAGGCCTCATAGCCCTCCAGCACAGGCTCGCCGCGCCGTCCGCCATCGACCTGCAGGCCGAAGGAGTGGTCGGCGGTGAACAACAGCAGGGTGTCATCAAGATCGACGCGCCCCTCGACCTCGGCGATCAGACGGTCGAAGTCCGCGATGTTCTGCAGCCCCTTGCGGACGTCATCCGTATGCGCGTCCCATTCGACCACCAGCAGATAGCCCTCAGGAGCGGCCTGGAGCAGATCCAGGGCCTTCAGGGTCGCGGCGCGCACATCCAGCTGATCGGCGACGACCACCGGCCGGGAGTTGGTGTCGGGCGCCTCGTCCAGGCGGGCGTAGATCGGCCGGTCATGCGTCCGGCTCAAGGCGTCGAAGCTGGAGCCGTTGGCGGTCAGTTGCTCGCCGATCTTCTGACGACCGGCGCCGAACAGAACGTCCACGCCGTCGCCGAAACGCGGTGAGAAGGCCTGAGGGAAGATTTCGCCCCACTTGCCGCGATCATTCGAGTGGGCGTAGGTCGCCGCCGGCGTGGCGTCGGCGATCGACTGGCTGGAGATGACGCCGGTGCGCAGGCCGCGCTCCTCGGCGTATTCAAGCAGGGTTTTCGTGGGCGCCCCGTCCTGACGGCCGCGCACGGCGTCAGGGGCCTGGCTGATCACCCCGTTGCGCGTCTTCACGCCGGTCATGATCGCGGACATGCCATTGGCCGAGTCCGACACGAACTGATCCACTGGCGAGGTCTCGCTGAGACCCAGATGCGGCCATTGCTGGATGTGCAGCCTCATCGGCTCGCCGTGGGCCATCAGGCTGGCGGCGTTGAGCGAGGAGACGCCCGCCGCGTCGGCCAGAAAGAGGATGACGTTCTTCGCCCGCCCATGAGCGGCGGCGTTCTGAGAAGGCGTATGGCTCCGACCGGCATCCTGCGCCCATGTCGGAGCGCCGAAAGCGGCAGCGCCCAACGAGACCGAAAGTACGGAAACAAGCAGCCGACGCGCAAGGTTCGTCATGAAAAGATCCTGTCCTGAATGAGAAGAAGTCGAGGGCGACGGGCGCTACTTCGTGCTGCCCACGCACGGCGTTCCGTCCGGCCCCGCGCCGCCGTCGCAGAGCCGCAGCGGCGGCAGGGCTTCGGCTGGTTCGCGCAAGGTCTTGGTCCCGTCCGCCGCCCGGACGATGTCCGCCGCGTCATAGAGGACGCCTGACACCGTATAGGCGCGATAGCGCAGCCGCCCGGCCTCCACGTCGATGGTCTGATACATCTGGGTGTCGGCCGCCACGCGGTCAGGCTGGGTCAGGGCGCGGTTGTTCAGCCCATACATCTTGGGCCCGGCGACAGAGACGACGTAGACCGGCCCCTGGGCCGCGCCCTGCGCACGCCGGGCCTCGCCCGACGCCTTGCCCTCGCCATCGGTGATCCGGCTGTAACAGTGATCGTGCCCCTGAAGGACCATGTCGACGCCCCGCGCGCGGTAGATCGGCTCCCAGGCGGCCTTCAGGGCCTCGGTGTCGTTGGGGCGGGCGCAGGTGTAGATGGGCTGGTGCTGGACGACGATGTTCCAGCGGGCCGTGCTCGAAGCCAGGGTTTGATCCAGCCAGCGGGTCTGGGCGTCCAGCGCATCCAGACTGGTTCCCGCCGTGCCGTCCAGGACGATGAAACGCACGCCCTGATAGTCGGTGTAGAAGCTGGTCTCGGCGACGCCTTCGGCGCCGTTTTCCGGTAGGGCGAACTGGGCGGCCCACAGCGGCCCAAGCTGGCGCCGTCCGTCATCGTCGTCGCTGTATTCATGATTTCCGGCCGCCGGGATCTGCGGAACCATGGCGTAGCCATAGCCGCCCGCCGCCGTCCACTCGCCCCATTCCCAGTCCTGGGATCGGCCCGTCAGATCACCTGCGTGGACCACCACGTCGGGCGATGTCCGCATCAAGCCCGCGCGGATGGTGCGGGCGCCCTTGGACAGGATGCTGTTCTGGGTGTCGCCGAAGTAAAGGATACGGAACGGCTTCGTCACATCGGCGGACGCCGTCCGGAAACCCAACCATTCAGACCAGCCGTCGGCGCCCTTGACCCGGTAGAGGTAGTCAACGCCCGGCTTCAGATCGGTGAAGCGGACCGTGTGGTAACGCCCCTGGCCACCCCGCATGACGCCGTCTAAGGACAAGCCCGCCACGGCGCGCCCCCGGCTTTCGAAGGCGGGACTGTCAATCGCTTCCACGATTTCGGCTTCGGCGTTCATCTGACGGGCGTCGGTTCGCCAGGCGACGGCCATCTCATGGGCGGCATCCGCGCCGGGGCTGAGGACCACACGGTCCGGGAGGCCCGACGGCGCCCATGCGGGACGTGCGGCGGCGAGGGTCTGCGCCGTCGCCGGAACAGCCAGAGCGAGCGCCATGACCAGCCCGGCCGAAAGGAAGAGGTTTCGCTTGAACATGAGACGTCCCGGTCAGATGCTCGGCCGCACAGGAGCCGATGAAAGTTCTGCTGAAGGAGAGTGCGACCGCTCGCCGTCCGGAAAGGCCGATCAGCGAACGGTCGCCTGGCGGACCTAGAAGTTCAGGCGCAGGCCGATCATGTAGCGGGCGCCGAAACGTTCGTATTCGGAGACACGCCAGGTCTCGCCCTGGTAGCGGATGCCCGGCTCGTTCAGCAGGTTGTTGGCGTCGAAATAGATTTCGGCGTTGTCGTTGAAGGCGTAGCTGGCGCGGAAATCCAGGCGACCGACCTCGTCCCAATAGCCGTCGCCCAGGATGTCGCCATCGCCCAGACTGTCGAGCCACTCGGTGCGATACTGCCAGCTCAGGCTGGTCGACAGGCCGTAGCGTTCATAAGGCAGGGCGGCGTTGTAGATCAGGTCCGACGCGCCCGGCAGCGGCACCTTGCGGCCGTCCGGCGTCTCGGTCTCCGAGGTGTTCAGAGTCAGGTTGCCGCGAACCCCGAAACCAGAGGCCCAGTCCGGCAGGCCCAAACGGTCCGCGAAAGGCTCCAGCGTCTGCGAGGCGGCGATCTCGAAACCGCCCAGATAGCCGCTGCCGCCGTTGTCTGTCGTCGCATAGGCGTATTCGGAGCGATCCAGACTCGGCTGGTTCAGGACATCGCTGCCGAAGCGTGGATACTCGATGCTGAACAGAACGTCGCTGAGGTGCTTGTAATAGGCGCCCACCGAGAAGAAGGCGCCGGTCGGCAGATACCATTCCAGATAGGCGTCCACGCCGACGGCCTTTTCCGGCCCTGCCGACGGATTGCCGCCGCTGATGACCTCGTCCTCGTCGCTGACGCTGTAGTTGGGACGCAGCAGACTGAAGTCCGGGCGCGCCGCGCCGGTGTTGGCCGACAGGCGCAGCTTGAGCTGGTCGCTGATGTCCCAGTTCAGGTGGGCGCTGGGCAGGACCACGATGTTGTCGTCGCCCACGCGGACCTGTTCAAAACCTGAGCCCTTGTTGACCAGGGCCTCGCCCTGATTCTCGACGCGTTCGGCGCGAACCCCGAACAGGATGTTGCCCCAGTCGAAATAGGTGGTCGCCATGGCGTAACCCGCCAGCACCTTTTCGGAGACCTTGTAGTTGTTGGTCTCGGACGTATTGGCCTGAACCCGGCTCAGGCCGCGCCCGTGCAGGTCGTTCCAGATCGCCTTGGCGCCGCTTTCGGAGAAGTAGCGGAAGGCGTAGCCCAGCGGCAGATTGCCCTTGTACGGATCATTGATGGCGAAATCCGCCGGAGACGGGAAGGCCACGCCGGCCGCCTTCAACATGGCCGGAACGATCTCCAGGGTCTGACGCGTGTCCTCCTTGGAGCGATCATCATACTGGGCTCCGAACTGAAGCTCCGTCGAACGGCCGAACAGGGTCAGGTCGCGCGTGACGTCCACGCGGGCGCTGTAGGACCGGCTGTCCTGAAGACGGGTCGTGG
>OFTY01001060.1_pt1 | contig 13955 bp, 12 predicted proteins | sample 1775061 | NCBI WGS metagenome assembly OFTY01 (sample SAMN08195773, study PRJEB24354) | sludge metagenome | isolation source: sludge from phenol fed wastewater aerobic bioreactor B | place: India: Nagpur | collected 2016-09-16 | reverse complement strand
GTGCTCGGGCGTGCCGAAGGCGGGCGCGCCCGACTTCATGTCGACATTGGATGAGAACGAGCCGTAGACCACCGGAGCGCCCGGCCGCGTGAGCTGCGCCAGCGTCAGGCCGGCCAGCGCCTCAGCATGCTGCAGCGTCAGCGCGCCGGCCACCGTGATCGGCGCCATGGCACCGGCCAGGCAGAAGGGCGTGATGATCGAGACTTGCCCGGCCCTGGCGAAGTCGATGATGCCCTGCGCCATCGGGATATCGAGCTGGCGCGGCGAATTGGTGTTGATGACCGTGTAGCAATGGGCGCCGGCAAGGAACTCGTCCTCGCCCATGCCCCGCGCCAGCCTGATCATCTCGAAGCCGTCCTCGACCTGAGGCGTGCCGCGCGCGAAGACGAAGGGCAGCTTGTCCGAAAGCGTCAGTTGCGCGCGGTTGACCGCATAGTGACGGAAGCGGTTGTCGACATCCTGCGGCTCGACGCACGGACCCAGCATGTGCAGCACATCGAAATGCTGCACCAGCCGGATGAAATCCTCGTAGTCGGCGAGCGTGCCCGGACGCCGGCCGCGCTCAAGGTCCGTGACGTTGGGCGCGCCGCAGCCGGCGAGGAAGGTCATGGCGCCTAGTTCCAGCGTCAGGTCGCGTTCGCGCGAGCCGGCACGGGTCTTGATCGATTTCGGCGCCGAGGCCAGCGCCGACGTCACCATGTCGCGGCCGATGCGCACCATATCGGTATCCGGGTCGACCAGCGCGCCGGCGCGGGCGAAACGTTCGCGCGCCTCCGGCAGCAGCACCTTGATGCCGAGTTCCTCCAGCACGCGCAACGCCGTGTCGTGGATCGCCGCCACCTGGTCGTCGGAGAAGACCGGCTGCGGCTGGAATGGGTTGTGCAGCAGATGATAGGCGGTGCGACGGCTGCTTTCCGTTCCCGCCTCGCCGCCGCGTCCGCGCCGGCGCTCCCGTCTTCCCTCGCGTGCCGCTTCATCGACCATGGACGTTCCTCCTCATTGCCGCATAGCCTTGCCCAGGGGATCGTGGGGCGAGGCCGCGATGACACGCGCCGGACGCTCGACGCCGACAATGTGCACCGAAAGCGCCGTCCCCTCCCCGGCGAAATCGTCGTCCACCAACGCCAGCGCGACGCTCTTGCCCGTCGTATAGCCATAGCCGCCGGAGGTGACGAAGCCGACGCGCCGCCCCTCGTGCCAGACCGGCTCGAAGCCGCTGGCATCGGCGTCGACGACATCGACCTCCAGCGTCACGATGCGCCGCGAGACGCCCGCCTCGCGCTCCCTGAGCGCGGCCTCCCGGCCGATGAAGTCGCCCTTGTCGAAGGCGATGAAACGGTCAAGCCCGGTTTCGCCCGGCGTGTAGCCCTGCGTGAACTCGCGCGACCAGATGCCGAAGCTCTTCTCCAGCCGCAGCGAATTCAGCGCGTAATAGCCGACTTCCGCCAGGCCGAGATCGGCGCCGGCCTCGAGCAGCGTCTCGCGTAGCGTGGCATGCATGCCGACGGGGCAGTTGATCTCGAAGCCGAGTTCGCCGGCTATCGAAAGCCGCGCCACGCGCGCCCGGGTCATGCCAATGTCGAACACGCCGCAGCCCATGAACGGCAAGGCGGTGGCCGACACGTCCTGGTGCGTCGTGCGTTGCACGATCGAGCGCGCATTCGGCCCGGTGACCAGGAAGCCGCCCATAGCGTCGGACATGTCGTGGATCTCGACGCCGTCAGCGAGATGGGCCTCGAACCAGCGCATGTGGAACTCGCGCAGGTAGTAGGAGCCCATGATCCAGTATTCGCCGCCGCCCCAGTTGAGGAGGGTGAGGTCGCCTTTGAGGCGCCCGTCCTCGCCCAGCATCGGCGCCAGCCGCGCGCGGCCGGCTTCCGGCAGCCTGCAGGCCAGCAACCGGTCGAGCCAGGCGGCAGCGCCCGGCCCCGACACCGCGTAGCGGGCATAGCCCGAGATATCGACCAGCCCAGCAGCGCTGCGCACTTGCCTCGCCTCGTCGCCGACAATGTCGAAGGCGTTGGAGCGGCGCAGCGTGGTGTTTTCGCGAAATCCCATCGGCGCGAAATAGACCGGCACCTCGAGCCCCCAGGATGCCGTCCACTCGGCGCCCGCCGCCGTCATGGCGTCATAGGCGCCGGGGCGCTTCAGCGGCCTGCCGGCCGGCAGCCGCTCGTTGGGGAAGGTCATGACGAAACGACGCGAATAGAACTGGCGCGTCGTCTGCTTGAGATATTCGCGATTGGCCGCAAAGGCGCCGTACCGGGCGATATCCATGCCGAACACGTCCGCCTGGGGCTCGCCATGGATCATCCATTCGGCAAGCGACTTGCCGACGCCGCCGCCCTGGCTGAAGCCGGCCATCACCCCGCAGGCGACCCAGTAGTTGCGAAGCCCCCGGACCGGCCCCACGATCGGGTTGCCGTCCGGCGTGAAGGTGAAGGCGCCGTTGACCCATTTGCGGATGCCGGCCGTCGCCAGGCACGGGAAGCGCTCATGCGCCTTGGCCAGCTCCGGGCTGATACGGTCGATATCCTCGGGGATCAGCTCGATGCCGTAGTCCCACGGGGCGCCGTCCATGTTCCAGTGGCGCGGATCCTGCTCATAGACGCCGAGCAGGATGCCCTTGCGCTCCTGGCGCAGGTAGGAGAACCCGTCGAGGTCGACGGCGACGCCGATCTCCTTGTCGAGCGCGGCGATCTCGGGAATGTCCTCGGTGACGAAATAGTGGTGCTCCATCGGCGTCACCGGCAAGTCGACGCCGACCATCAGGCCGAGCTGCTTTGCCCAGAGGCCACCGGCATTGACCACATGCTCGGCGACGATGGTGCCCTTCTCGGTCACGACATCCCAGCCGCCATCGGCGCGCGCCTTCAGCTCGACCACGCGGTTTCGCAGGATGACGTCGGCGCCGCGCTTGCGAGCCGCGCCGGCATAGGCATGCGTGGTGCCGTAGGGGTCGAGATGGCCCTCGTTGGAATCGTAGAGCCCACCCAGCACACCGTTGATGTCGGCGATCGGGCAGATCTCCTTGATCTCCTTCGGCGTCACCAGCCGCGCCGTCTCGATGCCGACGGACTGGAACACCGCCCAGGCCGATTTCAGCCACTCCCACCGCGCCGGATCGCTGGCCATGTTGACGCCACCGGTCATGTGCAGGCCGATGTCCTGGCCGGATTCGGCCTGGATCTCACGATAGAGGTTGATCGTGTAGTCCTGTAGCGCGGCCACGTTGGGATCGGCATTCAGCGCATGGAAACCGGCCGCTGCGTGCCAGGTCGAGCCGGCTGTCAGTTCGGCGCGTTCGATGAGCGCCACATCGGTCCAGCCGAACCGCGTCAGATGGTAGAGCACCGACGCCCCGACCACGCCTCCCCCGATGACGACCGCGCGGTAATGCGACTTCAAGGTTCCCCTCCCGTCTTGTCCGGACGGCTGCACCATATACGTACTAGACATAAGTGTCTAGAGAACCCCGATACGCCTGCGCACTGTCGTCCTCTCGCTGTCACGCAGCCATCATGTTCGCGGCCTAGACCGCTCGGCGGAGGCGATCGCCGCCTCCAGGGCGGCCGCCCCCACCGCCTTCGAGACAACGCTTTCAAAGTCGTCGTGCCGCCGGCATGCCTCGATAAAAAGGGAAATCGCTCATGAACCATCCAAGCCCATTCCGGTCGCGCCTCGCGGCCGTGGCATTGACCGTCTCGGCCATTGCGCTTACCGGTCCGGCGCTGGCCGAGGGCCAGACCGCCGGCGTCGGCTTCATCAACAAGGGTCTCGTCGGCGTCGGTAGAATCCCCGCCAGCCAGCGCGACAAATTCGGCGAGACCTTCGGCTCGGGCTCGGGCATGGCGATCGATACGGCTGGCTGGACGCGCGGCGCGGACGGCTACAAGGGTTCGCTCTGGCTGCTGCCCGACCGTGGCTACAACGTTACCGGCACCACCGACTATCGCGCGCGCATCAACACCATCGGCATAGAGTTCACGCCTGTCGCGCCCGGCACTGCGCCGGCCGCCGGCAAGGAACAGTCCGGCGTCAAGGCAGCGCTGGCCAACACCATGCTGCTCACCGACGACAAGGGCAACGACGCGACCGGGCTCGATCCGCTGAACGGCGTGCGCGCTGCAAACGGCGCCATGCCTGCCCTGCCTCTTGCCGACAACGGCAAGCTCGCTCTCGACGACGAGGCGGTGGCGCGCCTGCCCGACGGCTCGATGTTCATCTCCGACGAATACGGCCCCAACATCTACCGCTTCTCCGCCGAAGGCCGCCTGATGTCGGCCACCCAGCCGCCGGCGGCGCTGGTGCCGATGCGCAAGGGCCAGCCGAACTTCTCGTCCGACAATCCCGGCCCGGGCGCCGCCGAGCCCGATCCCAAGGATCCGGAAACCGGCCGCCAGAACAATCAGGGCCTGGAAGGCATGGCGATGACGCCAGACGGCAAGTTCCTGATCGCCGTGCTGCAATCTGCCGCAAGGCAGGATGGCGGCGACTCCGCCGCGACGCGCCAGAACACCAGGGCGCTGGTCTACGACGCCTCGAACCTCTCCAACCTCAAGCTGGCGCATGAATATGTCGTGCCGCTGCCCGTCTTCAAGGACGCCAAGGACAAGACCAAGGTAGCCGCCCAAAGCGAGATCGTTGCTCTGTCGGACACCGCCTTCCTGATGCTGGCGCGCGACAGCGGCAACGGTCAGGGGCTCAAGGGCGACACCTCCGTTTTCCGCAAGATCCTCGTCGTCGACGTGTCCGGCGCGACCGATATTGCCGGCTCCGCTTTCGACAAGGACAAGCCGGTGGCGCCTAAGGGCATCCTCGATCCGTCGGTGGTACCGGCCCGTCTGACCCCGTTCATCGACATCAACGACAAGGCCGAGCTTGGCCGCTTCGGCCTGCACAACGGCGCGCCGAACGACAGGAACAACCTCTCGGAGAAATGGGAAGCGATGTCGCTGGCCAGCGTCCTCGACCCGAAGCAGCCCGACGACTATTTCCTGTTCGTCGCCAACGACAACGACTTCCTCACCCAGGACGGCTTCCAGGTCGGCGCGCCCTACAAGGCCGAGAACGACGCAGACGTCGACACCATGTTCCTGGTCTACCAGGTGACGCTGCCGGGCCTTGCCGGGAAGTGACCGCCGACCGGGCGATCGACCGCCCGGAATGGGGATGCATGAGAAGCGGGCTCGCGATACCATCGCGGGCCCGATTCATTTCTGCCTGGTACCGCCATGAACGACAAGATGCCCACGCGCCGCCGCACCGGCGACCTGACCAGCGGACCGATACCGCGTACGCTGCTGCTGTTCGCGCTGCCGGTGCTGGGCTCCAACGTGCTGCAATCGCTCAACGGCTCGATCAACGCCGTCTGGGTCGGCCGCTTCCTCGGTGAATCGGCGCTGACGGCGACATCGAACGCCAATCTGGTGCTGTTCCTCATCCTCGGCACGGTGTTCGGCATCGGCATGGCCGCGACCATCCTGGTCGCCCAGTCGGTCGGCGCTCACAACATGCCAGAGGCGCGACGCATTGTCGGCACCAGCGCCACCTTCTTCTTCCTCGTCTCGGTGGTGTTCGCTGTCTGCGGCTGGATCTGGGTGGACGCCATCCTGACCACGCTCGGCACGCCGGCGGACGCCTTGCCGCTGGCGCGCTCCTACCTGCGCATCATCTTCGTCGCCGTGCCGATGATGAACCTGCTGTCCTTCGTCATGACGGTGCTGCGGGGCGCCGGGGATTCGCGCACGCCCTTCATCTTCATGGCGCTCGCCGTGGTGCTCGACATCGTGCTCAACCCGCTGCTCATCCGCGGCATCGGGCCATTTCCCGAGCTCGGCATCGCCGGTTCCGCCACGGCGACGCTGATCGGCCAGACGGTAAGCGTCATCGCCATCCTCATCGTCCTCTATGTCAGCAAGCACCCGCTGCGCCTTGCCGGCCGCGACCTGGCCCTGCTGCGCCCAGCGCCTGCCCTGCTGCGCATCGTCGTCTTCAAGGGCGTGCCGATGGGGTTGCAGATGATCGTCATCTCCGCAGCCGCGCTGACGGTGATGGGCATCGTCAATTCCTACGGCTCGCAGGTCGCGGCGGCCGACGGCATCGCCGCCCAGCTCTGACACGTTCCTGTGGGGGGGCGGGGCCTATGTGCAGATGCCGGCGCTGGCGATCGGGGCGGCGGTTTCCTCGATGGCGGCGCAGAACGTCGGCGCCCGGCGCTGGGACCGCATCGATCACATCACGGCCGCCGGTATCGGCTTCAACCTGGTGCTGACGGGCTCGCTCGTCGCCCTGCTCGCCTTCTTCGACCGGCCGGTGCTTTCGCTGTTCCTCAGTAACGACAGCATGGCGATCGACATCGCCTCGCACATCAACAATGTCGCCTCGTGGTCGTTCATCCTGTTCGGCATCACCATCGTGCTGTTCGCGACAGTGCGCGCCACCGGCGCGGTGATGCCGCCGCTGATCATCCTGGTGATCTCGGTGCTGATCGTGCGCACCGGCTTCGCCTATTTCATGCGCGGCTATATCGGCGAGGAAGCCTTGTGGTGGAGCTTTCCTGCGGGCTCGATCACATCGCTGGTGCTCGCGGCCGCCTACTATCGCTTCGGGCGCTGGCGCACCATGCACATGATCGAGGAAGAGCGTCCCGCCGCCGGCGAACCGCCGGATACGGGTCTGGGCGTGCCGCGCCAGCGAGCCCATCTGTCGCCGGAAACGCCGAACGGCTGAACGCCGGGTCATCGCCTGCCAGGACGAAGCTGCCCAAACGAAAATCGGGGCCAGAGGCCCCGATCGATCGTTTCATTCGAATTAGCCGAAGCTCACCGGCACTTGAAGCCGGGCGCGATCTTGCAGTGGCCCGGAGGCCGCGGCGTATGGGGCGGCCGATGATGCGGCGGGCGATGATGCGGCGGCCGCCAGTGTGGTGGACGGTGATGCGGCGGGCGATTTTGCCAATGCGGCGGACGGTGATGCCAATGCGGCGGCCGAACGACGACGACCGGCGGCGGCACAACCACATGAGCACGCGACAGGTGGTTGGCGCTGGCCCAGCCACGCACGCTACCGGTGCGGATGTCGCACCAGCTTCCCTGGCAGCTCCTCACATCGACGCGGGTGCCGGCCGGCAAGGTGGCGACCCTGTGAAATCCCGTGCCCGGCCCCGAGCGAACGTTGAGGTTCGTCGTGGTGTGGGCGCTGTAGGCAAACGCTCCAGCGGGCGTGCCAAGGACGCCGGCAAAAATTGTCGCGAAAAACAGAAGCAGTCGAAGTCTCATCGGTCCCTCCATTGCGTCGGGCGACAGAATGCCGCCCGGGCCGGCTTCCGGCAATTGCCGGGCAAGCGCTGCAACACCGGCCGCTCGTCTGCTTTCGGCCCAGCCTGCCAGATAAAGAGAGAACCAACGGAAGAAAAAGTCAACAACGGCAAGACGTCGGACACGAAAGCAGCCATGCCTGTGCTTGCTTTCGCTTGGTATAGTTGAGGAACTTCTTAACACCCACGATCGACATCAGACGATCCCGCGACGCCGGTTCCCCTCGGGATAGCTCCGAAAGAGCCCTTGCGTGTCGGGCCAGCGTAACGCCATCATGTGACAAAACCATCGAAGCGGACCCGCATGGCTGGGATCGGCCATGCCAGCCGCTGTCGGCGAGAGGGGCTGCATGGGCAAAGGTAGGGTCGAGGCGTTCACGGATGGCGTCGTCGCCATCATCATCACCATCATGGTGCTGGATCTGAAGGTGCCCGAGGGCGACACGCTGTCGGCCCTGACACCGCAATGGCCGATCTTCCTGAGCTATGTGCTGTCCTTCATCAACGTCGGTATCTACTGGAACAACCTGCACAACATGTTCCACACGGTGCAGAGGGTCGACGGCCGCGTGCTGTGGGCGAACCTCAACCTGCTGTTCTGGTTGTCCCTGATGCCGGTGACGACGGCCTTCATGGGCGAGAACCATTTCGCGCCGGTGCCTGTCGCCGTCTACGGCGTCGACCTGGCACTATGCGCCATTGCCTTCGAGATCCTTGTCATCGCACTGCACCGGTTGCATGGCGATGAGAGCGCCTTTGCCCGCGCCGTGGGCCGCGACCGAAAGGGCAAGATCTCGCTCGCCATCTATCTAACCGCCATCCCCCTGACGTTCGTGAGCCAATGGATCGGCGTCGCGCTTTATGTGCTGGTGGCGGCGATCTGGTTCGTGCCGGACAGGCGGTTCGCGCCCATGGCCGAAAAATAGCCAGCCCTATTTCACCCGCATGGACTTCAGTTTCTCTGCCACGGATGCCGCGAGATCGGCGTAGCGCTCCTCGAGGCGCTCGGCCGCCTTGATGATCGGGAAATCGTGGCCGAACTTCTCGAGCGCCATGCGCAGTTTCTCGGCGAATTCGGCCTGCTTCTCGAGCGCCGAGAACAGCGTCTTTACCTGGGCCTCGCTGATGTCGGGATTGTCGAGCATCTGCGGCACCTCGCGGCCCATCTGGTCGCCGGTGGCGGTCTGCTGCTTGAGGATTTCGATCCAGTCTGTCAAACGGCGTCTCCTTTCGCGGCACCATGCGCGGCGACGGCCCGCGCGGTCAACCCGTCCCACCCGGTGGGAAAATCCGAGCCATTCGCCCGCCGGGGCGCAAAACCACTACATATTTCGCTCGGGAATTGCTTAGATATCCTGCGGCGGAATTGGCTCGCGTGGAGCGGCCATGCCGCCCCGTCTGTTTGATCGAGCCGCATTTGCGCCATGCGGAATCAGATCCCCGGCCGCAGATGCCTTAGTGCGAACCAGGAGTCCGTCCGCCATGAACGACGCCGAAATCCAGTCCCGGCTTCCCGCGCTCGCGCCCGGCAAGGTTGCCGTCATCACCGGCGCCGCCTCCGGCATCGGGCTTGCGGCCGCACGGCGCTTCGCGGCGATGGGCATGAAGGTGGTGCTGGCGGATATCGGCGGGACGCGCCTCGACCGCGCGGCGGAAGCGGTCTCGGCCGTCGCCGGAAAAGGCGGCGCGATGATGGTCGCCACCGACGTATCGAAACCGGACGAGGTCGGCCGGCTCGCCGACGCGGCCTTCGACGCCTTCGGCCCTGTTTCGCTGCTGATGAACAATGCCGGCATCGGCGACAATCCCGGCAAGCCGTGGGAGAACCGCGCCGGCTGGAGGCAGCTGCTGGACGTCAACTTCTGGGGCATTGTCAACGGCGTTGAAGCCTTCACGCCGCGCATGCTGGCTTCCGGCACCGAAGGCATGATCATCAACACCGGCTCCAAACAGGGCATCACGACGCCGCCTGGCAACCTTGCCTACAACGTCTCGAAGTCGGCGGTTAAGACCTTCACTGAAGGGTTGGCGCACGCCTTGCGCAACGAGCCCGGCGCCCGCGTCAGCGCGCACCTGCTCATTCCGGGTTTCACCTACACCGGCCTCACCGTGGGGGCGACGGAGAAGCCGGCGGGAGCCTGGACCGGCGAACAGGTCGTCGACTTCATGCTGTCATCGCTGATCCGAGGCGATTTCTACATATTGTGCCCGGACAACGAGGCATCCCGGCCGATGGACGAGAAGCGCATGGCCTGGGCGATCGGCGACCTCATCGAGAACCGCCCAGCCCTGTCACGCTGGCATCCCGACCACGCGGACGCATTCGCGGCCTTCATGAAAGGCTGAACGGCCGCAATCAGGCGGCCTTCTTCTTCGTCGCGCGCTTGGTCGCCATGGCTTTCCTGGCGGCCATTTCGGCGATCTTCTCGTCATGCCGGCGCGCCGCCTTTTCACAGGTCTCGCGTATTTCCTCGACCTCGGCCTCGGTCAGGTGCTCGATACCGATGAAGCGGTTCTGCCCCTCGCTGACGCGGATCAGCTCGTCGAGCTTCGCCTGGATCGCCGCGCCGTCGCGGTTCTGGGTGTTCTGGATGAGGAACACCATCCGGAAGGTAACGATGGTGGTGCCGGTGTTGATGATGAGCTGCCAGGTATCGGAGAAATGGAAAGCGGGGCCGCTAAATCCCCAGACCACGACGACCAGACAGCAACCAGCGAATGTCAGCGGCAGCCCTGCCATATGGGCGACCTTGTTGGCGGCGTTGCTGAAAAATCTGTCCATCATGGGCAATTCCCTCATCTGGCGCCTTCACGGCCCTGCCGATTTGCATCGCCGCTCCAGCACGGCGTCCCGCCCGTCACACAATGAGGGAGCCGTATCGTCGGATTCGCCACGCTGGCGATCAGGAGAAATGATCTGGGGGGCGCAGGGTTCCCGGCATGCCGATCCAGCCGATACAACCGCCGCAACCGGATACACGCCAGAAGAGTGCCGCCGGAAAAATACGCCTTATGGGTTTGCTGCCATAGTGGCCACGCGGGCGACCAGCATTCCTTCCGCTTCACGGCGATTTACTGCCACCCCTTCCGCCGCGCCAGGCGAAAGGGGCTCCACCGGAGACCGCGACGCATGTATGTCCCGACGCACCCGACACGTCCTGCCGGAGGCATCGGGCGGTTTTCACGCGGATTGCTCGGCAGCGCTGGCGTTGGTCTTGCGATGAACTGCGCGGTCGTGATGTTCGCCAGGGCCGATTCGCCAGCCGCAGATCCCGAAATCACCGGCAGCCTCGAACGACACTGGACCAACAACGCGCTCGATAGCGACAATCAGGTGTCCGACTGGTACACGCTGCTGCGTGGATCCCTGCAGAAGCAGTGGGGCGACAATGACGCCAACGTCAAGCTGCAGAGCGATTTCCAAGTTTCGCATTACGACAGGACATCGATCGAGGACGATCGCACGCTCGGCGTCTCGGCAACGGCGTTCCGCAAGCTGACGCCGGGTATCGAGCTGCGCGGCACGCTCAGCTACCGCGTGTCGAGCACGGGCGACAATCTCGATATCGGGCCGCTGGTGCTCGGAACGCGCGAACTGAAGCAGATATTCGGCGCCCAGGGCCAGCTCGGCATCGACCTGGGCAACGCCACGACGCTGATCCTGGAAGCGGCCGACAGCTACGAGAAGCTCGGCGCGACGCATTTCCAGGAAGACCTTATCCCAGACACCAAGCTGCATGCCGACCGCAACATCGTCCAGGTCGCGGCGCGCTTCACCCGCACCATCGGCCAGTTCGCGATAGGCGGCTCCGCGTCCGCGGTGCTGGCCAGCGTCGAGCGCGTCGGTTCCCCGCCTCTGTTCGTCTCGTTCAGCGGCTACACCTTGCGCGCCGAGGCAGCCTACAAGGGAACCGATGGTTCGACCCTCGGCCTGGCGCTTGGAGCACAGTTCCTGAAGGGCGCAGACGGCCTCTATGAACGCTGGCGCCCGACCTGGCAGCTCGCCTTCGCCAAGCCTCTGCCGCACGGCTTCCAGCTGCGCGGCACTTATTTCGGCCGCTACGAAACGTCCGATACCGACGATCCCCTGGCTTCATGGCTACAGCGCGGCGAGTTGGAACTCGCCGTCAAGCCGCGCGAGAAACTGACGCTCGGATCGGGCGTGTTCTGCGAACTGAAGAAGAACCTGCTCTATGAGAATGACGAGCACCGCAAGGGCGTCTATCTCGAAGCGACGTATGACGCGACGAAGTCGACGGCGATCGTCCTCAGGGTTGATGTCTCCCGCGTCTACAAGACGGTGATCGACGAGCGAGAGCACACGGTCGACGCCTTCGTCGGCCTCCGCGCCAAGATCTGAATGGGATGCTCGCGGGCGCTTTGCCCCGTCCGCACTGTTCTGGCCATCTGAGCCACCTGCGTCATTGGAAGCGACCTGATCAAGGCACGCCCCAAAAAGGGCGGAGGCAGGAAGGTCGCCCCTCCTGCCTCGCTGCACGGGCGCATGCTTCCCGTGGGCCTGTGCTTAGTGGTGGCCGGACAGCTTGTAGCTGTTGCCGCCGAGGACGTTGACGCCGACCCCGCTCAGCACGCCGCTGAGCACGTTGGTCTTGTTGCCGTCCAGAATACCCGAGACAACGTTACCGCTGAGGATACCGTTTCCATTCAGGACGCCATTCAGCGCGGTCACCTTACCGAGGTCGACCGACGGCGACACATTGATCAAGCTGCCAGAATTACCCCCCCAGCCGCCGGCATAGGCGCCGACCGTGGAAAAAGAAACAACAGCAGCGGCGAGTACAATTGCGAACTTCTTCATGACTTCTCTCCTTTGTTGCTTACTTCTCCCCTTCCGTTTAGCCAGCGTTTAACTCCAAGGTTAGTAATGCATTTCGAAAAAAATCCTGCAACCAGGAAGAGATTAGTTTTGCCTATGCAATCCGTTTTCTCTTTTTTAACGCTAATATTTTACGTTAAAGAATTTGGTTACCATGATCGCCTTCAGCAACGACATCTTGCCCATGCCCGGCAGGCACTGGCGTCAAGGCAGGTCGGGATTGTCGGAATGCCTGGCAGGCGTCAGGAAGATTGATCTTCCCATCGGTCGAGAAATTCCTCGATGGTCATCGCCTGCATATCCGGGATGGCGCGGGCCAGCTTCTCGGCAGGCCAGTCCCACCAGGCGAGGCGCTCGATGCGCGCCGCGATTTCGGGCGGGAAGCGCGGGCGCAGCGGCTTTGCCGGCACGCCTGCGACGATCGTGTAGGCGGGCACGTCGCGCGTCACCACGGCGTTGGCTCCGATGACCGCGCCGTTGCCGACGCGCACGCCCGGCAGAATCACCGCGCCGTGCCCGACCCATACGTCATGGCCGATCGAAACGGCCTTGGCGCGGCGCCGCTCGCGGGACGCGGTGTCGACGGCGCGGAATGCCGAATCAACGCCCAGCCAGCGGAAATATTCGTTCGGCCGATAGCTCACCTTGTGCTGGGTGATGCGCTCGATCGGATGCTCCAGCGCATTGATGCGGCTGTTGGCGGCGATCGAGCAGAACTTGCCGATTGTCGCGTAGATTGCCTCGGCATGGCGCTCGAAATACGAGAAGTCGCCGACGACCACCTCGCGCAGCACCACCCGCTCGCCGATCGACGCATAGCGCCCGAGCTTGCAACCCTTCAGTTCCGCCGTCGAATGGATGCGCGGCTCGGAATCTTTCAGGACGAGGTTTTCAGGGCTGTTCATGTCGCGGCTTTACGCCGGCGCGAATGGCCCCGCAAGCCGGGACGATCGCGCGCTCCGGAGGCGCTCCGGTCGCGCGGCGAACGAAGCCCCCCAAACGGGCGCCCGTTCCCGGGCGAGATGGCCTATTTCGGCTTGCCCTTGGCCCACACCACGTTCTGTCCATAGAGCGGGATCGTCGTCACCGACATCTTCGCCGAGCCGTTCTGCACCTGGCGCGAATGCGAGAGGTAGATCAGGGTCTCGTTGTCCTTGTCGTAGATGCGGTTCACCACCTGCTTGTTCCAGATCAGGCTGAGGCCCTGCTTGAACACTTCCTCGCCGCCCTTGCTCATGTCGATGTCGCCGATGGTGATCGGCCCTGTCTGGCGGCAGGAGATCGAGGAATCGGACGGGTCCTCGAACCAGTTGCCCTTGCGCAGCCGGTCGATCACGCCGCGGTCGAAATAGGAGACGTGGCAGGTCACGCCCTCCACCTTCGGGTCCTTGATCGCTTCCACGACAATGTCATTGCCGGTCCAGTCGACGCCGACCTTGCCGACCTCCTGCGCCAGCGCCGCGCCGGCGCACAAGACCAGGGACGCCGCAGCCAGCCAGCCTATCCGTTTCAGCAAGGAACCCTCCTGTCGAAGATGGTGCTGGCGTCAAATGGGAGTGCCGCCGGGCTTTTGCAAGCCGCGGGCTGCGACATTGCCAGCATCGCCCTCAGCCTTTGCGCGGCTTGCCCGAACGGATAAGATCGTGCCCATGAAAACCGTTCCGCTGCTTCGGCCCGCCCTTCGGCTTGCTTTGTCGCCAACCGCCCGCCGGTCCCTTTGAGGCCGCCGCAGCGCGAATCCAACCGGATAGTTCAATGATGCGTTCCATCCTGATCGAGGGCGAGCAAGCCGTGAGCGGC
>OFTY01001059.1_pt1 | contig 13967 bp, 9 predicted proteins | sample 1775061 | NCBI WGS metagenome assembly OFTY01 (sample SAMN08195773, study PRJEB24354) | sludge metagenome | isolation source: sludge from phenol fed wastewater aerobic bioreactor B | place: India: Nagpur | collected 2016-09-16 | reverse complement strand
AAACAACCGCCAATGCCAGGTTGGCAAAAATGCAGACAGATGGAAAACGTTCATCAACTTTTTGGTTCTTTGTTTTGTTCCGGCTGACGGAATACTATTGGCAAAAACTATAACTTGCACTTTAAATAAATAATCAACTTTGGCAGGCAGGTTGGGACAGAATGTTGTTATCCGCACCTCGCTACCTGTACCGTTGGCGGCCATTGTAACAACCGTGCCGGTTAAAACGGAATAATATACTACCAGAGATAACACCTAACTAATAAAAGAACGATTAGACAGTTATGCAAATGAAAAATTATTTAATTGAGACGTTTAACTACAACGACTCAACAAACAAAAAGTTATTAGGCAAAATTGAATTGCTGAATGACAAGAATGAAAGCATAAAATTGTTTAGCCATTTAATAAATTGCCAGTATAAATGGATGGCAAGGATTATCCAAGACCCGAACGCTAAAAATATGAGTTGGTGGGAGCCGGTTTATGATTTTGACAAACTTGAAAAAGAATGGACTAAAAGTTTGGAACCCTGGATTAATTACATTACTACAAAAACGGAAGAAGAGTTATCGACAGAAGTTACATTTATTGGTTTTGATGGTGGACTTTGGGCTGCAACACCAAAAGACATTGCCTTGCAATTAAATTACCATTCAATACATCATAGAGCACAAATACAAACAATAATCAGACAACAGGGAATTGAACCGGATTTTATTGATTATATAGGAACAAAGTACAGGAGACTGAGTTAATGAGCAGATCAATAGCAATAAAATGAAAGAATAATGAATCGCCCGGCCCCAAACCGTTAGCAATCGAATTTCATTAAGGCAGACAATTCAAAAGGAAACATTGAATTTGAGAACATCTATTTTACTCAGACAAAGGAGAATCAACATACAGTACTCGCCCGGATAGCCGGGAACGGGCAGGTGGTATTGAATGGACTGACATAATACGAAAACACAACGAGAACCAACGATACTGACAGAAAACGACAAACCGCTAATATTATTTAAAACAGGAAGATGGAATTGATCTTTATACAATCATCAGAAAATCAAAGAGTGGAAGATGTTATATATAATTCCGCTACAAGCACAAATGCATAGTTGTTATGTGCCGCCTTGCGGACGGTGCGTAAAAGAAAAACGCAATGATAAGAGCCCATGAAAGACAATTTTTCATCACAGTCAGACCATTATGCAAAGTACAGGCCGACCTATCCGCCAGACTTTTTTAACTATCTGAACGCTATCGTTCCGGGTAAACAAAATGCATGGGACTGTGGTACAGGAAATGGACAGGTTGCTTACGGGTTATCGAAAGTTTTTGATAATGTTTTTGCCACTGACATCAGCCAATCCCAAATTGACAACGCTTTGCGGGCGAAGAACATAATGTATTCCGTTCAACCTGCCGAAAAAACCAATTTTGAAAATCAACTGTTTGATCTGATTGTTGTTGCCCAGGCTATCCATTGGTTTGACTTTGAAAGGTTTTATTCAGAAGCCAGGCGGACAGCAAGAAAAAATGCGTTGATTTGCGTTGTTGGCTACGGAAGAGTAGAGATTTCCGAACAAATTGACAGTAGAATTACAGGTTTTTACAACAATGTTATTGGTAAATATTGGGATAAAGAACGAAAGTATATTGACGAGAACTATACAACTATTCCGTTCCCATTCAGCGAAATCCAGGCACCACATTATGTAAACACACAGCATTGGACTTTGGCGCATTTAATCGGATATTTAAATACCTGGTCTGCTGTCAAACATTTTATCAGGCAAAACGGATACAACCCAATAAACAAATTACAATCAGAAATTGAACAACTTTGGGATAACAAACAAATCAAAGAGATCCGTTTCCCTTTACTCTTACGAATGGGACGAATAACACCATGAAACAGAAAGGCACGCATATAACAGGGGAGTGGCAAGGAATTTTAACTATAAATTTAGCTGCGGGCATAGACTGATAATTTTCATCCCGAGGTTTAAGACCTGTAGCGATTGTCCGGGCAGATCCGGGAACGCAAACGCTTCAACAAAACAAACAATAACAGATAAAGACCAATGCGAACCTTATCACTTTATATAGCGACAAGTTTGGACGGTTACATCGCGAAGCCAAATGATGACCTTGGTTTTTTGAAATTAGTAGAAAAAGAAGGTGAAGATTATGGTTATGCGGTTTTTACAGACACTATAGATACACTGATTGTCGGTAGAAAAACGTACGACTATGTACTCAAAGAAATCGGCTCGTCTCATTACGATAACGGACAACGAAATGTATATGTTATAACAAGAACACAGAGGCCGGATGCAGGCAGAACAATTTTTTACACTGGAAACCTGGCCGAATTGGTAAAGCGATTAAAATCCGAAAAAGGAAAAAACATCTATTGCGACGGTGGTGCAGAAATAATAAATGAACTATTAAAGAGTGATCTTATTGACGAATTCATTATTTCCATTATACCTGTTATGGTCGGTAATGGAACAAGGCTTTTCAAAGACGGCCGGCCTTGGCAGCAACTTGAGCTTTTGAATACAAAAGTATTTGATACAGGGCTCGCTCAATTACATTACAGGCGAAAAAGATAATGCTTCGCAAGGCTGGAACTTAGCTCCTGCACCTGAAGACAGGCGCCTGTTCATGGCCGGCTTATTTTTCTATTTTCCCCAACATCCACTGCACATAATCAAAATACTTTAGCAGTTGCTTTTCATATTTATCCGAATTAAAGCTCTGAAGTTCCTGTGATATGTTTTTGTATGACAATTCAGGGATCTTGCGTTTACGGGGATCCGGCCACAATAGGATGAATTTCAGTAACAGCGTTTCCGACTTCAGCAGAGCATTCTTTTTACTGAAGAAACGTTTATAAGAGCGGATCTCATATTCAAGATAATGTGAGTCGCCTTTTTCATAATAAATGATAATATTGAGCAACCGGATGGCTTTACATATAAGCAATTGCGGCTGCACTTTATGCACCTGCATTACCTGGTTGATATAGCTATGGGCCTTTTTCCAGTCCTTGTTGCCAAAATGAGCGAGGCTGCAAAAGAAATAAAGTTCCCATTGCCTTTCTTCATTGATCATAGGATACATTTTCAGGAAACCGGGTTCCATATCTTTGATCACCGTAATAGCTTCTCCGGATTTTTCTTTTCCTGTAAGGATCGCCAATTGATACACTATTGCCGATTTGCGTACCTGGTAACGGAAGAATTCGGGATAGATTGATTGGTCGAGCCGTTTTAGTTTTTCAATGTAATAATGTATCTCGTCATATTTCTTCAACGTATGCAGGCTGTCCAGGATGCCAATAAGCGTTGAAAGATAATCGAGCGGAGGCTTGTCCAGCAGCGTAATATTTTGCTCAAACAGGTTATTCAATGCATGAAAAGTCTTGAGTGCCGACTGGTGATCGCCTACATCAGTAAAAAAGAAGGATTGAAAAAGCAGGTGCAGCTTTTGGGCGGCAAAACTGTTTTTTGATTTACCGCTAACCAGGATCATTTCACTCAGCATAAGGTCGTTCAGGCGTTTGCGGTCTTCGTCTGAAGAGATTTTTCCTGAATGCACTAACCGGTATTTCAATAATTCAAACAGGGAATGGTGGTCCTGGATATGATTCAATGTTTTCAGGATGTCCTTGGCTTTCATCTGTGTTCCTACCAGCACTTTGTCAGAGATCACTTTATAGCTCGAATCGGATAGATAATCCAGTTCCTCGCGATAAGTAAAATATTCGATCAGATGCTGCTGTGAACCTATTGCTGATTTACGGACTTTTTTCAGCAATGCATAACCTTCTTCGTGCAGCGAACGTGCTTTCAATACTTTGATACGCATCAGTTCCTGGAAAAGATGGAACTGGGTATCCTTTTCTACTTTCGATTGGATTAGTCCATCGGTAAGCACTTTCAACAGGTAGCGCGCTGTATTATTGAGCGAAGAACCGGCATGTGCTTTCCTGAATCTCTGTTTCACCGTGACTGTATCGGTTGCCGGGGTTTTATCAATAATATCGAACAGGATAAGATAATCCTTACTGCCGGTCTGCTTGCGGGTAAGTAATTTGAAATGCCTTTTCTCTGCGCCAGAGAGCGATTTCACCAGCTTTATAAGTGTTTCAAGTATCATCAGGTTGCAATCTGCCTTTCAGTAAAATAGAAAAAATGAAAATTCTAAGATAATGAAAAACAGTTTCTTGAATTGTTATATATATCATATTGTATAAAACAGGACTATCAGTTTTTAAAATATCTGGCCGGCATCCTTAGTTGCTCCTATCTATATTTGGTTCAACGATCAAACATTTATTGCCATGGAATCAATCAATATCAACACAGGTATCTATCATCAACGGGGCCGCAAAGAAATAAAACTGCTTCTGCTTTTTATTACCCTCTTTTTTATTTGGATGCAAGCCACTTCGCAGACAAAAATGCTTTCGTTCCATGATTATGAAGACCGTGTACAGGGAGTGTGGCTGGCACAGATCGCGGGCACGCTGATCGCCTGGCCATACGAGCATCAAACTGCTTCAGCGGCATGGCTTAGTGATTATCCCACCAAACGTACTGAAGCACCGGTAGACGATGACTGGTATTATGAAATGATCGCTATCCGCGCTTTTGAAAAGTATGGGCCGGGGATGACAGTAGAGCAACTGGGAAAGCAATGGCAGGAGAATAATGCAGGCACCTGGGGTTCCAGCGAGCAGGCACGATTGCTGATGGCAAGGGGTGTAAGTCCGCATGATGCAGGTCATCCGCGCTACAATAAACTCTGGTTCAGTATCGGCCCTCAGTTCAGTGCGGATATCTATGGAGCACTTGCCCCCGGTATGCCCAATCTTGCCGGGAAGATAGCAAGAGAGCTTTGTCATCTTAATGGTTATGCCGAAGGTGCTGACGGAGGTGTATTTATCGCGGCCATGGTGAGCCTTGGATTTACTGAAAAAGATCCAAAGGCTATTGTGCGTAAAGCAGCAAAACTGATCCATCCCCGGTCGCCTTACCGCCAGTGTCTTGACCTGGTGATTGCTATGGCGGATAAAGGGAAAAGACCACAGGAAATATTTGATGCGGTAGAGGATAGATGGCATATCGAATATCCTGCTACCAATAATGCAGTGGCCAATGGTGGTATTGTTGCGGCGAGCGTATGGTTTGGTGAAGGGGATTTTCTTAAAACGGTAAACCTTGCAGCGTCAGCAGCCGATTTTACTGATGCAGACTGCAATGCAGCAAATGCTGCTTCGGTGATCGGGGCTATGAAAGGAGTGAAAGGTATTCCCGCGCATCTTGTAGCAGCACTTAATGACCGCATTGCCGGAACTGAAATGGGCGGCTTTCCGTTACAGCCTGTTGTTGATGAAAAAATATCAGTGCTGTCGCAACGCACAGCGGAAGTTGGAAAAAAGATCATGCAATTGCATGGCGTGAAGATCAGTGGCAATACTATCCGGATACCCTTACAGCAGCCGGCAACGCAGCCTGCCGAATTATTTACTTTATCTGAACTCACCCAATACTGGAATCCTGAATGGAAACTGGAAAGGGCTGGCTATGGTGGAGCAGGAGGCGGCATGTATGGAATCAGAGGCATTACTTATCTCAGTGGTGATACGCTGATCACTTACCCGCGTGATGAAGTGAGAGGTTTGTTGTTGCGTCGTGCATTAAAGGTTGACAAAGATTGTAAATTGTCTTTTGAAGCAGGGTCGGATGCGAAACGGGCCTGGAGGCTGCAAGTGTATGTGAACAATAAAAGGTGTATTGGCAAATTGATAGAAGGAAACGACACAACAAGGCAATGGCAAAAAATAGAAGTGGATCTTAGCGAATTCAAAGGGCAGGATATTACTATCCGGATCTATCAACGGGTATTGATACCAGGCAAAGAAGCCGGAAATGCCTATTGGAGAAATTTTAGTATTCAATAAATAATCAATCGAATCGTAACTGATCACAGTAACCTGTGATAATTTATTAGTCAAATGCTTCTGGCTGCCTGCAAGGGCAGCCATTTTAGTTTACAGTTATACCTGATTCAACAGAAATATGACTGTTCATTCCATCATACCGGTATTTCTTTTATTAAAAGATGTATTTTATTCAGCATTTACAAAAATGCACAAGAATGCCATTATTAATCATCTAGTAATCAATAAAATGTATACAATTTTTTATATTTAGAATTCCCAATTTTGGAAATAATGTGCCTTGTTCCTGCTGGTGTCACGGTTATTTTTGGTTATTCGGTTGAACCAAAACAATCGCTTGTTTATGAAATCAGGAAAGATAGTAGTAATAGGAAGTTCTAATATGGATATGGTGGTAAAAACAGACCATATCCCCGTACCCGGTGAAACAGTTTTATCAGGATCTTTTTTTATGAACCCCGGTGGCAAAGGTGCCAATCAGGCCGTAACAGTAGCAAGGCTCGGCGGTGAAGTGGTATTTATTTCCAAGCTTGGAAATGACGTTTTCGGAAAACAATTCTCCCAGTTATTCAGTGATGAAGGTATCGATACCAGTTTTATTCTTTCTGATGAAGATTTTCCTTCAGGTGTAGCTCTTATTACAGTAGACAAAGCCGGAGAGAACAGTATTGTGGTTGCTTCCGGTGCTAATGCCAATCTTCACAGCAAAGACATGCAAAAAGCACTGGACGAAATTGCTGCGGCCAGCCTGGTGCTGTTGCAACTCGAAATACCTATGGATGTTGTGCACTTCGCAGTGAATTATGCCGCCAGCAAAAATGTAAAAGTGATACTTAATCCTGCACCAGCCAATGAACTGAGCGAAGAATTGTTAAAGAATATCGACATTCTTACACCTAATAAAACAGAAGCGAGCATGATCTCCGGTGTGGATGTAACTAATATCGAGAGTGCAAAAAAAGCGGCAAAAGCTATTTGTTCCAAAGGTGTAAAAAATGTGGTGGTGACGATGGGGCCGCTTGGTGCGGTAATCTGCCAGGACGGGAAATTTTCGGTAGTGGCTGCACAAAAAGTGGAAACAGTAGATACCACTGCGGCAGGTGACGTATTCAACGGAGCTCTTGCTGTAGCACTTTGTAAAGGTGATAGCCTGGAAGAAGCTGTAGGTTTTGCCTGCGAAGCAGCTGCCTTATCTGTAACAAGGTTAGGTGCACAATCTTCCATCCCGTACAGGAATGAACTGATCGCAAGAAAACTGAACATCGCCAATATCAAAGAATCACAGTAGACTGGAAGAACCGGATTTTTATCAACCCTGTCCGCCGTTTTTTGAAAAAGGGTTGAGCTTTTATAACGAAAAATTGCTGCCGTATGTTTATTGTAGAAAGCTATACACTAGCTATCGTCTTCTGCTTTGTTACAATGCTTTGCTGGGGCTCATGGGCCAATACTCAAAAACTTGTAACCGGCAAATGGCGCTTTGAACTTTTTTACTGGGACTATGTAATCGGTATTTTACTGTTTTCCCTTCTCGCTGCTTTTACACTGGGTAGTTCAGGAGATCAAGGCCGGGGTTTTGTTGAAGACCTGCAACAGGCCAGTTCCGGCAATATTGGCAGCGCCTTCCTGGGAGGGATCATTTTCAACCTGGCAAATATCTTATTGACGGCTGCTATTTCTATTGCCGGTATGTCTGTCGCTTTTCCTGTGGGGATTGGGATTGCATTGATCCTTGGCGTAATCATCAATTATACCGGTGTTCAAAAAGGAGATCCGCTCGCATTATTCGCCGGCGTGGCACTGGTAGCCCTGGCTATTATATTGAATGCAGTAGCCTATAAAAAAACAACGGCTTCTTCCCAGAAGGCAGGCACCAAAGGCATCCTGCTTTCCGTAGCCGCCGGTGTGCTGATGTCTTTTTTCTATCGCTTCATTGCAGCATCAATGGATGTTAACAATTTTGAACAACCCGAGCCCTTAAAAATGACTCCCTATTCTGCTTTTGTCATTTTTGCGGCAGGCATCATTATCAGCAATATCGTTTTTAATACGATCATGATGCGCAGGCCGTTTGAAGGAACTCCTCTCTCATATAAAACCTACTTCCGCGGAAAATTCTCTTTGCATCTTGTCGGCATCCTTGGTGGAGCTATCTGGGGTACCGGTAATCTTTTCAATCTTATCGCTGCAGGTAAAGCAGGCCCGGCTGTTTCTTACGGGCTCGGGCAGGGCGCTACATTGATTGCGGCCATCTGGGGCGTGTTTGTCTGGAAAGAATTCAAGAATGCACCCAGGCAGGTATCGTTGCTGCTTGCAGGTATGTTTCTCTTTTTTCTGGCAGGATTGGGCCTGATCATTTATGCAGGAACTGCATAGGTCAACCCTTTCCGGATATCGGTCTTAAAATTTATTCATTATCAATTCGACACTGTTTATGAAAAGGAATTTTCTAATTGCAGCATTATGCATGTTGTCATTGATTTGGGTACAGGTAGTTGCTGCGCAAGCCTCTGTATCCGGAAAAGTAACCAATGAACAAGGGCAACCGCTCAGCGGTGTGAACGTGGTCGTTAAGGGAACCTCTAATGGCACCAATACCGGCCAGGACGGATCATTCACCATTCCGGTTCAACGAAACCAGGTGTTGGTGTTTTCATTGATCGGTCATGAATCACAGGAACTCACTTACAAAGGAGAAGCCAGCCTGGCTATCCGGATGCAGGTCGCTTACGGCAACCTGGAAGAAGTGGTGGCAGTAGGTTATGGAACTGTGACAAAAAAAGAAGTGACCGGTTCTGTAGTAACTGTAAAAGCTAAAGACTTCAACAAAGGTGATATGAGCAATCCTATGGGTTTGATCCAGGGAAAAGTGCCAGGGCTCACTATCACCAAATCTGGCGGTAGCGATCCCAATGCCGGATTCCAGATCCAGTTGCGCGGATTAAATACCCTGTCTGCCGGTAAGAGCCCGCTCATTATCGTAGACGGCATCATGGATGCCAACATCGCTATGCTCGATCCTAACCAGATCGAATCCATTGATGTATTAAAAGATGGATCGGCTGCTGCGATCTACGGCACCCGCGCCACTAATGGGGTGATCCTCATCACTACCAAACGTGCAGATATCGGTGATGTAAAATTTGAGATCAACAATTTTGTGTCTACCGAACAGATCATCGAAAACAACCGTTACCTGTCTGCCGATGAATACCGCGCCGCAATAGCGCAATATTATCCAGCACGTACCTATCTCGACAAAGGACAGGATACCAAATGGATGGATGAAGTGACACGTACCCCGGTAAACCAGAACTATAGCTTCACCGCATCTGGTGGAACCCGCAAAATAAATTACCGTGCTAACCTTTACTATAAATCCGATCAGTCCATTTTAAAAAATGCCAGCAACCGCACTATTACACCGTCGATCTTCATTAGCCAGACCGGTCTGAATGACCGCCTGAAAATCGATTACCGCCTGATCTATTCTTCGGTAAAGAGAAAACTGGGCAACTACGGCGTATTGGGGCAGGCCACCTGGCGTAATCCTACCGAACCTGTTTATGATCCAACCAATGTGGTGAATGCAGGTTACTACACGGTTTCTACCGCTTCAGGCTACCTGAACCCTGTAGCAATGCTTGACCAGGAAAAGAACGAACGGGATGATCAGTATGTAACAGGTGATATCAATGCTTCTTTCAAATTGCTGAGTGAACTGAAGCTTATCCTGCATGGATCTTACAACAGTTTCCGCAGTTTTGGCGGCAGTTACAAAACAAAATATTTTCCTGAAGTAGGTACTGATGGTTATGCCACAGCCGTGTCAAACTACAATGCCAATTACCTGTTTGAGCCGGGCTTTGAATACAAAAAGAAATTCAATGGCCATAGCGTGCAGGTGATCGGTGGTTATTCGTATTACGAAAACCAGAATAATGGGCTTTCGGCACTGAACTACAATTTCGACCTGGATAATTTTTCTTATTATAACATTGGTTCAGGATATGCGCTTACAAGCGGTCTGGCAGGCATGTCTACCAGTAAGTCGATCAACAAACTGATCGCTTTTTATGCAAGAGCTATTTATAATTTCAATGAAAAATATCTTCTGTCTGCTTCAATACGTCATGAAGGATCTTCCCGCTTTGGCGCCAACCATAAATGGGGGAATTTCCCGGCAGTCAGTATTGGCTGGAGATTGAATGAAGAAGATTTTATCAGGAATATAAAATGGATCAACAACCTGAAGCTGCGTATTGGTTATGGTGTTACCGGCAACCAGGATATCTCTAATTATCTTTCGCTTTCCCGTATTGCTGTTGGGTCGCGCCAGTTCTATTATGCAGGAAACTGGATCAATTCTTACCGCCCTGCCAGTAATCCCAATCCTGATCTGAAATGGGAAAAGAAAGCAGAGTACAATGCCGGTGTGGATTTCGGGTTCCTGGACAACCGGATCTATGGCAGCATTGATTTTTATCTCAGAAGAGTATCTGACCTGCTTTGGTCATATGCAGTGCCGGTACCTCCCAATGTATACAATTCCACTTATGCGAACGTAGGCACGATGCAGAACAAAGGTGTGGAAGTATCGCTGAATGGCGATATCATCCGCTCTAAAGATCTGACGCTTACTACCACTGTCAATTACACGCTTAACCGGAACAAATTGATCTCCTTCTCTGATCCCGGCAGGGGATATACACTGCAATACCTGAAGATCAACCCGGCTGCTACTACCTGGACGCAACTGGTGCTGGAAGGGCAACCGCTTGGAAATTTCATGGCTCCTGTATTCCTCGGAGTGAATGGGTCTGGAGGTGCTATCTATGAGGATGTGAATAAAGATGGTACCATCAACCAGGAATCGGAACTCGACAGGAGAGTAGTAGGCAATGCCTATCCCAAATTCGAACTTGGCTGGAACGTATCGATGCAATACAAAAAATTTGATCTCTCCTTTTTCTTCCGCGGCGTATTCGGACAAAGCTTGTTGAACTATGAGCGCGTGTTTTACGAAAACTGGACACCTTTCCTTAGCGGCCGCAATATCCTGAAATCAACACTGGAAAACTATCCGACCTATACAGGCATTACGACTTACGATTCACGTTATGTGGAGAAAGCATCTTTTGTGAAGCTGAACAACGTATCGCTGGGTTATACGATGAGCCTGCCCAAAGGGAACAGCCTTCGCTTCTATGCAACAGGCCAGAACCTGTTCACCATCACCAATTATTCCGGTGCAGATCCTGAGGCGGTCATCAATGATTTTAACCTTAGCACCGCTACTGCGGGTACGGAGAACCTGAGTTATTTTCCTTTTACCCGGACACTGACGTTTGGTATTAATTATAAATTTTAATGCTGCTAATTATGAAACAGATAAAATATTTCATCGTGGTGATAGCTTGTATATTTTCTACCGCGTCCTGTACCAAACTGGATGAGGAGTTATTCTCTACACTCGATGCTTCTGAATTTTATAAAACGGAACGGGAATGTATTCTTGCCATGGGCAATGCCTATGCACAGATGCAATACCGCGGCACCAGTCTCTGGGGGCTGATGGGTACAGAAACATTAGCTACTGACGAAGCTTGTTGCCCTGTAAGAACACAAGGAACTTATTTGAACAATAATGGCCTGTGGGTGAGGTTGAATCAGCACAATTTTGTGGCTACGATGGACCCTGTAGGTTCTTCCTGGGAGTTTTGCTTCAATACCATCTCGGCATGTAACCAGGTGATCTACCAGATCGGTGAATCACCGGCGGAATTCGCAAAGAAACCTAATATGATCGCTGAGCTGAAAGCCTTGCGCGCCTTTGCCTATTATACAGCAATAGACCTTTACGGAAATATTCCTGTGACGCTGGACTTTACGGATGTTTCATTGCCGCAGCAAAAAACAAGAGCAGAAGTATTTGCTATTGTTGAGAAAGAGTTGCTCGATAATCTTTCATTATTGGAGGAAAAGCCTTCTGCCGATTATTATGGACGCTGCACCCGCCCGATGGCATATGCAGTGCTTGCCAAAATGTATCTCAATGCGGAAAAATGGATCGGCACACCCCGTTATGCTGACGCGATCACGATGTGCAACAACATCATCCAACTTAACAGCTACTCACTGGAACCTGATTATTTCAAAAATTTCCAGGTTGACAATGTAAGCTCTAAGGAAAATATATGGGTACTGCCTTATGACCGAAAAGTAGGCTGGGGGTTGCAGATGCATCAGTACACATTGCATCCTGCACAGGCCGGCGTATATAATATCTCATCCCCGATCTGGAATGGTATGGTGGCTTCCCCGGATTTTTATGCATTGTACAATAGCAACGATAAACGTATTAATTCCTGGATGGTAGGACAACAATACGATGCGAGCGGGCAGCCGCTGAAAACTTCTTCAGGCGCTCCGCTTGTATTCACACCTTCGATCAGCGGCTTTCAAACTGCAGGAGAATTGGATGGTGTGCGTTGCAAAAAATGGCAATTCCCCACCGGTCTGCAGACCAATCAGACCATGGACAATGACTGGGCCTTTATCCGCTATGCCGATATCCTGTTGATGAAAGCAGAAGCGATCATGCGCAGCAACGGGGGCACTCCAACCCAGGAGGCGGTAGACGAAGTGAACAAGGTTCGTGAAAGAGCTTTTGGCAATACCAGCAATGATTATACAACGGTTACGCTTACTCTTCCTGAACTGCTGAACGAAAGAGGACGTGAACTGGCATGGGAAGGGCATCGCCGGCAGGACCTGATCCGCTTTGGCAAATGGCAGGATGCGTGGTTCGGTAAACCAGTTACTGCTGCCACCAAAGAACTGTACCCGATCCCGAGTACGGCTTTACTTGCCAACTCCAATCTGAAACAAAACACAGGTTACTAATCCGGATATGCTATAATTCATGCGCGTACGATCTTCTTTTATATCATTTATTTGCATGTTGCTGGTGGCAATATCAGGTATCCGTTGCCGTGCCGAACAGCAATCACCGGCATCGTCCAACCCTATTGCTTATTATATTGACAGCAGGGGAGGCAACGATGGCAATAGAGGAACTTCTGCAACTGAAGCCTGGCAGTCGCTTAAAAACATAAAGCAGGGCTTGTTGCATCCGGGTGATAGCATCCGTTTTAAAAGAGGCGCTGCTTTTACCGGACCGTTGTATATCTATGATTCAGGAACGGGTGACAATCCCATTGTGCTCACCGATTATGGAGAAGCCTCAGAGCCTGCTCCCTCTTTTGCCAACCCGGTTTTTGCATTGAACAATTACGGTAATTGCGTACGCGTCAAAGGCAGTTTTGTGATCGTGGAAAATTTGTACCTGCATCACACCGCAGCTTATGTACGCGGCAGTTACACGCCTTCTTCGGGTTGGGATACTACCGTATGGGAAATGGGGGCAGTTTATATTGACAAAGAAGCAGCGAATTGCATTGTCCGCAACAACGAGTTTAATGACTGCGTAGTAGGTGTAAAAAGTTATGGCAGGAATGCTGTGATCCGCAACAACTATATTCATGATTGCAACCGCGTGTTGAAAGAATGGGGTTGGGGGCCGATAGGCATCTGGCTGGGCAATGACTACCAGGAAGCCTCTTATAACCGCATCTTTAATTATAGCGCAGTAGACCCGCGCATTGAGTGGGGGCCCGATGGTGTTGGAGGTGGAGCTGATGGAGGTGCTTTTGAAATTGATGATGCCCGCTATGACAAATCGCATATTTCCATTCATCACAACTATACCCGCGATTGCCAGGGATTTCTTGAAATAACCTGGACCGATATTAAACAGCATCCTGTTTACAAATCATTCGATATTCATCATAATATCAGCGACGATTACCAGCAGTTTATTGCCATGTGGCAGGGCGCTGAATGCAATATTGAGAACAATACGATCGTACGACGCAAGAAGAATGTGAATGACTGGGGAGTATTCAATATCACCGGCACTAATACACGC
>OFTY01001054.1_pt1 | contig 14067 bp, 10 predicted proteins | sample 1775061 | NCBI WGS metagenome assembly OFTY01 (sample SAMN08195773, study PRJEB24354) | sludge metagenome | isolation source: sludge from phenol fed wastewater aerobic bioreactor B | place: India: Nagpur | collected 2016-09-16 | reverse complement strand
CATGGCGCAGCATCCCAGTTCATAACTGGCCTGCGTCGCAAAGGATTCGGACGAGAACTGGCTGTTCCACAACACCAGCGCCTGTGCGCCGTTGACCGCCAGCCCGACGACGTAACCGCCCGCCGCCAGCGCCAGATAGAAGCGCAAGGATCGCGCGCCGCCCAGCACCCCCAGTTTGAACAGCGCCATACCCAGCAGCATGAAGGCCACCGTCTCGATCACCAGGGTGATGGTGTAGCTGGAGGCGGCGTAGTCCAGCCACGTCCGCACGCTCCACTTCAACAGGCTGACCGGCCCGCCTGTGCGCGCCGCCCTTTCCTCGTCCAGAACCTCGGGCGACACGACCTGAGCTTGGCGAGCGCGCGTATAGGCCTTGAGGGCTTCGGCGTCGTCGCCCGTCAGGACAGCGCCGCCCTGCACCTGAACAGCCAGCTCGGCGCCGCGACGCGCCTCAACCGCCTGGTGGGCGCCGACCACCGCCGACTCGACGGTCAACATCAGCAGCATGGCCGCTGAAATGGCGATCAGGGTGCGCGGCCGCGCCATGCGGAAGACGAACAGCAGAAAGCCCGACAGGCCGTAGACATACAGAATGTCGCCCGGAAACAGCAGGACGGTGGCGTTGAACACGCCCAGCGCCAACAAGGCCATGCAGCGCCGGAAGTAGACGTCGGCCGCCTGGATCGTCCCGCGCCCGTCTTCGCCGCGCAGGGTGATCAGCAGCATCCCCGCCCCGAACAGCAGGGTGAACAGGCCTCGCATCGAGCCCTGCACGAACAGGTGCTGGATGATCCACGCCGACCAGTCGGGATTGGCCAGGGTCGGCGGCAACTCCGGATGATACTGCCCCCAGAGTCCGCCCATCATCATGATGTTGACCAACAGGATGCCGCACAGGGCGAACCCGCGCAGGAGATCCAGACTCTCCAGACGTTGATTGGGCGACACTGATGTCATGCGAGGCGGCAGGGCGGTCATACGGGCCGCTTATCCCCCTTCAGGCCGCGGATGAAACGGATTTTTCAGATGGAAACCTATCAAAACTAAACAATGGTCACATCCATCAACGGCGCGAGGTGCAGCCGTCCGTCGCCCAAGTTCAAAATAACGTTCCGCCCGGCGAAAGCCTCCATGCCCAGCAGGGCCTCGGGGTAGTTGGGCAGCGCCCGGCCGGCGTAGACGGCGGTCGCCACATTGCGCCACGCCTCGCCGCCCAGCGCCACGCTTTGCGCCCGGACCATCCGCGTCCTGGCAACCCCGCCTAGGACGATGCTGGACCCCGACTGCTCGGGCCGTCCGTCCAGCAGGCCCGCGGTCCGCGCCGCCTCGTCGCTGAGCGCCAGAAGCGAAGACGAGCCGGTGTCCACCACCGCCCTGACCGGCGCGCCCTCGACCACGACCTCGGCGATCAGAGCCGTGCCCGAGCGCCGAACGGGCAAGGGCCGGTAGGCGGGCGCCAGCGCCGTCCGGGCCTCGTCAAGCAGCCGCAACCGCCGTCGACGCAGGTCCATCTCCAGCGCCGCCTCCATCAGCAAATCCTGGCCCAGGATCAGCGGCGCGCCCAATCCCTCGTCGCCCCCCAACGGTCCCAGGTCCAGTATGCCCGCGCGTAGACGCCCCACGCGCGCCGTCCCTACCGCCAGATCCAGCGTCACGCCTCGCCCCATCTGGGGGCGCCCGTCCACGCCATAGGCGATCAGCGGCATGTCGAAGAGGTCGTCCAGCCCCAGCTCCGCCACCAGCCGTCGATCGATCACCGAATACTGCGCCCCGCTGTCGATCAGGGCGGTCAACTCCCGCCCCGCCAGCCGCACCCGCACCGTCGGCAACAGGGTCCGTGGCGCGACGAAACCCAACCAGCCGCTCGTCCCGTCGGCGCCGAACGTCACGCTGGGTCGCCGCCACAGCACATGATCTTTCAGCCACAGCCCGCCGCCGACGGCGGCGGCGGCGGCCCCGGCGCGAATGAGGAGGGTACGGCGGTTCATGCGTCTGACATGAACCGGGCGGCCGCGCGACGCCAGCCCCTTTTCCGGCGCCGCGTGATCAAGGCGCACGCCCGTCGTCGACTGAGCCAGGTTGTTGCGTCACCGCGCGAAAATCCCTTTCGCATGCGCAAAATAATCATGACGAAGCGCTGGATCGCGGCTAGAAACGACCCCGATATGACGACCTCCCCTGATCGCTACATCTCGACGCGCGGCGACGCCGCTCCCACCCGCTTCAGCGACGCCCTGTTGCGCGGCATTGCGCCGGACGGCGGCCTCTACATGCCGCAGGCCTGGCCCTCCCTGCCCGCCGACGCGACACGTCCCGGCCGCGGCTACGCCGAGATCGCCAAGGCGGCGATGGCGCCCTTCATCGGTGACGCCCTGCCTGCGGGCGCGCTGGACCGCGCACTGGAACGCCTGACCAAGGGCTTCGACCATCCGCTGGTGACGCCCCTGGTCGAGCTGGAGCCGGGCCTGTTCGTACTGGAGCTGTTCCACGGCCCCACGGCGGCGTTCAAGGATCTGGCCATGCAGTTGGTCGCCGCCTTATCGGACGAGGCCCTGGCCGCGACGGGCGAGACCCTGACCCTGCTGACCGCCACCAGCGGCGACACCGGCGCCGCCGCCGTGCGCGCCTTTGCGGGGGCCGAACGAATCAAGCTGATCGTCCTGCACCCGCTGGATCGCGTCTCGCCGGTGCAGCGCAAGCAGATGACGACGGTCCAAGCCGACAACGTCCTGAACCTGGCCGTGCGCGGCGACTTCGACGACTGCCAGCGTCTGGTGAAGGGGCTGCTGGCCGAGGAATCCTTGCGCGAACAGGGCCGCCTGTCCTCGGTCAACTCGATCAACTGGGGCCGTCTGGCGGGTCAGATTCCCTATTACGTCTCGGCCACGGCCCAGCTGGGTCAGGCGGCGACCTTCGTGGTGCCGACCGGCAATTTCGGCGACGCCTTCGCCGGGATCGCCGCCAAGAAGATGGGCCTGCCCGCCGCCGGCTTCGTCGCCGCCGTCAACCAGAACGACGCCCTGGCCCGCGCCATCAACGACGGCGTCTACGCCCGCCGCCCGGCGGTCGAGAGCGGCAGCGTGTCGATGGACGTGCAGGCGCCGTCCAATTTTGAACGGCTGGTCTATGAAGCCTCCGGCCGCGACGCCGAGACGACCCGCGCCGTATTCGAGACCTTCGCCCGCGAAGGCGCCGTCACCCTGCCCGCCGACCTGCTGGCCGCCCTGCGCGCCGAAGTGTCGGCCGTCTCGGTCGACGAAGCGACGACCAAGGCCGAGATCGCCCACGCCCACGCCGCCTGGGGCCGTGTCGTCTGCCCGCACACGGCCGTGGCCCTGTCCGCCGCGCGTCGTCTGGACCGCAACGGCGCGCCCATCGTCGCCCTGTCCACCGCCCACCCGTCCAAGTTCGGCGCCTTCGTCTCTGACGTCATCGGCGCCGAGCCGGAACCGGCCCCCGTCATCCGCGCCCTGGGCGACCGGCCGGAGCGCCTGACGGTGATCGAAAACACGCCCGAGGCGGCCCTGGCGGCGGTGAAGGGGTTTGCTGGATAGGAAAGCCAACCGGCGCGACCTTCAACCGGCCCACCTTGACGTGCGACCGACGCCTCGAGTCCTGACGTCAGAGCCTATCGCTGAATTGTCCGACACAGCCGCCGGAAACTTTGTTGGAACAAAGGTCAGCCAAGCGCCTAATAGTAATAATCGTACGTCCACCCCGTCAGGCCAAGCAGTTTCAGCGCGTAGGCACGGACCGGCCCTTCCTCGGGGCTCCAGAGGTCAATAAAGACATGTTTTCCCGACTCCGAGGCCTCCAGCATCCACTGCGACCCATCGAGGCCGCCCCAGCAAGTCAGGCTGAATTGTCGAAAGGGCTTCAGGGTCCGCTTCGCCCTATCCAGATCAGCCCTTTCCTCGCGCGACAACAGGCGCTCAACCCTGCGGGCGACAACGCCGGGATCATAGCCGCCAGCCCCCGTCAGCTCCGTAGCCGTCATTCTCACCTGACCATCCGCAAGCCAGTCCAGGCGCACGAAGACCGGCGCATGGAAGGTCCGCAACCAGGTGAAGCGTTCGGAACGCAGCGACTTGGGGTCTTGTGACTGCAGGAGCAACGATGGCTCTTCGGCCGCTCGCCACTGACGAACGTACCATGGGTTGCTTGGGTTATGGCTACGGCAACCCCGCAACTCATCTGCGTGGATCACCGCCATATAGCCGAGCCACAGGGTCGGAACGGCTGCAAGCAGACCCAGGATCAAGCCAACCCGTCTGTTCATGACGCCGCCCTCCGCCAATGAAGCTTGGCCGCAGCGATGTTGAAGAACAAGCCCTAAGCCGGCTCCGCCGCCTTCCAGTAGTCCAGCCGCCGGAAGAAGGGCGCCGGATCCTTGGGCGTGACCAGGTTGGAAGGGTCGTGGAACAGGCGGTCGTGCAGACGCGTCAGGGTGAAGCGCACCGCCGCCGCCGCGCCGAGTTCCGGCAGGGCCTGGCGCTCGGCGTCCGACAGGGGCCGCACCGACTCATAGCCCTTCTGGAAGGCGCGCAGGGCCGAGGGCATGGGCCGCCCCTCGGCGTCGAACCCCCAGGCGCTGAGCGCGATGGCGAGGTCATAGGCCAGCACGTCGACGCAGGCGAAATAAAAGTCGATCACCCCGCCCACATCCGTCGCCCCATGCTCGTTGGTCGCGAACAGGACGTTGTCGGGAAAGTAGTCGGCGTGGATCGGCCCGCGCGGCAGCGAAGGGTCGCTCCACGGCCGGGCCAGATCGGGCAGCAGGCGCTGCATCTGCTCCAGCATCCGGCGATCCTCGCCCGCGGCGACCGTATCGCAGCGCGCGGCCAGATCGGCCCAGGCGCGCGGCCCGACCGGGTTGTCGCGCACGCCGTCATAGTCGGCCGCGTCCAGATGCAGCAGGGCCAGCACCTGACCGGCGCGATACTGATCCTTGTCCGTCGGCTGGCGCTTCCAGGCACCCGGCGTCCATTCGACGATGGCGGCGGCGCGATCGTTCAGACGGCCGATCACCTGGCCTCGATGATCCGCGACGGGCGCGGGCGTCGGAAAGCCCTGCGCCGCCAACCGCCCGGTCAGGCCAAGGCAGAACGGCAGGGCCGAGGCCTCGGTCCGCCCCTCGAACAGGGTCAGGACATAGGCGCCCTTCTCCGTCACCAGACGATAGTTGGTGTTCTCGACCCCCTCGGCGATCGGGGTCAGTTCGACCAGCCCGCCGAGAGGGTAGCGCATGAGATAGTCGTCGGCCTGTTGCGGCGTGACGGGCGTGAAGACGGCCATGACTAGACAAGCTCCGCAGCGGCGCGCCGGGCGCGCATGACATCGGCGACATCGGCCAGCACGCTCTCGGTCGTGGCCCAGCGCCCGGCGCCGCGCCCCTTGCACGTCCACACCCGGCCGTCCTGACCATAGACCTTCAAGGCGTTGCGCTCTCCGTTCAGCGACAGGAAGAGCGCGTCTTCCAGTTCGCCGTCAAGACGGACATAGGGGGCCAGTTCGCCGTCGCGCTCGAAACAGGCGCCGATCTGACGCACCGGTCGATCGCCCAGTACCGTTTCCGCCGCCAGCACGTCGCGCGGCAGGTCATCGGGCGAACGGCCGAACGCTTCGAACGACAGCAGCTTGACCTTGGCGGCGGCGTCAAAGCCCTCCAGGTCCGAAGACGGGTCTTCCTCGGCGAATCCGGCGGCGCGGGCGTCGGCCAGGGCGTCCGAGAAGGTCGCCCCCTCGCCCAGACGTTGCAGCATGAAGTTGACCGTGCCGTTCAGCACCGCCTCGAAACCGGCGACCGGACCGGCGGCGCGAGCCGCGCGCAGCGTCTCGATCATCGGCGAGCCGCCGCCGACCGAGGCCGACCAGGCGACGCGACAGCCGTTGGCGTCGGCCAGGGCCTGAAGCCCCTTGGGATCACGGGCCACGGCCTGTTTGTTGGCGCTGACCACGTCGCAGCCCGCCTCCAGCGCACGGCGGATCAGGGCGTGACCCGCCTCGCCCTCGGACAAGGCCTCCAGCACCAGATCCGGCTTCTTGGCCAGCAGGGCTTCGACGTCATTGGTGAACAGTTCGGCGGGCGCCGATACGTCACGCTTTTTCAAAGGGTTGCGGACCAGGACGCCGACCACTTCAAAGCGACTGTCCGGCAGCAGGCGGCTGAGCAGGCCGCCGCCGACGACCCCGCAGCCGGCCACGGCGACCTTCAACGGCGCCGCCGCCTGCACCGGGCCGGGAGGGGCGCCGCGTTCGCCGACGATCGTACCCTCGGCGCGGCCGAGCGCAGCGACCTCGATATCGACGCCGCGCGCCTCGGCCAGGTCGATCGCATCGTGCTGGACCAGGGCGCCGCCGACCTGACGCGCCGTGTCCCAGCTGGCCCGGCGATAGCGCAGCGGCGTGCCCGTTTCCGAGGCCGGATCGCGGTCGTAGAGGCCGTCGACGTCCTTCACCAACCGCACCCGCTTCAGGCCCAGTTCGGCGGCCAGCACCACCGCCGTCAGGTCCGATCCGCCGCGCCCCAGCAGGGCTGTCCGGCCGTTCGCGCGCACCGCGCCGACCCCCGGAACCACCACCACCTCATGCTCCGCCAGGGCCTGATGCAGACGCTCGCCCTTCAGCGACACGGGGCGGGCGTGCTGGGCCGGTCCTTCGGCGACGATGCCCAGTTCGCGCACCGACAGGCCGACGGCGTCCAGTCCCACCCGATCGCAGGCGACCGCGACCAGGGCGGCGGCCTTTTCCTCGCCCAGCACGACATAGGCGGGCAGCAGCTCGTTCTCGTGATCCAGACCCAGGCTGCGGGCGTCGGCCAGCAGCTGATCCGTCTGACCCGCCAGGGCCGAAACCACCGCCACCACCTTACGGCCGGCGCGAACGTGGCCGTAGATTTCGCTGGCGACCGCAGGGGCCTGGGACGCGTCGCGCAGGACCGAGGAGCCGAACTTCAGCACCACCACTTCGGCGGCGGAAGCGAGGGCTTCGACCGGTTTCGACTGATCGGCGACGAGGGCGAGAGAGGCGGGCATGGGCGGTTTCCTGAAGGCTGGGTCTGGGAGGATTTCGGGAGGGGTGGGGGGTGATCGAGGTGGGTTCGGGCCAATAAAAAACCCGCCCGGAGGTCCGGGCGGGTGATCGGTTTTTGCGTTTTCTCGCCTAGACGGCGCGCATCATCCGGTCCCCGCCCGCAAGGGCATGGTGGTGGTGGTACCGGTGGTGGTAATCACGGACGCGAAGAGACCCGTCGCCGAGGCGGCGATCGTCGTCATCTTCGTGCTGGCGAGGCGGTAAGGCACAGGCGGCGTCCGGTTGAAAATCGTGCCTTAAGGTGAGCCAGGGCGCCGCGCCGCGTCAACCCCGTCTCGAAAGAATTTTTCGCAACATCGTCTCAGGACGCCGTTTTCGCCAACCACATGAGCCACATGCGCGGAAATGGGGTGAAATTTTTCGCTTGACCGGCGCCTTTCGCAACCGCACCGTAAGCTCACTCATCAAGACCGGCTGAGGGATTAGGCCCTTTGACGCCGGGGCAACCATCGGGTTCCGCCCGAAACGGTGCCAACTCCTGCGGGGTTCTTCGGGCTTGCCTGAAAGGACCGCGAGAGATGGGTGGAGCGTCGATAAGGCGACGCGCCACAGGTCTGTCACGCATGGGTTTCGCCGGTGAGCCGAACCTTTGAGTGATGCGATGACCTTGGCCCTGATTTCCACCGAAACCACCGAAGAGCCTTCCTGTAAGGCCTCCGTCGCTGCGCCTGCGCCCAAGGGCGGCGCCCAGATCGGCGCCCGGGCCGCGCGCCGTCCGTCGGAGCTGCTTCAGCGCGACGGCGCCCATGACGTCGCGGTTGCGATCCCCGACGACTTCGAACTGGATTTCGGCGGAACCTTGACCCAGAAGCGAGTCATCGGCCGCCTGCACGGCAAGGCCAACGCTCCCCTGATCGTGGTCGCAGGCGGCATTTCCGCCGACCGCTACGTCCACCGCACCGAGACCAAGGGGCTGGGCTGGTGGTCCGGCGCCGTGGGCGTGCGCGCGCCGATCGACCTGACCCGTTTCCGCGTTCTGGCCTTTGATTTCGCTCCAGAATTCGGCGAAGGCGTCAAGGACGCCAAGACCCCTCTGACCATCACTACTCAGGATCAGGCGCGGCTGCTGGCCCTGCTGCTGGATCATCTGGGCGTCGAGAAGGTCGCCGCCTTCATCGGCTGTTCCTACGGCGGCATGATCGCCCTGGCCTTCGGCGAGCTGTTCCCCGACTGGGCCGAGCAGCTGGTGGTGGTGTCCGCCGCCCACCGTCCGCACCCGCTGGCCACAGCCTGGCGCGGCATCCAGCGCCGCATCCTGCAACTGGGCCTTGAGACCGGCCGCGTGGATCAGGCCGTCGGTCTGGCGCGCGAACTGGCCATGACCACCTACCGCACCCAGGAAGAGTTCGGCGACCGCTTCGATTCCGAAGCCCCCAGCCATGCGGGCCAGGCCTATCCGGTGTGCGACTATCTGCAGGCGCGCGGCCGGGCCTATCGCGACCGCACCACCCCCTCGCGCTGGCTCAGCCTGTCGGACTCTATCGACCGCCACCGCGTCGAGCCCGAGGCCATCACCGCCCCCGTCACCCTGATCGGCTTCACCACCGACCGCCTGTGCCCGATCGAGGACATGAGGGAGCTGGCCGACCGCCTGCCCAACCTCTGGCGCTTTGAACAACACGCCTCCGTCTACGGCCACGACGCCTTCCTGAAGGAAGACAAGCTGGTCGCCGACATCCTGACCTCCGTACTGAAGGACATCGACCAATGAGCCGCGCCCGCCCCGCCGATCCCCGCACCATCGCCGCCCGCTCGGGCGTCGATACGGACACGGCTCACGGCGCGGTCATGCCGGCGCTGTATCTGTCGTCCAACTATTCCTTCGCCGCCTTCGGCCAGCCGCGCAAATACGACTATTCGCGCTCGGGCAATCCGACCCGCGACGTCCTGGCCGAGACCCTGGCCGAACTGGAAGGCGGCGCGGGCGCCGTCATCACCGCCACCGGCATGGCGGCGGTCGACCTGCCGCTCAGCCTGCTGGAGCCGGACGACCTGCTGATCGCGCCGCATGACTGTTACGGCGGCACCCACCGCCTGCTGACCGCCCGCGCGAAAAAGGGCCACTTCCGCGTCGCCTTCGTCGACCAGAACGACGGCGCCGCCCTGGACGCCGCCCTGGCCGACGGGTGCAAGCTGGTGCTGGTCGAGACCCCGTCCAATCCCCTGCTGCGCGTCACCGACATCGCCGATGTCTGTCGCCGCGCCCATGCCGCGGGGGCCAAGGTGGTATGCGACAATACCTTCCTGTCGCCGGCCCTGCAACGGCCGTTGGAGCTGGGCGCCGACATCGTGGTCCACTCGACCACCAAATACATCAACGGCCATTCCGACGTGGTCGGCGGCGCCGTGGTCGCGGCCGATCCGGCCGATCATGAAAAGCTGGCCTGGTGGGCCAACTGCCTGGGCGTCACCGGCTCGCCGTTCGACGCCTATCAGACCCTGCGCGGCCTGCGGACCCTGTTCACCCGCATCGAGCGACAGCAGGCGACGGCGGGCGCCGTGGCGGCGGCTCTGGAACAGCACCCGGCGGTCAAGGCCGTCCACTATCCGGGCCTGACCAGCCATCCTGGCCACGACCTGGCGGCGCGGCAACAGTCGGGGCCGGGCGCCATGCTCAGCTTCGAACTGAACGGCGGGACGGAGGCGGTGCGCCAGGTGATCGAACGGCTGGAGGTCTTCACCCTGGCCGAATCCCTGGGCGGGGTCGAAAGCCTGGTCGCCCACCCGGCCACCATGACCCACGCCGCCATGACGCCCGAGGCCCGCGTGACGGCCGGCATCACCGACGGCCTGCTGCGCCTGTCGGTCGGTCTGGAGCATCAGGACGACATCCTGGCCGACCTGACCCAGGCCCTAGACGCGGTGACGCTGAAGGCGGCCGCGTAAGCGCGAGGCGCGCTTCTCCCTCCCATGATCGGGAGGGAGAATTCCGCGCTTAAGCCACGGCTCGCGCCAGGGCTTCCATCCGTCCGCGCGCATCCAGTTCGCGCGCATCGTCCAGAGCGAACTGACCCATCATGCGGTCCAGCTCGACCGCGTCGGAGGCCAGGGCGTGGCTGGCGGCGGTCGATTCCTCCACCATGGCCGCATTCTGCTGCGTCACCTGATCCATCTGGTTCACGGCGATGTTGACCTGCTGCAGGCCGCTGGACTGCTCGTGCGAGGAGGCGGCGATCTCTTCGGCGATGACGGTCAGGCGCTGGATCTGACCGGCGATCCGTTCCAGCGCATGGCCGGTGTCGCCGACCAGGGCCACGCCCGCGCCGACCTGACGACCCGACTCGGTGATCAGGGTCTTGATCTCCTTGGCGGCCGAGGCCGAACGCTGAGCCAGGGCGCGAACCTCCGACGCCACCACGGCGAAGCCGCGCCCCGCGTCGCCCGCCCGCGCCGCCTCGACGCCCGCGTTCAGCGCCAGCAGGTTGGTCTGGAAGGCGATCTCGTCGATCACGCCGATGATGGCGCCGATCTCGGAGGAAGAGCGTTCGATCTCGCCCATGGCGGCGATGGCGCGGCCCACCACGGCCTGTCCTTCGACGGCTTCAGACTGGGCGCCGCGCACCACGCCGCCCGCCTCAATCGCCCCTTCGGCCGAACGGGCCACGGTGGCGGTGATCTGCTCCAGGGCGGCGGCGGTTTCTTCCAGGCTGGCGGCCTGCTGTTCGGTGCGGCGCGACAGGTCGTCGGACGCCTGTGAGATCTCACGTGCGCTGGCGCCGATGGCGGCGGCGCGCTCGACGATCACCCGCATCACGCCCTGCAGCTTGTCCATCGCCGCGTTGAAGTCGGCGCGCAGCCCTTCATACTCAGGCGCGAACGGGTCGTTGAGGCGGAAGGCCAACTGGCCGTGCGACAGCCGATCCAGACCCTTGGCCACGCCCTCGACCACGCGGGACTGCTGGCGAGCGGCCTCGGCGTCGCGCTCGGCCTGGGCCTGGCGTTCGACCTCGGCGGCGGCGCGGGCGGCCTCGGCCTCGGCCTCCAGGCGCACCTTCTCCTCGGCGTTCTGCTTGAAGGTCAGGACGGCGTCGGCCATGCGGCCGATCTCGTCGCGACGGCCGATCGCCGGAATGGCGACGTTCAGATCGCCGCCCGCCAGACGGGTCATGGCGCGCGTCATGGCCTCGACAGGGCGGCTCAACGCCCCGATCAGCCACAGGGCCGCGCCCACGGCGATGCCCAGGGCCAGCACCCCGCCCACAGCGAAGGCGACATAGGCCTCAGTGAAGGCGAAGGCCTTGGCCTCGGCGCGGGCCTGAGCGTGAACGGCCTCCTTGTCGCGGATCGAACCGACCGCCTGGCGAATGTCCGACAGGCGCGCCGCCGTGGCCAGTTGAGCCAGGGCCTCCTGATGCGTCGCCGGGTCGCGCGCCAGGGCCATGACGCCTTCCGCGCTCTTCTCGAAGTCGGCCGTGGCGGCGATCAGCGCCGTCTGCTCGGCGGCGTAGGCGCCCTCGACATCGGACGCAGCCAGGTCCGCCATCCGCGACTTCACGTCGGCGCCGCCCTGGTTGAAGGACTCGATGAAGCCGGGATCGCGGCTGGCGACATAGCCGCGCATGGCGTTCTGCTGCTCTACGGCGGCGGCCATCAGGCGGTCCGACGCCTTCATCACCTCGCGCGAGGCCGTGTCCGCCGCATCGGCGCGCTGCAGGGACGCCACGCACCACAGGACGATCAGGGTCGCCGCCCCGCACGCCGCGATCACCGCCATGAAGGACAGGATCAGCTTCTTGGGGACCGACAGGTTCTGCAACATGACTCTAAGGCTCGGGGAGAGAGGTTCAGCCTCGCTCCTAGCCCGCGCTTGTTCGACAAAGTGTTAGCGCCCGCCTGCGGGCATCTATTTAATCGTGGTCACAGCGCCTTCAGCACCACCGACAGGGCCGTCAGCAGCAGATAGACCGCAAAGGCTCGGCGCAGCATCTTCCGATCCAGCCGATGCGCCAGCCGCGCGCCATAGGGCGCCGTCAACGCCGTCAACAGCCCCATGATCACCGCCGCCGGCACATTGACGTAGCCCAGCGACAGCGGCGGTCGCCCCGGCGCGTCCCAGCCGAAGACGGCGAATCCCAGAGCCGCCGCCGCGCCGATGGCCAGGCCGAAGCCCGAGGCCGTCGCCACCGCCTGATGGATCGGCCGCCCGCACAGGGTCATGGTCATGCCGCCGAAACTGCCGCCCCCGACGCCCATCATGGCCGACAGCAGGCCGATGCCCGTGCCCACGCCGCGCCGCCCCCAGCCGGTCGGCATATCCGCTCGCAAGGTGAACCGTTCGGGCAGCAGCCCCATCTGCGCCGCGATCAGCAGCAGGCAGACGCCATAGACGACCGCCAGCCCCTCCATGGAGGTGAAGCCCGCGACCGCCGCCCCGATCAGACCGCCGAACGCCACCCAGGGCGTCCAGGTCTTCAACACCTGTTCGTCCACCGCCCCATGCGCGCGGTGCGTCGCCAGCGAACGCAGCGAAGTGGCGACGATGGTCAGCAGCGAGGTGCCGATGGCGACGTGCAGATTGCTCTCGCCCCCCACGCCCAGCACCGAGAAGGCGTAGAACAGCGCCGGCACCAGAACCGTCCCGCCGCCCACGCCGAACAGACCGCCGATCACGCCCGCGACCGACCCCGCCCCGACCAGGGCGGCGAGCATCAGGGCGAGTTCGGACAGGGGCAGGGTCATGAGCCATGGCTTAGCCGTCCGCCATCGCGTCGTCAGCCCCTTCGCCGAGATGAGCAGAGGCGAGCGGTCAGGCCGCCTTGCGCGCCTCGGCCTCGCGCACGGCTTCGACCGCGCGATCGACGACCTCCAGCCCCGCGCCGGGCTTCACGCCCTCGACCGTCAGGATGCGGCGGAAGGCGCGCGCCCCCGCCCGGCCGTGCATCAGGCCCAGCATGTGCCGGGCCATGCCGGCCAGGTTCGCCCCCTCCTCCAGCCGCGCGGCCATATAGGGTCGGTAACGCTCGAGCGCCTCGAACACATCCACGTCCGGCGTCGTCTCGCCGAAGATGCGCCGATCGACCTGCCCCATCAGGGCGGGCTCATGATAGGCGGCGCGGCCCAGCATGACGCCGTCCAGCTGCACGCCGTCCTCGGCCCTCAGATGCGCCTCAGCCTGATCCAGATCGCCGATGCCGCCGTTGATGCTGATGGACAGATGCGGCCGCTCGCGCTTCAGCCGTCGCACCAGCGCATAGTCCAGCGGCGGCACGTCGCGGTTCTCCTTGGGCGACAGTCCCTTCAGCCACGCCTTGCGCGCGTGAATGATGAAGCTGTCGATGCCGACGGCGGCCGAGGCGTCGACCGTGGCGAACAGGCTGATCTCAGGGTCTTGATCGTCCACGCCGATGCGGCATTTGACGGTGGCCGGGACACTGACCGCCTCCTTGATCGCCGCCATGCAGTCGGCCACCAGTTCAGGCTCGCGCATCAGGCAGGCGCCGAACTTGCCCGACTGCACCCGATCCGAAGGGCAGCCGACGTTCAGATTGATCTCGTCATAGCCATAGGCCTCGCCGATCTTCGCCGCCTCGGCCAATTGGGCCGGGTCCGACCCGCCCAGTTGCAGCGCCACAGGATGCTCCACCGCGTCAAAGCCCAGCAGGCGGTCGCGGTCGCCGTGGATCACCGCCGGGGCCGTCACCATCTCCGTATAGAGCAGGGCGCGCGCGCTCAGCGCACGGTGAAACGCCCGACAGTTGCGATCGGTCCAGTCCATCATGGGAGCGACGGAAAACCGGTGCGGCGGATGCTGGCTCATGGCCCGCCCCTATAGAGAAAAGGGGGCCGATTGGCGACCGGCCCTCTATCGCCTCAGCCGCGCGCCACCTGAAAACCCGCAAAGGACTGGCTGACCGGCATCAGCTCCAGCGCATTGATGTTGAGGTGCGCCGGCAGGGTGGCGACCCAGAACAGGGTCTCGGCGATGTCCTCGCCGGTCATCGGGGCCGCCCCGCCATAGAGGGCGTCGGACGCCGC
>OFTY01001051.1_pt1 | contig 14117 bp, 8 predicted proteins | sample 1775061 | NCBI WGS metagenome assembly OFTY01 (sample SAMN08195773, study PRJEB24354) | sludge metagenome | isolation source: sludge from phenol fed wastewater aerobic bioreactor B | place: India: Nagpur | collected 2016-09-16 | reverse complement strand
TTTGAAACCGTTCTTGTGGCTGTACTTCCCCGTGAGAATGGTAGCGCGGCTCGGGCCGCACAGGGAGTTGGTAACGTAGGCTTTGTTAAAGATACCGCCTTCTTTCGCCAGCCGGTCGATGTTGGGCGTTTGCATCAGCTTGCCGCCATAAGCGCTGATGGCTTGAAAAGCGTGGTCATCTGAAACGATGATCACAATGTTCGGCCGCTTCCCTTTTTGTTGTGCCTGTGAAGGAAGATGACCGATGATCAGGAAGAGGAACAGGATGTAACGCATGTGTCGATTTATTTTCTGGTTTTATCCGCAGCTTTCAGGCGCTGCAATTCGTCTGCCATTGCTTTTACTTTTTCCGGGTATTGCGCTGCAATATTATGCTGCTCCCCGATATCTTTTTTCAGATCATACAATTGCGGCTCCGGATCGTGACCGGATTCGATGTTCACACCGGAAAGAAGTTTCGGGCCTTTTGACGGCACGATGTATTTCAGATCACCTTTTACGAGCGATAAAGGGCCTCCCTGCTGAATGAGCCAGGCGCGGCCTTTAGGGGATTTCCCGAGCAATGCATCCATTACGTCAAAGCTGTCAGGCGCATCATCATCCGCCAGTTGCTGACCGGTAAGCCTGGCAAAAGAAGCAAAGAGATCTATCTGGCAAACAAGCGCATCCGACGTCTGGTTGCCTTTGACAGCGCCCGGCCAGCTTACGATGAAAGGCACGCGGGTGCCACCTTCGAAAGCGCTGTATTTACCGCCGCGGAGCGGGCCGGCGGGCTGGTGACCGTTCAGCTGAGTGACCGCTTCATCCTGGTAGCCATCGTCCAGCACTGGACCATTGTCGCTGGTGAAAAGAACGAGGGTGTTCTTATCCAAACCAAGACTTTTCAGCTTCTGCATAATACGGCCCACCGTCCAGTCCATCTGCAGGATCGCATCTCCCCTGTATCCCAGTCCGCTTTTACCCTTGAACGGAGTACCGGGCATCCGCGGCACATGAATATCGCTCAGGCAGAAGTACAGGAAGAAAGGGCGTTGACGGTTGTCTTCGATGAACTGCTCAGCGCGGTCCGTGAACACATAAGCAAGCTCTTCATCTGTCCAGCGGGCCTTGTGACCACCTTTCATATAACCGATACGACCGATGCCGTTCACGATGGTGTTATCGTGGCCCTGACCTGGGGACGATTGCATTTTCAGTAATTCCGGATGTTCCCTGCCGGTAGGGTCATCGCCCACTTTTTGTTTGTAGTTGACGGTGATCGGGTCGTTCCTGTCCAACCCCAATACCTTGTGATCTTCCACAAAAACCGTTGGAACACGGTCCGCTGTAGCGGGAAAACAAAACGAATAATCGAATCCCACCTCATTCGGCGAGGGTTTCACTTCACCGTTCCAGTCGATCTCCTTTCCATCTCCCAGTCCCAGATGCCATTTTCCCACCTGTGCGGTCCGGTAACCGGCCTTCTTCATCATGGAAGCAACAGACCCCTTATCCATCGGCACAATCAGTTTCGCATCGCCCGGCAGTACGCCGGTGCCGGTCTGCCGCCAGGGATAGCGGCCTGTGATGAGGGCGTAACGGGAAGGCGTGCAGGTGGCGGAAGTACAATGCCCGTTTGTAAAACGGACGCCTTCCTTCGCCAGCCGGTCAATGTTCGGGGTCCGAACTTTTGTAGCCCCGTAACAACTCAGGTCCCCATATCCCAGATCATCGGCATAAATGATCACCACATTTGGCTTTTTCTGCGCAAATGCAGACTGGATCAGCATCCCTGCCAGCGCAACAAAGAGTAATCGTTTCATTATAATATCTTTTTAGCAAGCGGAATGCAATCTTACTGCTAATTCCTTTTTATTTTTTCTAAAATACACGAAAGGATGGCACAAATTGACTATCTTGACATTCGCTTGTTACCCTGGCACAATAGCACGACCGTCGATACATGCAATTATTTTACTATTTGAATTATGTTTAGTATACCCACAATATTGTTGATAGATGATGATATGGATGATCAGGAGATATTCACTTCTGCACTGGCATTCATAGACAATTCCATTGTGTGCAACATCGCCCCGAATGGTTACGAAGGTATCATGCAGCTGAAAGACATGGCCCTTCTCCCCGATCTTATTTTCCTTGACCTCAACATGCCAATGATGAACGGCGTACAATTCCTGCGGGAAGTGAAGGCTACGGAACGACTGAAAGACATTCCCGTGATCATTTACTCCACAGCATCAGACAACCGCACCATCGAAGAAACGAAGCAACTGGGCGCACATGATTTCATTTCCAAACCCGAGAAATTCTCCGAGCTCGTAGGTCTGCTGCACGGCCTCCTGTTCCCTGCCGCCAGTTAAAGTGTCGCATCCGGCCATGCTACCGGTTTTCCGGAAGGCTCATGCAACGGCATCTTCTCACCGCGCTCTTTCAGGTACGCTGTTAACGCCATGGCCAGCTCTTTGGCTTTGGCAGGATAGCTGGTTGCCAGATCATGCTCCTCCCCGATATCTGTTCTCAGATCATACAGATATACCCGCTCTGTGCGCTGGTTGTAAACCAGCTTCCAGTTGCCTTTCCGGACAGCGGAGAAAAAATGCAGGCCGGGTCCTTCGCCCGGAGTCCAGCGATGCGGATAATGCCATACCAGTACCCTCGTTGTATCTTTCCCTGCGGCGTCTTTCAGCACCGGCACAAAACTTTTTCCATCTGTTCTTTGCAGGATGCGGGGCTTCTTCACACCGGCCATTTCCAGCAGGGTAGGAAAGAAATCTTCAATGATCACGGGTTGCGCCGTTACACTGCCCGCTTTCACCACACCCGGCCAGCTCACGATCATCGGTTCCCGGATGCCGCCTTCATATACAGAACCTTTACCGGCCTTTAGCGGGAGGTTCTGCGTATGCGCGGGTTTCGCGCGGGGAGGCGACAGGCTCAGGCCGCCATTGTCTGACATGAAAAGGATGACGGTATTTTGTGTGAGTTGATGCTGGTCCAGGTAATCCATAATATCTCCCAGACTTTTATCCATTCCTTCGATAAGCGCTGCATACTTGGCTTCATTCGGTTCCAGACCTTTCTCCATATAACGTTGATAAAACCGTTTATCCGCTTCCAGCGGCACATGCACGGCATAGTGCGCCATATAGAGGAAGAACGGTTTTTTATCGGCCACGGGCTTGACAAGCGCTGCAAGGGCTTTGCGGGTGAGGGCTTCGGTGAGGAACACATCCGTTCCGTAAAATTCCTCGAGTCCGGGTACCCCATGCGAAGCACTGGCCGCCCCGTACTTCTTCTCCGGCAGATAGCTCGCCGGGTGCCCTGCCGCATGGCCCGCTATGTTCACATCATAGCCCATGTTCAGGGGATCCGCGCCGGGAGTACCGTTGGAGGCATAGTGCGCTTTGCCGCAGTGGATGGTGTAATAGCCGGCATTCTTCAACACCTGTGGTAACGGGGTTGCATGGATGGTGTGGGGAACGTTGGGGAGAGGGCTTAGTCCGTTCCAGTTCCAGTCTTCCTGCAACATCGTGGAATCTTTATAATCAGAACGCTGATCCCGTTCGTAGTTCGTCCAGTTGGTCACCTTATGCCGCGTGGCGTTCATGCCCGTCATCAGGCTCACCCGCGTGGGCGTACAAACAGGCGTGGCATACGCATCTGTGAACTTCATGCCGCGTTTGGCAAGGCGTTCCATATTCGGCGTATGATATCGTTTATTCAGCTCCGTTAGTTGCGTCCAGAAAGGTTCGCTGGTATCCTGCCAGCCCATGTCGTCCACCAGGAACAACACGATGTTCGGACGGTTCTGCGCCTGCACCCGGAATGTACCGAGGAAGGCCAAAAGAATCAATATGCGTTTCAGGCTTGTCATACAAAAAAGAATAAAAGCGGGTCTTCTCTCAAAAATAATATTCCGGATGGATAATTTCAGCAGAACCTTCATACGCAGTTCCAATCGCATTAAACATTAAATACATGTAAAAAATCCCGCGCGGCGTATGCAAAGGAATGCTACATTTACAAGGATCATGTAACCTGACAGTATCCTGCAACGAGCAACCATTAACCGGGCACTTACGTATCCCCAGATCAGCCAAATCCATCTGCATGAAGCGCATCCTGGTGCTTATATTCTTGGGAGCATTCCTGACTGCCAGAGCCGATCATATCACCGGCGGGGAAATGTTTTACACGATCACAGGCGCCAGCAACGGGATGTACAATTACCATGTTACCCTGAAGCAATTCAGAAGCTGCAGCACCCCTAACCGACAGTTCTATAATCCCTGCTACATCAGTATTTTCAACAAAGCAACAGGAGAACGCGTCAAAGACATTGCCGTTCCACTCACGAATGAAGAACAGATCAGCGCCACCAGCAACGATCCCTGCATCACCCGCGCACCTTTTGTATGCTACTATGTAGGATACTGGATTTTTGATATTTCCCTGCCGGCAACATCTGACGGATATGTACTAACGTCCCAGGTCACCTTTCGCGTGGACCTGATCAACAACCTGGTGAGCGGTTATGGCAGGATCGGAGCCACCTACACCGCAGAGATCCCCGGAACCCAATCGCTTCCCACTGCGCCGAAAAATAACAGCGCGAGATTCACTGGCAGTGACCTCGTAACGGTATGCGCCCAGAACCCTTTCTCCTACAGCTTTGCGGCCGAAGATCCCGACGGCGACCAGCTTCGTTATTCCTTCTGCGAGGCCTATCAGACAACAGGCTATAGTGGCGGCGGAACAGGCGGTAACAACAGTCGCCCCCCGGTACCGCCACCCTATGCCTCCGTACCTTATGGAGCAGGCTATGGCGGCGGCGCGCCGCTCGGCGGCAGGGTGACCATCAACCCTAATACAGGGCTCATCTCCGGCATTGCGCCCGAAACCGGCATCTATGTTGTAACCGTTTGCGTACAGGAGATCCGCAACGGCGTAGCCATTGCCACACAACGAAAAGACCTGCAGATCAACATTACCGGTTGTACGGTGGCCGCAGCCTCGCTGTTGCCAGAATACATGCTGTGCGGTAACTCCCAACAGCTCATGCTGGCCAATCAATCCAACAGTCCGCTGATCGCCGCTTACTACTGGGAATTCAAAAACAGCGCAGGCAACATTGTATACAGCTCCACCAACCCGGTGGCGGATCACACGTTCACCACACCCGGCACCTACTCCATTAAACTGGCCACCAACAGAGGTCTGCAATGCCCGGATTCCACTACTTCCAAGGTGCTGGTGTACCCGGGGTTCAGGCCGGACTTTGCGGTTACCGGCGGTTGCATCAACAAACCCGCATTGTTCACAGATGAGAGCATTTCCGTGTTTGGCACGGTGAATTACTGGGACTGGGATTTTGGCGACCTGGCCACGATGACAGATTTCTCCAGCCTGCAGAATCCTTCCTACGCTTATTCTTCCGGCGGCAGCAAAACCGCGCGGCTGATCGTGCACAATACAGTGGGCTGCAAGGATACGCTGTTCAAAACATTTGATATCATCGACAAACCGCCGATCACGCTGTCTTTCCGGGATACGCTGATCTGTCCGCCCGACCGGCTGCAACTCAATGCTGCAGGGAACGGCGTCTTCACCTGGTCACCCAACCGGGATATCACAGGCACCAATACAGCCGCGCCGGTGGTTACGCCTGCACAGGATGTGAAGTACTACGTAGATATCAACCTCGATGGATGCCGGAATCGCGACTCCGTGACAATTCGTACAGTCGGCAGCGTTAGCTTGTCCATGCCGGCGGATACTGTCATCTGCCGGGGAGATCCCATCCGGTTACGGCCGGTGTCTAACGGGTTGCGGTATGTTTGGGTGCCGGTAGCGGGATTGAGTGATCCCGGGGTGAGGGAGCCTGTCGTCACCACAACAAACACTACCACATATACCGTTACCGCTTCCATCAGCCGCTGCACGGCAACCGGCAGCGTTACGGTTAACGCGGTTCCTTATCCCCGTGTGTCCGCCGGACCGGATACCACTATTTGCTTCAATACTTTCGCCAACCTGCACGCTGAAACAGATGGCAGTTCCTATACCTGGCAAATGGCGGGCAGTAGCAGCACAATCCCTTCCCTGAATGCGGTGGTGCGCCCTCCGGCTACGTCCACTTACATCTTCACCGCCTACGATACCAAAGGCTGTCCCAAACCCTCCAGGGATACAATAATAATAGCGGTGTTGCCGCAGATCCATGCGTATGCAGGAAGAGATACAGTGGTTGTGCCGGGGCAACCGTTGCAATTGAGTGCTACGGGCGGGTTGCGTTATACCTGGTCGCCGGCCACCGGCCTGTCATCGCCATTCATCGCCAATCCTGTTGCAATATTCCAGTCCTTTCCCGGTCTCCTGCGGTACAAGGTGCTGGTAGAGAATGAAGCAGGATGTGCGGATTCCGCATTCCTTTCTGTGAAGGTCTACAATACCCTTCCACAGGTATTTGTGCCAACAGCGTTTACTCCTAACGGAGATGGCATAAACGATCTGCTGCGACCAACAGCGGCGGGAATCAGGGAGATAGAATACTTCATGGTCTACAACCGCTGGGGTCAGCTGGTGTACAGCGGCCGGAAAGACCGGGAAGGATGGGACGGGCGGATCAACGGTGTACTGCAATCTTCCGGCGTTTATGTCTGGCAGGTAAAAGCCGTGGACTACCTGGGCAACCCGTTCTTCAAATCCGGTACTGCTACCCTCCTCCGTTAAACACCACACAAACATGTTTGTGTGCTACCACTCTCATTTTGAGCGGATAATTCTAATGCTTACATTTACAATTCTTCGATGAGAAAAGACCAACCAGCCAGGTATAACAGTAACGGATATACTTTCAACATCCATCTGTATGAAATTGCCATCCCTTTTTTATCGTCTTGTTTCAACCGGTACGGAAGGCCTTGCTTCCAAACAGAAGCAACGGGTGCATATCATCAATTCTCTTAGTCTGACTACGGCCGTCCTTGCTTTTGTGATGGGCGCGGCGCTCTATCTTGCTATCGGCCAGCTTTCCATCTTTATTCCATCCATGGTGGAGAGCCTGGGTTTTCTCGGCATTATCTGGCTGAACAAAAAAAGATGGTATGAACCGGCCAGCATCAGTATGCTTGCCTGGCAGGCGATCTGGGCTGTGTATTTTGGCGTGTTGCTGGGCGCTTCCGTGGAAGTAGTGCTGGTGCTTCTTTTTATGATCAGCGCAATATTCCTCCTCTACAAAAAGCGCCGCTCTATCATCATTTGTTTAGGAGTGACCATAGCCGGCCTGCTGATCATAGAGTTCTTTTATTTCACGGGATGGATCAAACCACTGACCTTCCAGCATACGACTACTTTTCTCCTGCGCTGGTGTTGCATTCTGTTTATTTTGACGATGAACACACTTTGCATCCTCTTTTATCAGAGAGCGAACAACAACCTGTTGAGAACGCTTCGTACCCGCACTTCCGAGCTGGAGAAAGCGCATCAGTCCAGGCGCGTTTTCCTCCAGGAAACCAGTCATGAGATCAGGAATCCACTGAACGCCATTTTCGGGATCGTGCAGTTGATGCGGATGGACCAAAAGAAAGGTACGTTGAAGGAATCATTGCCGGAGCTGATCGAGAGTTTGTATGTAGCCAGCTTCAATGTGAAGGATATCATCAACAATGTACTGGAGCTGTCCCGGATAGAAGCCATGCAGCTGGATACTTTGCAATGGCGGCAGGTACTCATCCGCAGCATGCTCCGGAACATCGCCGGGATCTACGAATACGTTGCCAGTGCAAAATCCGTACATATCGATTTGAAATTTGAAGAAAGGCTGCCGGAAAAAGTGATAACGGACGAAACCAAACTCTCCCAGATCATTAACAATCTGCTGACCAATGCCATCAAATTCACCCGCCCGAACACGATCATCCACATTCGGGCAAGCGCGCAGGAAGATACCTGGCAGATCAGCATAACAGACCAGGGTGGTGGCATTGAGGAAGAAAAACTGAAACGTATCTTCATGCCTTTCGTATCCGAGAAAAATACTTTTGTAGAAGGCACCGGGCTGGGGTTGTATATCTCCAAACATTTCGCCAAACTGCTTAGAGGGCATATCTCTGTCAGTTGTAAAGAAGGCTCCGGCACTACCTTTACCGTTACCTTCCCGATAACCGCTCTCCGGGAACAAACGATGCAGCCGATTGTAAATGGGCGGGCATCGGAAAATGATATTCGTAAAACCGTGCTGGTGATAGAGGATGACAGGATGAACCAGGCGATCCTGAAGAATTTCCTTGCGGGCAACGGCATGCAGGTGATGACTGCCGGCAATGGGCTGGAGGGCCTTAACGCTGCCCGTGAACAAGCCCCGGACCTGATCATCCTGGATTCACATATGCCGAAAATGAACGGCCGCGAAACGCTTCAACATTTGAAAACTGATCCTTCCCTTCAGCATATTCCCGTAATCATCGCATCGGGAGATGCTTTCACGGAAACTGCGAATGTATTCCTGCGCGAGGGGGCCAGCGAATACGTGATCAAACCGATTGAGTTCACCGCATTGAAGCTGGTACTGGAAAAGTATTTGAGCGGGTCAGACCAGTTGCACGGTTAACACCCCTCCTTCCGCAATATTCACCCGCTCCTTCAACCGCACCATCACACTATCATCTTCCTGCTGTACTGTAGCCGAAAGCTGTCTGCCATTCAGCCGGACTACCCCATTCTTCACTTTTATACGGGCCGGTAGTTTCAACGTTTGCAGCTGGAGGGAGCCATAAGCCAGCTGTAACTGATGTTCCTGCTTTCCGTTCCGGCAGGCCTGGCTATAACTCCCCCACCCCGCGGCCCCCGTGAAAGCCGCCCTGAAATTATCCGCCCCCATTTTCGGCGCAAAGGCGATGTATCCTTTCGGACCATGATATTCAAAACCACAGGCGCTGATGAAGGTGCCGTAACTCGCCATGGCGCGGGCATAGTGATCACTGCATTCTATTTCGTTGAAGGGGTTCCGTTTGGCGGCATGATAGCGGTCGTGTATAGCGCGGGTGAGCGCAAGGGCTTCATCGGTCATACCTTCGGCCATCATATGCGAAGCTACCTGGTGTTCGAAGCCGGTCATGCATTCGTGAAAATACCCTAACTGCCAGGTGACATTATCGCCATAAGGCTTGGCTTCGTTTTTAGGATTGGTGTTCATGATCATCCCGCTTTCTCCCGCCAGCGCATAAGGCCGGCCGCCTTTGTGGGTTTTGATATAAGGCCCTACATCTGCGAGGAAGTTATATTTCCACAACGCTTTAAGTGCGGATATCGTTTTCGCTTTATCCAGTACCCGGCCTATACCAGCCTGGAATGCCCAGCTCTGGCCATATACCTGGTCGATATGACAGGTGTTGTACGATCCGAGATGACTGCGTCCCTTCACCGCATCCGGGCGATGAATGAAATATTCTCCGTTGAACAGTTTGCTCTCCATGTTCATGCGGCCCATGCTGACATATGTTTTGCACTGCGCGGCAAAAGCAGTATCCCCGGCCTCCTCAGCCATCAGCTCCCCCGCTCTTACAGCCGCGATACATAACCCCACGATCCACGCGATCTCGCCGTCCCAAACAGCATCGAGGGTATTTTCCATCGGTGTGTCTTCCATACCGTCGCCATTCCGGTCCTGGTGAAGGATGAACTGCACGGCTTTCCTGATCTGCGGCCAGTTCTTCTGCAGAAATGCCGGATTCTGCGTCATGGTATGTTCGCGGTAGATGCGGAGCACGGTACCGGCCTGGCCGTCAATGGCGGGCCGTTTATCCGCTTCGCCCCTGAACCAGATACCGCCATCTTCCTGCAATGCGATGCCGAGGTCCGTCCGCTCGCGCGTATCCCGCTCCAGTGTGGGGAAGAGGCGCCCTACAGCCTGGGCGTACTGCCATACGTGCGTGCACGTACCCGCACAAGCGCCTACACCTTCCCATGCATAGAACCTGCCTGACGTGAAGCGGTGGCTGGTAGTAGTGGCCAGTGTGGAGATGTTCAGGAAAGTACGGTCCAGGAACCAGAAAGGCAGCGTGCTGTTGTACCAGGTATTTTTCCAGCGCCGGGTAAGGTCGTACAACCGGGTATAATGCTGATACGCATAATCCGCTACTTCCTGCGCATTCTTAAATTGCCTGCTGTAATACCGGCCCTCATCTTTTATTTCACGGAAGCGAAGGTTGGGAAAGTACCAGCTGATCGCAAATCTGCTCTGCGCAACGCCGGAAGGTCTGATGGTGGCAGAATGCGCAACAATCCCTTTTTCTCCTTCCACACGGCTGGTATCTCCGTCAAGTGTGGCAATGAAAAGATCGCCGTAATCCGGCTGTTGCTTCAGTTTATCAGCATCTGCTGCCAACCTGCTCTGAATTTGCAGGTGCGCTCCTTTCAGGGCACCGGTTTGTATGGAATTCACCCGCTCCTGCTTAACGGGATCGAAAGTATAGAGGCAGGTCTTGTTTTCCAGCCAGCCTTTGAGCGTGGCTTTCACCGGCTGCTTCGTTCTGTTCCTGATGCGGAAGGCAAAGAGCGTCACAGGCAAACCGGAGTCGTCTTCCTGCAAGGGGATGAACGGAGAAAAGGCTTCAAGCTCCAGCTCCACAGGTATTGCAGGATCGATGTAGCGAATGGTGGCGATCGGGTAAGTGGCTTCGAATGTGATCTCCTTCCAGTCATCCGCCGCCAGTTTTTTACGGATCGTTTGGCCATTGTATTGCAGTTCCAGTTCAAATCCCTGATCCACCGGCCTGATATCTTTCGAAGGTTCGATATAGCAGGCGCCGTCGCGGGAACGAACCTTCGCTCCTTCTCCCAGCACATCGCTGTTCCATTTCACGACCTTGGGCTCTATCCCTTCCTGATTCCTGTTGAAAATATCCCAGAGCCACAAACGGCCGTCACCACCGAGGTACAACGTACCACAGAGAATGCCGCCTACGGGCATGCCGATGTATTGGAGTTCGTTCCTGCTTTTGTAATAAGTAGTTGTTTTCCCGCGCTGGTACAGTGATTGGATCCATTTGGGATCGGGTTTGTTGTCTGCGGGAAGAAGGGGCGCCGCCTGCCTGCTGTGGGTGAAAGGGTTGCCTGAAGCGACGATGCGGTATCCGAGGATGCCTGTTGCGGTTAACCCCGCGTTGCGGAGGAATGTTCTGCGTTCAATAGCCATAAGTAAACGTGGGTGGTGCTTATCTGCTATAAAGTTAGCGCCTTTCCCCACGTTCACTCATGTTTTTTTGATCAAAGCTGGATGATTATTGTTCTTTAAAAAGCATGTGGATAGTACTCGTTCTCCAGGGTTCCATCCTGGTACAGCTTCAGGATCGCAAAGCCAGGCGGTGTTTCGAGGTAGTAACCCGGACCAGCGGACTCTTTATCGCCTTTTCCCCACCAGAACCCGCTCATCGCGCCATTACAGCAATACCAAACACCATTATACAGGATCTTATCATACAAATGGTTATGTCCGCTTAACATCACTCTTACTTTATCACGATGCTTGTAAAAAAGATCTTTCAGCTTTTTATTGTCAGCATGGTTACCACCCACCAGTATCGGCGTGGCGCCAAACACCGGGAAGTGGGACATCAGCAGTGTGGGCGTATTGGCCGGTAACTTTTCAAGATCGTTTACCAGCCAGTTGTATTGCGCTTCATCCAGCGATATCCTCTCATTGTTCCCGTCAAGGATAATGAAATGCCATCCTTTACGGTCAAAGCTGTAATAGCGTGCCGGAATTTTCAGTCTTTTCACCACATAATCCTTTCCATACATGTCATCGCTCTTCGAAGGCGCCGCCCACCAGCAATCATGATTCCCGATGCAGCTGAACACTTCGTATCCTTTCAGGTCCTCCATACAGGTATCCCATGCCGCCCATTGACCGGTCACCTTATCGCGCACCACATCATTATAGGAAGCGTCCATAATAGAATCCCCGCCATTGAGGATAAAATCCACCTTGTGTTTTTTAACCGCGGCCAGGCATTGACGGAACCGTTCCGCTACTGCCGCGTCTGTAGATAAATGCACGTCGGTGATATGCGCTACCGTGATGTGTGCGCGTTTAGGCGTCGGCTTCAAAGCCGCCGCGGCGGGACCTCCGATAGTGGAGGCCGCCAGCAGCAAGCCACTTTGTTTCAACAAATCTCTTCTGTTCATATAAAATTATTGCCAGCCGAATAATTGCGGCGCAAGTTTAGGATTGAGCACTACTTCGTTGAACGGAACAGGACGATAATAGTATTGCGGATCTTTGAAAGTACGCGCCCTTACCTCCGTAACAATCGTACCGCCGGAATTCCCGTTCTTCAGGTATACCGTTACATCGTCGCCAAAATTACCCGCTTTGTAATACACCAGTTTCACACCAAGTGAGTTGGTTTCCTGAGAAGCAGCCGGCGGGATGGAAGCGCTTTTATCGATCAGGATGATATCTTCCACGCCATCTCCGTTGAGATCATATTTTCCCAGTCCGGGGAAGTACATGCCTTCCGGAATTTTCTCCAGTGCTTTAGCAGCGTGCCACCGCATAAGGTCATCAAAACGATATCCTTCCATGGCCAGTTCCACTCTTCTCTCACGGCGAATTTCCAGGATCACGCCGGTATTGGCACCGGTCACATCCGTGTATTTCGCTGCCAGAACGGGATCGATGGAAGCATTAGCGGCGGCCATGTTCAGCGGAGGTATACCTGCGCGTTGGCGGATGAGGTTGATGGACCTGTCCAGGTCTCCCTGGGCAAGGCCGCCTGATTCCGCTTTCGCTTCCGCGAAGATCAGCAGCACCTCTGCATAACGGCAGGCGGGGAAGTCCACACCATCCACCACTTTAGAGTCAGTGCTGTTGATATATCCTTTCAATTGATGATAACCGGAGAAATTTTTGTTGAGACGCGGGATGTAGAGCGTAGCCACAGCCGGGGGATTCACCGCCATTTTCAAACCCGGATAGATCATCGTCTGGCTTAAACGGGGATCACGGTTCCTGAACTCATCCACATACAGCATGGTCTGATAGCCGGGCTGATCGGTAAAGCGACTGCCGTCCTTCATCAGGTAAGTCTGCACGAGGTCACGGGAAGGCGATTGCTCATAGTTGATAATATTACCATTATTGCCGCCGCTCTTCTTCAGGTCCTGATCATAAATATTCACCAGCATCACTTCCTTATTATTCACCAAATTGGCGCTGTTAAACAAGGTAGCATAGTCAGTAGCCGGGTTACCGGTGTTGTACAACTGGAACGGGCCATTGGTCATGATATCATCCGCTGTTTTTATAGCGGTTTGCAGGTACGCATCAGCTGTATTTTTCAGGCTCAGCTCATCGTGATATTTACGATAAGTACCTTCATACAGAGCGGCCCTTGCCAACGCAAGCTTCACCACCCATTTGCCCGGAGTGCCCACCGGTACGGATTCTTTTACTTTAGCGACCGCAAAGTTCAGATCGGCCATTACACTGTCCATGATGAGTGTGCGGGGATCCCTCGGTTTGTAAAGGGCCACGCTGTCGCCAGGGTTAAGCGTAGTGGAATACCAGGGCACATTGGAGAACCTTCGCACTTTGTCGATGTAAAAAAGTGCGCGGTAATATCTCGCCAGACCTGCATAGTGATCTTTCACTTCCTGTGTTACATTCGCCTTGCTGTAATTATCGAGGAAATAGTTGATGTTCCGCAACCTGGACCAGCTCCAGCCACCTGTCAGCGTCTGGGAAGTGGGCGAGCCCGTCATCATACTTTTAATTTCCATCGCGCCGGTGGTGGCTTTATCATCCGTATCCTGATCAGCCAGGAAAGCGCCACGGCCCGTCACGCTTAATAAACCGGTGACATACAGGTTAAGGTCTTCTTCTGTTTTAAAAAACAGATCAGGTGGAATGGAAGTCTGCGGGTAGCGATCCATGAAATCCTTCTGGCAGGATGCCGCCATCATTCCCGCAATAACAACCAGCACTATATGTAGAGCATTGATCTTTTTCACTTGAAATCTTTTTTATCTTAAAAATCAAGATTAATACCGAAAGCATATTTTCTCTGGAAGGGATAAGCCCAACCGTAACCGTCTTCAATGGCTTCGGG
>OFTY01001050.1_pt1 | contig 14125 bp, 13 predicted proteins | sample 1775061 | NCBI WGS metagenome assembly OFTY01 (sample SAMN08195773, study PRJEB24354) | sludge metagenome | isolation source: sludge from phenol fed wastewater aerobic bioreactor B | place: India: Nagpur | collected 2016-09-16 | reverse complement strand
TGCACGTGTCCGTCTGCCGCGCCGGCAACTACGACACGTTCAAGGAAACGGGCGACTTCAGCTTCCTGGGGACGCGCTGCGAGATCAAGAACGTCAACAGCTTCCGCTTCATTTCTCAGGCGATCCAATATGAAGCGCGTCGCCAGATCGAGATCCTCGAAGACGGCGGTTCGATCACCCAGGAAACCCGCCTGTACGACCCGACGGCGGGCGAGACGCGCTCCATGCGCTCCAAGGAAGAGGCGCAGGACTATCGCTACTTCCCTGACCCCGACCTGCTGCCGCTGGTGCTGGAACAGGCCTGGATCGACTCCATCAAGGCCAGCCTGCCGGAACTGCCGGACGACAAGCGTCGCCGCTTCATGAGCGAATACGGTCTGTCGCAATATGACGCGGGCGTGCTGATCTCGGAGCAGGCCAAGGCCCTGTATTTCGAGGCCGCCGCGAAAGGCCGCGACGCCAAGCTGGTGTCTAACTGGGTGACGAACGAGGTCTCGGCCCGTCTGGCCGCTGACGGCAAGGACTTCAGCGACAACCCGCTGCCCGCCGCCCATGTGGCCCAGCTGGTCGAGCTGATCGAGACCAACGTCATCTCGTCCAAGATCGCCAAGGAAGTCTTCGACTACGTGTGGAACGGCGAAGGCTCGCCCGCCGAGGTGGTCGAGAAGCACGGCCTGAAGCAGGTCACCGACACCGGCGCCATCGAGAAGGCGGTGGACGAGATCATCGCCGCCAACCCCGACAAGGCCGCCGCCGTCGCCGAGAAGCCCCAGGCCATCGGCTGGTTCGTCGGCCAGGTCATGAAGGCCACCGGCGGCAAGGCCAATCCGGCCGCCGTGAACGACATCCTGAAGGCCAAGCTAGGGCTTTGATGCTTGGGGGCTGCGGCCCCCAAACCCCCAGCTGGTCGCTAACGCTCGCGACGCGGTCGCTCGCTGCTTGAGCGACAGGGCGCGTTAAGGGTTAGGCTAGAGCCTTCTTGCAGACCACAAAAAGGCCCCGGAGAGCTCTCTCCGGGGCCTTCCTGTTTTGCGCTACCAGCGCCAGGCGTCGCGGACGACTTCGATGATGTAGCCGTCGTAGTCGTCGATCAGATAGATCGCATTGTCGACGTAGACCCATCGCGTGCCTGGAGGCGGATAGCCCAGGCCGTAGGTGCGCCAGTCGTTCACCTGATAGCGCCAGAAGACGTCCGGCAGATACTGGCCGACATAGTACTGCCGGTTCCAATAGGTGCGCGGCACGCTGTAGTAGCCGTAGCCGGGCGCGAAATAGAAGCCGATGCGCACGCCGTTCCAACTGCGGAAGCGCTGGTCATGGCGCCACCAGTCGCTGCGATGACGGCGATCCCAGTCGCGGCGCCACTGGTCGCGATTCCAGCGGTTGTGGAATTCACGATAGTCGCGGTCACGGTTCCACTGGCTGGGACGATCCGGCCTGTTCGGGCGGTGGGCGTCCGGGCGGCCAGGGCGGTTCCAATCCGGGCGTTCGGGACGGTCTGGGCGATGGGAATCCGGTCGATCTGGGCGCTGGGGACGGTCCGGTCGATTCCAATCGGGGCGGTCCGGACGATTGGGTCTGTCAGGCCGCGGCTGATCGGGTCTATAGGGACGGTCCGGCCGATCCGGGCGTTGTGGCCGGTCAGGTCGGTTAGGGCGATCGGGGCGATCGGGGCGGTTCCAGTCGGGTCGCTGTTCCGGCCTTTGCTCCGGCCGCTGTTCTGGTCTGCGCTCCGGTCGTTGAGGGCGCGGGCCTTCCTGACGCGGGCGGTCGGCGTCGCGGTGCTGGCGCTGAGGTTGGCCGCGATCAGGACGACGCGGACCGTCCTCGCGCGCCTGCGGCCGATCCTGGGCCAGAACAGCCATGGGGGCTGCGGCGGGCACGAGGAAGCTGGCGGCCGCCGCGAACATGAGAAGCGAGCGTTTCATGGTCGAAGTCCTCGCACGTCCGAACTGGACGGCTTGCGGACAGAATGGGCCCAGGGCCATGAACTGCTGCTGAACGTCGATCGCAGAGCGGCGTCATGAAAAAGCCCCGCAAGACAGAGCCTTGCGGGGCGAAGCGATGCCTTGGTCCAGCGTGCCTTAATAGACGTCGCTCAACACGCTGGCGATCAGGCCTGTGGCGACGGCGATCAGCAGGATGTCGTTGCCGGCATGGACGTAGCGATAGCCGCGCGGAGCGGGTCTCAGATTATAAAAATAGGGGTCGTTGACGTAGTAGGAGCGATAGGCGGGCGGCAGGTAGGCGCCCGTGCGCCAGGGATAGCCGTAGTAGCGAGGTTCGACCCGATAATAGCCGTGTCCCGGCGCATACCAGTAGCCGTTGCGTGCGCCGCGATAGTCGCGGAACTCGGGCCGCCCGCGCCACCAGTTGTGGTTGCCACCGCTCCAGCGCTCGTATCGGCGCTGGTCCTGACGCCATTCTCGACGATCGTCGCGACGGTCTTGACGCCACTCACGACGGTCCTGGCGCCACTCACGGCGGTCCTCGCGTCGGTCCTGGCGCCATTCACGACGGTCGTCGCGTCGATCCTGACGCCGCTCACGGTGGTCGTCTCGGCGATCATGGCTCCACTCGCGGCGGTCCCCGCGATGATCCTGCGCCTGGGCCATCATGGGGGCGGCTGTGGTCGCCAGGGCGAGGGCGACGACGGCGGCCTTGGTCAGGCGGTTCATCTTGCGTCTCCATTACAAGAAGCGAAATCCCTGTCTGGCGTCGACTTTCACGCTGGTCGAATGAACCGTCGCTGAACCGGCCTGTCAGCTTGCGTCCGCATGCGGACAAGGGCCGCGCTGCGCGGGGCTTGAGCGCGTTAACGCTAATTTCAAACCAACGATACTTGAATGCCTGTCCGATAGCGGGGTCAGAACGACGCCGCGGGGGAGGATTGCTGATGAATCCGCTGCATGACGATCAAGCGCCCCAGGCGCGCGACACCTTGCCCTTGCCCACGCCCGACATGGACGGCGACGCCTTGTTCCGTCTGGGTCTGGCCTATTCGGCGGGACTGGACGGATGCCCGATCGACCGGGTGTCGGCCCATATGATCTTCAACCTGGCCTCCATGAAGGGCTCGATCGAGGCGCGGGAATACCGACGCGACATCAGCCAGGAGATGGAGCACGACGAGATCGCCGAGGCCCAGCGCGCCGCACGCCGCTGGATTGACGCCGGTTCTTCTACGCTCGCCGCCTGATCCAGGCGGTCTGATGAAGTCTTGCGGCGTCTGGACCGGGCGGCGGCGGCGGGGTATGCACCCCGCGAGTTCCCCGTCCGAAGGATTCCGTCCATGCTCGCTCGCATCTATCGCCCGGCCAAGACCGCGATGCAGTCCGGCAAGGCCAAGACGCGCGACTGGCGTCTGGAGTTCGAGCCGGCCTCGGCCCGCACCATCGATCCTCTGATGGGCTGGACCAGCTCGACCGACATGAACGGCCAGGTCCGCCTGTCCTTCGACACCAAGGAAGAGGCGGTCGAATACGCCGAACGCCACGGCATCGCCTTCCGCCTGCACGAGCCGAACGAGGCGCCGGTCATCATCAAGGCCTACGCTGACAACTTCGCCACCAACCGCAAGCAGTCCTGGACGCACTAAGTCCGAACTGCGGCCTTCCGCGCCCTTAGCTCAACCGGATAGAGCACCCGCCTTCTAAGCGGACGGTTGCAGGTTCGAGTCCTGCAGGGCGCGCCATGCCTTCAATCCCTTCTCAAGATCGCCGATCAGGTCGGCGGGGTCTTCCAGCCCGACATGCAGACGCAGCAACTGACCGGACAGGTCGGGCGCATGTTGCCGATGGGCCAGTTGCGGCGTTTCGTGGGTGGTCAGGCTCTCGAAGCCGCCCCAGGAATACCCCATGCCGAACAGGCTGAGCGCGCGCATGAAGGCGTGGGCCGCCGCTGTGTCGCCGCCCTTCATGACCACGCCCATCAGGGAGGCCGCGCCGTCGAAGTCGCGCCGCCACAGGTCGTGTCCGACCGAACCGGGCAGGGGCGGATAGAGGACGTCGGCGACCTCCGGCTGGGCTTTCAGCCACTGCGCCACCGTCAGGGCCGAGCGGGCCTGGGCCTCGTAGCGCAGGGGCAGTGTGCGGACGCCGCGCAGCGCCAGCCAGGCGTCGTCGGGCGAGACGTGCCAGCCCATGTCCTCGATGGTGTTTGCGATGGCGCGTAGGACGGACGGCGCGCCGGCGGCGACCCCGCCCATCAACAGATCGGAATGGCCGCCGACGTATTTGGTCAGGGCCTGGACGCTGACGTCGACGCCATGCGCCAGGGGACGGAAGGCCAGTCCCGCCGCCCAGGTGTTGTCCATGACCGTCAGAACGCCGCGTTCGCGACAGGCGGCGGCCAGGGCGGGGGCGTCCGTGATCTCGAAGGTCAGAGAGGCGGGCGCTTCGATCAGCAGAAGTCGGGTGCGTGGGGTGATGGCGGCCAGAACGGCCTCGGCCGAGGCGTCGGCGGGGTGGAACCGGGCGGTGATCCCGCGCGCGGCGAGGTGGCGGGTCAGGAAGCGGCGCGTGGGTCCATAGATGGCGTCGGTGGTCAGCACCTCGTCGCCGGGACGCAGCAGGGCGGTCAGGGGCACGGTCACGGCCGCCAGGCCCGAGGGGACCAGGAAGGCGTCGGTCCCGCCCTCCATCTGGGCCAGCAGGGCGCGCAGCTCGCGCGCCGCGCTCGTGCCGTCGAGGCCATAGACGGGGCCGTCCGACGCATCCTGCATCCGCGCCGGATCGTCGCTGAGCATGGTGGAGGCGCGCTCCACAGGAGGATTGACCGGGCGACGGCCCTGGCCGCGCCGGGTGGCGCCGGCGATCAGCCGGGTTCGGTCGGAAATGGGCGGCATGAAGGCTCCGGCGGGTTGCGGTTCGGGGCCTAGAGGGCTCTAAACTGTTCCGGGGCGCAAGACGGAGCGGTGGATCGGATGCGGAGATGGCGAGCGACAGCAGGCGTGGCGGCGATGCTGACCCTGGCGACAGGCGCCTGTCAGAGATCGGCTGAACCGCAGGCGCCGGAGCCGCGCGAACCTTCACGCCAGTCGCCGACCGCTGCGACCGAGACGAAGTCCAGCCCGACCCTGGCGGCGGTGCGCCAGCGCGGTCGCTTGAACTGCGGCGTGCACGAGGGGCTGGTCGGTTTCGCCTATACTGACAATCGTGGCGCCTGGCGCGGTTTTGACGTCGACTTCTGCCGCGCTACGGCGGCCGCCATCTTCGGCGACCCGGACGCCGTGCGCTTCGTGCCGTTGACGACGGAACAGCGGTTCGAGGCCCTGCGCGACGGGCGCGTGGACGTGCTGTGGCGCAACACCTCCTGGACCATGAGCCGGGATACGGGCGCGCAGCTCAGTTTCGCCGGGATCAACTACTACGACGGCCAGGGCTTCATGGTGCGCCGCGCGCTCAATCTGAGCAGCGCGGCCGAACTGAACGGCGCTCGCATCTGCGTCCAGTCCGGCTCGACCACTGAGCTGAATGTCGAGGACTATTTCCGCCGCAGGGGCATCGAGTATCGCCCCGTCGTGGTCGCCACCGAAGGCGAGGCGCGCCAGGCCTATGCGCGCGAGGAATGCGACGCCTTCACCGCCGACATCTCGGCCCTGGCGGCGGCGCGCACGACCCTGCCGAACCCGCAGCAGCACGTCATTCTGCCGGACGTTATCTCCAAGGAGCCGCTGGGGCCCGTGGTGCGTAGCGGCGACGACCGCTGGACGGCGGTTATTCGCTGGACGCTCAACGCTCTGATTTTGGCCGAGGAATTGGGCGTGACGCGTGCAAATGCCGCAGACATGGATAAGAATTCCGCAGATCCTAGAGTCCGTCGTCTGCTCGGCGACGAAGGTGACTTCGGCCCGAGCCTCGATCTGTCGAGAACATGGGCGAAAGACGCTGTTTCTGCTGGCGGAAATTACGGCGAGATATTCAATCGGAACCTGGGCTCGCAGTCGTCTCTGGATCTGGAGCGCGGATTGAATGCTCAATGGTCGTCACGGCCCAGTGGGTTGATCTATGGCCTTCCTGTCCGTTAGTCCAAGGGGGTGAGGGAATAGGGGAAGGGATCGGATGGAGATCAAAGCCAAGCGCGGACTGCCGCTCCATATGTTGATGCTGATCGGGTTTCTGGTCGGTCTCACGGGCGGACTCATCGTCAATCTGACCGTCGGAGGGGACGTCGGTTGGGTGCAGTGGCTGACCTCCAACATCACAGGACCGGCCGGGCAGATCTTCCTGCGTCTGCTGTTCATGCTGGTTCTGCCGTTGCTGTTCTCGGCCCTGGTCATCGGGGTGGCCGAGATGGGCGACCTGAAGGCTCTGGGCCGGGCGGGCTCCAAGAGCCTGGGCTTCACCGTCTTCATTTCCGCCGTGGCCGTGCTGATCGGCATGGTCATGGTCAACGTCTTCCGGCCCGGCGACGGGGTTGATCCGGCCCTGGCGCAACAACTGCTGGATCAGGGGCGCGCGGGCGCGGCCTCGATCGTCGGCAATGCGCCCAAGTCGGTGCAGGCGGGCGACTTCTTTCTGGAGCTGATCCCGTCCAACGTCTTCACGGCGGCGGCCGAGAACCAGATTTTGCCGGTGATGGTCTTCGCCCTGTTCTTCGGCGTCGGCCTGGTCATGACCAAGAGCCCTGCCACGGACCGGCTGCAACAGACCATCGAGGGGCTGTTCGAGGTGATGATGAAGCTCATCAACCTCGTCATCCGCATCGCCCCGATCGCCATCGCCTGCCTGATGTTCAACCTGGCGGCCCTGTTCGGCTGGGAGCTGCTGATCCGCCTGGGCGCGTTCGTAGCCGTAGCCGTGGGGGCCATGGCGATCCATATGTTCGTGGTCTATCCGCTGGTGATCTGGCTGATGGGGGGCATGTCGCCGCTGAAGTTCTTCCGCGACATCCGCGAGGCCATGGTGGTGTCCTTCTCCACCGCCTCGTCCAACGCCAGCCTGCCCGTGTCGCTGCGCGTGGCCGAGCAGAATCTGGGCCTGCCGCGCAAGATCGCCCGCTTCGTCCTGACCGTTGGCGCCACCGCCAATCAGAACGGTACGGCCCTGTTCGAGGGGGTGACGGTGCTGTTCCTGGCCCAGTTCTTCGGCGTCGACCTGACGTTGGGCCAGCAGGTGATCGTCATGCTGGTCTGTATCCTGGGCGGGGTCGGCACGGCGGGCGTGCCCGCCGGCTCCTTGCCGGTCATCGCCATGATCCTGGCCATGGTTGGGGTGCCGCCGGAAGGGATCGGCCTCATCCTGGGCGTCGACCGCTTCCTGGACATGTGCCGGACCTCGCTGAACGTCACCGGCGACCTGGTCGTCGCCGCCGTGGTGTCGCGCGGAGAAGAGGATACGGACGCCGACGAGCCGCCTGCTGCGCCGGCCGTCACATAGGAAAAAGCCGACGCAGGGAATCCTGCGTCGGCCTTGTCCCCAGCGCCCAGTCCCGGTCAGGACATGGGCGGGGGCGGCGTCCGATCGGGGGGCAGGGGGATGAACTCCTGATCGTCCATGTCGGGCAGTTTCATGCGACCGGCGCGCCAGTCGGCCTTGGCCTGCTCGATCCGCTCCTTCGAAGACGAGACGAAGTTCCATTCGATGAAGCGCTCGCCCACCGGCTCGCCGCCCAGCACCATCAGGGTGGTCGGCTGCTGCGCCACGATGATCGAGGGCAGGCCCTTTTCAAGCACGGCCATCTGACCGGGGCCGACAGGGCGGCCGTCGTCGATCTCGACCATGCCCTGGACCACATAGACGGCGCTTTCGGCGTGATCCGTCGGCGTCTGGAACCGGGCGCCCGGCTCCATCTCTAGGTGCATGTAGTGCAGGGGCGAGAAGGTGCTGACCCCGGCCTTCATGCCCATGGTCTCGCCCGCCACCAGACGGCCCTTCACGCCGCTTTCGATCCAGGTCGGCAGGTCGCTGGAGCCGACGTGCTGGAAGGACGGGTCGACCTCTTCCTGACCGTCAGGCAGGGCCAGCCAGGCCTGAATGCCCTCCAGACGCAGACCCTCCATGCGGGCGCGCTCGAACCGCTCGGAGTGGGTGACGCCGCTGCCTGCGGTCATCCAGTTGACCTCGGCCGGGCGGATGTCCTGCTGGACGCCCAGGCTGTCGCGGTGGGTGATCTCGCCGTCGAACAGATAGGTCAGGGTCGAGATGCCGATGTGCGGGTGCGGGCGCACGTCGACCGTCTTGGGGATGCCGGCGGGCATGTCCACCGGGCCCATGTGGTCGAAGAAGACGAAGGGGCCGACCGCGCGACGCTTGGCGAAGGGCAGGACGCGGCCGACCTCAAAGCCGCCGAGATCCTTGCGGCGCTGGTCGATGATGAGTTCGATCATGGTTGGGGTTTCCTGAAGGCTGAACGCTGCGACGACGAAAGGGGCGATCCCCGCACTATGACGCGGATCGCCCTCAAGGGTCAGTCTTCCCTGTCGTAGGAGAACTGGATTCCGGCCGTGCCGCCGGTTTCGATGAACAGGTTCATGAAGGCGGGGACAGTTTCCGACCGTTTCCAGTCACGCTGCAGTTCACAGAACAGCTGAGGCGCGGAAATCAGCTTTCCGCCCGCCTGTTCGATGCGGCGCAGGCCCATTTCATGCGCCGTGACCGAGGTGCCGCCGACGGCGTCGGCCACGACATAGACCTCATAGCCGTCACGCAGGGCGTCCAGAGCCGGGAAGGTCAGGCAGGCTTCGGTCCACAGGGCCGTCATGATCAGTTTCTTGCGGCCGGTCGCCTCGACCGCCTTGCGGAATTCCACGTCTTCCCAGGAGTTGATCGTGGTGCGGTCATAGGTCGGATAGTCTTTCAGCACCTTGCGCAGCTGCGGGATCGGCGGCCGGTTCAGCCCGGTCTCGACGTTGACGGTCGAGTGGACGATCGGCAGGCCATAGGCGACGGCCGCCTTGGCCGTGCCGACGATGTTGTTCACCAGCAGCTGGCGGTCCATCGAGGCGATGGAGTTCACCTGAACCGGCTGATAGTCGATGATGACGAAGGCCGAGTTCTCGGGGGTTAGAAGATGATCCGACTTCGGATCGCGGATCGGTTCGCTGGCCATTGAATGGTTCCTTTCCGGGGAAGTTGCGCCTTGGCGAGGCGCGCGCATGACGCCGGTTTCGCTTCATCGATGAGGGGCGAGGCGGAACCGGCGCGTCTTCGTCAGTCGCGTTGCGAGTCGAGGGTTTCGTGGTCCGTCGCGACCTGCTGGGCCTTGCCGTAGCTTTCGATCAGCAGTTGGTACGGCGGGAAGATCTGGGTGTAGATCTCGGCCCACTGCTGGGCGTCGTCGCGATGCCAGGTCTTCTGAAGTTCCGAGGCGACAGCGGCCATGTCCATGGGGATGACGCCAGCCTGGACCACGCGGGCCAGGGTGATCTCCTGGGCCATTTTCGAATAGGTGCCCGAAGCGTCGACCACCACGAAGACCTTGTAGCCTTCATAGGCGGCGCTGATGGCGGGGAAGGCCATGCAGACGCTGGTGATGGTGCCGGCGATGATCAGGGTCTTGCGGCCCGTGGCCTTCACGGCGGCGACGAAGTCGGGATTGTCCCAGGCGTTGATCTCGCCCTTGCGCGCCACATACTGGGCGTGGGGGGGCGTTGGCGTGGATTTCCGGGATCAGCGGGCCGTTCGGGCCCTGGGGCACCGAGGCGGTGGTGATGACCGGCAGCTTGGCCAGGGTCGCCATCGAAGCCAGGGCGGCGGCGTGGCGGCGCAGGGTGGTCATCGGCATGTCGGCCACGGTCTGGAATAGGCCGCTCTGGTGATCGATCAGCAGCATGACGGCGTCGTTCGGGTCGATGACCGGACGCTGGCCGTTGAAGTTTGCGGGCAGGGCGGAAGCGGACATGGGCGTCTTTCCTTTCAGGCAGGGGGCCGCGCTCGGACGAATGTCCGGTCAAGGCGGGGGTTGCGGCCCGGTCCGAAGACCGGGCCTTACGTTTTCGTGAGGGCGTTCAGGCGGCGGGGATGTCGCCGAAGCGGCCGCTGTTGAAGTCCGTGACGGCGGTGCGGATCTCGTCCTCGCTGTTCATCACGAAGGGGCCGTAGCCGACGATGGGCTCGTCGATCGGCTCTCCGGTCAGGATCAGCAGGGTCGTGTCCGCATCGGCGCTCAGGGTGACGCTGTCGCCCTTGCGGTCCAGCAGCAGGGCCTCGGCGGCGCCGGCCGGCTGGTCACCGTTGACGGTGACGTGACCCGACAGAACCACCACCATGGCCGTGTGGCCTTCAGGCAGATCCAGCGTCGTCTCGGCGTCCCGGTTCAACCGCACGTCCCACACATTGATTGGGGTGAAGGTCGTGGCCGGGCCTTTCGAGCCGTCTATCGCGCCGGCGATGATCCGGGCCGTGCCTGCGTCGTCCGGCAGGGAAACGGTCGGAATGTCGGCGTTCAGGATCGACTGGTAGCCGGGACGGGTCATCTTGTCCTTGGCGGGCAGGTTGACCCACAGCTGAACCATGCGGAACGGGCCGCCGGTGCGCGAGAAGGCCGGGGAGTGGAACTCCTCGTGCAGGATGCCGCCGCCCGCCGTCATCCACTGGACGTCGCCGGGGCCGATGATCCCGCCCTGGCCGGTCGAGTCGCGATGCTCGACCTCGCCGTCGTAGACGATGGTCACGGTCTCGAAGCCGCGGTGCGGATGCTGGCCCACGCCGCGCCGCTCGGTCGTCGGCTCGAAGTTGTACGGACCGGCGTAGTCGAGCAGCAGGAAGGGGCTGACCTGTTTGCCTGCGGCGTTGTAGGAAAACAGCGAACGGACGGGGAAACCGTCGCCGACCCAATGGCCGCGGTCGTTGCCGTAACGGCCCAGAACCTTCTTCATGGTCTTGTCTCCATTCGATGGACCGGCCGTCAGAAGAAGAGGCCGATCGCGTTGAAGACCTTATGCCTGCGAAACGATGAGGCGGGCAGATTGCGAAATCGCCTCGCTGCGTTCTATCAATAGAACGATGAGAGACCTCAACGACCTCTATTATTTCGTGCAGGTGGTGGATCACCGCGGCTTCGCCCCGGCGGCGCGGGCGCTGGGCATGCAGAAGTCCAAGCTCAGCCGCCGCATCGCCGCGCTGGAAGACCAGTTGGGCACGCGGCTGATCCAGCGCTCATCACGCAAATTCTCGGTCACAGAGATCGGGCTGGCCTATTATCAACACTGTCTCGCCATGCTGATCGAGGCCGAGGCGGCGCAGGCCTTGATCGACGGCGCCCGGTCCGAGCCGTGCGGCACGATCCGCGTCGCCTGCGCGCCGGGCCTGCTGACCTATCAGATGAGCAGTCTGATCGTCCGCTTCATGGCCCTGTATCCCGATCTGGACGTGCAGTTGCACAGCACCAGTCGCCGGGTGGACGTCATCGGCGAGGGCTTCGACCTGGCGATCCGCGTCCGCGAGCCGCCGCTGGAACAAACCGATCTGGTCATGCGCAAGCTGGACGAGAGCGTGCATCGTCTGGTCGCCAGTCCGGACCTGATCGCCCGCATGGGACGGCCGACCGGCCCGGCCGATCTGGCGAACTGGCCCAGCCTCGACTTCGGCCCGGCGCATCGCGACCACGTCTGGGCGCTGCATCACACGGAAGGCATGACGGCCTCGGTGCGACACGCGCCGCGTCTTGTGACCGACGATCTGCACATGCTGCACGAAGGCGCAGTTCATGGTCTGGGCGTCGCCCTGCTGCCGACGGTGGCCGTCGCCCGCGATCTGGACGCCGGGAAACTGGTCGACCTGCTGCCGGACTGGCGACCGAAGAAGTGGATCGTCCACGCCGTCTTCCCGTCGCGACGTGGCCTTCTGCCGTCCGTGCGCATGCTGCTGGACTTCCTCGTCGCAGGCTGCGCCGAACAGCAGGCGCACGGCTAAAGGCCTGCCGCCTAGGCCGCGTCGTTCCGCGCGACAGCGTCGGGGTCGTAGTTCAGGATCGGCGCCAGCCAGCGCTCGGCCGTCTCCACGTCCCAGCCCTTTCGGGCGGCGTAGTCCTCGACCTGATCGCGGTCGATCTTGCCGACGCCGAAATAGTGGCTGCCCGGATGGCCGAAGTAGAGGCCGCTGACCGAGGCGGGGGGCGACATGGCGAAGGATTCCGTCAACTCCATCCCGGCGTTGGCGCCTGCGTCCAGCAGACGGAACAGGGTGGCCTTCTCTGTGTGGTCGGGCTGGGCCGGATAGCCGGGGGCGGGGCGGATGCCCTGATACTTCTCTTCGATCAGATCCTGCACCGAGGTCTGTTCGTCGGGAACATAGCCCCACAGCTGGGTGCGCACCTCCTTGTGCAGGCGCTCGGCGAAGGCTTCGGCCAGACGGTCGGCCAAGGCGGTAGCCATGATGGCGGAATAGTCGTCGCCCGCCGCCTTGAACTCGGCGGCCTTTTCCAGTTCGCCGTGCCCGGCGGTGACGGCGAAGGCGCCCAGATAGTCGGCGCCGTTCTCAGCGACGAAGTCGGACAGGCACAGGTTGGGCTTGCCGTTGGATTTCTTGATCTGCTGACGCAGGCCGTGGAAGCGGGCGGCTTCCTCGGTGCGAGTTTCGTCGGTCCAGACGATGACGTCATCGTCGCGGGCGTTGGCGGGCCAGAAGCCGATGACGCCCTTGGCGGTGAACCACTTCTCTTCGACGATGCGTTTCAGCATGGCCTGCGCGTCGCGAAACAGGTCGCGGGCGGCCTCGCCGACGATCTCGTCCTCCAGGATCAGCGGATAGCGGCCGATCAACTCCCAACTGGCGAAGAAGGGCGTCCAGTCGATGTGGTCGGCCAGATCCTGAAGATCCCAGGCCTCATAGGCGCGCACGCCGAGGAAGGAGGGCGCAGGGGCCGGGAGTTGCGCCTCATCGGGTCGCCAGCGGTTATCGCGCGCCTGTTGCAGCGAGGCGCGGGCCTTCACCTCCTGACCGCGGGCGTATTGCTCGCGGATGCGGATGTATTCGTCGCGGGTGGCCGCCTCGTTCTTGGCCTTGTCGGTTGGGGACAGCAGGCCAGACACCACGCCGACGGCGCGGCTGGCGTCGATGACATAGGTGGTCGAGCCCTTGCGATAGGCCGGTTCGATCTTCACGGCCGTATGGGTGCGGCTGGTCGTGGCGCCCCCGATCAGCAGGGGAATGTCGAAGCCGCGCCGCTCCATCTCGGCGGCGACGAAGGTCATTTCGTCCAGCGACGGCGTGATCAGGCCCGACAGGCCGACTATGTCGACCTTGTGCTCGATGGCGGCGTCCAGGATGCGGTCGGCCGGGACCATGACGCCCAGATCGACGACCTCATAGTTGTTGCACTGAAGCACGACGCCGACGATGTTCTTGCCGATGTCGTGGACGTCGCCCTTGACCGTGGCCATCAGGATTTTGCCTGCGGCCTGACGCTCCTGACCGGCCTTTTCGGCCTCCATGAAAGGCTCCAGGTGAGCCACGGCCTGCTTCATCACCCGCGCCGACTTCACCACCTGCGGCAGGAACATCCGGCCCGAGCCGAACAGGTCGCCGACCACGTTCATGCCGTCCATCAGCGGACCTTCGATGACGTGCAGCGGACGTTCGGACGCCTCGCGGGCTTCCTCCGTGTCCTCGACGATGTAGTCGGTGATGCCGTGAACCAGGGCGTGTTCGATGCGCTTGGCGACCGGGGCGTCGCGCCATTTCAGGTCCACGACCTTAGCCGCGCCCTTCTCGCCCTTGTAGCGGGGCGCCATGTCCACCAGCCGCTCGGTGTTGGACACATTCGTCCGCTGCGGCCGGTTCAGGATCACGTCCTCGACCGCTTCGCGCAGTTCGGCGTCGATGTCGTCATAGACGGGCAGGTCCCCGGCATTGACGATGCCCATGTCCAGACCGGCGTTGATGGCGTGGTACAGGAAGACGCTGTGGATCGCCCGGCGCACCGGCTCATTGCCGCGGAAGCTGAACGAGACGTTCGACACCCCGCCCGAGACGCGGGCGTGGGGCAGGGTCTGCTTGATGGCGCGGACCGCCTCGATGAAGTCGACGGCGTAGTTGTCGTGCTCCTCGATCCCCGTCGCCACGGCGAAGATGTTGGGGTCGAAGATGATGTCCTCGGGCGGGAAACCGACCTCATTGACCAGAATGTCGTAGGCGCGGGTGCAGATCTCGATCTTGCGCGCGGCGGTGTCGGCCTGACCCAC
>OFTY01001049.1_pt1 | contig 14128 bp, 15 predicted proteins | sample 1775061 | NCBI WGS metagenome assembly OFTY01 (sample SAMN08195773, study PRJEB24354) | sludge metagenome | isolation source: sludge from phenol fed wastewater aerobic bioreactor B | place: India: Nagpur | collected 2016-09-16 | reverse complement strand
TGTTCCTGGAAGGTCCGGACGGCGAGCGGCTGAAGGGGCGCGCCGAGGTGCGGACGCTTGCGGACGATTGGGCGGGAGAGCTGTCCGCCGAGCCTCTAGGGCGGCGAGGCGCGGTCTCCATGTCGATCGTCCTGAGCATGCCGGCGGGCACGGAGCCGTTTCGTGTGGAGGACGCGTCGCGGGCCTTTGCGGAGCATGTGTTCGGCGAGCGCTTCTCTTACGTCTTCGTCCTGCACGACGAGGACCGGCATCCGCACGTCCACCTGACGGTGAGGATGTCAGGCCGTAACGGCGCGCGGCTGAATCCCAGGAAGGCGGATCTCCAGAGGTGGCGGGAGGTCTTCGCTGAAGCCCTGCGAGAGCGCGGCGTCGAAGCGGAGGCGACGCCGCGACGGACGCGGGGCGTGGTGCGCAAGGCGGAGCGGACCTCTGTTCGCAAGGCGCGAGAGCGGTTTGAAGCGGGAGCAGGGCCCCTGCCCAAGGTGCTGGCGGGCGCCTTTCGCGAGGCAGCGCGCGGGGAGGGCGAAGGGGCGGTCTGGGAGCGTCAGGCGATCGAGCGTCAGCGCCTCATCCGGCGGGCCTATGTGGCGGAAGCTCTGGCGCTCGCCCGTTCCGATGATCCGCAGGACCGTGAACTCGGACGTTCGGTCGAAGCCTTCGTCCGCAGTCTGCCGAAGCCTGAGACCCGGCGGATGCGGCTGCGCGACCAGATCGTGGCGGTCCGGGACCGCGCCAGCGGCGGAGCGACAAGGTCGCCTGATCCCGGTCCTCGGGGCCGGTCGCGTTGAGGCGATGTCAGGCGGGACGGGCCGCCTTCAGTTCAAGGCGGAGGGCGCGCTGGATGCGCACGGCGTCGGCCTCATAGACGCCGGCGTCGTCGGCGTAGGCGCGCCAGGCCGAGACCGGAGCGCTGACTTCCTCGACCAGGGCGAGGGCTCTTCTGCGGCTGAAGCCGCAGTAGCCACCGAAGGCGACGAGGTCCTCCAGGTCGAAGTCGTCGCGTGCGCCGTTCAGGCTCATCTGATGCTGCCGGGTCCAGGGGCCCGAGGGGTTGTAGGCGTAGGCCACGTCATAGGCGGGGGAGAGCCGCCAGGCGCCGGTGCGGTCCATCAGGAAGGCGATGTTCTTGACGTGGTCGTCCTGGTTGCGGATCAGGATGTTGAAGACCGCGCGGCGGAACTGCTGTTCGATGTCGACCGCCGGCAGGCCGAGCCTGCGGATCGTCTCGACGGCCTGTTCGTAGGCATAGGCGCCGGCGGCGTTGAAATCGAAATGACGTATGGCCGCCAGGGACTGCATGTGCAGCTTGTCTCCCGTGGCCCTTCGGTCGAAACGGCGGGTCATGAAATGGCTGCGGCCGCCCTCCTGGTGGAGGCGGCATTCGGACATGTCGACGCCGGCGTCGGCCGCCATGCGCGAGAAGGCGTATTCGATCAGGCCGAAGCCCTGCGGATCGGCCAGTTCCTTGTCGCGGTTGTTGCTCACCCCGTCGAACTTGATCAGCCAGTAGGTGAAGCCCGCATCCGCCGGGAGTTGGCCGGAACGGAATTCGCCTGTGGCCTCATTCCAGGCGAGCACCGCCTTGGCGCGGGCTCCGCCGGCCGAGGTGCCGACGCGCAGGATCTCTTCCAGCGTATCGCGGTCGTCCTCGCCGGACAGGACGCCGTGCAGGTCGGCGCGGGCGTCGAGGACCTGGTTGGCGAGGTCGACGAGGGCGTCGATCTGGATCGGGCGCGAGCGGCGCTCGGTCTTGAGGATGGTCGGGTGGAACTCAAGCGCGCCCATGCCGCGCGTGCCGATGTAGCAGAGGCGTTCCACCGGATTGAAGCTGGCGGCGTCGCGGCCTTCGCGTGCGAGCCAGGCGTTGATCAGGGCGTTGCCGTACTTGTCGGGAAGGGAGTCCGCCAGGAGGCCGGGCAGGCCCTTGAAGGCGTCTCGCGGCAGTTCTGGAAAGGCGTAGGGCGCCGGGTTCAGCGGCATGACGAGGGGCGCCAGCTCCACGCCGCGGCCGAGGAAGTCGGGCATGTACTGGAAGACGGCGTGGCCGCGCGCCTCGACCCAGCTGACGGCGCCGATGTCGGTGCCCCACAGGCGGATGACGGCGTCGGTCATGACTGGTCGCCCCAGGCCCAGCGGGAGGCGGGCGGGGGCGAGGCGGCGGGCGCCGCCCGCTTACGCTCCCGGCCGGCCGGGCGCACCCGTTCGACCGGGCGGATGTCCAGGGCGGGCGTCAGGGCGTCGAGGCGGCCGGCGATCTGCAGGGCGTCCATCACGCGGATGAGGTTGTCGAGGGAGATGTTCTTTCCGTCTTCCAGGCGGCGCAGGGTGCTGAGCGACAGCCCCGCCTCCGTCGCGAGTTGCGCTTGGGTGAGGTTCCGGCTGAGGCGTTCAGCCGCCAGTCCACGACCCAGACGCTCGGCCTGGCGATCGATTTCCGCCTCAGCGATCGGCATGCAATCCTCCATATATGAACGATTGTCGCTCATCAGTTATGATATCGTCTATATATGAATGATTGTGATGAGTCCAGATAGGGTGGGCTGTTATCGTTCATATATGACCATTAATGTCATGTAAGTCGCATAATGGTTCGTATGTAGATGTTTATGGCTCAGCGATCCCTATCCCGTATCCGCGTCTGACCAGCCTCGCGTTCGAACCGCCGGCCGGCATCGAGGTAACGGATGACGCGGGCGACGGCGCGCCGCATCAGGCGGTCCCGGGCGGCGGGGTCTTTGATGAGGCCGCTGACGGCGATGGCGACCTGGGCCATGCGCGTCGGCGCCTGGGTTTCAGCCCGGATCCGGTCTTCGTCCTTCCGGGCCGTCTTGCGAGGCGGGGTCTTTCGTTCCGCCGCCTGGCGGTCGATCTCCCGGGGACGATAGCCCCGCACCTGGAGGTCGAGAGCCTGGGCCTGGACCCAGACCTCCCTGCGGAAGGCCTGATCGCCGCTGACGACGATCTCGCACCAGCCGCGGTGGTCGGCGATCCGGAGCATGTCCCTGACCACGTCGGGATAGGGCTCGCGCGCGGTGAGGCGCCGGCCGTGATCCCGGAAAAGCGCCTCGCCGCTCCGGTTGTCCCGGTGGAAGCGTTCGGCCCTGCCTCTCCGGTCGTGCTCGACGAGGTATTTCGCCTCCAGCCCCTCGGGCAGGTCGCCCTTGCGGCGCGAGACCGGGGCCTGCTTCGGGGCGCGGCCGGGAACGGGGCTGAGCGCGTTCTCCGTGTCGCGAACGGGGGGCGCTGCGGCTTTGTTTCCAACCATCAGCCTCTCCCCTCGGCGCGGTCTCGCGGCGCGGCCGCATGGTCGATGAGGGCGTCCACCCAGGCCGCGACCTGGACCTCGTCGGCCCCATGGCCCGGAGGCAGGGGCGCGCCCTCCTGCTTAAGCGAACGGACCAGGCCCTCGAAGCTCCAGTCGTCGTTTTCTGGGGCCGGTCCCGGGGAGGGCGGCGCTGGAGAAAGCCGGGGCGCCGGCGACGCAGGAATGGGGGGCACGTCCGGAGGCGCGACGGGCCGGCCTTTCAGCTCGGGGTGGGAGAAGAAGCGAAGCTTGCGGCCGAGAATGGGCGGCAGGCCGGCCTTCAGGACGATGAGGGCGTCGGCGTTCATCTGCATGAGCTCCTGGGGCAGCATTAAAGAGCGCCTCTGGTCGGACTGGGTGATGGAGCGCCTTCCGGCGCCCAGCATGGCGGGCCGGCTGCGAGACAGGGCGGCGTAGGTATAGGCGCCGAGCCTTTCGCTGAGATCCCGGGCCGTCTTGAGCTCCTTGGGCGCGAAGGCGACCTCGACGGCGCAGTTGGACATGATCTCCTCGGCGACGTCCGGCCCGTAGATGGCCCGGAGCTGGGCGGGGCTTTGCAGGACGGGCAGGAGGCGCAGCCCATAGCCGGCCACATAGGCGAAGGCCCGAGCGAGGACGCCGGCGTGGCCGAGGCGGGCGAACTCGTCGAGCAGGACCAGGACCTCCAGAGGCTCGGCCCGGCGATCCGGCAGGCGGCGGGTGTTCAGGTCTACGAGCTGCTGGAAGAAGAGGCTGTAGAGCGGGGCGCAGCGCGCGACATTGTCGGGGGAGACGCCGAGGTAGATAGAGGTCGGGCGGGTTCTCAGGCGTCTCAGGTCCATATCCGAGGACGCGGTCGCGGCGTCGACCAGGGGGTTCAGCCAGAGCGCCATGCGCGCCGTGATGGTCTGTTTGATGGAGGCGAAGGTGTTCTCGCCGGCCGTGGCGAAGTCGAGGAGAGCGGCGACGCAGTAGGACGACAGGGGGCGTTCGGAGCCAGCGCGGGCCTCGATCAGGGCGGGAAGGCGTCGGCGGGGATCGCCGCCGGTGAGCTGGCGGAAGATCTCGCCCAGGGTGAAGGGCAGGTCGGGCGTTTCGGCCACATAGGCGCCGACGCCGATGAAGCCGGTCCGCGCCGCCTCGTTCCAGAAAGGATCGGCGTGCTCTGGCGCCGGGAAGAGCATGGTCGCGATCTTCTGGAGCTCGTCGAGGGTCTCGACCGGATTGCGCCGGTTGATGTGGCCGAGCGGATTATAGCGCGCGGTGCGCCCCTGCGGATCCAGCGGATCAAAGCGCCAGACCGTCTGGCCGCAGCCGGCGCGGTAGCCGGCGGTCGCTGCCCAGTTCTCCTGTTTGACGTCGAGCACCACGACCGAACCGGGCCAGGTGAGGAGATTGGGAATGACCACGCCGACGCCCTTGCCGGTCCGGGTCGGGGCGTGGAGGAGGACGTGCTCGGGACCGTCGAAGACCAGGGGGCGGCCCTTCGCCTGGCCGACGACGATGCCGGATCGCGCCCGAAGCCCGGCCCGGGCGATCTCCGCGCCGTTCGCCCAGCGCGCGGCGCCGTGAAGAGGGCGGCGGCGTGAAAGGATGCTTGCCGCGGCCATGACGATGAGCAGAAGGGCGCTCGAGCCGGCGCCGACGCCGAGCCATCGCGACAGCTCCGGGTCATGCCGCGATCGCCAGACCCAGGCGGGAAGCCTGACCCAGTCGAGATCCGGCGCGAGTTGTCCCGTGCCGGCCATGGCGATGATCAGGGTCAGCGCCGCGCCGATCCCGGTTAGGGCGAGGCCGGCGACGGCCCAGGCCGCCGCCCTAGCCGCGGGCGAGGCGTTTGCGAGCGGGGTCATGCCAGACCTCCGTCATCCGGAAGCGGCCATCGACCTTCTTCATTTGCACCACCACATCCACCATCAGGTGCAGCAGGTTGCGAATGTCCTCGCGCGGCAGGTCGCGGCCGCCCTCGGACTCGCGCACCAGCAGGGTGAGTTGCTCGAAGGCCAGGGCCGCTGAGTCCGCGTGTACGGTGGTGATCGAGCCGGGGTGCCCGGAGTTGACGGTGCGAAGGAAGAAGAAGGCGGCGGCGCCGTCGCGCAGTTCCTGCAGCAGGATCCGGTCGGGACGCATGCGCAGGGCACTTTCCAGCAGGGCCCTGGGACCAGTCCTGGCCAGACCCTGGCCGTCCTTGGCATAGAGGAGATGGACGGCGTTGCGATGCGGGACCGTCAGTTCGCGCGTATCCTCGATCGTCAGCAGCCGCTCATGGAGCGGAATGAGCTCGACCAACCCCTTGGCGAAGGTGGTCTTGCCCGAACCGGTGGCTCCGGAGATGAGGATGTTGCGGCGGCTCTCCACCGCCAGCCGGAAGAAGCCGGGCCAGTCCCCGCCCTGCCTCAAGGCGATCAGGGCGGAGTCTGTTTCGTCGATCTCGTGGCCGCTCACGGCCGTCGCCGTCGCGAACAGGCCTGCGGCTTCGAAGTCCTCAAGCCCCATGCGGCGGCTGGAAGGCTTGCGGATCGTCAGGGAGATCATGTCGGCCGGGACGGCGGGGGGAAGAACGATCTGGCATCGCTCGTTTCCGGGCAGGACGGTGGAGCAGATCGGATGTACGGCATCGACGTCCTGGCGGGTGAAGGCCGCCGCCGCGACCGCAAGCGTATGCAGCCAGGCTTCGGTCAGGGCTGGAACCTTGTGCCAGCGCCATCGGCCGGAAGCTTCCACCCCCACCTCGCCCGGGCGGTTGACCACCACTTCGGTGACCGCCTCCGGTTCAAGGAAGGGGCTGAGCGGAGCGAGGTAATGGTCCAGGACGGCGGTGTCTCCCATCAGCGCGGCCGGAGGCGATAGACGTTCGCGAAATTGAGATCCTGGGCCACGAAGATGGAGACCTCGGACCCCTGGCCCTTGCGCAGGGTGGGCGGGATGGCGATCGAGTTCTGCAAGGCGATGGCGGCGGCGTCGGACGGGACCCGTGCGGAGGACTGGAGGTCCTGCCCCCGGTCAGCCGCCGCATAGACGCCGTCATCGACGATCGACAACAGAAGGGCGCCGCCGAAGCGGTCCCAGAAACGGGTGTCGATCTCGCCGTCGAAGCCGGAGCGGCCAAGAGCGTCGGCCGCGGGCGAGGCGAGGGCCACCGCCACACCTGTCGGCGTGACAGCCCGGGTCCACAGGACGAAGAGCCGGCGACGACCGGTCTCGAGCCCGCCGCGGTATTCGCCCACAACCCGCGTTCCGCGCTCCATCAGGACCACGGTCCCATTGTCCGAATAGACGTCGCGGGACACCAGACAGCTGACATAGCCCGGCGTGGCGCTGTCCATGGCGGTCTGCAGCACGCAGGGCAGGCTGGTCCCGGCGGTGATCAGGAGGTTGCGATCGGGAAGGACACCCGCCCTGGCCTCGCCGATCGGGCTGAGGCGGCGAAGCTCGTCGAGCGAGGTAAGGCTCCGTGGGTCGGTCAGCGGCAGGGGGGAGGCGGGGCCGGGGGCGGGGGAGGCCCGGCCGGAGCGGCTATAGGCCAGAAGGGGCGCCCGCCGGGCGCTCTCGGCCAAGGCGCGCCTTTCATCCGCCGGCGAGGTCGAGGGGCTGGTCCGGTCGTGGGAAGGCTCGATCGCCGGCAGGACTTCAGCCTCGCCAGTCAGCGGCGCCGCATGGGGATCCCCCGCGTCGCCGATGGGCGGCGGGGGCTCGCGGCGACGGGCGGGTTCAAACGGCGCGCCCTGGCGGGCCGGCTGGTCGGCGGCGGGTGGTTTCCGATCCCGGGCGTCGCCCCGGTCCCAGGTCGCGAAGAGGAAGACGCCGCAGCCGGCGGCGAGGGCGGCGAGCGTGATCATCCGCCCCTGGCGTCCGCCGAGCCGGCCGGCAATGGGAGAGACGCCCCGGTCCTGACCGGTCGGCGGGACGTCGGGGCGGTCGACGGCGTGGGGCGGCGGCGCGGGGTCGGCGGTCATGATCGGCCTCCCGTGAGATCGCGTGCGACCGTCGCAGTGGCGGTGCCGCTCGCGGTCGCGGCGCTGCGCGGATCCCAGGCCTCGTTGAAGATGCACAGGACCGAGGCGCCGCGGCGCAATCGCAGGCCGCGCGCGGTGCCATGGATGACCACGAACTCTCCACGGACGTCATAGGGGATGAGCCGCTCGCCTCCGTCCTCGGCCACTTCGAATATGGCCGGAAAGGCCTGGGCGCCAGGGAAGCGAAGGACGGTGAAGCGGCCGTTGTCGCTGACCTCGCTGGGCTGAATCCGGCTGTCGCCCTGGACCGAATAGGCGAGATTGCGCGGCCCCTGGATCGCGCCCTGCTGAAGTTCGAGGCTGACGAGGCGTTCCTCCGCGAGATCGGCGGCCCTCGCCAGGCTGGCGGCCGCGCGGGCCTGATCGTCGTCGGGGTAGAGGAAGCGGATCTGATAGGCGACCGAGGTGCGCGCGCCCGGGTCGCGCGCGACCAGTTCGAAGGCGTAGTAACGGGCGTGTCCAGCGCGGTCGGTGACCACCAGGAGATTGGTGGTCTGGTGGCGTTCGCGCGGTTTGAGGAAAAGGACCGAGCCTTCGGCGGCGACCTCCCAGGCCACGCTGTCGCCTATGGCGGCGTGCCGGATCGTCTCCTCGGGCGAAAAGACGATCTGGGTCGCGGTGCGAAAGGCCCCCGCCACGCGATAGACCTCGCCGGGGGCGTAGACGACCTCGCGCATGCGGGCGTCCGGCGTTTCTTGAGCGAGGACGGGGGCGGCGAGCGTCAGGGCGCCCAGGCTGATGGATAGGGCGAGAGCTTTCATCGGATGACCTCCGGGTCGGCGCGATAGGAGACGACCTGGAATCCGAGGGGATTGCGCAGCCGGTCGGCCTCCGTCATCGGCGCGCGGGTCCAGGTGAAGGCTATGGTGGCGATCCAGTCGCTCTCCACGACCTGCCGGGCGTGTCGGACCGTGCGGCGGAAACGGACATTGGCGACGTCGTCATTGATGAAGCCGATGGCGCGGATGGCGACGACGGCCTCGCCGTCAGGCCCGTAAAGGTTCTGCGGGCTCTGAGGATTGGAGCCGCGGTAAAGCTCGGACCATCGGGTCTGTTCGCCGGGCGCCGAGAGGACGGACACCATGCGGAAGGCGTCCTCGGCGGCCGGGTCGAGATAGCCCTCCCGGGCGCGCACATATTGGGCGAGGAAGTATTTGCTGACGGCCTCGTCGTAGCGGGCCGGGCCCTGGTCCGATGAGAGCCCCCTGACTACGTCCAGCGCACCGGTCGACTGATCGACGCGGATGACGAAGGGTTCGGTCGTCTTCAGCGGCGTCAGAGCGATGACGGCCAGGCTTGAGGCGGCGGCGAGAAGCGTGGTCGCGCCCGCCGCGGTCCAGGCGAAGCGTCGCGAGCGAAGGGCGGAGGACAGACGGTCCTGATCCCAGCGTCGCGCCTCGGCGAAGTAGCGCTTCAGGTCGTCGGAGGGGACGCCGGTCATGTGCAGCCTCCGGGCGGCGGTGTTTGGGCGCTGACAGCGGCGGCCGCTGTCGGGGCCGGTTCAGGCGAGAGAATGGAGCCATGCGCATTGGCCGGGCGTCGGGCGGTTCCGTCGCAGGTCGGCAAGTCCGGGCCGGTCAGGGAGGCGCAGCCGCTGAGGACGCAGGCCTCTAGAAGGCAGAGGAAGGGAAGCGGGATGCGAAATGACATGTCAGGCTCCATTCGGTCGGATGGTCCCGCCGCTCCGGGGCGGCTGGCGGCTGGCCTCCTGAGGCCCGCGGGCGGCGCCGGAGCGTCCGGATCCCAGGGCGGCGGCGTTGGCGAAATCAGCCAGACCCGCGCTGGCGCCGCCGGCGACGCCTGCGGCGATGGCCGGGGTCTGCAGGAAGAAGATCGCGCCGAGCAGGCACAGGGCGATGAAGATGAGACCGCCGATCATCGGGTCGGCGCCCTGGATCGATCCCCACTGGTCCCGCACAAGGGAGAGAACGAGCTGGAAGATGACGATCATCAGGGCGAAGAGGACGAGATAGTTCACCGCCTGGCTCAGCCAGCCGAAGAAGAAGCGGCGAGTGGCGTCGAACAGGGCGCAGGCGATGAAGATCGGACCAAGGGTCACCAGCAGGGCCAGGGCCAGCTTGGCGACCAGGACCACCCCGAAGCCCAGGGCTGCGGCCAGAGCGCCGATGATGAAGACCGCCGCCGAGATGACGTAGGGGCCCGGATTGAAGGCCGAGGCGTCGCGGGCGATGTCCTCGCCCAGCCAGGCCGCATGGGCGAAGAACTGGTCGAAGGCGGCGCCGACGCTCGGCGCCGCTGCTCCGCTGACCGCGCGGGTCAGGACATTGGGCAGGCCGGTGAAGAGCGGTTCGGTGACAAAGCTGGAATAGGCTGTCGTGGTCGCCAGGGCGTAGATCAGGGCGAGCTTGATCGAACGGACGGCGAAATCCATCACGGGCTCGCTAATGGCGCCGCGCAGGATGGCGAAGCCGTAGAGGACCACATAGAGGACGAGGGCGATCCTCAGAGGGCCCTCGACTTCGGCGATCACCGCGGACAGGCGGCTGCCGAGGAATTCGTTCAGGCGGCCGTCGATGAAGTCATAGCTTGGCTCGAAGACCCGGAATTCCATGATCAGGGCTCCCGGAAGGTTTGGGCGTAGGCGGCCATACGTTCGCGACGCCGGGCCTCGGCCAGACCCTGGCGGGCGACGACGCAATCGCGGGTCCTCCGGCCTGCGTCGCAGTCCGCCACAACCTTAGCGGCGCTCCCCGGCGCCTGTGCGAAGCCTTCGGCGTCTCGTGGCGGTGGCGAGCAGGCCGGGAGAAGGACGCAGGCGAGAAGGACGACAGGGCGGGTCATCGGAAGGCGCGCTCATAGACCGCCTGTCGCGCCGTCCTTGCGGCTTCGGCCTGTTCGCGGGCGCGTTGTTCCTCGAGCCGGGCTTCCGCGGCCTGGGTCAGGGCGAGACCCTGAAGGCGGAGCTGTTCGTTCTGGATCAGGGCCTGTTCAGCCGCGAGGCGGGCCTCGAGATCCATCACGGCGCGGGCGTTGGGGGCGGCGTCCAGGGCGCGGCGCAGGCTTTCCAGGCCCTCGAGTCTCTGATCGGACGCCTGGCTGACGGCCTCGCCGATGGCCAGATCCCGGGCCGTCCGAGCTCCCGACCGTTCGAGGCTGTCGCGATAATAGGTCTCCGCGTCCCCTGAGGGCGGGGTGTAGAGGCGGGTCTCGCGGCGGATGGCGGCGGCGCGGTCCGCCAGATCGCCGAGCGCCGTCAGGTCTCCGTCAGCCGCCGCCCGCAGAGCCCTCAGGTCCGGCAGCGGATTGCGGACTTCGGGAAGACCGAGGACGCTCGCCAGGGCGTTGACGTCGGAGATGGCGTTCAGGCTGTCGAACAGGGCCTGACCCTGTTCGACCTGGGCCTGAAGCGCGCGAAGCTGCTGCAAGGCGGTGCGGGCGTCCTCGACCAGCCGGGCGTAGGCGGTCGGGTCGTGAACGATGTGCTGGGCCTGGACGGCCGGGGCTGAGGACAGGAGGACGGCGCCGATCAGGGCCGCGAGCGACCGGGCGTTCATGAGACTCTCCTTCGGGCATGGAAGAGGTCGCGCCATTGGGCGTAGTCGTCGCCCGTCTCGGCGCGGATCTGGTCGAGCAGGGCGACGGTTTCGGTCCGGCCCGACAGGACCGACAGGGCGTCGTCCATGCCGCTGAGGTCGAGCTCGACCACCAGGCTGTCGTGACCCTGCTTGACCAGGAAACAATGGGACGCGGGCGTCAGCTCGTCGCGGACCAGCCGGAACTCGGCCTCGCTCAGGCCGAAGCCGTCGACGTAGTCGCGGGCCTGGGCGTGGGCGTTGGGCAGGAAGATCTTGGTCGCGCACTGTTCCAGGACGGCGTGAGCGATGGGCGAGCGCAGGACGTCGGCGGGCGACTGGGTGCCGAACACCATCAGTGCGTTCTGCTTGCGCCAGGTCTTCAGGCCGTCCTGGGCCAGGTCGGTGAAGGCGGGATCGCCGAGGACCTTCCAGAACTCGTCGATGTCCAGGACCAGCCGGCGACCGTCCACCCGTTCGGCGATTCGGTGGAAGAGGTAGAGCATGGCCGGGGTCCGAACCTCGTCATGGTCCAGCACCCGGGTCATGTCGAAGCCGGCCAGGGGAGCCTCCAGGCTGAGGGCGTCCTCCTCATTGTCGAGAACCCAGCCGAGCGGGCCCCCGCGCTGCCAGCGCTCGAGACGGGCGCCGACGCCCCCGGCGTCGCCTTGGCCCAGCAGGCTCCTCAGGGCGATGATGGACCTCTGTTGGCGGGGGAGGGCCTCCAGCGCCGCGACGCCATGATCGATCGCCCGGGTCTCGGCGACGGTCAGGCTTTCATTCGGACGGCTGACCAGGGCCCGGACCAGGCGGACCAGGAAGGCGCGGTTATGAGACGACGGGGGCAGGGCCTTGAACGGGGCGAAGCCGGTCGGCTCGCCGTTCGTTAGCGTCAGATAGGTGCCGCCGCAGGCGCGCACGAAGATCTCTGCGCCCCGATCCTTGTCGATGAAGATTTGCTGGGCGCCGAACCGCTCCAGCTGGGCCAGCATGAAGTTCTGGACGACCGTTTTCCCAGAACCGGAAGGCCCGCAGATGAAAGTGTGGCCGAGGTCGCCGACGTGGAAGTTGAAATAGAAGGGCGATCCTGCGGTCGTCCTCAGGGCGGCCACGGCCGGCCCCCAGTGGTTTCCGGCCGCCCTGCCGACCGGATGGGAATGGAAGGGGGCGAGCGCCGCGAAATTGCGCGAGGTGATGGCCGCCGGGCGGGTGCGCCGCGCGAAGGCGCCGGGAAACTGGGACCAGAAGGCGGCTTCGAGACCGAGGTCTTCGCGCGCCACGACCAGGCCGGAATCCGCCAGTATGGCGCGCGCCTTGGACAGATGCTCCGCCAGGGCCGCGGGCGTATCGCCGTAGACCAGGACCGAAGCCTGGTGTTCGCCCATGACGAAGCGGTTGCTCGTCAGTTCGTCCAGGGCCTCCGACAGTCCGGCGATCTGGGAGCCGGCCCGGTCGCGGGCCGAGACCATCTGGTTCTGTTTGCGCTCCATCACAGCCCGGGCAGAGGCCTTGGAGAGGAAGGCGAAGGACTGGGTGACGACAAAGCTGAAGCGGGCGCTGAGCAGGGCGTTCCACAGGCCGGGCCGGGTCGTGGCCGGATACTCCTTGATGGCCAGGACGCCGGCGTAACGGGCCGAAGCCACCTCCCGCAGTTCCAGGGTCTCCCGGCCAAAGATGGCGCGGTTGGCGTAGAGGGCGCCGCCGAGGTGGCCGTAGACGATAGGGGCGGGCGATCGGCGTCCGGTTAGAACCAGCCCCATGAGCTCCATGGGTTCGGAGAACCACAGGCCGTTCTTCTCATAGAGGCCGAGGCGGCGCGGGGCGTAGCGGTCCAGATACTGGGCGAGGTCGCGTCCGGCCTCCTCAATCCGGCGCAAATGGACGGTGGCGGATTCGAGGTCTTCGCCTCGCGCCTTGCCCAGACGCCGTATCAGGGCGGCTGTCTTGTTTGACGGCGTGCGGCCCGGATGCAGGACCAGGGTGACGAAGAGTTCGTTGACCCACAGGGGCTTGTCCGCCGTCCGGGCGTTCCAGGCGGCGCCGAGTTCGGCCGCGAAGGCGGAGCGATAGCCCGTGGAGGGTTCAGGCTCGATCCTGCGGCGGATGAGGTGGTGCCAGACGGCGAACTGCTCGTCAGCGAGGTTTCGCCAGGCCTGGTTCAGCTTGAGGTGCCAGTCGTTGAGGTCGCGGGCGTCGGCCGTCTCGAAGCTCGCGCCCTGGATCTGGAACGTCAGCATGAGGGCGCCGCTGTCGAGGGCCACGACATGATCGCTGACGTGGCGGGCATAGGGCAGGTGCGATCGGGCGTCGTTCTCGCGCTTGAGCCGGCTCTTGCTGATCCCGCCTTCAGCCACGGGTCAGCTCCGTGGCGCGGTAGCGACGGACCAGGGGCAGGGGGGAGGGCGAGCTTCCACCCCACAGGGCGCTGTTTCTAGCCCGCCCCTTGGTGTCGACATAGACGAAGAGCAGCCGGAAGGCGTTGTGGTCGGCGCGGCAGACGGCGCGAAACACCATGTGCAGGGCGGGGGCGACCAGCAGGTAGAGGAGGCTGCCCCCGATAAGGAAGACCAGTCCGGAGAGGATGACATTGACCCCCATGGCCTCCATGGGAACGCCCATGACCATGGCCGGCCGGGTGCAGGCCAGGAAGAGCGGGTCCTCGGCCAGGCTTTCCTCAGCCATGATCGCCTCCGGCAAGAAGACGGACCGCGGCCAGAACAATGACCAGACCGCTCCCCAGACCGCCGACGATCTGGGCGCAACGCAGGGGAGAGATCAGCCGGCGTCCGAGCGCCAGGCCGAGGGCGAAGGCGGTCCCGGCCGCCCCGAGGGAGAGAAGGGCGGGGCTCATCAGGCGCCGCCCGTGATGAGGTTGACGATCTCGGCCGCGCCGAAGACCACGATGATCCCGAGCACGACGCTGGCCGCCCGCCGGAGATCGAACAGACCGAACATCCAGAGGATGCCGACCACCACCACGGCCAGGACCGCCAGCAATCTGGCGGTGTTGCCGGTGAGCATGTCGACGACGTTCTGAAGCAGGCCTTCGATATTGGCCGAGGCGAAGGCGGGCTGGACCAGCAGCAGGCTGGAGGCGCCGGCGATCAGGGCGGCGGCGAAGAGGCGCTGCGTCCTGGAAGACTGTTGGATCATTTCTGACCTCCCGAGGCGTTTCCGTTGGAAGCGAAGATCAGGCGCGCGCTTGCCTGCGCCCGTCCGAAGACGTCCCAGCCGGCGACGGGACTCTGTTCGACAGGGCTGTCCGCTGCGGCGACGGGCGCCGGAGGGTGAGAGGC
>OFTY01001047.1_pt1 | contig 14168 bp, 8 predicted proteins | sample 1775061 | NCBI WGS metagenome assembly OFTY01 (sample SAMN08195773, study PRJEB24354) | sludge metagenome | isolation source: sludge from phenol fed wastewater aerobic bioreactor B | place: India: Nagpur | collected 2016-09-16 | reverse complement strand
ATATGCCCTGGCTTTATCCACACCCGGTTAACCTACTCCGCATTAACAGCAGATGGATCTCCTTTAAATAAAATGGATGCCGCCCAATACAAAGGCAAGCCGGCGGATTGGTGCGCGAAAAAAATAATCAGGGCGATCAAACGCGAAAAAGAAGAAGTGTATATCGGAGGAAGGGAAGTATTGGGCGTTTATCTGAAACGGTTTGTGCCTGCTATTTTTTCGAAAGTGATACGCAACACACCTGTGAGGTGATCTTCCCAAAAATCTTTCACCATGATGGAGGAAACAGCAGATATCATTGTCATCGGTGCAGGCCTGGCGGGCCTGGTGGCGGCCACTGAAGCGGTGGCAGCGGGAAAGAAAGTGATGCTGATAGACCAGGAAGGAGAACAGAATATGGGTGGACAGGCTTACTGGTCCTTCGGCGGCCTGTTCTTTGTGAATTCACCCGAGCAGCGCCGTATGGGCATCCGCGATTCTTATGAACTGGCTTTGCAGGACTGGATGGGGAGTGCAGGGTTTGACAGGCCGGAGGATTATTGGCCGCGAAAGTGGGCGGAAGCTTATGTAGCTTTTGCCGCCGGCGAAAAGAGAACCTGGCTGCGGCAATGGGGCCTGCGTTTCTTTCCTGTCGTTGGCTGGGCAGAAAGAGGCGGCGCGCTCGCCACGGGTCACGGCAATTCCGTTCCCCGCTTTCACATTACCTGGGGCACCGGAACCGGTGTAGTGGCGCCGTTTGTAATCCGGCTAAAAGAAGCCGCCAAAGAAGGGAAGATCATTTTTAAATTCAGACATAAAGTAAAGGAGTTAACGCTCACGAACGGACAGGTAACAGGCATTAGTGGCGATGTGCTGGAACCCGGTGAAGAGCCGAGAGGGGTGAAAAGCTCCAGGAAAGCGATCGCCGCTTTTGCGTTTAAAGCGGGTGCAGTCATTGTTGCCTCGGGAGGCATTGGAGGCAATCATGAAATGGTCCGCAGAAACTGGCCGGCCAGATTGGGAAACCCTCCCGATAAAATGCTTTCAGGCGTACCCGATTATGTGGACGGCAGCATGATAGCGGTGGTGGAACAGGCTGGCGGACATATTATCAATGCGGACAGAATGTGGCATTATACTGAAGGCATTCATAACTGGGCGCCGATATGGCCCAATCACGGTATCCGTATTTTACCGGGACCTTCTTCTTTCTGGATAGACGCCCGTGGAAATCGCCTGCCTCCTCCTCTTTTCCCGGGATTTGATACACTGGGCACCTTGCGGCATATCATGCAAAGTGGTGACGGGTATTCCTGGTTCATTCTGAACCAGCGTATTATCCGGAAAGAATTTGCGCTTTCCGGATCTGAGCAGAACCCGGACCTTACCGCCAAAAGCTGGCGGCAGGTATTGGGTCGCGCCATTGGTAAACATGCCACCCCTCCTGTTGAAGCTTTCAAGAAAAACGGGATCGACTTTATAGTAAAAAACGGACTGGAAGAGTTGGTAGCCGGCATGAATGCGCTTACCGGAGATACGCGGATAGAACTCGCGCTGCTCAAAGAACAGATAAGGGCGAGGGATATGGAAATCACCAATCCGTTCTGTAAAGATGCGCAGATCACCGCCATACGCGGCGCGAGGAAATACCTCGGAGACAAGCTCATTCGTACAGCGCCGCCCCACCGGTTGCTGGACCCTCATGCCGGCCCTTTGATAGCGGTGAAGCTCAACATCCTCACCCGCAAAACCCTTGGAGGATTACAAACAGACCTGTCCGGGCGCGTTCTGCATAAGATCGATGAACAGCCTGTCAAAGGCTTGTACGCTGCAGGCGAAATAGCGGGATTCGGCGGAGGCGGCATGCATGGTTATAATGCGCTGGAAGGCTCTTTCCTCGGCGGCTGCCTTTTCTCCGGCCGCATCGCCGGCCAGTCGGCTGCCCGTGATATGTAAACGGTCAATGCTCCGCCCCTGCGATCTTCAAATCATTCAGATCCAGCTGCAATTCCGCCTTCCTTATTTCTTCATCACTAAAAAATTTCTCTTTCCGCAACCGGAACAATTCCTTTCGTTGTAAAGCATAAACTTCCGACAAAACCTTATGATATAGTTCTATTTCCTGATGCTCCGTTTCATCACACTCCAGCGATGCCAGCCGCTGCTGCGTGGAAGAGATATCATTCTCCAGGCTGGCTCTAAAGAAGCTTATCAACTCATTCTCTTTCGCCTCGGCAGCATAATGTTCATTGACATATTTCAGTGCCGCCGCATCCAGGCGGAGCTGAATACCTGCCTGCTGCTCATCTTCGGGAAGTATCTCATCTATTTCCTTCAACCGGATCAGTTTGATCACAAAGGGCAGAGTAAGTCCCTGGAATACAAGTGTTACAAATATCACAACGAAGGTGACAAAAATAATAATGTTGCGCTGAGGAAATGCGGATCCGTCTTTCATCAGCAATGGAATGGAGAGCGCGGTTGCAAGCGATACCACTCCCCGCATGCCCGCCCAGCTGATCACAAGTGGCCCCTTCCATCCGGGCGAAGGATCCTGCCGCGCTTTAGCGCTTAACCAGCGTGGTATATGTGCGGCGGGGAATACCCACAAAAAGCGTACGGCAATGGTGATGGCGCTGATCAATAACCCATATTTGATCCCATCTGCAATGGAATAATTCCCCAGACCCTCAATGATCTCGGGTAACTGCAGGCCGATCAATACGAACACGAGCGCGTTCAGTACGAATATCACCGTCGTCCAGACGCCCAGCATATTCATTCTCGTGCTGCCATTCTGAAAAATTTCGTGCGAGCGGTACGATAGAAAAAGTCCTCCTGATACCACCGCCATCACACCTGAAAACTCAAACTGCTCTGCCGTCAGGAACAGGATATAAGGCGTCATGATCGTCAGCGCCGCATCAATAGCAGGTGTGGTAGGAAGGAAACGATGAATGACGTACATGATATGGGCGCCGGCAAGGCCGACTACGATTCCCATGCCGGCCACGAGAAAGAACTGTCCGGTTGCCTGCTGCATGGAGAAAACACCGGTCAGCACAGCAGCCAGTGCAAATTTGAAAACGATCAGAGAGGATGCATCGTTCACGAGGCTTTCCCCTTCAAGGATGGTCATCATTCTTTTCGGCACCTTCATCCCCCTCATCACCGTCGCCGCAGCCACTGCATCCGGCGGCGAAATGATCCCTCCCAGCAAAAAGCCCAATGCCAAATTGAAATCCGGTATGGTGGCGGTGGAGGTATAAGCTACGATGGTAGAAGTAAAGAAAACCAGACCGAACGCCAGTAAAACAATCGGACGCTTCCATTTCCAGAAGTCGTTCCACGACGTATACCAGGCTGCCTCGTATAACAAAGGCGGCATAAAGATCAGGAATACCAGATCAGGCTCAAGGTGCAATCTGGGCGTTCCGGGAATAAAGCTGATACATAAACCGGCTATCACCAAAAAGATGGGATAGGCTATCCTGATCCGTTGCGCCAGCATAACCAGCATAAAAACAACAAACAACAGACCGAGTACGAGTAATAAAGTGTGGTGCATACGATTGGGTGCGACCGGTTGAAGGTACTTAAATTTCTGTTTTCACGACATTTTGCCGGATTGTGTAAGGTTTCATGCCAGCCGGATAACAGCGGCATTTTATCCTGTTGATCTTTTTATCTTTACGGAAAACATATTTAAACCATGAAACTCCCCATCCGCATTGAGGGTATACAGGCTATCCTCTCCGTGAAAGATATGGCGGCCAGCAGGGCCTTCTATGTAGGCATCCTGGGATTTAAAGAAGAAGATTGGGGCGATGATGATTTTACAAGCATCCGTTATGAGGGCGCTCCCTGCTCGGCCATTTATCTATGTCGCGGTGCGCAGGGCCAGCCAGGCACCTGGTTATGGATCGGCTTCGACGGTGATATCTTTGACCTGCACGACCGGCTAAAGCGTAAATGTGTGACCATTCGTCAGCCTCCCGTCAATTATCCATTTGCGATGGAGTTGCGTATTGAAGACCCCGATGGGCATGTACTCCGATTTGGTACCGATCCGGACGAGAGCCAGCCTTTTGTTACACTATGAATAGCCTGCAATGATTGGCCTCTATCGTGATTTCCGGATGAGGTCCAGCAGTTTCCTGTCCAGCTTCTGCCCATACCAGTCTTCATACTCCACATCCGCTCTGCGGGAATTGAGGACACCGAAATCGCCGCTGAATTCCCAGAGTGAAAATCCTATCCCGTTGCTTCCGAGAATATCCAGCACATCACTGAACCATGCGAGAAAAACGGGATGTGGCGTTTTATTCCAGCTTCCACATTCTCCGCAATGCACGCCCACGCCTTGTTTCACGAGGTCGATCCAGGGCTGGTAATATTTTTCCAGCATTTCGCGGCTCAGGTATTGATTTCCCACCTGGCCCGGCCACTTGGGTTCCGGAAGGTTGTCGATGTTTTTGTTGGCCCAGGGGGCTTTGTAGTGTGATATTTTTCCGGGATGATATCCGCGGCAGCTTTGCGCAATGCCCAGATCGATGATCTCCGGGATCACATTGTTACCCACGTTATTACCGTCCGCAAGAATCAGGCGTTTGGGATTCTCTTTGCGGATAGCGTCCACCGCAACTTTCGCCACCTTCCTGTACACATCTCCCGGCACTGTGGAAGCGCTGGAATGCTGATCGTTCATATCTTCCCGCATAGCCGGCTCATTCACAAGGTCGAAACTGATCTTTGATGTGGATACAGACCTGAACCGCTTTGCCCAGAAATTCCAGTGAAAAGCGAATGCTTTCTGCGCCTCTTCATCCTTCCATAAATTGTACGGCTCGTGAAAACCGGCGTTGATGCAATAACCCGGTGCACGATGGAGGTTCAGGCTCACGTGCATGTTGTATTTGTGCGCCATCGCCACCAGTTTCTCCACATCTTCCACGCGACTTTCATCTATCTTATATACTTCCTCCGGCGTAATATTCCGGGAACGGTCAATAGCGAGGTAATAAGGATAGGCCATGGGAACGCGCACAAAATCGAACCCCCAGTCCCGCATCCAGCGGAAATGATCCTCCGGCGTTTTTGCCCGTGGTTTGGCAGGATCCGGCGAAACGAAGTCAGGAAGATTGAAGCCTCTCCAGGCGGGTAGTTTGTTGCCTTTGGGAGAAAAAGACCATGCGGTATCTGCAACACTCAGGCCAGCAGCCAGCAGTCCCGCATTTTTAAGAAAAGAGCGGCGTTCCATGACGGTAATGATTTAACGTGAAATTTTCGTCAAGATACAGTTACGGCACCATTTTTACAAGTCCCTGTAATTTACGGACAAGGTTCTCTAAATTGGGATTAGGCGTTACGATCCCTTTTGCCCGCTCCGCCCACTTCAACGCATCGGCCAGTGCGGCATCTCCCGGCTCCAGCGTTGATGCGAAAACGGTAGCCACTTCAAACAGGGATGTGCTGATCTTCCGCGAATATTGATTGATGAAATATTTTTTTTCTTCCTCAAAGCTGACAATCTTCGTGCTGTCCAGCGCACCGTTCCTGTAGGGCTGCATCACCTGGTCATATTGCCGTGCATCTTCTGCACGAAGTGAATCCTGCGATATATCCATCATCCGGCCTATCATGTGATAGCCGGTCTCCTTTAGTTTCGTCACATCTTTTACCAGCCCAAAATACTGCAGCCGCCATCTGTACACACTGGCCTGCAGTTGTGCGGGAAGATCCGCCTCCAGTATTTCTGCATAAGCCAGGATCTGCCTGAGTTCCACCGGCCGGCCTTCCTTCCAGGCGGTGGCAGCAGCGCTATACAACGCTCTTGCATATAGCCGGTTGGCCAGTTGCTTTTTCTGCGAAGCGGATAATGCGGTATAATGCGCCATGAGAAAGACCAATGCATTGGAGCGTGCGTTGAAAATGTTCTCCCCAAGGAATAACAGCTCCCCGGAAGTTGCGAGCGTGCTGACCGGAAGCACTTCCATGTATGCGTTCATCACGGTATTATTATCCAGGCCCAGCGCTGTCATCCGACGGATATAATTCCGGAGGAAAGCGGTATCCCGCCTGCCGCTTTTAAATTCCTTCTCCAGGAAGCCGATCGTATTTTCCCCGCCTTGGGAACCCAGGGCTTTGTCCGCCTGCGCTATCATGTCCGTTACCGGAAAGAAACCCACTGCACGATGCAGCAGAGAGCCGTCCGGATCCAGGTATAGATAAGTGGGATAAGCTTTCACTGCGTATTTTGCGGCAATCTCCACCCCTTCGCCCTTTTCCGCATTCAGCCGGTAGTTCAGGAAAAGCGGGTTGTATTTATCGCCTGTTTCTTTTGATGGGAATACTTCCTTATCCATTTGCCGGCAGGGAGGGCACCAATCTGTATATACATCCACGAAAATAGGTTTCCCTTCTTTCCTGGCTGTTTCCTGAAGCTGGGACCAGCTGCCTTTGAAGAACTGTACGCCCTGGGCCGAAGCAGTGCCGGTGATGGTGAGGCATATGAGGAGGAGGGATCGTATTCTATGTGAACGCTGCATGATAACCTTAATGTTTCTTTAAAGATATCCTATACAGGATAAAAACCCAAGCGGATAATTGCTTAGATTTAAGGATGCGGAAATTTCATTTATTAGCCAGCTCCCTTTTGCTCAGCGCAGGTCTTTCCCATGCACAGGTCATGGATTTTGAAAAATATGACCCGCCTTCCACCCTTGTAGTACCGGAACATCATCTGACCCGGTCCAGGTTCCCTTTCATTGATGTGCATAATCACCAGTGGAACCTTGGTTCCGGGGATCTGAAAGGTCTTGTAAAAGATATGGATGCGTTGAATATGAAAGTGATGGTGAACCTGAGCGGAGGAAACGGCCATTCACTCAAACAGATGGCGGACAACGTACGGCAGAATGCACCCAAACGTTTCATCATCTTTGCCAATATAGATTTTACGGGGATCGGGGAACAAGGCTGGCCTGAAAAAGCCGCGCAGCAATTAGCTACGGATGTGAAGAACGGGGCTTCCGGCCTGAAAGTGTTCAAGAACCTGGGCCTCAGCGTAAAGGACAATACCGGCAAACGCGTGGCCATCGATGATCCGCGCCTGGACGCTATTTGGGCGAAATGTGCAGAACTGAAGATCCCGGTGCTGATACACGCCGCAGATCCTAAACCGTTCTGGAGCCCGATGGACGGAAGCAATGAACGCTGGCTGGAACTCAAGACACACCCGGAGCGCAAGCGCAGTGACAACAGCCCCGCTCCCTGGGAACAGATCATAGCAGAAGAACACCGGATGTTCAAAAAACATCCCCACACCACTTTCATCAATGCGCATTTCGGATGGTATGCGAACGATCTCGCACACCTCGATAAACTCATGCAGGAGATACCCAATATGTATGTGGAGTTAGGTGCGGTGATCGCTGAATTGGGCAGGCAGCCGCAGATGGCGCGGCAGTTTTTTGAGAAGTACCAGGACAGGATTCTCTTCGGCAAGGATTCCTGCCAACCGGACGCATACACGACCTATTTCAGGGTGCTGGAAACGGCCGATGAATATTTCCCCTATCACAAGAAATATCACGCCTTCTGGCGTATGTACGGCATGCATCTGCCGGATGATATCCTTAAAAAGATCTATTATAAAAATGCCCTGAAGATCATTCCGGGTATCGACAAATCACTTTTTGAGTAAATGAACATCAGTAGCTGTACGTTCTGCTGATCACTTCATCCAATGCGGCTGCATGTTCCAGCGTTCCCCAGGTCAGATGCCTGTCCGCCGAAAGCCTGGATGCGCAGAACAGCGCGGCTACCTTCGGCGGCGCTATGCGGATCAGCTCTGTCGCCTGTATGGCGAGCGCCATTTTTTCCACGATCACGCGTGCTTTAAATTCCTGTTCTTCGGGCTGGAACAACAGTTGCTGCAGGCCCGCGATGTGATGGTCCAGCAGCGTATCCAGACCTTTGGCCTTCCGGAAATAATTCATCATGGCTTCCATGCTTTCCGGTTCCTTGTGCATCGCCCGCAACACATCCAGCGCCTGAATGTTACCTGATCCCTCCCAGATGGCGTTCACAGGTATATCTCTGTACAATCTCGGCAGGATGGACTCTTCCACATACCCATTCCCTCCGATGCATTCCAATACTTCTCCCAGCGCCAGCACGGCTCTTTTCGTATTCCAGAATTTTCCCACGGCGGTAGCGATCCTTATAAAATAGAGCGCCTCTTTATCAAAACTTGCATTATCAAAACCTTCCGCGAGGCGCATCGCTAACGTTACGGCTGCTTCAGACTCCAGGCAAAGATCCGCCAGCACATTCTTCATCAGCGGCTGCGCGCTCAGCTTCTTTCCGAAAGCCATCCTGTGATGGCAATGATGGACTGCTTCCGCTACCGCGCGTTGTAAGGTAGCTGCCGAACCGATTGCGCAATCCAGCCGCGTATGGCGAACCATTTCCATGATATTGGCCACACCCCGGCCTTCCTCTCCGATGATCTTCCCCCATGCTTCATGGAACTCCACTTCCCCGGATGCGTTGGAGCGGTTACCCAGTTTATCTTTGAGCCGCTGAAAATAAAGTTTGTTCTTTTCTCCTTCCGGCGTGAAACGCGGCACCAGGAAGCAACTCAGGCCCTTGCCTGTTTGCGCCAGCACCAGGAAGGCATCGCTCATCGGCGCGCTGCAGAACCATTTTCTGCCGGTGATCTTGTAGATCCCTTTGCCTGCAGGTATCGCAAAAGTGAGGTTTGCACGCACATCGCTGCCGCCCTGCGGTTCCGTCATGGCCATGCCGAATGTGCAGCCTTTCTTTTCGTAATATGGGATATGCCGCGGATCGTATTCATTTGAAAGCACCAATGGCAGCCATTCTTCCGCAATATCCGGCGCTATCTTCAGCGACGGCACTACGGCGAACGTCATGGTCAGCGGGCAGCTGCTGCCTTCGTCTATCTGTTGCTTGAGAAAAGACAGAACGCTATGGGCCAGGTATCCGCTTCCTGCCCCTGTTTCCCAGGCCACCGCATGCACACGATGCCGGATGGCCGTTTCCATCATCTGGTGATAAGCAGGATGAAACTCCACCACATCCAGGCGGTTCCCGAAGCGGTCGTGCGTTCTGAGGACCGGCGGATATTTGTTGGCGAGGACGCCCGCTTCCTGCATGGCATGACTGCCCATCATTTCCCCGAAAGTTTCCGCCTGCGCTGCAAAGCCTCCGCCACCATAGTGCTGTAGCGCATTTCGCAATACGGTATGTGTGGTGAATGTATTATAATCTTCGAGCGCCGGAACCTGGTTGATGGATTGATTGAAATCAAAACCGGGATGCCTTTTCACGTGTGTAATGCCAACTGGATTAACTTACAAAGTCTTCCGGCCCGCTCCTTCATCAAAAAAATACAGGAAATAGTTAATTCAGTACTTACCTTAGTAATAACTTTACGATCGTCAGTATCTGTTTTCTTTTTTTGTTAATACTCAATAGCAAGGCATAACCAAAATCAGTACGTACACGGATAGCATTTATCATCAATTTAGTTATTAACGGCACACGTCAGCTCTGGCCATTGGCTCATCGCTTTTATTAGTACATACCCATCAGACCGGCTCTTCCCCAAACGGACCATCTTGTACGGAAACACGATACAGCGGATAGCTTTTATCAATTCATACCAAATCTAAAATTTCGCAACATGAGGAAATTTTTCTGCTTATTAGCGGCCATTTCATTCGTGGTGCTTTTGCTGCCTGTTACTTTGTCAGCACAGCAAAAGCCCGTTACAGGCACCGTATTATCCGACGAAGGAAGCCCTATGCCTGGCGTTACGATCAGGGTAAAAGGCACTACCCGCTTCGCACAAACAGACGCCAAGGGACATTTCAGCATTCAGGCCAGTCCGGGTGAAACCCTGGAATTCACCTTTATCGGGTACGAGCGGCAGGAAGTTGTGGTAGGGACCAGTTCCACGCTTCAGATCGGCATGCGAACGTCGCAAAGCTCGCTGAACGAGATAGTGGTAACAGCCATGGGTATAAAGAAAGAGCGGAAAGCGTTGGGGTATTCGGTGCAGGATATCAAATCCGTTGAACTACTGAAAAATAAAGACGCCAACCTGGTAAACTCACTGAACGGTAAGATAGCGGGATTGAACATCACCAATTCCGGCGGCGCACCCGGATCCTCCGCTTCTATCATCATTCGTGGCGGTACTTCACTGGAGCGGGACAACCAGCCGTTGTTCGTCATTGACGGTATGCCGATGGACAACTCCACAGGGCAGGGAGATAACAGTGCTTTTGACGGCAGCGTGAACCTCTCCACCACCAACAGCAATCGCGCGATGGACATCAACCCGGAAGACATCGAATCCATCTCCATCCTGAAAGGTCCCGCTGCAGCGGCATTGTACGGTCTTCGTGCTGCCGCCGGCGCCGTTATTATCACTACTAAAAAAGGAACCGAAGGAAACGTCACCGCCGGCGTCAATACACGGTATACCACCAACTGGGTGAACCGGTTGCCGAAACAACAGGGCATTTACAAACAGGGCTCTTACTACAGCGGCTCCTTCACAGATCAGACCACGCTCTCCTGGGGAGATAAGTTTGCGCCGGGCGACAAGATATATAACAACCTGGGCGATTTTTTCGAGCGGGCGCACGCATTCGATAACAGCTTCAACATATCCGGGGGCAGCAAAAACGGTAATTTCTATCTATCCGGTTCCAATCTCAACCAGACCGGCGTAGTGCCCACCACCAATTACATCCGGAGCACCGTCCGTTTTAACGGTGAGCAGAAGATCGGAAGATTCACTTTCGGCGTGAATGCCTCCTATGCCAATAGCGAATCCCGCAAAACACTCACAGGCAGCGGCCTCTGGGGTTCCGGTGGTACGGGTTATATGGAGAGTATCATCGCCTGGCCACGGAACGACAATATGCAGAACTGGCTAAATCCTGATGGCTCCAAACGCAGGCTGCTCCCTAATCTGCCGTTGGAGAACGATGTGGACAATCCTTACTGGATCGTGAACAGGAATCCCCAGGGCGACAAGAACAACCGTTTCATCGGTAATGCTTATATGTCCGTCAGGTTCACCGACTGGTTCGATGCCACTTACCGGCTCGGAATCGATAATTATCTCACGCAATACCGGAGCCTTATCTATCCCGGTTCCAGCGTGAAGATCGCGTGGCAGAACGGAATGCTGTCAGAAACAGACAGAAGCTACAGTTACGTGAACTCCAACCTGATGCTGAACTTTCACAAAACATTCCAAAAAGTATGGGATGCCAGCCTGTTGCTGGGGACCACATCGGAAGACACTTATTTTAAGTCCAATTCCATGCGGGCGGAGAACTTCATCATTCCCGGTTTCTTCACGCTCAATAATGCCGCCAAGGAAAACCAGTACTACGCACAGGATATCAGCCGCCGCCGCATCGTAGGTGTATATGGTGATCTGCGTTTGTCTTACAAAAGCTTCATTTATCTGAGTGTGACCGGGCGCAACGATTTTGCATCCACACTGCCAGTGCAGAACCAGTCTTTCTTCTATCCCGCTTTTAGCGGCAGCCTTGTGTTCACCGAACTGTTGCCCGAGAACAGGATCCTTTCCTTCGGGAAGATACGCGCTTCCTGGGCCGGCGTAGGTAAAGATGCGCCCGTTTACCAGACTAAAACGTATCTGTTCGGACCGGAGCTGACCATCGGAGGAGGGTTCCGCAACAGCTGGACGCGTGGCAACCCGATCATGAAACCGGAATACACGAAGTCCGCAGAGTTCGGCACCGAGCTTAAATTTCTCGACGGGAAAATAGGACTTGACTTTACATACTACATCAACAAGAGTGTGGATCAGATCCTGCAGCCCCGTGTGAGTAACGCCACGGGCTACATCCTCAGTTATGTGAATACCGGGGAGATCGAGAACAGGGGTATTGAAGTATCCATCAATGCCAATCCCGTTAAACGCAAAGATTTCAACTGGGATGTAACGCTCAACTTCTCCCACAACAAAGGAAGGGTGAATGCACTGCCCGGAGCCTTACCCATCCTGTATGTAACGGATGTACAGGTAGGCAATGCCAAAGCAGCCTCCTTCAACGGTGGTTATTTCATGGGACTTAGCGGGCTTAAATGGCAGAGAGACGCCAATGGGAACCTGCTTCTGGACTGGAATACCGGCTACCCGCTGACCAGCAACAACGCCACCTCCCTCGTAGGGAACCGCGAACCCAACCTCATCGGCGGCTTGAACAACAGCTTTACTTATAAGAACTTCAACCTCTCTTTCCTGTTTGATTTTCGTTTAGGCGGCGACGTATATAACGGCACCGAATACCTGCTTACGGGCGACGGGCTTAGCAAGCGAACGGAGAACCGGAATACCAACATTACGTTCACCGGTATGTCGCTGAACCCCGCCTCCGCAAAATATGAGCAGGTGACTAAAACCGTGGTGGCCAGTGAGAAGTTTTATCGCGATATCTATCTCGCCAATGCACCATTCTTCATTGAAAAAGTGAACTGGCTGCGGCTGCGTTCCGTTTCGCTGGCTTATTCATTACCCAAAAACACCCTGGGCCATATACGGTTTCTGAAAGATGCCACGCTTACACTTTCCGGCACCAATCTGCTCCTCTTCACCAACTATTCCGGTATGGATCCTGAAACAAGCGCTGCCGGCGCCGGCGTGATCGGCTCTGGTTCTGTGGGGATCGACTACTGTGGCGTTCCTGCAACGGCAGGACTGGCTGTTGGTTTAAATCTTAAATTCTAAAAATCACGGAAATGAAAAAACTACTGTATATACTGAGCCTGGCTGTTGTGTTCGTCTCCTGTAAAAAATGGCTGGATATCAACGACAACCCGAACACGCCTAATGAAGACGTTCCTACGCCCGACCTCCGGCTTCCGCCGCTGATTGCGCAATTCAGCGATTGCTATGAAAGTGCAGGTACGCGCGCGGCTTTTGTTGGCCAGCAGCTTGCGGTCACTTATGCCGTGAACAACAACTGGAACCTCACCCGCTGGTACTCCAACACTTCCAGTGCCAACTGGCCCTGGCAATGCTGGTATGTGAATTCGGCATCGAACATTGCGCCACTGATCAAGTCCGCGCAAAAAGCAGGCGCCTATCACTACATTGGAGCGGCCAAGATCATGAAAGCATGGGGCTTTGGAACACTGGCGGATTTTTATGGCATGATGCCTTATGATCAGTTTGACGATCCTGGTACCATCACGCCTAAATTCGACGATGGTGCCCATGTGCAGGAACAGGTATTGCTGCTGTTGGACGATGCCATTAACGATCTGCAGAAAACGCAATTGCCCGGTGCACCGCCCCTTTCTAAAGGCGACATCCTCAACAAAGGGAATGTGGACAACTGGATCAGGCTGGCGTATGGTTTGAAGGCCAGATACCTCAACCACCTCAGCAAAAAAAGCACTTACAACCCGCAGGCCGTACTGGACGCGACGTCTAAGGCAGCACAAACCACCGCGCAAAGCTCCGTTTTGCAATATGTGGATGAAGGCCCCGGTGTTCCTGATGCCAGCAAGGAAGCCATTCAATATACGAACACTGGTCTCTCCTCAAGGATCACGCAACTCTATCTGAACTACCTCACCAATAACTACACCGGCGCACCTAGCGGCGCCAGTAATATGACGGATCCTCGCCTGGACCTTATCGTACCCAGTATGGCAGATAAGAATGGCGTGCTCATCCGTTCCCGTGGTGTGGACATGTCATCAGACCTGCCCAAAACCGGGCCATCTTCCTACACTTACAATGCCGCCACCAATTCCTTTTCCAAACCGGACTCTGTGTATGTGATCCTGCGTAAAACCCCTTACGCACCGGCCCCCGGCGACCGCATACAATCCACCGGCTGCTGGTATACACGCCGTGGCGCCAAAGGCCTGCTGGTCACCAATGCGGAAATGCGTTTCATCGAAGCGGAAGTATTGTTCCGCCAGAACAAACTTACAGATGCGCTCACCGCATACAAAGCCGGTATTCGTGCGCATATGGCATTGATGGATATCCCTTCTGCCACCATCGAGAACTACCTCGCCAGCACTTCCGTTGTACAGAACGCGGCCGGCCTCACGATGAGCCACATCATGATACAGAAATACATCGCCATGTCTTTCTC
>OFTY01001046.1_pt1 | contig 14191 bp, 10 predicted proteins | sample 1775061 | NCBI WGS metagenome assembly OFTY01 (sample SAMN08195773, study PRJEB24354) | sludge metagenome | isolation source: sludge from phenol fed wastewater aerobic bioreactor B | place: India: Nagpur | collected 2016-09-16 | reverse complement strand
CATCCGATCACCCTCAAAACTCATGTGCCAGTCGAGACGTCCTTCGTCAACTGCCCTGTCCGAAATCTCATACTGCGCCAGTCGAATGGCAATTATGCCTGACACACCTCTGGTGATGTCCGGAAGCGAACGGCTAAGATAGGGTGCGAAGCAGACTCAGGAATCCATGGCGACCCACCACGTCTCGTGCTCGATGTGAGGAAATGGACATAGGCGAAACCCATACTGATATTATTTTATGATTTCAGAGACTATCGCGGAGGGCGGAATCTTTTTCGCTCCGCCACACCTCTCATAGCGTTTGCTACGACAGCTAGAAGCTGCGATTTTTGGCGCTCTAAGGCGCGCCAAAGCTCGCAATCTGACGCTACAGCTTCGTGAGAACAATGTGGCTGAGCGACCGCCTTTAGCATTGCTGAGATGAACGGCCGTGATTAGGGCGGTTTATCGGCTGTGAGGACCGAGTGTCTGTTCTCGGGAAGGCCGCAACACTCCACCGCCGTGCGCAAATTGGGTCTCCAGCAACGCTACGAGCCTTCCGAACAATCATCCGTTTAGCGTACAGCCGATCCGAAAGCTGTCAGTCCGCTTCCGACCCCAAACACGACGTTCGACTCGCTCCATCCATCCTCATTACCCTGCCAATGCACGGTCACCAGCCTACCGCAACTCACGCCCACCAAACGCATCAGCCGCGGCGCCCTTTTCGGCGCCGCGGCGGATGAAGTCATCGCCAAATCCTCAGAGGCCGTTGGCTTTCAGCACTTCAGCGGCATTCTCCTTGGTGATCTTCTCCGGCGGCAGCGTGATGGTCTTCTCCACCTTCTCGCCCTTCAGGAACTTGATCGCCTGGCGCAGGCCCTCTGCGCCCGGCGTCACATAGGTGAAGGTCGCCGTCAGCTCGCCCTTGTTCACCATCTGCACGCCTTCGTTGGGCAGGCCGTCGATGCCGATGAACTTGATGTCCTTCTCGCGTCCGACATCCTTGGCGGCGAGATAGGCGCCATAGGCCATCGGGTCGTTGTGGCCGTAGACGAGATCGATCTTCTCGTTGGTCTTCAGCGCGTTGGCCATGATGTTGTAGGCTTGGTCCTGCTTCCAGTCGCCCGACTGCTGGTCGAGCAGATACTTGATGCCCGGCTCCTTGTCGGTGAATTCGTGGAAGCCGTCATGGCGGTCATGCGCCGGCTGTGTACCCATGCCGCCCCAGATCTCCACGACGTTGCCGGCCGCCTTGCCCTTGCCGCCCAGAAGCTCGACGGCGTATTCGCCGGCCGCCCGGCCGATCAGCTTGTTGTCGCCGCCCACGAACTGCGTGAAGTCCTTGGTGTCGACGTTGCGGTCGAGCACGAAGACCGGGATCTTGGCGTCGATCGCCTGCTGCACGACGCCGGTGAGGCCGGCCGATTCCTTCGGCGACACCAGCAGCGCGTCGACTTCCTGGCGGATCAGGTTCTCGACGTCGGCGACCTGCTTTTCGGTCTTGTCCTCGCCGTCGGTGACGATCAGCTCCACGTCGGGGTGCTTGGCGGCCTCGGCCAGGATGTCCTTGTTGAACTGGGCGCGCCAGGGCTCGATGGTCGTCACCTGCGAGAAGCCGATCTTCCACTTCTTGTCCTGGGCGAAGGCGTTGCCGGGGGTCAGAAGCGCGGTCGTGGTCAGCAGTGCCGCGCCGAGGGCGGCAAGCTTCAGCATGTCACGTCGTTTCATTTCTTGTTTCCTCCGAGATTGAGAGACGGTGTCTCCTGCGACGGCCGTTGTGCGGCGGCCGTTTCCTTGTGCGTCGTCTGCCCGGCGGGCAGGCGCAGATAGGCGAGAAGATCGGCGACGTTGCGCTCCTGCACGAGCACGGTGCCGATGATGATCATGCCCTTCAGCACGAGCTGAAGGTTGGAGTTGATGTTGTGGAGCTGCAGGATGTTGGACAAGAGCCCGAAGATCAGCACGCCGCAGAAGGTGCCGGTGAGGCTGCCGCGCCCGCCCATAAGGCTGGTGCCGCCGATGACGACCGCCGCGATCGCGTCGAGCTCGAGCCCCGCGCCGGCGTCGGGCTTGCCCTGGCGATACTGCGCGACATAGAGCACGGCCGCGATGCCGGCCAGCAGGCCCGACACGGCATAGGTGGCGATCTTGACGCGGCCGGCGGCGATGCCGGAGAGCCGCGCCGCCTCCTCGTTGCCGCCGATGGCGTAGACGTAGCGGCCGAAGGGCGTGAAGCGCAACACCGCGCCGTAGAGGAGCATGGCGCCGAGGAAGAACAGGCCGGGCATCGGGATGACGCCGAACACCATCGAACGCAGAAGCTCGAAATCCTCCGTCGCGTTCGACCCGGTGTAGACCGGCAGCACGGCATTGTTCTGGCCGGCGGTGAGCCGGGCGATGCCGAGCGCGGTCACCATCATCGCCAGCGTCACGATGAAGGGCTGAAGCCGGCCGGCGACGATGATGAAGCCGTTGAGCGCGCCGAACAGGAGCCCGACGCAAGGCGCCACCAATAGCACGCCGAGCACGCCGAACTTGGGCTCCACCTGCGGCACCAGGAACCACAGGGCGAGGCCGCACAGCACGGCGCCGGCGACCAGTGGCGCCATCACGCCGCGCGCGGCATCGAGGCTTGTCTCCCGGCCTGTCGCGCCGCCCGTGCCGGACCTGGCGAGATTGAGGAACACGAAGCGCGTGGCGACGATACCGATGAACAGCGCCGTGACGGCGACCGCCGGTATGCCGAGCACCGACGCCGACGTCACGCCCGGCACCGTCAGCAGCATGGCGCAGACGACCGAGCAGATGGCCATCAGCGAGCCGACGGAGAGGTCGATGCCGCCGGTGATGATCACCGCCGTCATTCCAGTGGCGATCAGGCCGGTGGTCGACACTTGGCGCAGCACGTCGAGCAGGTTGCCATAGGACAGGAAGATGTTGTTGCCCTTGGAGCTGATCGGCGAGCCGAGCACGCCGATCAGGAAGATCGCGATCAGCCCCCAGTAGAGCTTGGTGCGGGAAAGCAGCTTCAGCGCGCTCATGCCGCGCTCCTTGCCGAGCGCCGTGGCGCCGCCAGTCGCATGATGGCCTCCTCGCTGGCCTCGGCGCGCGACAGGATGCCGGTCTGCCTGCCCTCCGCCATGACCAGTATCCGGTCGCTGAGATGGAGCAGCTCCGGCAGTTCCGAACTGATGACGACGATGGCGAGGCCCTCGCCGGCCAGCCTGAAGACGAGATCGTAGATCTCGCGCTTGGCGCCGACGTCGATGCCGCGCGTCGGCTCGTCGAGCAGCAGGACGCGAGGTCGCGTCGCCAGCCACTTGCCGATCACCACCTTCTGCTGGTTGCCGCCCGAAAGCGTGCCGGCCGCCTGCTCGATGTCCTCGCAGCGTATACCCAGCGCCTTCACCGCTTGGCGCGCCAGCGCCTGTTCGCCCGCGGTCGAGCGGATGCCGAAGCGCGACAGCGCGCCGACCAGCGGCAGCGCGACGTTGTCGGTGATCGACGCCTTGAGGTGCAGCCCCTGCGTCTTGCGGTCCTCCGCTCACAGCGCGATCCCCAGCCGCCGCGCGTCGCGTGGCGAACGGATGTCGACCAGCTGGCCGTCCAGCCGGATTGCGCCGCCGGCGCGCCCCGTGCTCGAGCCGAAGATGGTTTCCACGATCTCCGTGCGCCCCGAGCCGAGCAGGCCGCCAATGCCGAGGATTTCCCCGGCGGCAAGATCGAAGCTGACGCCGCCGAGCACGGCGCGCCAGCCCTGGCGGTCCGGTTTCGACAGCGAGAGGTCGGCCACCGAAAGCACCGTCTTGCCGCCGGGCGCGCGCTCTTCCTGGGAGGAAGACAGGAGGTTGCGGCCCACCATCGCCGCGATGATGGCGTTCTCGTCCAGTCGCCCCATCGTGTCGGTGAGCACGTGGCGGCCGTCGCGGAACACGGTGACGCGGTCGGCGAGATGCATGACCTCGTCGATGCGATGCGAGATGTAGACGATCGCCACGCCGCTGTCGGCGAGCTGCCGGATGATGCGGAACAGTCTCTGGCATTCGGCCGGCGACAGCGCCGAGGTCGGTTCGTCCATGATCAGGATGCGGGCCGAGAGCGACAGCGCTTTGGCGATCTCGACCAGTTGCTGTTCGCCAACGCGCAGCGTGCCGACGCGGGCCTCGGGGTCGAGCGCGATGCCGAGCCGCTCGAGCAGCGCCGCCGCCGAGCGGCTGCTCGCCTTGCGATCGACGATCAGCCCGGCGATCAGCTTTTCGCGGCCGAGGAAGATGTTGTCGGCGACGCTGAGTTCGGGAACGAGATTGAGTTCCTGGTGGATGATGGCGATGCCGGCATCCTCGGCGTCGCGCACGCCGGCGAAGCCTGTCGGACGTCCGTCGACGCGCACGATGCCGTCATAGCCGGTGTAGACGCCGGAGAGGATCTTCATCAGCGTCGACTTGCCGGCGCCGTTCTCGCCCATCAGCGCATGCACTTCGCCACGGCGCAGCTCGAAGCTGACATCCGTCAGTGCGGCGATGCCTCCAAAGCTCTTGGAGACATGCTCGGCGCTCAGGACGATGTCCTGAGCTGATTCCCTGGATGCGATGGAGTTCGTGTCTGCCATGACAAAGGCGGCCTCCCTTCCGTCGTCGTCAGCAGGTCGGACGCTAATCTAAACGTTTCGAACGTGTCAAGGCCGGAAAGCCTTTCACAGGATTTTGCATTTTCGTTTCTTGCGCAATCTGCCCGATTTCCGTAGGTATTGGCGTCAGGGATCGGCGAAACGTTTCGAAAATGTCAGGTACAGGGCGAAAAAAGCAGGGTAAGTCCAAGGCGCCGACCATGCTTCATGTCGCCGAGGCGGCGCGCGTTTCGGTCGCCACCGTGTCGGCGCTGATCAATGGCACGGCCACCGTCAGTCCCGAGCTCACCCAGCGCATCGAGCAGGCCATCCGCGACATCGGCTACAAGCGCAACGCCATCGCCCGCAGCCTGAAGATGGGCACCACGCGCACCATCGGCCTCACCGTCCCGCACATCACCAACCCGTTCTTCACCGACGTCGTCTCGGTCATCCAGCAGGCCTTCGACCGGGCCGGCTACGCGGTGATGTTGTGCTGCACCGATGAGGACCTCAACACGCAGGACGAGCAGATCCGGCTCCTGCTCGACCGGATGGTCGACGGGCTGATCGTGGCGCGCGTCGGCGACGGCGGCATCCTTAAGGGCATCGTCGAGCAGGCCGACGTGCCGGTCGTGCTGCTCGACCGCGTCTGCGAGGGCGTCGACACCGATACGGTCGTGCTCGCCAACCGCACCGCCGTGTTCGACGCCATCACCTATCTCGCCAATCTCGGCCACCGGCGCATCGCCTACATCACCGGCTCATTCGACATTTCGCCGATGCACGACCGCATGGAGGGCTATCGCGACGCGCTGCAGGCGGCCGGTCTGGCCGTGGAGGACGAGCTGGTCCGCTTCGGCAATTTCCACGAGGTCGACGGCTACAACGCCACCATGCAGTTGCTGTCGCTGCGCGACCGGCCGACGGCGATCTTCTCGGCCAACAATCCGATGGTCATCGGCACCATGAAGGCCATCCGCGACATCGGCCTGCGCTGCCCGGAGGACATCTCGGTCGCCTGCTTCGACGATTTCCCCTGGTCCGACGTCTTCCAGCCGCAGCTCACCACGGTCGCCCAGCCGGTCCAGGCGATCGGCGAGCAGGCCGCCAACCTCCTTCTCGACCGGCTGGCCGGCAATCGCGAGGCGCCGCCGCGCAAGCTGATGCTCAAGGGCCGGCTGATGATCCGCAACTCCTGCCATCCGCTGGGCGCGATCGCGCGCAGCGTGAGTGCGTGACGGACCGCATCAGCGGTTACGCAATCCCAGGCGTCTCCTCGACATGGGAGAGCAATCGCCCGGCAAGGGCATGGGCCAGTCCGGCCACCCTTTGCCGGCAACGGGCCCGACGCCGCCATGCGGTGTTTGTCGCCTTTGACAATGTTCGCGGATAAAGGGGTCGCCTCGCGCGTGCATCTCGTTATAGTGGCGACTTTCAATCCGGGGGCGGATACATGGGTTTTGAGATTACCGCGCGTCTGCGCGCTTTTTTATTTGCTGTCAGCCTTGCCGTTGCAGTTGGCCAACAGGCGCAGGCAGTCGAATTCAAGGCGCTCACCATAAAGGTGGGCTATGGCGCGGGCGGCGGCTATGATCAGTCGTCGCGGCTCATCGCGCGCCACCTCGGCCGCTTCCTCCCCGGCAATCCGGGTATCGTCGTTCAGAACGTTCCGGGCGGCGGAAGCCTCAAGCTCACCAAGATGCTCCTGAGCAGCGAGCCGGCGGACGGAAGCGTCGTTGCCGCGATCTCGGAGGCGATGTTCTACGCTCCCATCCTCGATCCCCAGAATGCGAATTTCGACCCGCACGCGCTGCGGTGGATCGGATCGCTCGTCGACGACGCTGCCTACTGCCTGACGACCAAGAGTTCCGGCATCGATACGATGGACAAGTTCGTCCATTCGGATTTCCTGATCGGCTCGAGCGGCAGGAGCAGCTCGACCTACGTCTTCGCGGCGCTCGCCAGGAACGGGGTCAAGGCCAAATTCAACATCGTAACCGGTTTCGACGGAACGGCCGATATCGAACTCGCCATGCAGCGGGGAGAGATCGCCGGCGTGTGCGGTGTCCAGAACTATGTCCTCAGGGCGAGCCCCGACATCAACACGATCGGTGTGTTCGGGCGGAGTGCCGACGGCTCCGCGCCAAGCATTGCCGATAGCATCGTGGATCCCACGGAACGTCAGGCGGCCGATCTCATCCAGTCGAGCCTGCACATCCATCATCCTCTGGTTGCGCCGCCCGGAACGCCGAAGGAGACCCTCGAGGCGCTCCGCAAGGCCTATTCCGACATGACGAAGGACCCGGCTTTCCTCGCCGATGCGCAAAAGCTTGAACAGATCGTGAAGCCTACATCCGGCGAGGCCATCGACCGGCTCGTGACCGAGCAGCTGAAAGCAGCGCCCGAGGTTTTCGAGGCCGCCCGGAACCTTGTGAAATAGGCTCCGCGTGGACCTGATCCTGACCGCCATCGCGGAGATGGCGCAGCCATTCCGCATGCTGATGCTGGTTACCGGCGTGTTCGCCGGCCTTGTCGTCGGTGTCGTGCCGGGGGTTGGCGGCCTGTTCGCCATGGCGCTGCTCATTCCGATGACATACGGCATGGACCCCTACGCGGCCTTCGCCCTGCTGCTCGGCATGGGATCTGTCACCACGACGTCGGACACCATTCCGGCGATCCTGTTCGGGGTTCCCGGTTCCGTCGGCGCCGCGGCAACGGTGCTCGACGGCCATGCCATGGCCAAGAAGGGCGAAGCGGCACGAGCCTTCGGCGCCTCCTATTCGGCCTCGATGATCGGCGGCGTGTTCGGCGCGCTGGTGCTGGCGCTGGCCATCCCCGTCATGCGTCCGCTGGTGCTCTATCTGAAGACGCCTGACTTTTTCGCCATTTGCGCCTTCGGCCTTTCCATCGTGGCCATCCTTGCCGGGAGCCAGCCTCTGAAGGGATTGGCCGCGGCCATGCTTGGCATGCTGGCTTCCTTCGTCGGCATCGACCAGATCGCCGGCGTCGAGCGCTGGAGCTTCGGCCAGATCTATCTTTGGGATGGCCTGCCCGTCTCGCTGGTCTTTCTCGGACTGTTCGGCCTGCCGGAACTCGCATCCCTGCTGCTGCGCGGCTCCATCCAGGGCAGCGCGGAAAGGCCCAGCTATGCCGGCATGCGGCAGGGCATCCTCGACACGCTGCGCGAGTGGCCGCTGGTGCTGCGCTGCAGCGCCATCGGCTCGTTGCTTGGCGCGGTGCCGGGCATCGGCATCGCCGTTCTCGACTGGATCGCCTATGGCCATGCCTCGCGCAGGCCGGGCTCCGGGCCGAAATTCGGTCAGGGCAACGTGCGGGGCGTCATCGCGCCGGAGAGCGCCAACAACGCCAAGGAAGGCGGGTCGTTGATCCCGACCATCGCTTTCGGCGTTCCGGGCTCGGCCTCGATGAGCATCCTGCTGGGGGCTTTCGTCGTCCACGGGCTGGTGCCCGGCCCCGAAATGCTCGGCAAGAACGCGGCGATCACCGTTTCGATGGTGCTGTCCGTCGCGGTCGCCAACATCGTCGGGGCTGTGACCTGCCTGATGCTCACCCGGCAACTCGCCCGCATCGCGCAGGTATCGGCTTCGATCCTTGTGCCGCTCGTCGTCACCTTCATCGTCATCGGCGCCTACCAGACCAACATGAGCGCCTTCGACTTCCTGCTGGTTATCCTGGTTGGCGCCGTCGGCATGGCGATGAAGGAGCTGAACTGGCCGCGCTCCGCATTCTCCCTCGGCTTCGTGCTGGGGCCCGCCCTCGAGAACTATTTCTTCCTCGCCTACCAGATTTCCGGCTGGTCCTGGTTGAAGCAGCCGCTGGTGCTTGTCCTGCTTGGGCTCGCCGTTGCCGGCGTGGTCAGGCAGACGCTGTCCTGGATCAGGGCGCGCGGGCGTGCCGGCGCTTTGCCTCCGGCTCTGCCCGACATCGCCATGGGAGCTATCCTGACGGTCCTCGGCATTGCCGCGCTGGTGACGGCTGCCGCCGGCTTCCCGTTCGAGGCCGCCATCTTCCCGATCATCACGGCGTCCTTCCTGACGCTGTTCAGCCTGCTGACGACAGTTCAGACCGTGTTGCGCTGGCGAAATCCGACCGCAACCGCGGTCGCCGCCGCGCCCGAAGCAGCCGGCGAATGGCAGCCATCCGGTGGCCCGGTCATGAAGGGCAACATCGCCGTCATCGGCCTGTGCCTTGCGCTTACCGCGCTTGTCTTGCTGACCGGGCACCTTGCAGCGACGTTCGTTTTTGTCGCCGGAAGCATTCTTGCCCTCGGCTCGCGGTCCCTGAAAACGCCGCTTGCCGTGGCTGCCGGAGCGACGCTGGCTATCTATGCGCTTTTCGATCTTCTGGCATCGCAACCGTGGCCGACCCCTTGGCTGGCTACTTTGCTGCGGCTTCCCTGACGCTTCCGTTCAGGGTCAGGTCCGTTGCGATCCGGGACCGGCTGGCGAAAGGGTCTCGACAAGCTTGCGCCGCAGCAGCTTGCCGTTGTCACTGTAGGGCAGGGATGTCACGATCCTGATCTCGCGCGGCCGCCGGTCGGACGCGATGTTGGCGCGCAGGAATGCCTCGATCTCGGCCTGTCCAGCCGGCTCGGCGACGATGAAGGCGGCGATCTCCTGTCCCATTGTCGCGTCCGGAAAGCCAGCCACCGCGACATCCCTCACCTTCGGATGCTGACGGATCAGCTTTTCCAGTTCCTGCGGCGCGACATTCACGCCGCCACGCACGATCATGTCGGATTCGCGGTCGACGATGGTCAGGAAGCCCTCATCGTCGATGAAGCCGATATCTCCCGGGATACCCCAGCCCGGCCCCATGACCTTGGGGTCGATGAACGGCTTGTTGCCAGCCAGCACCACGGCTGAAACCATGGTTGGCGTCCAGGCCTTGATCAGCCCGTTCTGGCCGGTCCCGAGGGGGTGGCCGTCCGGATCGACGATCTCGATGCGCACGTCGGCCAGGGGGCGGCCGGCGGAGGCCGGCTTGGCCAGCAGGTCGGCGTCCGACAGCGAACTGATGGCGCCGGTGAGGCTGGACGAATAGTTGATCCGGTAGCCCGGCGACAGGTTGCGGTAAGCCGCCAGCTTGTCCTCGGGCGTGGCCGGGCCGCCAATGCTGAAGAGCACCGCGACATCCGGAAGAAGCGCGGCGGAGCGTTCGCCCACCTCGCGCACCAGTCTCGAAATGACGGGTGGCGGCAGGGCCGTTGCACTGGCCTTGAAGGAGAGCAGCGCCTCGATGAGTTCGGACGGCGTGAACAATGGCGGGAAGAAGTTGACCGTCCCGCCATTGCGCAGATAGCTGAACACCTGGTGGCGCGTCGCCGAATAGGACATCACCATGGGCGTCAGGAAGCGCATCGCCGTGCCGGGCACCCCGCGCCTGTGCCCGGCGACACGTCCGGCAAGCGCCTCGTGCGACTGCAGATAGCCCTTGGGATCGCCGGTGGTGCCGGATGAAAAAATCAGGAAGGCGGGATTGGAATCGTCTCCCGGCGCAAAGCTCCGGGCAGCCGGCGCCGCGTGCCTCCAGTCCTGCTGGAAAAGCATGCCGGGATAGACATCGTCGCCCGGTGGGCTGCGGTTTTCGAGGATCAGGGCAAGCGTGAAGTCCCGCGCCGACTTCGCGCGCTGGCTCCTCGGCGCGCGAAAGTCCATGACCGTGGGCGTGGCGCCGATCTGCCAGCAGGCCAGGATCGACAGCACGACATCGATGTTGCCCACCATGGCGAGGCCGACGCGGTCGCCGCGCCGCAGCCCGAGCGCGGTGAAGTTGGCCGCGAGGCGCTGGATCTGCGAGAGGCCCTGCGCATAGGTAACCGTTTCATGGCCGCTGAGCATCGCCAAGCGCTCGCCATGGCTCGCGAAAGCCGCGAGGATTTCCTTGCCGAAGCTCATTTACGACGCCGGCTTGCCGGTTGGCATCTCGGCCTGCCTGGCGTCCAGGAAGGAGATGATCGCGTCGTCGATCGCATCCATGTTGGCTTTGCGGAACTTGTCGTGCCTGCCGGGCATCACGACGGTCTCGATCCTGGTGCTCTCGGTCGCCCAGGCCTTGTATTGCGCCACCGTGGTCGCGCCCCATTCGGAGCTGGCGACGACCAGAATGTCGCTGGGATAGGAAGTCGGCGAAAAGCCCGCCGCCGCGCGGATCAGCATGCTTTTGAACGCCTTCTGCCGCGTATGGCGACCGATCCAGGACTGCCCGAGCCCGACGGCGGCGAACGCGTTTCGAAGCGTCCCCCAGTAGACGACCTTGCGGGTTATCTGCCGTCGCCTCCGCGCGGTCATCCTGTTGTCGGGCATCGGCTTCAGCCACGCCGAACCCAGTGGCGGGGGATCGATCAGAAGCAATGCCGGTCGCTCTCCCGTGGCCTCGTAGGTCAGGCGTCCGACCTCGATCGCCATAAGACCTCCGAGGCAGATTCCGCCGATCACGCGCGGCATCTGTCCCGTGGCAGAAGTGAGCCCGTCGAAATAGTTGCCGCTGATTTCCGCCATGTCGGCGAAAGGCGCCTCCCCGGGCTCGGTACCCATGCCGCGCACCGCCAGCAGGGAATATCGCTGCTTGAGCGCCTTGCCGAAGCGGTTGGCGAACAAGGCGGACCCCGTGATGCCATGGATCATGGCGATCGGCTCCCGTCCCTTGCTTCCGGAAACCTGGACGATCAGCCGCCGTGCCGGATGTTCCGGCAGGCGCGCGGCGATCAGCCGGCCGAATTCGCGAGGCGTGGGTGCTTCGAGCAGCACCGAAGTCTGGAGCTTTACGCCGAAACGGCTTTGCACGGCGAGGACAACCGTCTCCGCTGCCAGTGAATCGCCGCCGAGATCGAAGAAATTGTCGTCGATCGCTACAGAAGCAAGCTGCAGCTCCTGCGCGAAAATCCCCGCGATCGCCTGCGCCGGCCCGCTGCCGGTCGCAATCCGGTCCGACCGGACAGTGTTATGCATGTTCATCGGCAGGCCCCTTGACCGATGGATTTGCCTCATGGGCAATAAAGCATCCCCCTGAATGCCTGTGCGCTTTTAACGCACAGTCGATGCGCCGAACAAGAGGGTTTAACGCAGTGCGAAATCAGTTCACGGCTGCCCGAAAGCCTGTTCGCAAAGCGAGGAGAGCTTGAGAAAGACGTGCTTTCCGCCGGTGATCACTTTCGTTCCGTCGGCCAGCACTGTCGCCGGATCCGCTCTCTGCACCGTGCCGCCGGCTTCTTCCACCAGCAGCATGCCGGCCAGGCAATCCCAGGCGTTCATGTGCTCCTCGACATAGCCGAGCAGCCGCCCGGAGGCGGCATAGGCGAGCATCAGCGCGCCCGAGGCGTTGCGGTAGAACATGCCACCCTCGGCCATCAGCATTCCGATGAGGGTGACGACGTTCTGCGTCTCCGCCCGGTTCGATATCCCTGTTCCCACCGAGCCTTCGGAAAGGCTGGCCGCATTGCTGGCCTTGATCGGCCTGCCGTTCAGAAAGGCGCCGCCGCCGAGGCGCCCGTGGAAGGTCTCGCCCGTCGACGGCTCGTGGATCACGCCGACGACCGTCCCGCCGTCCTTCGCACAGGCGATCACCACGCACCAGGCGGGAATGCCGCGCACGAAATTGGCGGTACCGTCGATGGGATCGATCACCCAGACATAGCCGGTTGACCCGGCCGCCGGCGCATGCTCCTCGCCGACGATGCCGTCGTCAGGATAGGCCTCGGCGATCGCCGCGCGCACGAACAGCTCCACCTCGCGATCAGCATCGGAGACCAGGTCCTGGTGGCCCTTGCTCTCGATGGTCAGGTTCTCGAGGTCGCGGAAGTACTTCATCCCGAGTTCGCCGGCGCGCCGCGCGAGGTCGATGGTGAATTGTGTGCGCTGGTCGAGGTCCTGGGTCACGTCTGATGGCTCGCGCTTGGGGGCATGACCCTTAGGAATCGCCGACTCTCTCGAAGGGGATCGTGCCTGGAAAACGGAATTGTAGAGCGAGGTGGCGAATCAGGAAAATGCCGTCTCGCTCCAATGAGGGAGCACGCCTCTAGCAGGCGGATATGTCAGGCAGAAGTCTTTGAAGGTCAGGCGGCCTGTGACAGCGATTTGTGCGCATCGGCCAGGATTTCGAAGGAGCGCACGCGCGCCGCATGGTCGAAGATCTGCGCCGTCACCATCAGCTCGTCGGCGCCGGTGCGGCGTGCGAAGGCCTCGATGCCCTGGCGCACCGTTTCCGGCGCGCCGACGACGGCGCAGGACAGCGCCTGCGAGAGCATCGTCTTGGCCATCGGATCAAGATCGCGGTCGTAGCCTTCCACCGGTGGCGGCAGCGGGCCGGGGCGCCCGGTGCGCAGGTTGACGAAGGCCTGCTGCAGTGAGGTGAAGAGCAGGCGCGCCTCTGCGTCGGTGGGCGCCGCGAAGACGTTGAGCCCGAGCATCACATAAGGTTTGGCGAGTTGTTCCGATGGCTGGAAGCGCGAGCGGTAGACATCGAGCGCATGGTCGAGTTCGCCCGGCGCGAAATGCGAGGCAAAGGCGTAGGGCAGGCCGAGCAGCGCGGCGAGTTGCGCGCCGTAAAGGCTGGAGCCGAGAATCCAGATCGGCACGTTCTGGCCTTCGCCCGGCACCGCGCGGATGCGCTGGCCTTCCTCGGCCGGCTGGAAATAGCCCATCAGCTCGACCACGTCCTGCGGGAAATTGTCGACGCCGGCCTCGAGGTTGCGGCGCAGCGCCCGCGCGGTCAGCATGTCGGTTCCCGGCGCGCGGCCGAGGCCGAGGTCGATGCGGCCGGGATAGAGCGCGGCGAGCGTGCCGAACTGTTCGGCGATCACCAGCGGTGAGTGGTTGGGCAGCATGATGCCGCCGGCGCCGACGCGGATCGTGCTGGTGCCGCCCGCGACATGACCGATGACGACGGAGGTCGCCGCGCTGGCGATGCCGGGCATGTTGTGGTGCTCCGCAAGCCAATAGCGCCGGTAGCCCAGCCGCTCGGCGTGGCGGGCGAGGTCCAGCGTATTGGCGAGCGACTGCGAGGCGGTGCTGCCCTGGACGATCGGCGACAGGTCGAGGACGGAAAGAACGGTCATGAATGGTTCTCCACGATGTTTGTCTGTCGCGCCCTGGCCTCGAAGGCGGCGCGGTCGGGAATGACGATGCCGAGCTGGCTCTCCAGCGTGTCCGCAAGCGCGGCCGCGCTCGTCATGTGCAGCTGCTCGGTGCGCCCGCCGACATGATGGACCGACAGTCGGTTGCCGCGCAGCGCATAGCGGCGGTCCGGCAGGGCGCGGGCGGCGATGATGGTGGACAGGAAATGCGAGCTCGGATGCGTCGACAGGAAATGGTTGCTCATCGCGTAGTCGATCTCGTAGGCCTGCTGCATGTCGAAGCGGTAGAGCGTGCGCCAGTCGCCGCCGATATTTGCCTGCAGGCGAAAGTGGTCGCCGGTTTCGACGATCCGGAATGTCTCGTGCGGAGTCTGCTGGTCGATCCCTGGCTCGAGCAGCAGCGGCGCAGTCAGGGTCATGCCGCCAAAGCCGACGTCGGCTATGTCAACGCGCCCGCCAAGGTCGACGCGCAGCAGCATGTGGCTGCGCGCGGTGATGGCGTCGTC
>OFTY01001045.1_pt1 | contig 14209 bp, 14 predicted proteins | sample 1775061 | NCBI WGS metagenome assembly OFTY01 (sample SAMN08195773, study PRJEB24354) | sludge metagenome | isolation source: sludge from phenol fed wastewater aerobic bioreactor B | place: India: Nagpur | collected 2016-09-16 | reverse complement strand
TAAAAACAGCCCGAAAAATCCACTTTAGCAATGTCCGATGTTCGGGAGAAGGTCATTAAGCTTTTCGCTCTAACTTTAAACTGTCTGGAATATAGGGATACTTACAATCCGAAGCCTGACCATATGAATTTACCAAATTGATCATCTCACTGAATGCAGCAAAGTCGAACATTTCTATCGGTCGATTATAATCAATCGGACTTCCCATATCAAAATCACCTTTGCCATTGTCAAATAAGATTAGTTGAGGCATTTTGGTAAGTCCTAACAATCGCAGAAGCCGTCCATGATTTGAAAGAAATTTATCTCCAAAATATTCTTATCATTTTCAGTAATAAAGGTAAGACCAAATCCTATCCTTCTAATTCAACTTAACTTACTACCGTTTTGAGCCTACATAAATCGCCAATCCAAAAAGGATCACAACAGTGGCGACTACATAAATGTACTGAAAAGTGACGCTTTGTTTTCTATATGACTCTTCTTTATTAAGCCATTTTTCTTCTATTACTTTGACAGAATTTGATTCCTTATAAATATATCGGATGTAAGTATAAACTTGAAAAAGCAAAAATAGTACTATCACAAGTGGAATGTTTATTTTCCTATTGCCTGCTCGATTTAGTAAAATCAATTCATATACTATCAGTAAATTAGCTGTTTGTAATCCGCCAACAATCCCAGCCGAAGAGGACTCAGCTCCCTTCTCCTTATATCCCGAATAAAATTTATAAATATTGTAAAATAGAAAATCAAAAAAAATCATTTGTATTAATTTAATTTATCGAGGTATCCATCCCCTTCTAAGTGCTGATTCGACACTTGCTATGCCAGAAACCAACTTGTCTTTTATAGACTGAAATGTACTTATTGTACTATTTGTTGCATCTCCAATATGCTCACCAATAGCTTTTCCTGTAAGACTCTGAATAATAGGATCGGTTAAATAGTAAGCCGCCCCGATAACCCAACCAACTCCGGGGATAAGAGCCACACCTCCAACGGCAGCATCAGTTCCGTTTTTCCAGTTTAAACCATTATTGTAAATATCACTGGCAGTCAGCAGCACACCAATAACTGCAACTCTTTTTCCTAGTGCATCGACCGTGAAACCTTTAATGAGTTTCTGTTGCCCTAAGTTAATGATTTGATATGAAGTCCCAGTTATCTGATTTGCAAATTGTTGCAATTTTGTGATTCCGTTTATTGTTATGTCTACGGATGTAGACACTCCTCCTAAAGCGGCAGCCGTATTATTGATTATCTCAGTATATTTCTGTTGATTGTCCTTTTGGTTATTTTTCTTTTTATCGTCCTCATCGTTGTCTCCATTGTCCGTACTACCCTCATTCTCCGCTTTTATCACAAATCTATCACTGAACGCTTCATCCTTATCAATACCTAATTCGTCCAATATATCAATAGCCTTTTTTTCCTTTTTAAAGAAATCTCCTCTTTCTTTCTTAATATCATAAGGCATCATTCCTTCTGGATCGATAAATCGAAGCGGATTGTTAAACGCATAGTTATAGGGTGAGAAGCGCCGCATCTGCTCACTCAGTGGGTCAAATGTATGCCACCTACCTATTTGCGGATCATAGTTCCTTATACCGAAATCATACGTTTCTAATCCAGCGCCATCGCTGAACTCAACACTATTAAGCTCTTTTCCCCCGAATCTGTACTTATTTTCATAGGCTCCAAATTCCAACGCTTTTGAAGATATTCCCGTCATAGTCAGACCAAACGGGTAATAATGGGTTTCTTTCAATCAAAGAGCTTCTTTTATTCCCGGATAAAGGTATCGAAACGTACCCGGATTTCATAGGGGCAACCCTATAAGGACTTTCCTAATTAACCTCATAGGTTATTACTCCATCGCATTAAAAAGTAGTGATATACTGCACCGTTATAGCCATATCAGAATGGCAGCACTGACAGCATACGGATGCCATTGCGATAGCTATGCACATACCAGCCATTTGACAGGGCAATGATAACAGTGCCATCCTTGTAACGGTAAGTTGCTCGCCTGCGTAAATGTTTGCTGTATGCGTAAGCTGGTATTGCAGGTAAAGGGTAGTTATCCTCGCTCCATTGCTCAATTACCAGCCTTGTACGTTTCTTCATGCTTGTTGGTTTAGTATTCGTTAGGTAGCAGCAGGCAACCATCCACCAGCCAAAGTGTTGCCTTTTCATAGGGGAAATCACTGAAAGGAATTAACTGGCTGGTCAACCTGTTCTTGTTGCCATCTGTGGCGATAGCCTTGAATGAGCCATCCCGGAGTTTTTTTAATTCCCAGACCTGAAAAGGCTCTGAACGTACAAGGGCGTTTATCTGATGGGAAAGAATCAGGTCAATCAGCCAGTAGGCTTTACAGGTATCAGCCATGTCCTTTACTCCCTCTGTATAAACAATGGAAGAGTGACGGCATTTAAAAACAAGATGAGCCATTACCTGACCCGAAGAAGTCATTTGCATTTGTCATGTTATAAGTATTTATTGGGGAAAAGAAAAAAAGAGAAAAAAAAGAAAGCCTTTTTATCAGGCATACGAGGCCAGGATGCAAAGAAGCAACGCAATAAAGGATAGCCCTGTGCGTGGACAAGCGTTTATGGCGGAATTTCTTTGCAGACAGATGACAGGGGACTGTGCCAGTTGCCTAGCTTGCTGTATTTTTTATTGATTGATATATGCGGTACCTGGACTGTTATCCCAGATACGAAAGACTAACGGGATTGTGGCCTGCACAAAGTCTAGGCAGGACGGCTTATCCTGCAATTAGCTTGCTTATAGTAAGCATGAGGAAATCCACTGGAAGGGCATAGTTAATTGCGGATAAGCCGTGAGCAGGAAAAGGTAAGTTTTACAAGGTCTCCTTAGGTCATGCTTAATGCAGCTTTGTCTTATGGGATCATTGCTACGAGGAAGCTGATGTATTGGGATGATCAGGAGGCATTTTTTATCTTGCTTTGAGCAATAGACCGATTTATTCTTATTCACGAGACTTTCCTTATCTGTGAAGTTTCATAACATTTGTGACTTTTAATACATTGAATGAATTTCTTAGTAAAGAAATAGACGGATTTTGTAAGAAGGTCGAAGCGGCGTATCGGCAGGTAGGGTATTCACTGGATAGCTTTTATCAATACCTCCTTTACTGCCGTCACTCTAACTTATGTAGACTCTTTAAGTAAAACAAGTGCCCATCCTCCGTGAAAAAGTATCTAAGAAAACCTCCAGCAACATAATTACTCGTAACCAGCCTATACTCATTGAGAAGTTTCAACGCATCTCTATTTTTAGGCATATAACCATTTATAAGGTTTTTCCCATTGGTCATCAGGAAATCAAAAAGGTTTTTGGTCTGACCTTCATCACTAAACTGATGCTTACTAAGCATCTTTTGCATTTGTTCAAATGTAAATCCCGCGTATAAAGGCTTTGCATTCAAAGGAATTTGTGACAGCTGATTTCGCAATTCAGCATTCTCTTTGTTTAGCCTTGCCATTTCTTCTGCTAACAATCCTCCATTAACCCCTTGATCACCCCTAATCCAGCCTATAAGCCCATCACGGTAAGCAAAATCGGACAAAGTTTCATGTATTGCAAGTTTGATATCTTTCTTGTCTTCCCAAAATTTGACTAGTTTACTTGTGACTTCATCCCGAAATGCATTTAGCTCCTTGCCATTTGAATCGGTAGCTGCCAAGCCAATTAATTTTGCTTTCATATCTAATGCCTCAGGTTTTATTACAACAGAAAACATGGCTTTTCCTTGAGCAACTGCATATTCATATTCAAGATGTGTGTAGCTCTTTCCAGTGGTGTTCTCAATGGAGCCATATCGCCCACCAAGAATCAGCAAATAGACATCAGATTCATCAATCCACCTTTTAATAACTGCCATTTGAGACTCATCTCCGGCTGTAAACAGCTCCATTCCTGCTGGAATATGACCAGCAGAAAGTATAGCTTCGACAGCAGCCTGACGTTCTTCGATTAAATCTGTATAGGTTGAAGAGACAAATACTTGCAATTTCTTTTCTTTCATACATGTTATTGAATTTCCAGTTATCTGACTAACTTCTAGCGTGACCGATTAGTCAATGTACAAATACTTTAGCAAAGAAATGATAAATATTTTAGCACTTATGTGAAAAGAATTTTTTACTGAAGACCGGCAGGATGGAATACCTTTGAGTGCAGATATATTAATATTTGTATTGTTCAATAATAATTTGTGAACCAATCGATTGATCTATACCATGGCCATATTCAATTTATTTTCTAAAAGGCAAAGGCTATTACGGGGAGAGGTGCCCGATGTATTCATATATGATAAAATACCAAATCAACTACGGGTACAAATTATTCATATTATAAGAGATGCTATTGGAAAAGATCGCTTCTATAGAGATACTACTGTTGAGGATATTTACGAAACCATTCACAATATTTTGTGTAGAGAATATGGCATATTCTTTCTTGGAGATGATCCTGATAAGAGTTTTCAAGAACAGGTTCTAAATTTTCTTTTAAAAGAGACCAATAATGAAAAAGCCATTGATGCAATCGAGGTGTCATTTCAATACATTGATAAGGTAATACGGAAGAATTACTTTTCTCATTCTCAAAAAACCGGAGCAAAAATTGAACCTGAGCAAGCCATAGACGAGTTAAACAATAGATTCAAAGAAAATGGTGTCGGATATTCTTTTGAAAGTGGTGAGATTTTAAGAGTTGATTCAACTTATGTGCATAATCAAATAACCAAGCCGTTGCTTTCCCTTTTAATAAATCGCAGATTCGATGGAGCTAATGAAGAGTTTCTAAAAGCTCATGAGCATTATAGACATGGAAGAAATAAAGAGTGTTTGGCTGAATGTCTAAAATCATTTGAAAGTACAATGAAAATTATTTGTAAAGAAAAGGGATGGAATTACAACGAAACAGATACTGCTAAAAAATTAATACAGACTTGTTTTCAGAACAATCTTGTACCATCTTTCACACAAAACCAATTTACATCCTTGCAGAATCTACTAGAAAGCGGAATTCCAACTATTCGTAATAAACTTGGGGGGCATGGCCAAGGTCAAGTCCCTCAAAAAGTAGATGATGAAATGACTCGCTACGGGTTAAATCTAACAGCAACAAATATCATATTCCTCATTGAACAAAGCAAAATCAAGTAAAGTTGGGCATTCTGTCAAAAAAGGGCAGCCAAAGCTGCCATTATACTTATAAAGCCTGATTACTGTTTTCGCCTAACCTTCTTGAACCACTTTTGAAACCAGTAGTTATAATACCGGTCTCTCCAGCGTGCATGAAGATCAATAAAGTCATGGCTTCCATCGTAAGGGAATAGGGAACTGATCGCCTCCATCTCTTTCATGATCTTTCGTAAATCTGCTTCAATGTAAAAATCTTGACCATACCCGCAACCAATAAAATACTCCATTGCCTGAAGCCTTTGCTGCTCCCCTAAACCATAGTTCTCCATTCCGATATTACACATAAAGTCACGTACCACCTCATGGGGTTCGACTTCCATTAATTTACATAGCAGAAGGAATTGTGGAGGAATGAGGCAGGAAAGTTCGAGACGGCGTGGGTCGTCGTTTTTCTTTGTGTTTTGCATCTGAAAGTTTTTGGTTAAGAATCTTTCAGATGCTGTGAGGTAGGTTAACAGGGTCTTCTTCTTGTCTAGGATTGTGTACTTCAGTAAAGAAAGGCTGGCTTGGTTTTTTAACCTGTCAGTAGTTCCAGATACGGGGTATCGACAGGTGGGGGTATTAACTGGGGTAGCCTTTTGGGTAGATGCCGTCTTTATGCCGGGATATGACCATTTCATGCCGTCACTCTATCTGTGAGCAGCATTTTTCAGTACGTTTATCAGCAATACCCTGCACCATGAAATATCCCATCCTTTTGTTTGTACTGATCAGTTTTCTTTCCTGCAATAATGAAGAACATGCTTCCGAACCGATAAATCAGGCACCGCAGATCGCTCCATAAACACCATCCCAAAGCCTGCCTGCCAATACAGGTAGAGGGGTAGCTGATACAGCAACAACTTCAGCAGCTCCACCTGCACCAAGAGAATCTGTTTTCCCCATAGGAACGTACGCTTCTCTCCCAGAGATCATGCAGCATTTGTTCTCAGAAGGATCAACCAAAGCTGAAGTAAGAGTGGTACAGGGAGAGCCTGATATGATTGAACGCATTGACCTCTACAACGAGGTATGGTACTATGGGGACTGCCAGGTTCATTTCAAGGGGCAGATCGTAAGACGGGTAGTTAACGATAACAAAGCCATTAAATACGCCAGCCTCTACGGCACTCTGTTATTCAGCCCGGATAGAACGGAAGCAAATCTTGCCCATTTTTTGAACGACAGGTTCATGCGATAGCAGCAAACCTCAATAATTTTCCCACGCACCAGATACAGGGTAATGATCTTACAGCCTTCGCATTTCCGTATCTAGAAATACAGTGGACAGGCTTTAAGCAAAAAGGCAGCCGAAGCTACCCTTTGCAAGGTTTGCAATCTTTGCATGCCTATTTCTTGTATTTACCTTCTTTGCTCAACTTAATCACTCCTTTATCCTCCAGAGCTTGGATTGCATAATAGGCTGCTCTCTGGCTAAGTCCGATTTCCATACCTAGCTGGACAGCTTCAGTCCTTGTGAATTCTTCAGGTAGAACTTGCAGCAGTCGTTGCTGGCTATCGTTGAAGCTTTGCTGACTTTGTGATGGCAATAACTCGTAAGCCTTACTTGCATGAGTTACATAATAGGCAATAAGCTTAACAGTTGTATCTAGTACGGTATCCGGGCAACTTACCAGCTCCTGCAAAGAACCAGATTCACATTCGGACAGGAACGTTAGAATAGTTGCTATCTTCTGAGCCATTACAAAAGCTCTTTTGATATTTGCTCCGAAATCTGCCGGCGGGGCAAGCTCGTCTTTCAGAAACTGTAAAGTAGCTCCAATTAAATCCAACTGATCTTTGTTGAAACCCACTTGAACTTTCTCAAATGCTAAATGAGTTTCGTAATAGTCAGCTGCAATCTTTGCAAACCTTGCAAACTTATCATCCAAGACGATATCACTGTTCATTCTACCAGTGAACTGCAACTTTTCATCTTGACTTGGGTGGAATACATAATAAGTTCCCCTGCTAAAAAGGCCATTATCCGCAGAAAGAATAAGCTGGCGAAACTGACTTGGCGTACCGCTGATAGCAAGGGAAAGCTGAAGCTTCTCTATTTCATAATATTCTGAATGTTCTTTTCCTTTCCTGTACATATTATACTCTTCATTTTCAAAGCTCTTTCTGATTATCTCAGAATAGTTTCCCCACTCCTGCTTATTTGCGTTGACGATTGTGTCAATTTCTGATTCCACCATTACTCCAATACCTTTGTTCTTTGATAAAAGTTTTATCATGCCGGCGGAGCTTATATTGGCTGGAATAAACAAGCGTTCTCCTTTCTTGAAAGGTGATCTGTGACTTTTAGCAAAGGCTTCTTTAATACCTTTTGCCATTTTCCGTGAATAGTTCAATGCTCCCTTACCACTTGCAGGTGGAGCTACAATAATCGCTAAAAGGTTTGCTGTAACCTCCTTCTTGTCTGGCTCATTGTAGGCATGAAGGTTATGAAAACATCCGCCTAACACAGCCAAAGTCCCTGTTAGAAACACATCTTTCTCATGCCTGTCATTGAAGACATTGCAGGATTCCCGAAGTAAAGAAGGAAGACTATCATATATCCATTGAGGTATACTTTCCTCTTCATGGTTTGCAAATCTTGCAAGCTTTGCATTGACAATCTCCCGAAGGTCATTTTGTCTCGTGTTGTCAAGAGACCCTTGATCATCTATCGTGCCCGGTTGATCTTGGGCCGGTAACCCTTTTTTTTCAGCCATTTTGCTGTGTTTTAATTGTAAAAAAATGTGTCGAGAGGTGCACCTTGACACAGCAAAATTGTCTCAAAAATGAAGCGAGGTCAATACCCAAGTAGTACCTTTACCATACCCTCAACATTATAATTAACTGGCTATTAACGGAATTCTAGTTCAATTCTTCCGTTTGGTCCTAGTCTATTAATAGGTTTCCCGAGGTATTGTCTGATTGTCTCAGGGTCAAGAGGGATGCCATGCATATCCTCAAAATTCTCTGTCAAAAATCTTTGCAGGTCAACTGGGCGTGCATCAATAAAACGTCGTACATGGGGGGTACCCTTAAGAGGCTTATCCTGCCCTTTAGACAAATCCAGCATCAAGGTTGTAAGAATCTTTGAATCCACTAGCCATCGGAGCTTGGGAATCTTTTTAGGGCTTTCACTAATATGCTTTTTAAGAAAACTTCCTTCTATATATGCTACGAAATCCTCCAGCCTTTCCTTCACTGCAAGTTGATAAGGCTTTAGACGAGGTTCTAACTTCATTCGGTTCACAGCATCCAGTATGTAAGACAATTCCCCCAAAACATATTGAATGTAAATCTTACCTTTCTCAACATCCAAGACACCATATATCTCTTTTTTTATCGCATAGAATTCATTTCTTTCTAGTTCGTCATAACATTCTACAATATAGACATCCTCATTTCGGAAAAATACCCTATTCTCGTTACCCGGGTCGGAAAATAGCCAGCCGGTGGAGCCATCTATAGTTACTTCTTTGTGTACATCATAATTGTTAGCTACCTGATTAAAATATTCAATTCTTCTTCCTTCCAGATCAGAAAAGAATTCTGGTTTCGATACTCGATGTAGGTTTTGTAAAGGAACATTCATAATATAAATTTTCAAATCAGTGCTGATATTAAGCACTTAACAAACACAGAATGAAAGATAGTAGAATTTAATACCATTTTCACTAACAATTAAAAAGAATCAGGATGCTAGACATTTCCTTTAAATTAGCAGACAGGAGCTATTGTCATGATGTAAACCTCCCTCGCTCAAACCTCAGAAATGCTATAAAAAGCCGTCATGCCCAGCACATGTCATTCGTTTTCTCATATTCGGGCGTGACATTACAGCAAGCAGAAAAACGACTGGCTGAAGCCAAGCAGGAACTTAAAGCCCTCAAAAGGGAAATAGAAACATTAAGGTACCTCCTTGCAGATTTGGGTGGACTTCCAGTTCGCCGTGATCTGCGTGACAGGGATAGAGGAATCTACCGAGATTGGGAAACCTACAAACTAAAGGGCAAAAACTGGATACACCAACTATGTGATAAGTATGATCTCGGCCCTGACAGGTTAAGAGAAATCTACAATCAGCAAAAGGCACTTCGGGAAAAGAAAAAAAGCTGAAGGAAAGTTATTCGTCAGCCCGTACTCGGTTATACTAACATGCCCTTCACTTACTTACCAACATATTAAAGCACCGGGCCAACGGAGTAACCCGTTAACCCAGCGATAAAGCTCACCCATCTCCTTTTCTGTTTTCTTTGTGCAGCATAATGGTTACTTTATTGAAGAACTGCTGCCTGTACGCTTCACTGAAGGAAAAGCTGGTGTTATTCTTCAGGTAAACCGTATCCCGGTCAAAACGGTCGATCTTATCCAGAAAAATGATCACAGACCGATTGATACGACAGATCAGTTCTGCTGGAAGTTCTTCCTCCAATTGTTTCAGGCTAAGGTGAGGTGTTAGAATTCCTGTGCTGGTAAAAATCTGGCAGTGATGAGCAGTGGCCTGAATGTAGAAAACCTCTTTTAAGTCTACCCGGATGTATTTCTTGTTGAAGTGAATAAAATAGTGCTGGCTCATTTTTGAAAAAGGCCATCCATTCGGTGCAATGACGTGAACTTACAACGGATGGAATCGGTCAATATCACCCTGCAATTCATCTAAATCCTGTTGCTGATATTCTTCTGTACTGCTGATAAAACGATGTCCCGCGAGATACTGGGCTTTTCTTAATCCATGAACAGCTATCCAGTAAGCAATTATGCTGGCTCTAAGCTGCTTCCAGTCCTTTACTTCCGGGTTTTGCTTCTTTACCTGGGCAAGAATATACTGAAGGGTGTTAAACAGTTTATCTCCTGTGCCACTGCTGGTAAAAAGCTGATCAGTTTCCTTACCTGTTTGTTCCAGTAGAGTTTTACGTGCTTCACTGATATATTCCAGCAGGTCTATAATCTGGTGAGGTTCTAGTGTCAAGGTTCTGGCATTAGTTTTCCTGCCTCCTTCTACCCTGATCTTTCCTTCTTTGAGCAAAAGACTTTTCAGTGTAAGATTGGTCAGTTCCTCCACTCGCAGGGCTTGGTAAACGATCATTCCCAGCATTACTTTGTTTCTCATTCCAGATACGCCTATGGGATTAAACTCATGGTATAAAGCATCCAGTTCCTCCTTTTTTAGATAACGATGCAGGTGCTTCCGCTGAATGCCTTTGATATGGATATTGCTGACAGGATTTTCTTTTATCTCACCCTCCTTTACCAACCACATAAAATAATGGTTCAGGAATCCCAGGTTGAGAGCTATCGTTTTCTGTACATTGCCTGATTTACTGCAATGCTTCACATAGGCTATTATATCGTTATAGCTGATCTCTGTTACATCGGAAATACTTTCTTTTCCCATCCATACCAAAAAGGCATTAACCTTCTTTATAATGCTTTTACGGCTTGCTTCTGATAAGCGTTTCCCATACAGGTAATAATCAAATTGTTGTCCATTATCCATTCTGTTCAAAGTTTAAATGTGTATAGATTTGCGTGCTTTCAAGGGAGGTATGACCCAGAAACTCTTTGATCTTTTCCAGATTCATCCCTTTACCTAATAAGTGGGTGGCAATGGAATGCCTCAGTGTATGTAGCCCTACTTTCTTTTGTTGCAGTTTGGCATTCTCTGTAAGCTCTATAAGCTGTTTTAACCTCCATAGTATAGTCTGCCCATCCATTCTTCTTGCTTTGGCAGAGATAAACAGGGCCTCAGATTTACTACCACCCACTAAAACAGGTCTGCCATCATATAGGTAGATTTGCAGGTGTTGCAAGGATTGCTTGGTGATAGGAACAAACCTTTCCTTGTAATTTTTACCCTTTCTGACATAAAGAATGCTCCTGTTGAAATTAATATCTCCTGTATCAAGCTGCACTCCTTCATTTCTTCGGATGCCACAACCATAATAAACAGACAGCATAGCTCTATCCCTGTATTGCAGAGCCTCATAAAACTCCCTTCCTTTCTGGTGTTTCTGTATCTCTGGGAGTATCTCTGTTGCTCTGAACAGCATCTTTACTTCCTCAATGGTCAGCACATCAATCTGGCCTACATCCTTTACTTCATTCTCCCATTCCATGACAGGCAGTGCTATTCTTCCTGTCTGTCTCAAATACTCTGCAAACAGTTTAATGGCCTGCTGGTGCTTGTTCAGGTAAGCATTGCTTAATCCTCCACCTCTGGTGATATTTTCCCTTTCCCTTAAGTGATCATAATAGTCAGTGATATTAATGCTGGTTAACTGGTGCAGTTGGTTTTTACTCTGTCCTTCCATCCAATGCAATAGTTCTCTGACCGCATTAGGAAGGTTATAAACCGTAGTTGGAGCATAACCCAGTATATCCAGCCATTCAGCAAAACCCCTCTCCGCATAGGCAAAAGAGGGGCTTTGCAATGGTAGTTGCTTCATTGCTGTTTATTTTAGCCGTGATGTAATAATGAAATTTTTACTCCCCTATACTTTGAGGGTGAGCTATTGAGCTATGCTCTTTTTCTTGCTGGTTTTCACCTGCTTAGTTGGCTCATTTTGGGATTGAGCCGTGGTTGAGCTATTGAGCTGTTCTAAAATACTATCAAGAGCAGTGGCGATGCTGCTTTGTAACTGCTGGTAATCTTCAAAACTCGCTACCTCATAGTGATAGGGTTTAGAAGTTTCCTGTTTGATCAAATATCCAGATACCAGTAACGCTAAATTAAGTCTTTTCACCGTGCTGATACTTATCCGTAGCCCTTTACTGATCTGCATACTGGTGAAAGCACTGATGCCATTGGTTTGCAGGTAGCCTTTTAACCGTTCAAAATAGTTCCTGCAAGCTCCTGTGAGATCATCGCTTTTCCTTAGCAATACATCTTTCATTAGCTGGTTTGCTTCTCTTATATCTTCCAGTGTGGTTTCAATATACTTTTCTCCTGTATCTTCATCCACTCGCTCTGATCTTTGAAACTGGTGATAAAAGGTTACAGCTTCAATAAATGCCAGATAGTGTGCATTGGTTCTTCTGGGCTTGAATACATCTGCTGGAAGCTGCAACTTCTCCGCATAAGGATTTCTGACAGATACAGGCTGCAATACCCTTTGCGTGTTCTGCAATAACTGTTTTACACTGCTTTCCTGTACCCGGTTTATTGACCCTGCACTTCTTTTACGCTGATAGGCCATGATCCTTTCATCCTGTTCTTTACTTTCATCAATGTAGATCAGGAAACTCCTGTTGGCATTATCTTCATACACCTGCTCTTGTGTGGTGCATCCTGCTACACTGACTGGGCCTTCTACTTTGATATGAACAGTTTTAGTTTCTCCTGTAGTTGTTTTCTGTGCAAGGGTCTTGGTGATGAACTTTTTGCTTTGCAGTTCCCGCAATGGATATAAAACATTTTCAGCACCATCCAAATCCTCGATTAATACCAGTCTATGTTGCAGTTCAGTTTTGCCAAAGTAGTAAAGAGCGTTTTCTGACAGGGTAGTGATCTCTATTTTTTCTTCTTCCGGGATCAGTTCACCCACTTTTTCCTGTAAATAAGTTTTCCCAATGCCACTGCTGCCTAAACTGATAATATGCAAAGGATGCTCTCTTTTCCTGCTGGTAAAGATCAGGTACATTAATAACCTGTTGGTTTCCTCACCAATTACCCCACTTTTCCCTATCAGTTCATTGGTTCTGTTCAGTAAATCTTTCTGCTGCAAAAACTGGATAGCCTCTTTCCTTTCTTGCTGGTTTAAAACCTTCTCCTTTCTGGTTTCCTGCTTATTAAGCTGCGTTAGCCTGTATTCCTCTAGTTGACTGGTAATATCTGCAATAGCCTTTGTAATAGCAATACTGCCTGTTTCCAGTTTCTCTGCTACCCTTCTGACAAATTTTTCTACCTGTGTGTCATTATATAGATCAAGATTATGCCTGACAGATAATCCTGCCAATTCTTGGTTAGTTAAGTAATCAGCGGGTTTTTTGTTGATGATGGTTACTTTCATCGTTACTCGCATCCTGTCTAGTGTATCTATCCTGATACCTCCCAATAGCTCTATCAGGAGTTCCTCTGTTTTGTAAGTAAAACAGTGTGGGTTTGTTATTTCTAATGTCATAGTCATTCATTTTTGGACATAAAAAAACCGCTCCGAAGAGTGGTTGATTACTTACAAGAAATGGCAAGGTAAACATATCGATCACCTAACCACTCACAAATTTTAATATACTGTAAACCGCATGCCACGTATTCCTTTCTACTCTTAATTTAATGTCGTTGCCATTTTTAAGACTTAAATCTAAGTTGGTAGAATTTCGCTTTGTTGCTTTGTTGGCAAAAATCTCTTTCGGTTCAATACTATTTATTTCCTCTAAAAAAACGAACTTAATATTGTTATTCTCAAACATGATTATTCTCGATGTTGTCAAGACCCACCAATATGAATCATCAGGGAAAAAGCACAAAGTAGCTACTTCATTTGGTAAGAATTGGGATTTTACTTTAATAACATTTTGAGATTTCATGTCAATCTCTCCGAATAATTTTGTGAAATCGGCTTTTACATTTAATCGCAGAAATTTCGCCTGTATAGTAGATACGCTTTTCAAAATTATTTTAGATTTTTAATGAGTCGAATAGCATTTTGGCCAACTTCTTCGTAGGTGTATCCAAAGTAATTGGCAATCTTTTGATTCATGAGCTTAGAATTAACTATTTCTATCCCATTTATGACTATTTTGCTGGCTCCTTGTTTTATAGCATCTGCTTCAATTGCTTTCGCTAATTCAAAAAGAGTAGCATTATTTTCAAGCTGGGCAAGTGTTTGTATCGTTTTTGTATATATACCTTTTGTAATAGAAGTGCTGCTCCTAACATAATATCCTGCTATATTTTCAACTACATATCCCGCCTCTGCAACAGCAGCACGTCCAGCCCACCAAGCTCCTATTCTTCCAAATAGCCATTTACCAACCTTAGCTCCTGTTAAAG
>OFTY01001044.1_pt1 | contig 14223 bp, 16 predicted proteins | sample 1775061 | NCBI WGS metagenome assembly OFTY01 (sample SAMN08195773, study PRJEB24354) | sludge metagenome | isolation source: sludge from phenol fed wastewater aerobic bioreactor B | place: India: Nagpur | collected 2016-09-16 | reverse complement strand
ATGCGGCCCTCGAGGCCGGCGCCTTCGATGAGCGGCTCCTTCTGCACGAAGACACCGATCTGTGGCTGCGTATGATAGCGCGCGGTTCCATGGTGTTCATCGACCGGGAACTGGCAATCTACGACGTCACGGGCCGCGCCGACGCGACCGGCGAGCGCTATGCCGGCCATGATCCGGCGCGACTGCATACGAAATACATGCTGTGGGCCGCCGATCTGATGCTTCTGGAACGTATCGGCCGTACCCATGTCCTGTCCCCGGCGCAATGCGCGCTGCTCAGCGATCGCCTGAACTTCTTCCAGGGCGAGTGCGCCAGCGCCGCCTGGCGTGCCGGGATGAAACGTCGCTGGCTCGGCCATGCCCTGGCCGCATCGCGCCAGCCGCTTGCAAGGTATGCGGGACGAGCCATTCAACGATGGTATTCAAGCATTCGGCCATAGGGTGAAGGCAGGACGGGGCCCGGATCCATATCGAGCGCCTCAAGAACGGCCCTGAGCCTGGTCTCGCGGGAAAACGCCCTCTGGATCGTGCTCGCCGCCGCGTCGCCCATCTGCCACCAGCAACGCCTGCCCGCGGCCAGTATTCTTCCCAGCGCCTCGCCGAGCAGATCGACCGTGGACAGATCAGTGACAACCCCGCTCCGACCGTCCTCGATCAGCGCCCGTGTGCTAGACATCGGGTGGGCAAGGCAGGCAACACCGCTGGCCATCGCCTCCATGAGCGCCAGCGGAAAACCTTCCATCAGGCTGGGAAGAACGAAGACATCCAGCGCATCGAATATCTCGCGCGGATCGGCGCGCCAGCCAACGAACCGGATGTCGGCGTCCGCACCGCAAAGGGCCGCCTGCTTTTCCAGCTTGCGCCGATACCAGCCGTCGCCTGCCACCACCAGGACAGCATCCGGATATCGTCGCCGGACATGGCGATGGAAGGCATCCATCAGCACCTCCACGCGCTTTTCAGGCCCGTGCCTTCCCACGAAGCCGACGACGGTCGCATCGGCCCCGACGCCAAGGCGCAAGCGAGCCAGCCGCCTGCGCTCGGTGTCGCCGGGCAGGAACATCGGATCAGGCCAATTGAAGCAGATCCTGATCTTGCCCGCGGAAACGCCGAACTCCGCTGTCGCGGCGTCGGCGATTTCCGACGACACAGCCACGACCCGGCGAACGCTGGCATTCATGATCGACCCATAGCGGCGCTTCGACATCCTGAACGGCCACTCGTCCAGCCATTGCGAGTGCTCTATCGTGTAGACGTTGCGGCCAAGTGCCTTTGCGATCAGCAATTCGACGGCAGGGGTCTCGGCGAAGGCTCCACGGCACAGCACCAGATCGTATCCGCGGTAGCGCGACAGGATCGACAGCCACGCGGCCGCCCTGATCGCAAGATGTTTCAGCCGCCGCCGCCTCAGCCTTGACGAGGAGAGCCGTTCGTCGATCGTGAAGGGGATGCGATCGCGAGGGAAGAGGTTCGAGAAGAGATCAGCATCCCCGCTCACGATGGCGACCGAATGGCCAAGCGCGGCGGCGGCCTGGGCCACGTCGGCCGTATGAATGTGCAGACCGCCCGGATCGGACGTGCCGCCGACGAAAAGGAGCCGCCTCATCAGAATGTAACCCCCGCCGAGCCGTCGATCCGCCCTGCGGACCGGAGCAGCGCCAGCCTTGCCTTGGAATCGCAGGCAGACCCCGTTCATGTCGATTCACAAGACCGCGAGCACCGGCGATATGGGTGGTGCCGTGTGGCGTCGGCGAACCTGGCTTGCGTCGAAGCCCTACAACGCAGCCAATATTTGAGTCATGCGACCCCGGCTGGACTATTTTGGGGACGAGTTATGATGGGCTCACCACGCCGTGGCGGAACAAACCGGCACACCTGAGAGTTTTTCTGCCGCCATGATCGTGAGGGAGATTCCATGTCCAGACTTATGTTGGCGACCGGCGCCGCCGTCCTGCTGCTTGGCGCCTCGGCTTTAGCAGCGGACGAGAAAGCACTGCCTCCACCCAACGCCAAGCCACTGTCCGAGATATTGGCCAAGGTCGAGAAGCGCGATGGCTTCCGCTATGTGAAGGAGGTCGACTGGAGCAGCGACGGCTACACCGTGACTTACTTCACCACGGACAAGGCAAAAGTCGAAATCACCTATGACCCTGTAACAGGCGAGCCGAAATAGCAGGTATGGCTGACACGTATCCGGGCAATTTCTCCCGAAGTTGAAATGTCCTAAGCTGCCCACGTCGACGAAACGGGTGACATGGGGCAGAAAATGGTTTTTCTCGGCCGGACCGTCCTGGCTCTGGGCATGCTTGGCACAGCTGGCATCTTCGTTCCCACGGCGGTCTGGGCGAATGGCCCATCCTTCGATTGCCGCAAGGCCTCGACGCCGACGGAAACCGCGATATGCGCCGATCCCAAACTATCCGCCATCGACCTTCTCGTGGCAAAGGCCTTCAAGACTTTCCAGCCATCCTTCGGCGGTGACAAGCACGCGATAGCGCGCGCGCTCATCACTGACAGGGATGCCTGCGGCAAGGACGATGCCTGTATCGTCAGCGCGCAGAACAACGCCCTGGAGACCTATGGCGATGCCCCTACCTGGGTGCAGGATTACAATCTCGCCCTGATCGGAAAGAAGGCTCTCGAAGCCGCCGCGCACACGCCCAGGGATGCCGATCAACCGCTACCTGCCGCGCTCGGCCAATGCGCGCCCACGCGCATCGCCACGCTGACGGCGCGCATCGGCGACGACCCCTCGCTGGCAACAGCCCCGCCGGAGGCGGGCAGCGCCGCAACGTTCGCCAATGGCGGCACCGGAGTGTCCTACGAGCGCGAAGCCGGTCTTGTCAGCTCAAAGGTCGGCGACCCCGTAATGTTATGCCTCATCTCCATTCCCCGGGATTGCCCCGCCGGCGACGATCGCGGCCGGGTCTATTACGGCGTCAACCTCGCCTCGAAAGGCACCTGGTTCCTGCCGGACTCGCAGCACATGTGCGGCGGCGCCTGACGCAGGACAAGTTCCCGCTCAGTCGACCTCTTGCGCGGCCTCGTCTTTGATGGCTGACTGCGCCACGGGCGAGGCACACGGGGCGCGGTGGGCATGTCTGCGACAAGGCACGTTTTGAAACGGGTCCTGATGGTGCTCGCTGGCTACTTCGTTGCCGCGTTGGCCGGGTTGCTTGCCGTCGTGGCGCTCTATGTGGTTCTGGGCGCCCTGCCCCGTGCGCCCGACTATTTCGGCGTCATGAGCGTGACGCCGATCGAGGCCCTGTTTGTGCCGCCGCTCGGCATGTTCATCTATTTTCTGACAATCGTGCTGACTGGACCGCCGGCCCTTGCCCTGACGCTGATCACGGAAGCCTTTTCGCTGCGCTCAGCGTGGCTCCACGCGGTCATCGGCGCGGCATGCGCCGCGCTCGGCTTCTTCCTTTTCTGGCCGCATACCGCCGAGGAGCTCAATCCGGACCGATGGGCCGACATGGGCATCGTCGCGGTGTCGGGCCTCTTCGCCGGATTTGTCTATTGGCTGATCGCCGGGCGGGAGGCGGGATTTCGCCGCCCGCGCCAGGTGATCCGGCATTTCGGAAAAGGAAACTGAGCCACTCAGGCACCGGCCCGGCTGGCCACTTGTCAACTTGCCGGCGACCGCACCGATTCCGTTGCGTCCAGAGCCTGCATCAGCTTGGTGTCGCGACCGTAGACGTCGTCGAAATACTCGACATTCCCCGACATGTTGGGCCAGGCCGTGAAATAGGCGACGTAGACCGGGATCTTGCGCGTCACGTCTTCGGTCGAGTGGCCGTTCTTGAGCTTGTCGGCGACATAGTCGACAGACGTCCCGAGCACCGCCGCGGCCATGCCGCGCGGGTCCTGCAGACGGACGCAGCCATGGCTCAACGCACGCATATCCCGCTGGAAGAACGCCTTTTGCGGCGTATCGTGCATGTAGATGGCGTGCTTGTTGGGGAACAGGATCTTCAGTTCGCCCAGTGCGTTGGCCTCGCTCGGCTGCTGGCGCACGCTATAGGGGATCTTGGAACCGTAGGAACCCCAATCGATCGATGACGAGGGTATTCGCTTGCCGCGGGCATCCGTCACTTCGTAACCGGCGCGGTCAAGATAGCCCGGATCGCTGCGCAGCCTGGGCAGCATCTCGTTGACAATGATCGACTGTGGCACACCCCAGTAGGGATGGAAGTCGACCTGCTTGATCTGGTCGTAGAAGAAGGCGGTCTGGTTGGTGGTCCGGCCGATGACCGCGCGGGTCTTCAGTTTCTCCTCGCCGTTGTCGATATAGCTTGCGGTGAAAGCCGGCTGGTTGATGAAGACGCGAGGGCTGCCGAGATCGGAGGGCAGCCAGCGCAGTTCCTCGAGCGCTACCTGCACCTTCTGGACCCTGTCAGCCTTGGAAACGCCGGCCAGCGAGGCAACGGTGCGCGGCCCGATGACGCCATCATCCTTCATGCCCGCCCGCTTCTGCACCGCCTTGATGACCGGCACCAGTTCCGGAACATAAGCCTCGCTGGTGCCGAGCCTGGAAAGCGTTTCGCCATAGGATCCGCCCATCTCGTCATCGAGATTGCGCGCGATCAGCGACAGCAGCTTAGGCAACTCCGGACTGCTCTCGCCCGGCTTCAACAGCAGCTTCGGATCGACGACGATCTCGTTCTCGGCGCTTGCCTGGAGCGACTCGAGTTCGACGCGCAGTGCCTGGTATTCGGCGTTTTGCGGATGCCTGGATTCGAGATAGGTCCGCACCTCCTGGGTGTGGGCCAGCGTCTTCAGCACGCCCTCCATGTCGAGCGGCTTGGCCGGGAAGTCGTAGTATCCTGTCATTCGATTCGGATCGACCCGGCCACGCTGGGCGTCGCTGACGTAGCGCAGTACGCGCGCAGACAGGGCCATCTCGAAACGCATGAGCTGCTTCGAGCGAGCGTTCGAATCGGCCGTCGCATCAGGAGCGCCGGGCACATCGACCGTGTAGTCCGTCGGCGTAAGGCCATAGGTCGCCGCCTCGCCGAGCACCCGCACCGCGTCCTGAGCCCGGCTGTTTGCGCCGGTTCCGCTCACCCAGATGAAATCGGGATTGGCCGAGTAGTAGGCGACAAGTGCCTTGGCGATGTCCGCCTCGGCAAAAAGCTCGTAGTCGCCCAGGCTCGCAACGGCGTCCCGGAAGGCATTGCTCGTCGCCGTCGGTGTGAAGGCCGCATCCTGCGGTGTCGCTGTCGGCTGCGGCGTCGCCATCATCGGCTTGAAGTCGATGCGGACGAGGCGATCTGCCTTGTACGTATAATAGCTCGGGCTGCTGATCCTAGCGCCACCACCTTCGGCGGACACGCTCGGCTTCACCTTGCGCGGCTTCGGCGGTGGCGGGAACTCGTCCTTCGGAGCGTGCCTGACACCGCCACCGAAGAGCATGTCGAACAGGCCCTGCGCGCCAGCCTGGGGCGCCCCGAGCGCCAACGTCGCCGCAAGCACGGCAAGCGGCATCACGGTGGTTTTCTTACGAAGGAAAGTCATCAATTCACCCGCTCCGGCTACAACCGGTTCCAGTTCCGCCCAGTTGGACCGTCTTGCCCGCCGCATGGCGGATGTAAGGCGCAACTATACCGATTCATACCGATTTCGTTAAGCTTTCATAAATTTCGGGAGCGCTGTTGCAGAACGGTTTCACAAGATCGTGACGGTCGGAAGCGCTTCGTTGCCTGACGACAAAGTGATCGTGCGGCCAGACAGCAAGTTAGAGGGCCAGACACTGATCCGGCGTGACAAAGATACGTCGTTGTGCTCGAAATTCAGCGGATGGCGTCTGGTCAGGCCCGAAAGGAACAACGGTGAAAAAGGGATATCGCGAACTGTTGGACGAGGCCAACGCAGCGATCGAGGTGGTTTCACCGGAGGAAGCGGCGGCGTTGCTCGATGACGACAACACCATCTTCGTCGACCTGCGCGACCCGCGCGAGGTGGAGCGCGATGGCCGGATCCCAGGCGCGAAGCACGTGACCCGCGGCATGCTGGAGTTCTGGATCGACCCCGAAAGCCCCTACCACAAACCGTTCTTCGCTTCGGGAAAAAGCTTCGTGTTCTTCTGCGCCGGCGGCTGGCGCTCGGCGCTTGCCACCAAGACGGCGCAGGACATGGGGCTTGCGCCGGTGAAGCACATCCTTGGAGGTTACACCGCCTGGAAGGCTGCCGGGCTGCCTGTCGAGCCTGGCGAAAAGCGCAAATAACCTCGACGGATCAGTGCAGCGCAGGGACCGGCTGCCCGACGACGAAGCCCACGGCGCGCTTCACCACGCCCTTGTCGGCGAGTATTCTTCGGTGTCCGAGGCCGTCGGCCCAGAACAACTCGACGTGATCGCCGGCGCCGGCATAGCTCCTTGCGTGGTCGGCCGACACCTCGCGATCGTCCGGCGCGTGGATGACCAATGTCGGCACTGTCGCCTCGACGAGTTGGCGGTCACCGGTGAACTCGCGCAACGGCCGGCCCGCGATTCGTTCGACCGTATCCGCCATCACCGATTGCGATCGCGGCCCCACATTCAGCGCTCGGCTGAAATCGGCGAAGATCGCCGGCAGTGAACTCGGCGCGGCGATCAGCACGAGGCGCGACGCGGCGAGCGGCGGGATGTTGCGGATGGAGCCGGCAACGGCATTCGTCGCGATCGCGCCGCCGAAGGAATGGCCAACGACAGCGTCGAACGGACCGAACCACTCGCCAGCGATCCTTGCCGCGTCCACCGCGCTGACCATCGTCAGCCGGCGGCCTTGCGACTGGCCATGGCCGGGAAGATCGAGCGAGACCACCTTGTAGCCCGCGTCACGATAGCCTTCGATCAACGCGCGCATGTATTCGGTGCGCGAGCGCCAGCCATGGATAACGAGCACGCTGCCGATCGCCCTGCCCGGCCGTGGCCGAAATTCATGCACGGCCACGCAGCCGCCAGTCGTTTTCAACCGGTGATGCCTGGCTTCAGCCATGAAATCCGTGGCGCGTTCGACGGCGCGCCGTTCGCCATCGGTCATCGACCTGGGGCTCGGCGTGCGGCAAAACAGCTCGAACGCCGCGCGCCCGCCCAGCCGCGGCGAAATATGCTCTGCCGCGCCGAAGTCGCGCCGGATGACCTTCATGCCGAATGATGCCATATTGACATTCCATCCATACGTTCAAGCATGAACATAATAGTTCAAAGATGAACAATAAACAAGAGTTACCCTGGGATAACCCGCGCTTTCGCAACTGGGTGGCGGTCGCGCGCGCCTGCCATGTGCTGGAGCGCACCCTGGCTGCAAAGCTTGCGCCGCTCGACCTGAAGCCGGCGCAACTCGACGTGCTGATGAACCTCTACCGCCATCCCGGCATGTCGCAGCATGATCTGGCGCGCAAGCTGCTCGTCGGCCGCTCCAACATCACAATGCTTCTGCCGCAGCTCGAGACGCGCGGCTTGCTGCGCCGCGAGGGCGACGAGAAGGACAAGCGCGTGCTGCGGCTGAACCTGACGGAGGCCGGTGAGGCCCTGTTGATGCAGGCGCTGAAGGTGCACATGGCGCTGATCGAAAAAGCCATGAGCCAGTCGACACCGGAACAGTGCGACCTGATCGGCGAGCAGATGCGCAAGATCGCGGACGTTCTCAGGGAAGCATGAGCGGTGCCGCTTTCGCCGGCCTTCATTGCCCGTTAGGCAGGGATACTATGTGAGGTCGATCACCACATCGACTTCTTCGCCCGCTCCGGCCACTCCTTGTCGTAGGCCTCGCCGTCTATGCTTTTACGGCTGGTGATCTCCAGGATGCGGCCGGGAGTCGGCAGCGACTTGGGATCGACGTGCCTGGCCGGGTTCCACAGTTCCGACCGGACGATGGCGCGGGCGCACTGGAAGTAGACAGCCTCCACGTCGATGACAGTGACCGATCGCGCGGGCCTGCCGTCGACCGTGAAGGACGCGCAGAGCGTGGGGTCGGTGGTGATGTGGGCCCGGCCGTTGACGCGCAGCGTGGTACCGGAACCCGGCACGAGGAAGAGAAGACCGACACGAGGATCGCGGATGATGTTCTTGAGCGAATCCGCGCGGTTGTTGCCACGGCGGTCGGGCATCAGAAGCGTCTTCGCATCCTGCAGCCGAACGAAGCCCGCTAGGTCGCCGCGCGGCGAGCAGTCGAGGCCTTCTGGACCACTGGTGGCCAGCGCCACGAAGGGCGAAGCTTCGATGAAGGCGGCGTATTCGGGAATTACATGATCGAGTTCCTTGACCAGCGACGTCTCGCCGGGCAGGCCATAAAGCGCCTCGAGCTGCTCGATCGTGCTGATGATGGACATACTACCGCCTCCGAACCTTGTGCCGGCGCTACTCCACATCCGTGACGTTTTGACGACAGGGGTCGACTAGCGGTCCCGGCTCAGCCCCTTTTCAGCGAGCTCGGCCAGATAGGCGCTCCAGCGCTGCTCCTTTTCATGGCCGAGCGTGTGCAAATAGGCCCAGGTGAAGATGCCGGTGTCATGGAAGTCGTCGAAGGTGATGCGGACCGCGTAGTTGCCGACCGGCTCTATCTTGAGGATGGCGACGTTGCGCTTGCCCGGAACGGTCACCCGCTGTTCCGGCGAATGCCCCTGGACCTCGGCCGACGGAGACGCAACGCGCAGCAACTCCGCCGGCAGCTCGAAGGGCTGGTGGCCGGGGAACGTCACCGTAAGCAGCCTGCGGTCTTTTGAAACACGGAGTTCCTTGGGGGCGGTCATGCAGGGTTGTCCTTCGTCGTTTTCCCTTCCCTACGCTGCTTCGGACGGCGCGAAAAGATCGCGACGGGCCACCGACATCGGATGTCGGCCGGGAGATGTTACCAAAGATCAAGGCCGGCTATCTTGAATGCAGGGCCGGATCGTATCACATAGCAGTATATAACGATGCCGTTCGCGGCCACGGGAAACGCAAAGCATGGACATGATCGACCCATTCGGTCGCGCGATCAGCTACCTGCGCGTGTCGGTCACCGACCGCTGCGATTTCCGCTGTACCTATTGCATGGCCGAGGACATGACGTTCCTTCCCAAGAAGGACCTGCTGTCGCTTGAGGAACTTGACCGGCTCTGCACCGTCTTCATCGAAAAGGGCGTCCGCAAGTTGAGGCTCACCGGCGGCGAGCCGCTGGTGCGCAAGAACATCATGCATCTGGTGCGCCAGCTTTCGCGCCACCTCGAAAGCGGCGCCCTGGAAGAGCTGACACTGACCACCAACGGTTCCCAACTGTCGCGCTTCGCGACCGAACTCGCCGATTGTGGCGTCAAGCGCATCAACGTGTCGCTGGACACGCTCGATGCCGACAAGTTCCACGCCATCACCCGATGGGGCCATCTTGGCAAGGTGCTGGATGGCATCGACGCGGCGCAGGCGGCGGGCCTCAAGGTTAAGCTGAACGCCGTGGCGCTCAAGGATTTCAACGACGTTGAACTGCCCGACATGATGCGCTGGGCGCATGGCCGGGGCATGGACCTGACGGTGATCGAGACAATGCCGATGGGCGAGATCGACGCCGACCGCACGGACCAGTACCTGCCGCTATCCCTGCTGCGCGCCTCACTCGAGCGCCAGTTCACCCTGACCGACATTCCGTTCAAGACCGGTGGGCCGGCGCGCTATGCCCATGTCGCCGAGACCGGCGGCAAGCTGGGCTTCATCACACCGATGACGCATAATTTCTGCGAAAGCTGCAACCGCGTCAGGCTGACCTGCACCGGCACCATCTATATGTGCCTCGGCCAGGAGGACGCAGCCGATCTGCGCACGCCGCTGCGAGCCTCCGAAGGCAATGAACTCGTCGCCATCGCCATTGACGAAGCGATCGGCCGCAAGCCGAAGGGGCACGACTTCATCATCGACCGACGCACCAGGCGCCCGTCCGTCTCACGGCACATGAGTGTAACCGGCGGATGATTCACCGGTGGCGGCAATCCGCCGATATCCACGGGGGACCAAATGGACTGCTTGCGCATGGGTCTGGCTTTTTGCGCCATTATCACGGCAACGGCCGCGATTGCCGCCCCGTCCACCTATGTCAATGACCGTTTTGGAACGGTCTGCACCTTCCCCGACGAGATTTTCACGGAGCGACAGCCCGAACCCGAGAACGGTGACGGGCAGAAATGGCTGACGGCCGACGGTGCCTCGCTCATCTGTTCCGGCATCTTCAACGCCGACGACGAGACACCGAAGGGTTTCGTAGCCTCGGAAAAGGCCAGCACGGAGCCCAACTACAAGGTCACCTACAGCAAGACCGGAAAGAACTGGGCTATCCTTTCGGGGCTCAAGGGCGACCATGTCTTCTACGAGCGTCGGCTCTTCGGCAAAGACGGCGTCATCCGGACCGTGTGGATCGAGTATCCCTCCTCGCTCAAATCGAAATACGACCCGCTCGTCGGCCCCATCGCCGCGAGCCTGAAAGGACCCTGACGACCCAGCGCGGGCCGATGACCCTCGACGATCGCAAGTTTACGAGCGAACCGTTCCCGCCTACTCTCTGCCGCGACGATCTTCGTCGAGGGGGAAATCATGCGCAAAATCGCTCTTTCATACGCACTGCTCGTGCTTGCGGTCGCGCCAGCTGCCGGCCAGTCGATCGGCGGTACCTATACCGTTTCCGGCACCAATTTCGACGGCTCACCCTATCGTGGCGAGGCAACGATCACCGAGACCGGCGGAACGACCTGCACGATCCATTGGGATACCGGGTCGAACGCCGACGGCATCTGCATGCGCAACGGCGACGCGTTTTCCGCCGGCTACGTGATGGGCGAAGACATCGGCCTGGTCCTCTACAAGATCGAGCAGGATGGCTCCCTGCACGGGCTTTGGACGATCGCCGGCAAGAAAGGCACCGGCACCGAGGTGCTCACGCCGAAGAAGTAGACCGGAACCGAGCCCTACGACAAAGGACGCCCTGGCTCAGTTCTTTGCCGTTGCTGTCCCGTCTTTGGCTGTTACAGGCTTCAGGCAAGCACCAGACGGGAAAGCCCTTGCCTCTTTCGCCCAACCTTCGTGGCGCGCTGTTCATGGTGGTGGCCATGATCGGCTTCACGCTCAACGACTCGATCACCAAGTTCTTGTCGGCATCGATGAACATGGCGCAGGTGATGCTCGTGCGCGGCATCTTTGCCACCCTGCTCGTGGGCCTTTTGGCTTGGCGCAGCGGCGCGCTTGCCCTGCCGCGCTCCATGCTGCAGCCGATGGTAGCCGTGCGCGTCGCCGCCGAGGCCGGCGGTACGGTGACCTTCCTCATCGCCCTTACCCATCTGCCCATCGCCAACGTGTCGGCCGTGCTGCAGGCCCTTCCGCTGGCGGTGACCATGGGGGCGGCGATGGTCTTCGGCGACCGCGTGGGCTGGAGACGGTGGCTCGCCATCGCCGTCGGCTTTGCCGGCGTGCTCATCATCGTGCGCCCGGGCTTCCAGGGCTTCAGCATCTATTCGCTGCTGGCGCTGGCGAACGTCGCCTGCTGCGCCGTGCGCGACCTCGCCACCAAGCTGATCCCGCAAGCGATCCCCACCTTGCTGGTGTCGACGGCCACGGCGTTCGCGATGACGGTCCTAGGCTCGGCACTGCTTATTCCGATGGGAGGCTGGACGCCGATGAGCGTCGAGAGCACGGTGCTGCTGGCCCTGGCGGCGGTTCTGGTGCTGATCGGCTACCAGTTCGTCATCATGGCCATGCGCGTCGGCGACATCTCTTTCATCGCGCCGTTCCGCTATACGTCGCTTCTCTGGGCCATCCTGCTCGGCTTCCTGATCTTCGGCGACGTCCCGGACCTGCTGATGATAGCTGGCTCCGCCATCATCGTCGCCTCCGGCCTCTACACGCTCTATCGCGAGCGGACCGTCGGACGCCGCAGGATCGCCGCCGAAAGCACCAGCCCGGCCATGGCGCCGGACGGCATGTAGGATGGTCGGGATGGACTTGTGATTTCCGACAGGCGGCGTACAGGCTCGTTGGCATGAGACAGGACGTTGCAGGGATCATTCTGGCCGGTGGCCTCTCGAGCCGGATGGGCGGTGGCGACAAATCCCTGCTGCCGCTCGGGGCAAACGTCGTGCTCGACCATGTCGTCCGGAGGCTAGCTCCACAGGTCGCCGCGCTCGCGCTCAACGCCAATGGCGATCCGGCGCGTTTCTCCCGTTTCGCCCTGCCTGTCGTCGCCGACACGGTGCCGGGGTTCGCGGGCCCCCTCGCCGGCATCCTGGCCGGCCTCGAATGGGCCGCAGACAAGACCGCATGCCGGGCGATCGCGACCGCGGCCGCGGACACGCCCTTCCTGCCGTTGAATCTGGTGGATCTTCTGGCGAGCGCTGCGCGCGCAAAACCTGGCGCGATTGCCGTCGCGCGATCGCATGGCAGGCGGCATCCGACCTTCGCCCTGTGGCCACTAGCCTGCCGCGACGCGCTGCGGCATTTCCTGGTCGACGAGGACAACCGCCGCGTCTCGGCCTTCATCGAGCGCTTCGGCTGCGTAGAAGTCGAGTTTGCGTCGACAACCTCCACCGGGAAAGCACTCGACCCTTTCTTCAACGTCAACGTGCCGGATGATCTCGTCCAGGCCGAACGTCATCTGCGGGACATCGAACCATGAACCGACGCGTCTTCGGCATCACCGGCTGGAAGAATTCCGGCAAGACGACGTTGACGGAAAAGCTGGTCGGCGAATTGGTACAGCGTGGCTGGGTCGTATCGACCGTCAAGCACGCCCACCATGAATTCGATATCGACAAACCCGGCGCCGACAGCTTCCGCCACCGGCAGGCGGGTGCCACCGAAGTGGCCGTGGTCTCGGGCAACCGCTGGGCGCTGATGCACGAATTGCGCGGCGAGGAGGAGCCGGCGCTCGACGCGATCCTGTCGCGGCTGGCCCCGTGCGACATCGTCCTGGTCGAAGGCTACAAGCGCGAGGCGCACAAGAAGATCGAAGCCCGCCGCATCGGGGCGAAGGATCGCACGCCGCTTTCGCCACAGGACCCGAACATCGTCGCCATCGCCGCCGACCATGCGGTCGAAGGCGAAAGTCTACCGGTGTTCGACCTAGATGACGCCAAGTCGATAGCAGACTTCATCGAACGCATAACCGGCCTGCGCGGTTGAAATCGCCCGGTGGACTTGACGTTGCGGCAGACCGAGATTGTCGCGTTCGGTTGTTTTGCAGTTGCTTTTCTCTCGGAAAGAATGGGAGTATCCGGCCAGCGGGCGGTTAAAAGCACCGCCCCAAAGAGCCGTTCGGAACGACGGCCGGGATCTAAAGAGAGGACATCATGCGTATTGCACTGCGTATCGCGCTTGCCGCTTCGGCCGCGCTGTTGACGCTTGGCGTGGCCCAGGCTCAGGAGAAGACCCTGAGGATCGGCACCGAAGGCGCCTACCCTCCGTTCAACAACCTGACCTCTGACGGCCAGCTCGTCGGCTTCGACATCGATATCGCCAAGGCGCTTTGCGACGAAATGAAGGTCAAGTGCACCTTCGTCGCGCAGGACTGGGACGGCATCATCCCCGCCCTCCAGGCTGGCAAGTTCGACGCCATCGTCGCCTCGATGTCGATCACGCCGGAGCGGCAGCAGAAGGTCGACTTCACCCACAAATACTACAACACGCCTTCCGCGCTGGCCGTGCCGAAGGACTCCACCCTCAAGGGCGTCACCAAGGCTGACCTCGCCGGCAAGACGATTGGCGTCGCCACCACCACCACGCACTTCAACTACGCCTCGAAGACCTACACAGACAGCACCATCAAGGGCTATCCGAGCAGCCCCGAGGAGCAGGCCGACCTCGCCAATGGCCGTCTCGACGCCATCGAGGACGATATTGTCGTGCTCAGCCAGTGGCTGGACACGCCGGATGGCGCCTGCTGCAAGATTCTCGGCACGCCCGATCCGCAGCCTGTCGAGATTTTCGGCCCCGGCGCCGGCATCGCCGTTCGCAAGGGCGAGACCGACCTCGTCAACAAGCTGAACGCGGCGATCGACGCCATCCGCGCCAGCGGTAAGTACAAGGAAATCAACGACAAGTACTTCAAGTTCGACGTCTACGGCTCCAACGCCGATGCCGTGCAGGCCGTCCAGTCGGCGCGCGCCGACTACAACCTGGCGGGCAGCACCGTGGTGGGCTGGGTGGCCAAGCAGAACCCTGCGCTGCAGACCAGCTACACGATCAAGACCGGCCTGGTCTGGGCGCTGGCCTTTCGCATCGACGACAA
>OFTY01001042.1_pt1 | contig 14238 bp, 17 predicted proteins | sample 1775061 | NCBI WGS metagenome assembly OFTY01 (sample SAMN08195773, study PRJEB24354) | sludge metagenome | isolation source: sludge from phenol fed wastewater aerobic bioreactor B | place: India: Nagpur | collected 2016-09-16 | reverse complement strand
GGCTAAGACGAGAATAACATTTTAATTCACCATCTAGCAACTCTTGGTAAGATCTGTTTGAAATTTTCATTCTTACTTTAGAAGTAGTCGCCAAAGCTCCAGTTGCCCAGCATTTCAAACATGGTATGGTGATAGGTGTCAACCCCCACTTCCTCCAGGTCATTATGCTTACCACTCACCCGCAGGCATTTCTGCGTGTCGGCCGCGCGGGAATACGGGGCTTTTTTATTGCCCAGGAAATAATCTTTGAACTGGTTCATCCCTGCATTGGTGAACATGAGCGTGGGATCATTCTTGATCACAATGGGAGCTGACGGCACGATCTCATGCCCTTTGGAACGGAAAAAATCCAGGAACTCTTTACGTATTTCTTCGCTGGTTAACATCTTAACTAATATGATAATTGGGTTGATTTTTGCTGATTTACAGCCTATATTTGTTTACCCCCGCCTACGCTAAAGCTTCGGCGGGCGAGGCCCGCTTAGGCTAAAACTTTGGAAGAGATAATTACCAATGTTTAAGCATTGAGGGCTTTGTCCGCCGGAGCTTTAGCGTAGGAGGAGCAAAGTTAAAGAATCAAACGGCATTTATACCCCCGAAAAACCGGTACAGCTGCTTGAAATGAAGAAAATCAAATACTACTATAATACCAATACCCTTCGCTATGAAAAGCTGGAAGTGCCCTTGCGGGTAAAACTTCTACGCATTTTTGGTTTTGTAGCCACTGCTGTTGTAACAGCTATTCTTATTTCCTATTTCGCTTTCCAGTTTGTAGGATCTCCCAATGAAAAACTCCTGCGCATACAAAATGAACGGTTAAAAGACCGCTATGCCCAGTTGGACGAGCAGCTTCAGTCGCTCGACCAGCAAATGAAAGAACTGGAAAAAAGGGACAATAATGTATACCGTTCCATTTTTGAAGCCAATCCTATCCCTGATAGCGCCCGGGCAAAAGAATTGGAAGACCAGAAAGAGTTTGCAACCATCATGGGTATGAGCAATAATGAACTGCTCAATTCCATCACCGGCACCATCAATAATCTGAACAATCGCATCAAAGTGCAAAATGCTTCGTATAACGAAATGGATGGGCTGATAAAAAATAAAGAAGAGCTTCTTTCCCATACTCCCGCCATTCAGCCGGTAAGCAATAAGGACCTGAGCCGGATTGCTTCAGGCTTTGGCTACCGGATAGACCCTGTTTATAAAACGATCAAAATGCACGCGGGGCTTGATTTTGCAGCACCACAGGGCACACCCATTTACGCTACTGCAGATGGTACGGTCACCACTTCAGGCAATTCAGGCAATGGCTATGGCAACCACGTTATCATCCGTCATGGTTATGGTTATGAAACCCTGTACGGACACATGGTCAAAGTAAAAGCCCGGGTGGGGCAGGTCGTAAAAAGAGGAGAAGTGATCGGCTGGGTAGGCAGCACCGGCAAATCGACCGGACCGCATTGCCATTATGAAGTGCATAAGAATGGTAATAAAATAGATCCTGTTTACTTCTTCTATAATGATCTTTCTCCTGAACAGTTTGACAGGTTGTTGAAACAAGCTGCTGCTTCCAACCAAAGCTTTGATTAAGGCCTTCAAAGATATGCCTGGCATAAATGGGCTTCCCACAAAGGGTTTTGGGCTGATCATTCTATTCCCGGTATGGCTATCTTATCGGCTTTTTAACTGAGATACTAATATTATTATCCCTTTGTGCGTCTTCGTGTCTTTGTGGGAAGCCCGCCTATGCTAGCGAAAGGAGTTTTCCACATACTGGTACAACCTTTGCTGGGCAATAAACTTCATAAGTACCTTTGTACCACTGCATGAAAAAAGCGCTTCAACAAATAACATTTGAATTTGATGCTCCGGCAGAAAAATCTTCTGCCGAAAATATTGCAGTGGTCAACACGGCCCCACAACCGCCACTTGTAGTGGAAATGGAAGAGCCGCAGAAAATGATCGAAGAGAAAAAACCGGAAGAAACTGTTCCTACCGTTCTACCCAAAAGAATAAGCTCTACCCGCGGCCGCAAATCATTAAAGGAAAATTCCGTTACTGCCGACCTGATACAGGTGCCGGATGACGAAGTATTGTTTTCCAAGCAATACTATTCCATTGGGGAAGTAGCGACCATGTTCAGGGAAAACCAGTCGCTGATCCGTTATTGGGAAACAGAATTCGATATCCTCCAACCCCGCAAGAATAAAAAGGGCGATCGCTTTTTCCGGCCGGTGGATATCAAGAACCTGGTATTGATCTATGACCTGCTCCGCCGGCGTAAATTCACTATCGAAGGCGCTAAGGACTTCCTCAAAAGGAACAAAAAAGCAGAAAACAAATTCGCAATGATCCAATCCCTGGAAAAGATCAAGACCTTCCTGTTGGAACTGCGGTCGAATTTGTAATGACGATTTTTTTTAATCCCTGCAACTTTAACATTCTTTTCTGCATCATTGATTAGCCTGCCACATTATTAAATATCCGGCAAACCGGATAAACATCATTGTATCTATTCAGATTATGAAAAGAACCTTCTTCTCAATATTTACTGTGTTGCTGTTAACCGCGTGCACAGCGCATTCACAGGATCAATTTGAAATATCCAAAGATCATGATGGGAGTAAAATATTCAAAGGGCTTATCTCCCGTAATGCATTGGAGAAGGAAACCAGTTTCGGTTGGTATACTGAAAACAAGAAAGTCCCTTTTACGCCTGATAAAAAAGCTGTTGCTGCAATAAAACAGTCTAAAGACTCCATACAGTTTATCGTCTTTATGGGTACCTGGTGTGAGGATTCTCATTTTGTTGTTCCCCGTTTTTTTACTCTCCTGGATGCAGCCGGTTATTCTTCCGACAAGGTCACCCTTATAGGAGTGGACAGGGATAAGAAAACGCTTGATAATTTAGCCGAAGCACTGCATGTAGCCAATGCTCCTACTATTATTGTAATGAAAAATGGAAAAGAGTTAGGTCGCATTATAGAGTATGGAAAATCAGGGTTATTCGATAGGGAACTGGGTCAGGTGATCAATCCCGCGCTATAGTTGTCTCCGGGGCCACGATCTTGATATCCGTAACAGCTCCGGCGATCTCCATCTTCATTTCCTCCAGCAATTTTAATGTGGTAAAATTGATCTTTTCCTTGACGGCATTAAATTCCTGTTGAGTAACCGGGCCTGTAAAATAATCAACCCACACAGCAAAAGCATTATGGGTGATATCATTGAGCAGCACAGTTGAGTTCTCAACTTCAGGCTGGTCCAGTATGTTACGTACGCCGGCGATGAATTGGCCCAATTGAACAGAGGAAGCGGAAAGACCGATATCGAGCCGCAGCTCTCCTTTTCTTTGTGTACGAAGGGAAAGATTGTCCAGTATGCTATCAACCATTTGCTTGTTAGGCACGGTAATAAATGTTTTCTGATCAGTGCGTATCCGGGTGCTTCGCAAGCCGATCTTTTCAACCGTTCCGGTGAAATTATGCACTTTCACCACATCACCCATCGTAAAAGGCTTATCAAAGAAAATAATAAAAGAAGCGATAAGGTTTTCCAGGCTCTCCCTCAATGCCAGCGCAATAGCAGCACCCACGATGCTCAAGCCGGTGAGCAGGTTACCAATATCAAACCCGAATGCAAACTTCAGCACCATCAACAGACCGATAATGGATAGCAGTACTTTGAAAAAATCTTTGAAGAAAACGATCAGTTGATTGTCGCTGGAATCATGCGTGCGATCAGCCCGGATATGAAGAATAATGGCGATAAAATCGATCATCTTCAGCAGCAGCCGTATAAATGAGATGATCAGCAGCAGCGTTCCAAATGTGTGTAGTAAGGTTTTCAGGGTAACCGTGTAGATATCTACATTGATCTCTTCCGGAAAATGAAGTTTATGAAGTGTGGCAAGGGATACAAAGATCGCCAGGAAGAATCCAAGTGGTTTTGTAACAAGGCTGGTGAATGTTTTTTTGTCTACATCTTTCCATATGCTTACTACAAACTGAAAAATAAGATGAGCAACGGATTGGGCCACATATTTTCTTACCAACGCCATTAAAATAATTATGGCAGCTACGATAAGATAACTTCTCACTGTATTACTTAGCCATACCTGGTCAAGAAATTCATTCATGATATTGATCCGTCTGTTAAAGTGCTAAATTATTGAATCTGGTATAAATATTCACTTAATGAAAATCATACACCTCAATTACATTCTTCTTCAGGGTATACAATTTAGCGCCGCTGAAATTGAATGACTGAACCAATTGGAGTTGCTCCGGCAAATCCCATTCATCTATTCTAAAACCACCGATATCATAGCGGAAAAGCTTCTTATCTTTTGACCCGAATATATATTTTCCTGTTACTTTAAAATTTTGCCAGTCCCTGATCAGTATCTTATTTTTTAATGTACCATAATAATCAAATACAAAAACAGCCTGGGCAGGATCATACAAATAAACATAGCGGTCCTGGTCAAATATTTTTTGCGGCGAAGGAGCTGCATTAAAAAGCTGCCTGAAATCGGGCGTTTCCTGCAAAAGCTTGCCTTCTTCGTCTACCTTCTTCAGTTTATTGTCCAGTTCATCATATACCCAGATCTTGTTGTCGTAAGACAAGCCAATAGCCCGGGCCTGCAGGATATTTTGCTTCCGAAGGTCGATCGTGTTCACTTCATTCAGGAAACGATCGAGCATAACGATGGTAGCAAAATCGCGGTAATACAGCAGTACCTTTAATGGGTTGGAAACATCGATCAGCGTGGCTTGCCCATATCGTTTTACATTATTATAAACAGCCACTGAATCGCCGTTTGCATTCAGCTTTTTTACCTGGTTGGTGCTGCTGAGAAGATAGATATTATCAAGATTATCTACGGTAAAAGCTGTGATATCTCCATTAATAGCTTTGATGAAGCGGAAGGAAGTGTCCGTTTGCGCAATGGAGCAGATGCTAAGCATTGCAATCATGGTTATCAATAATAGCTTCTTCATCAGTTGCGGATGATCTTTTCCTCGTTTCCTTTATAAGATAACAGTTTTATATTTTCTCCGTCAAAAACGGCGTAGGTATAATACCTGATCCAGTCGCCCAAATTAATGTACCGGCTGTTATTTCCAAGGCGGAAATCGATCGGCAGGTGCCGGTGACCGAATATAAAGAAGTCGATCTTCTTTTTCTCCAGCACTTCTTTGCAGTAAATAATCAGCCATTCCTTGTCTTCACCCAGGAAAACCTCTTCTGCCGATCCTGTTTGTGCACGGCTGCGGCGGCTGAGATAATTGGCCAGGCCCATTCCTACAACCGGGGGTAATGCCCCGAACAGCCATTTACAAACCGGGTTGCGGAATATTTTTTTTAACCGCTTATATCCATGATCGCCGGGGCCAAGCCCATCGCCATGCCCGATAAGGATCTTCTTTCCATTCCGCTCGAGTTCTATGGGCTCAAAATAAACCGGGATATTCAGTTCTTTCTGGAAATAGTCCCACATCCACATATCATGATTGCCTACAAAAAAATGAAGCGGGATGCCAGCATCGCTTAGTTCAGCCAGTTTCCCCAGGAGGCGTACAAATCCTTTTGGCACCACCTGCCTGTATTCATACCAGAAATCAAACATATCGCCTACCAGGAATATTTCTGCTGCATCGCTTTTGATCTCATCCAGGAAGTTGACAATGATTTTTTCCCTTTCCAGGCTGGCAGCATGATTGGGCGCACCAAGATGGAAATCGGAGAGAAAATATATTTTTTTTCCGGGGGCTATTTGCACGTTGCTCATTTATTCTGCTGATAGAATACCGTATCCCCTGAGGGAATAAGAGGTTTGCCACTTACATCGCCGTTGAACCAGTAGATCCAGGCAGGCACTGTAATATCGCCTACTTGTACCTGAACCACCTCACGGCGATAAAGCGGCCTCTCATGAGGTTCCACTAATACACCTTCATAGTCGTCTAACTGGCAGATGGCCCAGGCAAATTCCCTTTCTTTTTTAATGGTGTACAGTTCTCCTTTTATCAAGGCTCCATCAGCAGCAGGTATAGCCGCGGGGTATTCCCCCATATCATACAACCAGCCTGGTGCTGTTGCTTCGCCTACCAGGTTAAAGTAACGGCTGATATAGTCATAAGCCGGACTACGGAAATAACTGCGCAATGAACCATAAACGAATAGCTGGTAAATGCCTGGACTTGTCATACTATAAAAATACAACGCGTTCCGCTCCAATTCAAAAGTAAAAATGAAAAAGTCAAAAGAGCCTTAGACGGGTACCGGTGGACTCTTTTGATTTTGAAATTTTTATCATGCGTCTACAAGGAACACGTAAACTTCTTTGGGACCATGCACGCCCACCACCAAAGTTTTTTCAATATCTGCAGTGCGGCTGGGGCCTGTGGCGAAAGTGATCTGTGAAGGAAGTTGATGGCCATATTTATCTTTTACAAGTTGCAAGGCGTCTTTTACATCGTGCACCAACTGGTTTGAATAGGCGATACAAATATGTATAGGTGCATACACGCTGGTTGTTCTTCCGCTAAGCTGTGCTGCGCTCATTACAATGGAACCTGTTCTCGCCACCAGGCATTCGCAGCCGGTTATGGACACATCACAATCCGCCAGGCCTGTTTTCACCAAACGTTCATCCAGCGACACACCGGCCTCTTGCAGCAACTGATCTTCGAGGCAATAGATCTTTTGCCAATCCATTTTACGGGCAAGGCTGCTTAACTGGAAAGCCAGTTCCTGCCGGTTGATGCAGTATACAAAGCGTCCCTGCAATTTGCTGAACTGTTCTGCAAACTCCACAGCAGCTTCTTCCATGGGCGGTTTGTAAACGGAGTCGCTGCCTTCGCTTTTTGGAAAAGGAAGAGGCGTTGAGTGACTCAACGCCTTCCTGATTCTTTTAAGAATATTTTCTTTTGCCTGTGAGATATTCATTAAGGAAGCGATTTATTCGTGATATCGCTATCATAAGGAGGAACGCCTGCAGAGATCTCGCCGCTTTCGGGAACGAGTTCACCAGTCTTTTCTTCCTCTACCAATGGTTTCTTTTCTTCAAACGGTCTTTTGCCGATCAACGCTTCCACATCGCTTTGGAATAATACTTCTTTCTCCAATAATGCTTCGGCCAGTTTGGCTACCTGTTCTTTTTTATCAGTAAGCAGCTTCTTGGTCCTTTCGTAAGCATCATCGATCAGCTGGCGCACTTCCTGGTCAATGATCTTGGAAGTTTCTTCAGAATACGGCTTGGTAAAGCTGGTTTCCTGTTGCGGGTCGTAGAAGCTGATATTTCCCACTTTATCGTTCATGCCATACACTGTTACCATTGCATAGGCGATGCGGGTAATTTGCTGAAGATCGTTTTGAGCACCTGTGGAGATCTTTCCAAAGAAGATGTCTTCGCTGGCCCTTCCACCCAGGGTCATACAAATCTGGTCGTTCAGTTGATCCGTATTATAGAGATACTGCTCTTTGGGCGTGTATTGTGCATACCCGAGTGCGGCTGTTCCGCGGGGTACGATCGTTACTTTCAGCAATGGATAAGCATGCTCGAGGAACCATCCGCAGATCGCATGACCTGCTTCGTGGTAAGCAATGATCTTTTTCTCGTCGGGAGAAATGATCTTGTTCTTTTTCTCCAATCCGCCGATGACCCTGTCCACTGCATCCTGGAAGTCCTGCATATCCACAGCAGCTTTGCCTTTACGGGCAGCGATAAGCGCGGCTTCATTACAAACATTGGCGATATCAGCTCCGGCAAAGCCAGGAGTTTGTTCTGCCAGTTTATGAATGTCCAGTGATTCTGATATTTTGATCGGTTTCAGGTGAACTTTAAAAATAGCTTCCCGTCCTTTTACGTCGGGTTTATCAATGGAGATCTGCCTGTCGAAGCGACCGGGACGAAGCAGGGCTGTATCCAGTACATCAGGTCTGTTGGTAGCAGCCAGCACGATAATGCCGGTGTCGGTACCAAAGCCATCCATTTCCACCAGCAACTGGTTGAGGGTGCTTTCCCTTTCATCGTTGCTCATCATTACATTCTTACCCCTGGCGCGGCCAATGGCATCAATCTCATCAATGAAAATGATACAGGGTGCTTTTTCCCTTGCCTGTTTGAACAGGTCCCTTACACGGCTGGCACCTACACCTACAAACATTTCCACGAAATCGGAACCGCTGAGGCTGAAGAAAGGTACCTGTGCCTCACCTGCCATTGCTTTTGCGAGCAGGGTTTTACCTGTACCGGGAGGGCCTACAAGCAATGCTCCTTTGGGTATTTTACCTCCGAGGGCTGTATATTTTTTAGGGCTTTTCAGGAAGTCGACGATCTCCATTACTTCCACTTTGGCTTCATCCAGTCCGGCTACATCAGCAAAAGTGATATTCACTTTTGTGCCTTTGTCAAACAAAGTGGCTTTGGATTTGCCAATATTGAAGATCCCGCCAGGGCCACCGCCGGCACCGCCGCCACTGCCCATTTTACGCATCAGCAATATCCATACACCAATGAAAAGAAGGATGGGCAAAAGGAAAGAGAGGCCTTTGCTGAGAAAATCACTTTCGGGATCTACTTTGCTCACGTTTTTAACCCCGGGGTTGGCTGTATAAAACTGCCGCATATCGTCAGCAAAAGCATCGCCAGACACGATCTTGAAGCTCATGTGTGGCCCGTCATTGCTTACCTTTCCGCTTGTTCCTTTGCTGAGAACATCGTTGTATTTGGAAAGTGCATCTTTTTTCAAATACACTTTCACCAGGTTACGGTTAGGGACAATGATATATTTATCTACGTCTCCTGCTTTCAATACTTGTTGAAAATAATCCTGATCAATATTGGCTGTATTGGGTGAGAACGGCCCAAATAGCTGAACGCCGATCAATACAGCGAAAATGATAGCATATATCCAGTAGATACTGAATTTTGGCCCTTTGCGGGGGGCCTGTCCCGGGTCGTCCCCGTTACCTGGCCGGTTTCCGAACCGGGGCGGAGTATTCTTTTCGTTCTTGTTATACGATGGTTCTTGTGACATATTCCAGTGTTCCTACTGTTAATAATAAAATAGATATTGATACAAAAGTTCGGCCGGGCCGAGATTTAACATTATTCTTTGTGATGTTCTATCGCTGCATCGCTCCACATCTCTTCCAGTTTGTAAAACTCCCTGTTTTCCCGCAGCATTACATGCACCACCACATTCACATAATCTATCAGCACCCATTGCAGGGCCTGGAATCCTTCATGATGATAAGGCAATTCATCACATTCCTTTTTTACCAGGTCTTCCACATGATCGGCAATAGCCCTTACCTGTGGTTGGCTTCCTGCTTCACAGATTATAAAAAAATCGGCCACCGCTTCATTGATTTTTCTAAGGTCGAGGGAAACTATATTTTCCCCTTTTTTTTCCTGTATAGCGGCGATAATGGTTTTGATGATCTTTGAGCGCTGAGTTAACCGGACTGCACTTTTCTTTTTGCGAGTAGACAGTGATGCAAGTTGTTCCAATAATCTAAATGTTTTTAGTTATTTGTTTAGTTTTTGGCCTGGGAGGTCTTGTATTAGGTAGGCTTACATAATAAACTATAAACCCGGAACCATAAACTCATTTACTTTGCTCAAAAATAGCAATTAATTGCCACAACTCTCCCTTTACCCTGACCTGGGAACGCCTTTTATTGAGCTTAAGTCTATTGACAGCACCAACAATTATGCCCTTCAACAATTACATGCTGGTTTGGCACAACACGGCACTGCCTTTTTTGCCCATGAGCAGGTAGCAGGCAAGGGGCAGCGGGGCAAAACATGGGCAATGGAGAAAGGTGAAAACCTTATCCTGAGCCTGGTGATTGATCCGCAAACGCTTTCATTAAGCCGTCAATTCCAGTTAAGTGCCTGTGTGGCTATATCCGTCTTCGATCTGTTTAGCCAGTATGCAGGAGACGATACCCGAATAAAATGGCCTAATGACCTCTATTGGCAGGACAGAAAGGCAGGTGGTATCCTGATAGAGAATATTATAGGTGGTAGTGGGCAGGAATGGAAATGGGCGGTAGCGGGCATTGGCATTAATATCAACCAGGTCAATTTTCCGGCGGCACTGAAAAATCCCGTGTCCCTGAAGCAGATAACCGGTAAGGATTTTAACCCGGCAGAACTTGCCAGGGAGCTTTGCAGCCGGGTGAACGCTCATTTCAACACCTTGCTCAGTGAAGGTTTTGAACCAATTTATCAGCGCTATCTCAACCACTTATATAAAAGAGGGGAGAAAGTGAAGCTCAAAAAAGACAGCCGTGTTTTTGAAGCCCTGATCAAAAATGTTACTCCCGGCGGGTTGCTGGTAACAGAGCATGGGGTGGAGGAAGAATTCGCAACAGGACAGGTGGAATGGGTAATGAATGATAATGCTAACCTCTGAGGTTTAAAAAAAGTCAAAATTCAAAAGTTAAAAGTAAAAAATGGCTCTTGTTTTGAGTTTTTACTTTTGAATTTTGACTTACCAGGCAACCCTTATCTCTTTTTCTACGATACATGATTTAAACCAACAGGATTTGCTGTCCGCGGAAGAATTACAGGACCATATCAGGGGTTGTGCCCTGAACCGCAGGGAGAGCCAGAAAATAATCTATAGCTCTTTCTATGGGTATGCCATGTCCATCTGCCACCGGTACGCTAACAAACAGGAAGATGCCACTGAGATCCTCAATGACGGATTTCTCAAAGTTTTTATTGAGATCTACCGGTTCAAACCAGCCTACACAGACACGATCAGCTCCTTTAAAGGCTGGCTCCGGAAAATAATGATCTATACCGCTATTGATCATTTCAGAAAAAACCAGAAACACCAATTTACCGGAGAATTGAATGAGTCTTACCTCCATGTTCCGGACGCCCACGAAGATGCATTGGACAAAATCTCGTATGAAGAGATCATACGGGCTATCAAATATCTTACACCAGGTTACAGAACGGTGTTCAACCTGTTTGTAATAGAAGGATTCAGTCATGAGGAAATAGCCAAAGAACTGGGTATTTCTTCCGGAACGTCCAAATCCAACCTGGCGAAAGCAAAAAAACAATTGCAAAAAATATTGTTTCAACAAAACGAAATAGTCAGTAAAAATGTGGTCTGACAAAATGGATAAAAAAATACAGGACGCGGCCAGCGATCAGCAGCCTCCTTTCCAGGAAAAAGACTGGAACAGGATGGAAGTTTTGCTGGACATACACCTGCCACAGGAAAAAAAGAAGCGGCCATTCCTGCTTTGGCTGATCTTCCTGCTGCTGGTAGGCATTCCTGTATTACTGATGCTTACCACTTATAAGCGTCCTCCAGAACTGGTTGCAGAAAAGATCAGTTCGCCTGCCAAAACCCTATCCGGTAATCCATCTGTTACCGAGAACTCCTTGACATCATCTGATGTGCCAAGGGAAACAGGGAAGCCGGTTAATGAACCATCAAGCAGCGGAACCGGTTCTCTTCAGAAACCTTTATTCACTATTCAGCCGCGCAAGACCGGAATGCAGCAAAGTAGCATGAAAGAAACAAGTAAAGATGTAAGTGTTCCTGCTTTGTCTGACGGGAGAAACAATGAGCCTTCTACTTCTTTAAAAATACCAGCAGGAGAAGAAGCTTCAACTCAGGAGAAGTCAATTATCAACACACAATCTGTTCCTATGCCTTCAACGGATACAGTAACAAACAATACAGCTACAAAAACAGACACTACTGTTAAAGACAATCCACCTGCGAAAGAAGAAGAACCTGTTGCTAAAACCAAAGCTCCAAAAAGTAATAAGCAAGGCAAATTGCAAATCAATTTTTCTGCAGGCCCTGATCTAAGTATGATTGGAATGAATAAAGCAGGTCAATGGAAGATGCAATATGGAATAGGGCTTAGTTATGCATTGAGTAAACGTTGGCAGGTTAGGACAGGCTTTCTGGCCAGCCGTAAATTGTATACGGCAGATTCAAGTGATTATCATCCGCCTAAAAGCTTCTGGAATTATTACCCCAATCTTCAGAAGATAGAAGCAAACTGCCTGGTATTTGAGATCCCTTTGAATGTGATCTATACATTTTCTTCGGCGAAAAAGCATGAATGGTTTGTGTCAGCGGGCGTTTCTTCTTACTTGATGAAGAAAGAAAATTATGAGTACTACTATAAAAATCCGGGCGGGCAACCTGCTTACAGGAGTTGGGATATTGAGAATGAGAATAATCATTTCTTTTCCATTCTGCAGCTTTCCGGGGGATATCAGTACAGGTTTTCTGAAAGGTTTTCTTTAATGGCAGAACCGTATTTTAAACTGCCGATGAGTGGGGTAGGGTTTGGGAAAGTGAAGTTGAATAATACGGGAGTGTTGTTTACGGTGGGATATCGGCCGTTCCTGAAAAAAAGGTAATAAAAGAACGATTATTTATTCTTTTTTTTCTCTTTGGGAAGTCCGACTTTGCTCAGTATTCTATTCGCTTCATCCACTTTTTTTTGAAAAAGAGGCATATCCACATATTTCTCAAGCGAGTTATCAATTTCTACCATTAACCTTTTGTCATTATTGTTTTTTTTCTTCTTCATAACTCAAAATTACTTTATTTTCTTTTGACAAGGAATGCTTCATACATAATTCCGCTACGAAACTTTTGCCACTCTTCATCAATTAGACCATATACTTCAAAGTCTTTTTCAATCTCATGCAAATACTTATTGATACCCATTTGATAAAGTCTTGTTCTCGGTCTGGTACTCCCTACTGCAAAGATCCAGGTCGAAGGATATTCTCTAGTAAACATATCTACCGCATTTGCAACTGTCGCCAACACTTTTCTGGTATCCCCATTATTTGAAATCACTTCATCATCTATTTCATTTGTTCCTGGTTTCTTGTCGCCAAAGGCAAGATTAAAAACCCCTTTGACACGCATTTTTGTAAATCGTATTAGCTTAGATATTTCGCCTTGGGGTCCTACACTGTTAAACTCAAACACCCTACGTGATTTTTCATAAAATATTTTATATCGCGGCAATTCCATTTCTGCAATTCATTATTTACAGAGTGTAAACTATCCACGACAAAAAAAGGGCCATGGGAAAAACACATTTATAAACAGTAAAAAACTGAATGTATAACACAGTAAATTCCTTATAAAATAAAAATCCACCCAGGCAACTCTCCACTTCTTCTTCCCGATTCCATGAAAAACCCCTGGTATGAAAAAGAACCATGCAATTATTTTATCTCTTCTTGCCTGCTGCGTACTGGTCATTATCGCCTGTAGCAAAGGTGGTGGCGGTAGCACACCCCCACCACCTAATCCCTGTGCAGGTGTGACCATCTCAGTAACGGGCACACCTGTTAATCCCTCCACACCAGGAGGCACCAACGGTAGTATCAGTGCCAGCGCTACCGGAGGTTCCGGTTTTACTTTCAGCCTTAACAATGGAGCTTTTCAATCATCTGGTAATTTCACCGGGCTTGCTGCAGGCTCCTATACTGTTACAGCCAAATCATCTGCAGGATGCACCGGCACTCAAACATTCACACTCACCGCTCCCACCCCTTCCTGCACAGGAGTGAACATTACTGTAACAGCTAATCCCACTGCTGTGGGCGCCTGCGTTTCTTCACCCAATGGCACTATCACCGCTTCAGCTACCGGAAGCACTGGTTTTACTTATAGTGTTAATGGCGGCAGCTTCCAATCAAGCGGTACGTTCAGCGGCCTGGCTTCAGGTTCTTACACCGTAACAGCCAAAGACGTCAATGGCTGCACCGGTAGCACAACGGTGAATGTAGCAGCTCCTGTAGCCGGACCTTTATTCTCTGCTGTGAAAACGCTTATGCAGAATAATTGTCAAAGCTGTCACAATAATTCCATCGCAAATGGTGGTATGAACTGGCAGGTGGATTGCAATATCGTAGCTAATAAAGACCGCGTTAAAGCCAGGGCGGTTGATAACAACCCTTCTTCCATGCCACCTACCGGCCCATTACCGCAAAGTGAAAAAGATAAGATCACCGCATGGATCAACGCAGGAGGACGGTATACTGATTAACGTTTTCGGTACAATGCTTACATAATAAAGGTTACACGAGGATTAGTTTGTTTAACATCCCGCTTCTTATACAATGAAGATGATAAGAGCGGGATTCTTTGTAATATACATCTATCCAAAGCGACCCCTTCCCGTCTTCCCGCCTTACCGGTAAAAACTTAC
>OFTY01001041.1_pt1 | contig 14242 bp, 12 predicted proteins | sample 1775061 | NCBI WGS metagenome assembly OFTY01 (sample SAMN08195773, study PRJEB24354) | sludge metagenome | isolation source: sludge from phenol fed wastewater aerobic bioreactor B | place: India: Nagpur | collected 2016-09-16 | reverse complement strand
AATGCTTCATTGAAGACTTTCACATAAGAAAGGGTGGTCTTTCGGGTGCTTTCTCCTTTATAATGGATTACGGTGGTTTCCGGAAAGTAAATATTTTCATAACCGGCTTTCCGGATGCGGTAGCAAAGATCACCGTCTTCGAAGTACATAAAATAGTCTTCGTCAAAAGCGCCGCCGGCTTTCTCCACAGCTTCCTTTCGCATAAGCATGCAGCAGCCCGACAGTGCATCTACAGCAGCAGTTTCATGTTCGCCGATGTGCACTGCATAATATTTATTGAAGTAGGGAGACCGTGGAAAAATCTTATTGATGCCTGTACCCTTAAAAAGCGCTACAGAAAGCGAGGGAAATGATTTTTTTGCATCCGGAGCAAAAACGCCCTTTCCGTCAATGAGCCGGGGCCCAATGCCGCCCGCACCAGGATGCGCGTCCATATAGGCCAAAGTTTTTTGAAAAAAATCTTCGGGTAAAACGGTGTCGGGATTGAGAAAAAGAATGTATTGACCTTTAGCCTGTGCATAAGCCTGGTTGTTCGCCCGTCCAAAGCCTTTGTTGTCCTGGTTGGCTATCAGCACTACCCCCGGAAACTTTTCACGGATATAGGCAAGGCTTCCATCGCGGGAGGCGTTATCTACCACAAAAACCTCGCTTTCAAATTCCTCCAGCGCGCGCAGGGTACTATGAAGGCAAACCTCGAGAAAGTACTTAACGTTGTAGTTGACGATGATAACGGAAACCTTCATGTTGTATCGGCGCACCGATTGCGAATATAGCGCTACCCGCCCAATAACGAAAAAAGCCGCCGGCAATTGCACGACAGCTCTTTATAAGTGTCTTTAAATATTAGTCCACCAGGTAGTAGATGTTGGTTACCCACCTGGTAGAATCCTGCTCCTCCTGCATGCCCCGCAGGTATTCTTCAACTACAAGTTTGGGCTGTAGCTTCAGCGAGGCCAGGTATTCGTTCACTGCCTTGTGTGCTTCCATCATTCCACTATAGCCTCCTCTCAATTGGGTCATGTATGCTTTCGACGCAGGCACCTGAACGATTGTTGCGCCTTGTATGGAGTCGCCACTGTTCACCGGGAAGGCGGCTGCTACATCGGTCATATGGTTTTGCTCGTCCCATGTGTAGGTGAGTGCTGCTGCGGGTCCGGCTATTTTTGCTCCGGCAGCCTTACCCAGCGCCGGGTAGCTTTCAGAGAAAAACTTCATCATGCTCGCATCATCGTTGCCGATCGTTTTTCTGATGGTAGCGTAGGTTTGTGCGGGGAAGCGTGTCGCCATCACTTGTCCTGCATCCTGCGCATGCTTTTCGGAATATTCTTTAAGGCGATTTAGTCCTTTGTCAAAATCCTTTTGCAGATACTTCTTCATGCCCATAATCATCAAGAAAGCATTGGTGGGAAAGCCTGCGTGCGTTGAAAAACTCCAGGTAGCTTTGGAAGTGCCGGGCCCGGTTTCTACTACGCTCCATACTCCCTTTGCATTCGATTCCCAGGGTTCTTTAAAAGCAAGCTGGTAATCTATAGCACTCATTTTTTTACCTTCTGTCTCGTTGTCGGTTCGTTCCGTCACGGTCATCTCGCCCTTGCCTACATCCTTATTACCGTGCCAGGTGTATATGGCTCCCTTCATACCGTCATGTCCGGTCACTTCGCTCTTCATGGCCGGGTCGTTATCCTGCCAGGGGCTCCAGTGGCTAAAGTTTTTGTATTGCAACATATGCGCAGCCACTACGGATTGGGGTGCTTTGATCTCAACCGTACGTTCTACCGTAATGTCTTTTGGGGCCACCAGCCCTATGACCAGCACCACTACGATAAGCAGCAGTAAGAGCAGGCCGACAAATCGTAAAAACTTTTTCATACAATTTTTTTTAAAAATAGGAATTCCCGGCAGGAAATGAAATACCCGCAGCAGGGGGCTCAGTTACTTCTATATTAACTAAATTATAGAACTGGCCGGCGTACTTTTGCAGGCTATGAAAAATATCAGGCAGCTCAGCCGCGAGGATTTGCAGAAGCAGTTAGAAGAGTGGGGCGAACCGGCATTTCGTGCGCGACAGATTGAAGGCTGGCTTTGGAAAAAGTTTGTAGGAAGCATTGATGAGATGAACAACTTATCTAAAGCATTACGGAGCAGGCTTGCCGAGCATTATTTTATTCCCAAACTACAGATACACCATAGTCAGTACAGCAACGATGGAACCATCAAAAACAGACTGGTACTGCATGATGGACATTTTACCGAGAGCGTGCTGATACCTACGGAAAAGCGTATGACGGCCTGCGTCTCTTCGCAGGTGGGTTGTTCGCTTTCCTGCAAGTTTTGCGCCACGGGTTATCTGACTCGCAAGCGAAACCTTGAGTTTGATGAAATTGTGGATGAGGTTGTTGCCGTAAATGATCAGGCAATGAAGCACTATGGCAAGCCACTTTCCAATATTGTGTTTATGGGTATGGGCGAGCCTTTGCTGAATTACAAAAATGTGCTGCGGGCAATAGAGATCATCACTTCTCCCGAAAGCCTGGGCATGAGCCCGCGGAGGATAACCGTTTCGACCGCAGGCGTGGCCAAAATGATTCGTCAGCTTGGCGACGATGGCGTTCGCTTTAAGCTGGCACTGTCGCTGCATGCCGCTACCGATGAAAAGCGGAACGAGATTATGCCGATCAACGAGACTAATCATCTGAAAGCACTGATCGAAGCCTTAAATTACTTCTATACCTGCACACGGAATGAGATCACCTTTGAGTACATTTTGTTTAAAGGCATTAATGACAGTGTAAAAGATGCCGATGCCCTCGTGAAGATCTACCGTCAGGTGCCTGCAGATCTTGTGAACATCATCGAATACAATCCTATTTCTGCCGCCGATTTTCAAAAACCGGAGGAAGAGGTAGTGCTTCATTTTATGAAACATCTTGAGAAAAACAGGGTGAATGCGCGCCTTCGTCGTAGCCGTGGAAAAGATATAGATGCTGCATGCGGACAACTTGCCAATGTCGATCATCCTGCCACAGGTCAACCGAGTCTGCTATCCTAAAACTAAAAGCCCTGCTTTGCGGTAGCAGGGCTGTTCAAAAGGCCTCATGTTCGGTTTAGGGCTGTGTATGAATGATTACTTCCCTGCTCATCTCATGGCCGTCGTGGTCTATTTCTACGCTCACAATCACTTTTAGTTCCTGTGCCGTCAGGCTGTTGTTTACCCAGTTTTCGCTTATGTTTACTGTGGTGCCGTGTATATGTTCGTCTGCGTCTAAAAGCGTATCGCCTGAGGCGCTAACGATCAGAGCACGGTAGCCATGCATCTCGGCGACATAGCTGGCGTAGGCCGATATGTGCACTGTGTCGCCTTTGGCAAATGTTTGCTGGTTTACCGGCGTCATTATCTGCAGGGTTGCGGCAGGAACTTCTGATGTTTTTCTGCATGCTGCTATTAATATAAGGGCCAGCAATTGGCTGGTATTTCTGAGTAATTTCATTTTGAGTTTTTTGTTTAGAGTAGAAAAAATATTCCGGCTTCCGACCGGAGCTTGGCGCGTACCATTCCTCCGGCGTAGTGCTGTGCCATGGGCAGGTATGCGCTAAGCTGAAAGCCAAATTGTTTGTAGTACGTCTGTATGCCTAACATGCTATAGAGTTGTAGGCCACCGCTCATGTCATTCCTGATACGAAATTGGTAGTTGTCATAGTCCGTTCCGGCGATATCGAGACGGAGACCTGCCTGCGGAAGTACGTGCCAACTGTTTTGGCTGTGCCAAAAAAAGCAGGTTGCCCCCGCACTTAGCCTGTTTCCGAATTTATATCCGTCCGGCGCAGCAGTGGTCAGGGTATAGGAGGCATCGACGTTCATACCCCACCGTCTGTGTCTGATGGTGTAGTTGAGGTTCGCCAGCACATCCCAGGTGCCCGTTCCCGGTTGCATGTTCGGAAGGCCGTCGGCCTCGTTTCCCGTATAGTTATCTACACCAGTGGGAAGCTTAAGTCCTCCGCCCAATTGCAGATTTTGTTTCCAGGCCTGGTGGGCATCGGTATGATTCAAAAGCTGGTAATTTGCCAACAGGGTTACATCACCGGGGCCGGCGACTTCTGTGTTTTTGCCGTTCTCGTTTTTCAGATTGGCGACATAGGGGAGATAGCCAAAAAGTTGAATTTTCTTTCCGAGTTGATACCGTCCCCATACCTGCAACATGCGGTAGTATTCCTGAGAAACACCCCCATCCTCGCTTGTTTCCAAATGCTTGCTTTCAAACGACCGGTATTGCGCCTGCAAGCCGATGAAGTGCCTGTGAAACTGTGGAAGAATGCCGAGGTAGGGGTTGCTTGCGGAGCAGCCGCATACGGTGCAGGCCTGTGCACCGGCTGCCCACACCAGTAGCAACGCGAGTAGTAAACTGCGTGTCATTGCGCATAGATTGATAACGTGAAAAATGAAGTGATGACGAGTACTATGCGCTGGCGGGCGGTGGATGGAATACCCGCTTCAGTTGGCGAAAATGATAATGATTGGAATAGAGGCTTATGTGATCCGTATTACGCAATGAAATAGCACTGAGCTGGTGAGCTGGGTTGGGAATAATGAACAGCACCCAGTCGGTCTGTTTTTTTTCCTGATCCTTATTTTGGGTTTTGTCTTGTTGCTCCAACTGTTTCTTCAAATGACATTTTCCATTGCAATGCAGTTGAGGTTTGTCTTTGTTGATGCAAAACTTTTGGGTGATGGAAGCTTTGTTGAGTTCATACCAACCTACAATTCCAAGCTGCATGAAGCATTGTAGAGACAGGCATATGAGCAATATGGCAGCGGTAAACCGATTCATTCCCTGGTCGCAAATGTAACAACTGAGTTCATTAAAACAGAAACCGGCGAATAAATGCCGTATCTGATAGATGAAACGGGTAGATCTGGGCAGAAGTACAAACAATCTTTTATCCTGATTTTTCTTTTTCGATGCAAACCATCAGGAATAATGCGCAAAACAAAAAAGGGTTTCAGTGCTTATGGCCTGAAACCCTTGTTTTTTTGTTGGTGGAAGCACACGGATTCGAACCGCGGACCCTCTGCTTGTAAGGCAGATGCTCTGAACCAGCTGAGCTATGCTTCCGTTTTTTTAAAGAACTTCGATACCGCTGTATCGTTTTGGGATTGCAAAGATAGGTAGCGCAATCATTTCTCCAAATACTTCTTTATAGAATTTCTTTGCTAATGTAAAACCGCGCAGTCAGGGACGAAGGGTCTGTCAGGGTGTAGCAAAAATTGTGGCATACCAACGGGCTTCGTGCAATTGATTTGCGGGGTCGTACGGAATGGTGTCGGTCTCTACGAGTACATTATTGCCCGTGCCGATGATCTGCAATTTGAAATTTCCGCTCTTAGTGCTGGAACCAAATAAAGATATCTGCTCGCCGGTAAGCACCTTTGCGGGAATGCGGTAATCTCCGGGAATGGTCAGCAGAGTGTCTTGGGTAATATTGCCCTTCACCTGATCCTCATAAACACCCACCCGATACTGCACGGAAACATTTGAATCGCCGGTGACGATCCGGTAAGTTACACTGGTATAGTGCTCAGAACGTACAGCCGTGTCCGTTTTGCTACAGGCACTCAGCAGCAACACCAGGCCCAGGAGTAAAGCAACGTTTTTCATGCTTGTAAATCTAAATCATTTTTCCGCTCAGGACTTAAATAAAGAGGCTATGAAAAAAAATTGAAAAACTACGGGCTAAAAACCTCTACAGGCACGGGTTTTAAGCGATATAGCACAAAATAAACGCAGGGTAGCAGTTTTCGTTTTCAGGTACGGCCAAGTAACCCAACATCAATAAACTGCGCCTGCGTTATAAGTAAAAGTCATATCCAATAGGAGTAAAAAGTTATGCCAGACAGAGAAGTTTCCTGCGGACTTGACTTGCGGGCCGGTAAGCAAAAAGCCCTGACGTACAGGGCTTTCCAAGGCAAAGTGGATGCATGCAGCCGCCAAGCGTTAATACTTTCCTAACGGCTGGTGAAGCTCATTTTGTTAAAATGCAGTGTCGTCGGCGCTTGGCCCGTAACTGCCCGGAATGGGGATATCGAGCAGGCGTAGATACACACCCAGTTGAGCACGGTGGTGCGTAGTTTGAGAAAAAGAATGTCTGATCACTTCGTACTTGGTCATCACGCCATGCACGGTTTCTCCGGAACGCATGGTCCATGTGGGCAGCAGGTCCTCTTCTTTTGCGGCCTTCAGCGCACCGAGACCTGCCTCAAGGCTTTTGTCAAAAAGATCGAGCAGCTCCTGCCTGTTTGCCACCGGTGTGGGTTCGTAAGGCACAGCAGCGAAGTCTATTTCAGTAGTATGTAAGCCCATAGAAACCCAGGACGGAAGCTCGGCGATGTGCACGGCCAGCCTTTTAAGATCCATACTTTTTTCATGAGGTTTCCAACCCAATTTTTCTTCCGGAACGAGGGCTAAAAATTTGCGGGTAGTCCGGGCTTCCTGTTCCATTTCCTTCACCAGCAGTGGGATGATCTCCATAGTTTTTTGTTTTAAAGTTACTCCCAATTAAAGCCATTAACGCATCCGGAGCATGAGTTTTTATAAAAAACAAAAACCGCCTACTTTCTCGCAGGCGGTTAAAATAAACTCGAAACGGATCTATCGTGTCAACGTAATTCGTTGCGATCCGATATTTCCTTTATGGTCGCGTACCACTATGAAATAGTTTCCGCTGGCAAAATGAGAAAGGTTCAATTGTTTGCGGGTGCCATTTTTCAATTCTTCATGAAGCAGACCTTGTCCGTTGGCACTGTAGATCTCAATGTTTACGCTGGTTTCTTGCTTGCCCCAGTCGAGGATGAGCAGACCATCGGTAGGATTTGGATAGATCTTTACCTGGCTCATATCGTAGGTGGCAATATCAAGCAGGGACACGGTGAGCATATTAGAAGGAGCCGACGGACATCCGTTGTTTACGACAGTTGCAAAGTATGTACCCGGAGCAGTGGGGTGATAGCTTGCCGAGTTAGCGCCCGGAATCTTAACGCCGTTGGGTCCGTACCATTGCAGGTTGCCCGAAATATTGCTGATCAACATATTCCCCACAAAAGAAATCACCGGTGCCGCAGGCGTGCTGCTGCGCACCATCACGATAGGCGCAGAGGCCAGTGTATCTGTTGTGTAGCAAGCCGTGTCTGTTGCTGCAGAGCGCAGGGTAACCACATCGCCATTCAGCAAGGTATTGCTGCTGTAAATGTAGCCGGTATCTACGGCTATGCCGTTTACATACCAAACCAGGTCGGGTGCGGTGCCGTGATGCATCACTGTAGCCGTAAACTCAATCAGAGAATCAAGACAGCCCGGATTAGACCCTGCCGTGATGGCAATGCTGATGTTGGGGGTATCTGTCGGGTTGATGATGATGGTAACCGGATCAGAGGTATCCGTAGGATTGAGGATACACGGGCCTGTGGCCACCGAAGCCGCCGTCACCACATCGTTGTTCGCAAATGTTGATGAAGTGAAGTTGATGCCCGTGGCGCCCGGTATGGCTACGTTGTTCACCAGCCATTGCAATTGCGTGGTAGCCGATCCTGCGTTGGTTACAGCGGCTGTGAGCGTGATGGGCTTGCCTGCGCAGGAAGGATTCGATCCTGCGGTCACACCGATCAATACATTCTGTACATCCAGAAGATGTTGTATCGTGATGGGCGACGAAGTAGCCGTAGTAGGTGAAGCGCAGGAAGAATTGGAGACAATATCTACGGTAACAATATCATTGTTGTTAAACACAGAACTATACGTGGGGCTGTTGGTGCCCACATTGCCGCCATTCACCTTCCATTGATAGGTGGGCGCACTGCCACCGTTGATGGGCGTTGCGGTGATGGTAAGCGTCTGTCCCGGACAACCCGGATTGGTACCCGAAGTCACTGCAATCGTCACATTAGCAGGTACGGTCGATGACCTTTGTACGAGATAATTTGTGGAGTTAGAACTATCGCTGCCACAGGGCCCTGAGAAATACATTCTTACAGAAACAAGATCATTGTTGGCCAGTGAAGATGAAGTAAAAGTAGTACCTGTACTGCCGGTGTAGTTGCCATTTACAAACCACTTATATCCGAGCGCCGTTAAGCCGGATCCGGGGGTGGCTGTGAAGGTAAGCGGGCTGTTGAAGCAGGAAGGATTGGTGCCGGAAGTCAAAGCGATGGTCACTGATCCGGTGGTTGGGCCGCCGCCGCGTATCACGATCGAGTAATCTTCAACCTGGCCGGAAGCAAGTGTAGTGGGGCAGGCCACAATGGCGGGACCAGCCGTACGGTCGGACACGATCCGCATACGAAGTGGAGTGCAACTTACAAGACCCGGAACAGTGCTCGTAGTGGGCACACTGTATTGAAACGTGTGCGCACCGGTACCGCCGGAATAGCTGTATATCTCCTCGTTTGTCTGGAAGGTGCCATCATTATTATAGTCAACGAAGACCTTACCTTTCTCGGCAACAGATGCACCGGTTGTTACAGTAAAGTTGTAGATATTACCCGCAGTCAGTTCTACCTGATGCTTACATGAATTATCTACATACACCATACTGCCATCTCCGCTGTAACCCTGAGAGTTGAGGTCCATATAGGTAAGCGATGCATCAGATATAGTGACGCCCCAGACACCGGAGTTAGAGCTTGTCGTCACGCCCGTAGGTGCGCAGGCCGAAGGCATTGGCGTAGTAGGCAGAGGCTGGCCACCCAGAGAGCTAATCAGGCTGGCCCGTACAGAATTTACCAGACTGTTGATGATCCTGGTTTTTTGACCCGGGGTAAATCTATCCTGACAACTGGAGTAGTCCATGAAGTTATGCACGACAGTGCCGAAGGGGCTACCGGTACAAGTGTTTGTTCCCGTAGGACAGTTAAAAACAGATCGTTTGTGTGGATCCGTATCGCATACGCGGTCGCCATCAGTGACGCAATTGTTGTTGGTCGGGCAGACAGAACCGCCGCCGTCGCCTTCGAAAGTATGATACAGCGAAAAAGCATGTCCTACTTCATGAGGCAGTGTGATCTCTCCGGCCTGTGCCGTGTAGGCCAGCATTACGGTGCCATCTACTGTTGCACTGGCACCCGGAAACCATGCGAAACCTGCAACAAAACTTCCTGTAGTAGTAAATCCGTCTTCGCCATCGATTTTATTCACGATCCAAACGTTATAGTACTGTGTGTTCGGCCAGATGCTCAGGGCTTTTACGGCTGCCTCTGGAGCGCCCGTTGAAGTGTTGTGCGCCAGTCCGCCGGACGCGTAGTTTGCCAGCGAACTTCCGTCCACACGAACGATGCCCGTTGTGGGGTTGCATTGCGGGTCGCGCTGTGCGAGCACAAACTGAAGGGGGATGTAAGTGCCGCCATTGCTGGCATTGGGGTAACCACTCCATGTGGCCGCGTAGCTTTGATTAAGATAGTTGATCATGCCGGTGATCTGCGCCGTAGAAGGGTTGTAATTACTGCCTATGGCACCTCCGGTATGGATTACGTGCACTACGATTGGTATCTGATAAACCGGTCCGTTGCTTGTGTTGACGATTAAACTGTTGCTGTTGGGCGAACTCAGGATCTGTGCGATCCTGGTGTTCATCTGATTTACCTTTTGTGCAAACACAGGATCAGTGGCCATAGCCTGCTGATATACATGGTCAAATCCACAAGTCTGGGAACTGGCGGACGTAAACATTCCCAAACACGCTAAAAGAAAGAGCGTAGCTTTACGTATCATGCTTTTCAATTGATTAAATACTGATAAATTATAGTAGTTCGTAAAAATAAAGCATTCACTTATAAAAAGGGAAAACATTTCGATAGGGCCAAATCAATTAGCGATTTAAATGAATGTTTGATAATCTCCTACCCCATCTTTATTTTTTTATATTAAATCCTATCTTTGCCCACTCTCAAATTTTCACGTATTAAGTATAATCAAGACAACCTATGCAATTAAAAGGATTGGTAAAGTTTTTTACCGTTGCGCTTATCCTTATTTCACTGTATCAGCTTTCATTCACGTTCATCGTTCAGAATGTAGAAAGTAAGGCACGTGCGCAGGCCCGCAGGGAAGTACTCGCCGGCCAGCCCGATGCGAAAGGGGAAGAATTGGACAAACTGATTGACGCACGCTACGAAAGGATAACGGACAGCCTGCAGGGAGAAACGGTATTTTCATTACCGCTGCTCAAATACAACTACCAGGAGGCAAAGGAACAGGAGCTTAATCTGGGCCTCGACCTTCAGGGCGGGATGAATGTGACGCTGGAGGTAAGCCTTGACGAGCTGGTACGTTCGATGTCGAACAATCCTAAAGATCCGGCGCTGAACAAAGCGATCCTTGATGCAAACACAGCAAAGGCAAATAGCCAGGCGGATTTTGTGACACTTTTCGGCAATGCCTTCGAAAAGAATAATCCCAGTGCAAAGCTGGCTTATCTTTTTACAAAGCCTTCGGAGAAAGAAATTACCCTGCAATCTTCCAATGAGCAAGTGCTGGCTAAGATTCGCGGAGAAGCGAAGGATGCCATACAACGTACCTACAAAGTGTTGTTGACGCGTATTGACAAGTTTGGTGTTGTGAACCCCAATATTAATCTCGACGCCAACAAAGGTATCATCACCGTAGAGCTTGCAGGTGTGCGTAACCCAGAGCGGGTGCGGGCCTACTTACAGGCTACTGCCAAGCTGCAGTTTTTTGAAACCTACACCAATCAGGAGATTTATGCCGGCCTCCTCGATGCAGAAACGGCATTGTCAAAATATCTCTCTGGTGATAAATCTGCAGATACCGCTGCATCGGCAGCTACTAATGCGGCTACTGCGGCAACAGACAGCACCACCAAAACTTCAGACACCGGAAGCCTTGCAGCTTTTGTCAATACCAGTAATACCAATAGTGCTGGCGGCGCTAAGGGTGCAGATTCTAACGCGGCTGCCGTGGAAAAGGCACAGCGCGAATATCCGATCCGGTCTATGCTGTACATACCCGAAGACCTGGCCAGTCAGCCAAGTCCTGTATTGGGTTATGTAGCCAAAAAGGATACGGCCAGACTCAATGAATACCTGGCGCTGGACGTGGTGCGGAACAAGTTTCCTAACAACGTGAAGTTTTTGTATGGCGCAGAAAACAAAGAAGCACGCCGCAATCCTAATGCACCCCTCCGTCTGTATGCGATTAAAACCGCAGCGGGCGCTGATGAAGCGAAGCTGGAAGGCGACCATGTAACACAGGCCCGTATGGACTACAACCCGCTCAGCGGCCAGCCTGAAGTTTCTATGGAAATGGATGCTACCGGAGCACGTATATGGAAGAAGATGACCGGTGAAAATAAAGGTCGCTATGTTGCCGTGGTGCTTGATGACAAGGTGTACTCCTCACCAATTGTAAATGACGAGATTGCCGGTGGACGTACCTCTATCTCCGGCGGTTTCACCTCAGAAGAAGCCACGGACCTGGCCAATATTCTGAAGTCGGGTAAACTTCCGGCACCTGCCCATATTGTGCAGGAGCAAGTGGTAGGACCTACGCTCGGCGCAGAATCTATTGCGGCGGGAAGGAACTCTCTGCTCATTTCCTTTGTTGTGATCTTCGTGTTGATGCTCGTGTATTACAACACCGGAGGAATTGTAGCCAATATTTCCCTAATCCTGAACGTACTGTTTACCGTTGGTATTTTGTCTGCGCTACATGCCACGCTTACGATGCCGGGTATCGCGGGTCTTGTTCTCGGTATCGGTATGGCTGTAGATACCAACGTAATCATTTTCGAACGGATCAAAGAAGAACTCGCCGCGGGCAACAGCTATGCAGAGGCCGTGCGACGAGGGTATAAGAATTCTATGGCGCCGGTGCTTGATGGTCACGTAACGGTACTGATTACTTCAATCATTCTGTTCATCTTCGGTCTTGGTCCGGTACTGGGCTTTGCCACTACGCAGATCATTAGTATCCTTCTTTCTTTGTTCTGTGGTATTCTTGTAGCCCGCCTCGTTACCGAAATGTACACGAAGCGCGAGCGCCACTTCAAGTATTTCACAGGTCTTTCAAAAGCAATTTTCAAGAAGGCACACTTTAAGTTTGTAGAGGCACGTAAGTACGCTTACATTATCTCTGGTGTGGTACTGATTGCCGGTATCGCTTCTTTCTTCAATGGTTTCGACTATGGTGTGGAGTTTGCAGGTGGCCGCAGCTATACCATCCAGTTCGACAAAAAGTATGAGGTATCCAACATACGCGAAAAGCTGCACGGCTATTTTGGCGAGTATCCGATCGTAAAAACTATTGGCAACAACAATCAGGTGAACATTACCACGGCATACCTGATCAAACAACCCGGTCAGCAAATTGAAAGACAAGTGCAGGAAAAGCTGTACGATGGTTTGACAAAAGAAGGATTTTTGCCTGCCGGTACCAGTTTCGAAACCTTTATCTCAAAGAATATCCAAAGTTCGCAGACCGTACTGCCTACCATTTCTGATGATCTGGTGAACGGTGCAAAATGGGCTACAATTCTTTCACTGCTGGCAATCGCTGTGTATATCCTGTTGCGATTCCGCAAGTGGCAGTACTCACTGGGTACGCTGGTGGCCTTGCTGCACGATGTATGCGTAACGCTTGCCGTGTTCTCTTTCTTCCGTGGGCATGTACCCTTTGCGTTAGAAATTGATCAGCACTTTATTGCGGCTATTCTTACCGTTATCGGTTTCTCCATGAACGATACCGTTATCGTATTCGACCGTATTCGTGAGTATTTCCGCAAATCGCCCAGCGAGAGCAAGACCAGCGTGATCAACCGCGCTATCAATGATACGATGAGTCGTACGATCATGACTTCTCTCACTGTGTTCCTGTCTGTATTGATCCTGTTTATCTTCGGTGGCGAAGTAACCCGTGGTTTTGCCTTTGCCATGCTTATTGGTGTGGTGACCGGTACTTACTCATCGATTTTTGTGGCAGCTCCTGTGTTGGTTGATATGGACAAGAGCGATAAGCTGCAGCAGGAAGTAGATCGCGAATCGCGCATTGAAGAGTTGAAGAAGCTGGCTTAGTTTTTAATTAGGAACCTGAATGGAAATGGCTGTCCAGTTTATTGGGCAGCCATTTTTCATGCCCGGGAAATAAGTGCGGTACAGAAGGATTTCGAACCTTTGGAAATAACCCGTTTAACGGTATTCCGCAGGAAATTTATTTTCTTATCTTTCGATCTCTAAAAAATCAATTACAATCTATGTCACACTTACAGGAAGAAGTAACAGGTGCAGCATCCGACCGGCCGTTTGACCTGGAAGCTGAGTCTTCTAAGGGTCATCCGAAAGGACTCTACCTCTTGTTCTTTACAGAAATGTGGGAGCGCTTTAGTTACTATGGTATGCGTGGAATACTTATCCTCTACCTAACCAAAACCTTGTTAGAAGGTGGATTAGCAATTCGTCCGGAAGATGCCTCTTTAATATACGGGTTCTTTACAGGGTTTGTGTATTTCACACCATTGATCGGAGGCTGGCTCGCAGACCGTTATTTGGGCCAGAGAAAAGCAATCACTATCGGGGGGATCACGATGATGTTGGGGCAGTTTACCCTTTTTGCTATAAACTCTCATGCCGGAATGTATGCTGGCTTATTTCTTTTAATTATTGGAAATGGATTTTTTAAGCCAAATATATCCACGCTTGTTGGCAGATTATATAAGGACGGAGACTCGAGACGAGACTCAGCTTTCTCTATCTTCTATATGGGTATCAATTTTGGGGCATTTTTTGCGCCGTTAGTCGTTGGTGTTTTTTCGGACCAGTGGTTTGCTGTAAAGGATGCTACCGGGGCGATTGTTACTTATGGCTACAAATATGGATTTTTGGTAGCTGGGTTGGGAATGCTCCTGGGTCAGTTGATCTTTAATGGCTTCGCCAGAAAATATCTTGGTGATATCGGTCTTCATCCTGCAACCTCTGCTAGTGCTAAAACAGTAGATCTGAAAAATGAGATCAAACCGGTTACAAAAGAAGATAAGCAAAGGATGACAGTCATCTTTATTTTGACTGCTTTCGTTATTTTTTTCTGGGCAGGTTTCGAACAAGCAGGTTCTTCGCTTAGCCTTTATACCGATAAATTTATAGACAGGTCTGTGGGTAACTTTGTTATACCAACTTCATGGTTTCAATCTGTTAATCCGCTCTTTATAGTACTGTTGGCGCCACTATTTAGTATTTTCTGGACTTCCA
>OFTY01001039.1_pt1 | contig 14254 bp, 11 predicted proteins | sample 1775061 | NCBI WGS metagenome assembly OFTY01 (sample SAMN08195773, study PRJEB24354) | sludge metagenome | isolation source: sludge from phenol fed wastewater aerobic bioreactor B | place: India: Nagpur | collected 2016-09-16 | reverse complement strand
GGTAAACATACATCACAAGTATCTTAACCAAGTGTTAAAAGCATTGTTCCCGTTCTTAACTAAGTGTTAAAATTATCGCTGCATCAGGGCAGAACCCGCAGGCTGTCCAGCTCATGCAAATTCACTGTAGGTGTGAGCCCATATCGCAGTTTGTGCATCACCAGTGAACCGGTGCGCATGGCATCTTCCTTACTCCTGAAACTGTGGTAGCCGGAGACGGCGGGAATATACTCCTGATAAAACAATGGTTGTTCATTCAGGGTGATGCGATACGCCCAGCCGTGAGGGGTTTGAACCGGCATCAGCCGGAGCAATGCTTTGCCGTTCTTCGTTCGCTGATGACAGGAAAAAAAAAGCAGCGCACACATTGCCACCGGCCATGCGGTTCGTACAACCCAGCGATGGAATTTTTTAGTCATTCTTGTTATACGTTGCATCCGGATCGAAACGGAAGAGGTTATCCAACTGGAGGCTGGCAGTGCGCCCGAGGCCGAGGTAGCCTTGCCCTTTCAGTGTAAAACCAACCGCACCGGTTCGCGCAACACCTTTGAAATCCTGCTTCTTTTTCCAGAGGTCCGTGACGGGATTGTATTCCCAGCAATCCTGCGCAAGGCCCCCTTTGCTTCCCGTAGCCACATATGCCTTGTTATTCATCACAAATGCAATGGCATTACTGCGTACGATATCGTAATCATTATCATAATCCTCATCGCTCACATTCGCGATCTTACGTTTCTCCGTCCAGTCATCCTTATCCGGATTATATACCCAGAAATCATTTTTCAATTCCCCATTGTTAGTGCCGGTAGCGATATAAGCGCTGTCTCCGATCACAAACGCCACCGCCTCGGTACGCTTGGAACCGCCGAATGTTTTCTTCTCCGTCCAGCTGTCGCTCCCCGGATCATACTGCCAAACATCTTTGAGCGCACCTCCGTCGTTACCGGTGGCAATGTATCCTTTGCCCTTCACTGCAAAGGCCACCGCATCGCGGCGGGCCAGACTGATAGAGGGATTGGGGCTTGTCAGCGATTTCCTGCGCAACCAGCTGCCTGTTGCAGGATCATACTGCCAGAAATCATCCAGGCGATAATTCCCGTCAAAACCTGTTCCCACATATCCTTTACCTCCGATCACCATCGCCACGGCGCTGCTGCGTGCAGCCGCATCCGCAGGAAGGTCCGCTATCTGGCTCCAGCCATTGTTGTTGTATTTCAAAAAATCACGCAGATTCTTCTCGCCATCGTACCCTGTACCGATGTACGTAGTGTCTCCGATCGTGAAGGCCACCGCTTCCGAACGGGGCTTGTTCGCAAATTCCGACATCGTAACCCAGTTCCCGTTGTTGTCATTCGTGGATGTTCCGCTTTTGGTACAGCCGGCCAGCAGGCCTGCAAGTATCCAGCAATAGTTTCTTGCTTTCCGCATACAATATTTTTTTTGACACTGCCAAAATTATCCGGGTAACTGTTATGGGTAATATAAAATAGACGGATGCGCGGTGTGAACGGACGAATATTCATTTTTCATCTGCCAATCCACTCCTTTTGTCCTTTGACGCCCGAAAGCGCCTGCAATGCCTAAAATGGCAACCGGCGACCATATCGTGATACTCATCGATAAATATTCCGCATTGGCATATTCCTCCCGATGCAAGGATTCCTTCCTTTTTATCATTGCGCAGCTATGCAGATATCAAACCATTGCTTCATGATACGGACGGGCCTGATTGGATTCATTGCCCTGCTAAGCCTTACAGCCTGCGAAAAGAGTGGCTTCAGTTACGATAACACTGTGGATGGCGGCAACGTACAATACACCTTACTGGATACACTCACCATCCGGATGCGTACGGTAAAGATCGATTCCGTACTCACTTCCGGCACCGGCGTGGCGCTTGCAGGTGTGTATACTGATCCTTATTTCGGGAAAATACAGGCACACAGTTACTTCAGGGCCGGCCTGCCGGCGAACCGTATCCCGGAAGACCGTGCTGTATATGATTCGATAGAGCTGATCATCAAACCCAATGGTTATTATTACGGGGACACCCTCTCCCCACAGCGCCTTCAACTTTATCAACTGTCCCGGAAACTGGCGTTGCCGGATAACTACACCGCTTTTTACAATCATCAGTACTTTCCCGTTATCTCCGATCCCATCGCCGATCAGCCGGTATGGATCAAACCACATGCAGGCGACTGGTTGCATCTGCGCATCAACGACACGAAAGGAAAAGAACTGTTCGATCTGCTGAAGAACAGGGCGCAGGAAGTATCCGGCGACGATCTTTTCCAGGAGTACTTCAAAGGCCTTAGCATCCGTGGGAACAGCAACAGCGCGGTATTCGGATTTGAAGCGAAAGACAGTACCCTTTACATCAGACTGCACTATCATATCTCCACACATGAAATAGAAGAAAAGTATTTCGATTTTCAGCTCAGTGCTCCCGAATTGCAATTCAATGCGGTGACAAGCGACCGCACGGGCACACCGCTGGAGAAACTACCATCGGGATACACGGGCCTTCCCAGCACTGCCATTGACAACCGCGGTTTCCTGCAGGCACTTACCGGCGTAGCCACCCGGCTGGATTTTCCGGGACTGTCCTCCCTGCTGGAACTCGGGCGATACGGCCGCGTTATCAAAGCCGAACTCGTGTTGAGGCCCATCACCGGCAGCTACCGCGATTACGGCATGCCGGCAAAGCTTGCACTGGGACTTGCCGATGGCAAAAACCAGGTAGCTGCGGGAGACACGCTTGCTTCTTCCGCTACCGGTATACAGTACGGCAATCTGCAGATCGACTGGCTGAATCCGGAGAACACACGTTACAGTTACGATGTGACCGATTACTGCAAGGCCATGATCACCACAGATGTTTACAATTATCGCGGTCTGATGCTCATGCCCACCAGGGGCGACTATCATACGCAGTTGAACCGGCTGGTGATCGGTGATGGAAAGAATTCCACACACCGCGCACAACTCAGGATCTATTACCTCTTATACCAATAAACCGTGATGCGAAAATTTACGATCGGGTGTTGTTTATTGCTGGCCGCGTCACAAGCGCCGGCGCAAAAGGGCGTGAACTCTCTTTACTCTTCCTTCGGCATCGGCGATCTGGAAGAAAAGGATTACAGCCGCAATTTCGGGATGGGCAGCGCCGGCATTGCACGGCCTTCCATCAGCTATCTCAATGAACTGAACCCTGCATCCTATAGCCGTTTGCCGATGGAGACCTTCTTCTTTGAGGCTTCCCTGGCAGGCAAGAGCCTGCAATACAATGGTACAAACCTCAACCAGTCCGCCGGAGACTTCAACTTCAAACGCATCTCGATGGGTTTCAAGGCGAGTAAATACTGGGGCATCAGTGTGGGGCTGATGCCGTATAGCCGTGTCGATTATAAACTGCTGAACACGAAATTTGTGGAAGGAACGAGCACCGGTATCCGCAACGCGGTAGAAGGAACAGGCGGTATCAACCGGCTTTATCTTTCCAATGCCATACAACTCGGCAAACATCTCTCTCTCGGCATCTCCTCCGCTTTCCTGTTCGGACCTGTGACTACGGTGGACAGTTTGGGCAGCACCGGCACGAGTAGCGACATCTATACACAACAAAAGCGATTTCTGAAGAACTTCAATTTCACTACCGGCCTGCAATACAACCGGCATATCGGTGAATGGGAAGTGGGCGCCGGACTTACTTACCGCTTGCGCACGCAGCTTTCTTCCGAAGAAAACTTCTCCATCCGCTCGGCCGGTGAAACGGTGCTGTTCCAGGAAGACCGGAGTTCGAGGGATTACACTCTTCCGGAACAATGGGGCGGCGGACTTTCGCTCACCAACGGAAAGATCACCTGGGTGGCGGATTACCGGCAACAGAACTGGCAGGGCACCAACGACAACAAACAGGATTACCGTTACGTGAATTCACAGCGCTTCGCGGGCGGGATGGAATACTCTTTTTACAAATACTATTTCAACCAGAAAGTGGAAGGGCTGTCTATACAGGCAGGGCTCAGCTACCATACCGGTTATATCCAGGTGAAGGGCCAAACGATCAATGATCTTGGCGTAAGCGTCGGCACTTCATTGCCGAGCAGAACAGGGCACCTGCGGTATTATCTGGGCCTGGAAGGCGGGCAGCGCGGCACTTCCGGCGCGGGATTGATCAGGGAGAACTATCTGAATGTAGTGCTGCATCTTTCGCTGCGTGATAACTGGTTCTTCAAGCAAAAGGAATATTAACGGTCCGGCGGGTAAAAGTAACGGTCAGCATCACACTTGAACCTTTATACATTCTCCCCCAAAACTGATCTTCTTTTGCCCGCCGGATTCATCAACAACTGCCGGAACCAGTGACCGGAAGCCTTCATGGTACGTTGCTGCGTTTCAAAATCCACATGTACCAGTCCGAACCGGGCTTTATATCCTTCCGCCCATTCGAAATTATCCATTAAGGTCCATGCGAAATATCCGGTAACGGGAACGCCTGCACGTTTTGCTTTGAGTACGGCCCCGAGGTATTCGTTGAAGTAAGCGATCCGTTGCTGATCATCCACCACGCCTTCCCGCAAAACGTCCTCGAAAGCGGCCCCGCTTTCGGTGACCATGATCTCTTTCACGCCATCGTATGCTGCAAACTGCCGCAGGATGTTGTACATGCCTTCTCCGCTGATCTCCCATCCCAGCGAGGTGAGCGGCACATTGCGGTATCGCGCCTTCACTTCAGAGACCCTCAGGTAAGGCATAAAGGCATTATATCGTACTACGAGGGGAAAATAATTCTGTATGCCGATGAAATCGAAATCGAAAGGAAGCTTGTCCCAATCCCGCCAGAGCGCGTACCGGCGTTCAATGCGTTGCAGGAGCGGGAATGCTTCGGTAGGATAACCGAGGCCCAGCGCCGGTTCTATGAAAAGCCGGTTGAAAAGCGCATCTGCGCGGCGGGCGGCTTGTTTGTCCTGCTCATTCTGCGTATACGGAATGATATGCGAACAGGAATACGTAGTGCCGATCCTGGCCTGCGGCACCTCCGCCCGTACCACTCTCCCTCCCTCCGCCTGCGCCAGCGCAACATGGTGCACTGCAGGAAGAAAGTAGGAAAGGCCGAATTTTCCGGGGGCGTGTACACCGAGCATATATCCGAGGGAGGTGAAGCCGAAGGGTTCGTTGAGGATAATCCAGTTGCGGACCTTGTGGCCATAGGCGCGGGTACAGATCTGGGCGAAATTCTCGAAAGCGAAAACGGTTCCCCGGTGGCACCATCCTCCTTTATGTTCCAGCGCCTGTGGAAGATCCCAGTGATAGAGTGTGATATACGGCTCCAGACCGGCTTCCAGACAGGCGTCTATGACACGATGATAAAAATCGATCCCCGCCTGGTTCACCGTGCCGGTGCCATTGGGCAGGATACGGGGCCAGGCAATGGAGAAACGAAAAATACCGAAGCCCATCTGCTTTGCCAGCAGGATGTCTTCCTGGTACAGTTCGTAAAAGTTACAGGCAGTTCTGGCGTGGGTTTTGTCTTTGATCTTGCCTTTGCGCATGGAGAATGCGTCCCAGATGGACATACCTTTACCATGCGCATCATATGCACCTTCATTCTGGAAAGCGGAGATCACCACTCCCCATTTGAAATCCGAACCGAAATCGCCACGCGTGAAGGACATGCAGTATCCGTTTACGGGTTATGATCAGCAATATACAGTGCTCCCTGATATTTCCATGCACCCGCAACAATTTAACAATTTCACAATCCCCGGATGTACCTTTGCAACTGACATGAAACAGCCACTTTTCCTTGTATTTGCGCTCACAGCGGCCGTGGCGGCCTGTAATGCGCCGGAACAGCATTCAGGGCAGGATACCATTCCCCCGGCCGTCCAAACCCTCAATCCCATGGTACTGGTCCCGGCCGGAGAATTCCGGATGGGCGCGGATGATGATACCGGTATGCCCGATGAATATCCGAAACACCTGGTGAAAATCGATTCTTTCTGGATCGATGAGCATGAAGTGACCAATGCCGAATTCGCTGCTTTTGTGCAGGCCACAGGATATGTGACAACGGCGGAAAAGCCCGTGTCAAAAGAAGAACTGATGCAATCCATGCCTCCCGGATCCCCTGAACCGGACAGCCTCATGCTGTTACCCGGCTCGCTGGTGTTCGTACCCACCAAAGGTCCTGTTGATCTCAACGACGTGAGCCAATGGTGGAGTTTTGAGCGGGGGGCGGACTGGCGGCATCCCGAAGGGCCCGGCAGCAATATCGATGGTAAAGAACATTATCCCGTGGTGCAGATCTCCTGGGACGATGCGCAGGCATACGCCAAATGGGCCGGCAAACGGCTGCCTACGGAAGCTGAATGGGAGTACGCCGCCCGGGGAGGTCTGAACGAACAGCCTTTCCCCTGGGGCGCTGAGCCTCCGCAGATCGGGAAAGCCAAAGCAAATATCTGGAATGGCCATTTCCCTTACGAGAATACCCAAACCGATGGATTCTACAATACCGCCCCCGTAAAATCCTTTCCCGCTAATGGTTACAAGCTGTACGACATGGCAGGCAACGTATGGGAATGGACGGCGGACTGGTACGATAATACCTGGTACAGCAGGGAGAAGTCCGGCGTACACAACCCACAGGGCTCCAACACCCCGAACGACCCTGCTGAGCCTAATTCTCCCAAACGCGTGATCCGCGGCGGCTCGTTCATGTGCAGCGACGAATACTGCCGTGGCTACAGGGTGTCTGCCAGGATGAAGACCACACCTACATCCGGACTATCCAACCTCGGTTTCCGCTGCGCGAAGAGCAACCGCCATTCATGAAAAATGGATAGCCGGTGTGCAGCTATCCATATATTATATTTCATTTTAGAATGGAGAACTATTTACTCTTAACGATCTTAGAAGTCAGCTTCGAGCCATCATCTTTTGAAACCGTCAGGATGTACGTTCCCGCCGGGTAATTGCTCAGATCGATCCGCTCGTTGATAGTGCCTGCAAGGCCGGTGAGTGACTTTTGATATATCGGTTTCCCGTTCATATCAGTTACTTCCGCATATCCTTTCCCTGCTTTCTCCAGGAAGAGTGTAAAGGTGAATACGCCACCGGTAGGATTGGGGAATACTTTCACGGCTATAGCTGACTTCGGGTTGAGGGATTTATCGTTCGTTTTCCGTCCGCTGCCAGTGATCGTCACTTCATCCGGCTTTACATCGGATACCTGCACCGCTCTGGCTGACGTTGTACCTGTTATGGTTCCGGCTTTTGCTGCAGGATATCCCAACACCACTACTTCATTTAGCTTTGCATCTGCCGTTGTGGTATTTAATGTACCGATATTTTTTGAAGGATATCCCTTAACCGTTACCACACTCAGCTTTGCTTCCCCTGTTACCAGCTTCTGCCCGGCAACCGCAACAGGTTTACTAACAGGATATCCCGTTATGGTCCCTTCCAGCCGGAGATTTTCCGTTGTTGTCTTTTGACTGAATGCAACTGTTCCTTTATTCACCGGATAACCAGTCACCGTCACTTCTTCCAGCGCGTCCTTTCCCGGTTCGGTTTTGGCGGACTTCTTCGTAGTGATAACAATAACGCCATGCTTTCCGTCGTCTCCGTATAAATGGGTAGCATGCGCATCCTTCAATATAGTAATGCTTTCTATCTTGTTGGGGTCTACACTTTGCAACTCAACATCTGCATCGAGTTTTTTACCGTTCACAATGATCAGGGGGCGATGGTTGCTACCATCCGGATTGCACATTTTGCATTGGTATCCGCCTATCCGTACCTCCATCTTGCTGGCAGTAAAAGTGCCGGCTACAGGAGATTCCACTACAGGCGCCTTATCCAGTTCCTGCGTAATCTCATCCCCGGTAACCGTTACGGTTTCCTCCTTTCCTGTGCTGGCAGTGCCGGAATAGATGATCCTCAGACCACTGGCCTTTCCTGTTATTGCTTTTTCTTTACTATTAACAGTGGCTGCTTTATCTGCAACGATCACTGCTGTTTTCCTGCTGACAGGAGCAGGAGCAGGAGCGGGAGCAGGTGTGATCGTATCCACGGGTACCGGAACCAGTACGCTTTTCACTTCCTTCACCACATGGTGCACTACCGTGCCTGCTTTGGTATAGTTCAGGGATAAAAGGACCCCGCATACGATGCATCCCAATACCCCATAGCGGTAGATATTCACGCGGGACGATCTTTTTTTGTTCATCATTCTGATGCGGTTTTTAAGATGAGAGAAATTAAAGTTGTTGGCGATACCGGCAGTATACTGTGCCGCTGTTACCTGTACAAGGCTATATTGATAAGCTTTTATATCCGCCCCGCTACGTACCATGGCACGGTCAGTCAGAAACTCCAGGTTCTCTTTGATGGCCGTTTTCATCAGCCAGGCACCGGGATTGAACCAATAGAAGACATTATTGATCTCCCCCATCAGCACATCCGCAGAGTGCCATTCTTTGACGTGGATGGATTCATGCTGTACGATCGCTTTCAATTCTTCCGATGTGTGCAGCGAAGGATTTACATAGATGTTCCGGAAAAAAGAGAAGGGATTCAGCGACCCGCCCATCAGTCTTACCCGGCGGTCCAGCAGATCAGCCGGATGCGTGTCCTTATGCAGATGGAAAAGGGATACCAGCTGTGTCAGCAAACGCAGGGCCATCACGGCTACGCCTGCCCAGAACACCCATTCCATAAAGCTCCACACGGTGAAGGCTTTTTGTACAGCAGGTTGCCAGGCCTGGAAATCCGGCACATACAATATCACCTTCTGCTCCAGAGTTTCATTCTTTCGTACAAGATCATTCACATCGATCAACGGAAAAAGCGATGAAAATACGATGCCCGAAAGCAGGAAGAAACGGTTAAGTGTATAGAACGTAAGCCTGCGCAGGCCGAGGCGATAGGCCAGATAGAACAGGCACAGCGCAATGTTTGCTTTGATGAGGTATACGAATAGTTCAGACATGCCGTTGATTTGTGTTCGTTAGTAAATGTGCAGCAGATCCTAAAATTGTGGAATGTATAAACGCTTTATTTCTTCTTTTCTATCATATCGATGATCTCTTTCAATTCATCCGGACTGATCTTCTTATCCCTCGCAAAGAAGGTGACCAGTTCCTTGTAGGAATTCTCGAAGTAATCCTTCACGAATCCGTTCATGAACTTCTTTTTATATTCCGCTTCCCCGATGGTAGGCGTGTATTCATAAATGTTCCCCATTTTACGGGCGTCCACATACCCTTTCTTTTCCAGGTTCTTGATGGTGGAGGCCAGCGTAGTATAGGGTGGTTTGGGGGAAGCGTGGGCTTCGAGGAAATCTTTCACAAAACCCTTCCCGATCTTCCAGATCGCCTGCATCGCAATTTCCTCCTGTTTGGTAAGCTTTTCCATATTGATATAATTGTATTGTAGTTATTATAGTTTATAATCCAGCGGCAGCATATCTGCCATTTTCTCCCATCCCCAGTATTGCTCTACGATCACGTCCATCGGGGATTCCACGTTGCCATTGATATCCAGCCGTACTTCCGGCGCCAGCAATCTCAGGAGCGACGTCTGCTGGATTGTTTTTCCGCTGCGGTCGTGCCGGATATATTCCGCATATCTCTTTTCTTCTTTCTCTTTCGTATATATTACGTGGAGAAAATCTTTGAACCGCATCACGTAGCTGCTGTCATTCTTATAAAATATGCTGTCGTAAGGCAGTTTTTCGTTAAACAGATAACTGACATACCGTGAAAACATTTCCGGTTTCTGTATCTTCGCCACTGCGGCGGAATCCCCCAGGGTTTCCGGCGGTACAAAGCCCCGCTGCCGTTCTTTCCGCACCAGCTTCCTCACTTCAAATCCATCCTCCTCCAGTTTTTTATGGATCAGGCTCCGGTAGAAATGCATGGTAGAACCATGATAGGCTTTTTCCCGCTTTTTGATCCACCGCGCTTCTTCTTTCCTGTTCCGGGGTTTCATCAGTTCAAACAGCGGATTGCCGTAGTATACCGAATATCCGGATCGCATATCATAAAGAAAGTTCATCAGCAGAAACTTTACGCGGTAACCCAATGCATTGTTATCCACAACGATGAAATCATCTGAACTGGCAGTGAGCGTGTTTTTGGCAGCATCATATTCCAGGTTGATCAGCTCGTCATTCAATATCCTGCACTTATCCGCATTAACGCCCATCCCGATAAATACTTCCTTAAAAGTCCGCATCCATTTCTCCCGTTCCGGGTTCCGCCGTATCACCACTTCCTTCAGTACGCCCGGTTTTGCCTTCATCGTTACCACCACACCGGAAACATCGCCTGCCACCGTTATCGGAATCACAACAGGCTCGTAGCCAAGATAGGAAACGATCATCTCGTATTTACCTGCAGGCACGCGCCGGATGGTGAAATCCCCGGCTTCCGTTGTTCTGTCCCCCATCGTGGTCTGATTGAGGAAGGCGCTGGCAAAGGGAAGCGGATGCCCTTTCTCGTCCTGCACTTTTCCTTTAACACTGAACCCGGACTGTGCTGTAGCTGATAATCCCCATGCTATAATCCCTATGAATAATCCGATAAAGCATCTCATAAATACGATCGTGTCGTAAATCTACGAATATCTCGTAGAATATCCAAATTTTATTTCCCCTTTCTTTTTGTCTGTCATTTATGTCAATAAAGTATCAAAGAATAGTAAATCCCGATTCCTTTTGCCGTTGGAAAGACTCTATCTTCATTGCGCCATGATGATTCCACTTTTACAGCAAAATACAGGTATGATACAACAGTTCAGGATCTATTCTTTTGCGCTACTCCTTTTGAGATTAGCACCAGAAGCCTCCCAGGCCGGTAACCCATCCGCTAAAGAACCACCTGCCAGGTTATGGTACCAGCAGCCCGCAACAAAGTGGGATGCAGAAGCCCTGCCTGTTGGCAACGGGCGGATAGGCGCCATGTTATACGGCGGTGCGGAAAAAGAGCGGGTACAATTCAACGAACAAAGCCTGTGGTCCGGCGATAATAACTGGGACGGGGAATACAAGACGGGAGATCGCGGGTTTGGATCATACCGTAACTTCGGAGAATTTGAAATCACTTTCCGGCAGATCGGGGAAGTTGAAAAATATGTGCGTGCATTGGACATTCAACAAGGTATCCACACCACTTCCTTCCAGAGCAATGGCGTTGCATTCACCCGTACGGCTTTTGCCAGCTATCCGGATCAGGTGATCGTATTCAGATACAGTGCCGGCAAAAAGAAAGCGCTTTCCGGCAGGATCACGCTTAACTCCGCGCAGGGCGCACGGGCTGTTGCCGCGGACAATACCCTGTCTTTTTCCGGTGAAATGCCGAACAGTTTGAAGTACGCCGCGAAAATCAAGGCCGTATACACCGATGGAAAGGTTGTGGCAGCGGACAGTGCATTGGTTTTTGAGAACTGCAGCACCCTCACCCTTTACCTCTTCGCACATACGAACTATTACCCCGACTACGCTTCCGGCTGGAGGGGCAAAGATCCGATGACGCTGATCCGGCAGGAAGAAGTATCCTTACAGAACACCAACTACGACAAAATAAAGGAGCGGCATGTAAAAGATGTATCTACGCTGATGCAGGCTGCTTCCATCGATATCGGCACATCTCCCATGGCACAGGCGCAGTTACCCACCGATCAGCGCCTGAAAAAATACCAGTCGGGAGAAACAGATCCCGATCTCGAAGAGCTGGTATTCCAGTACGGGCGCTACCTGCTGGTCAGCTCCTCCCGTCCCGGCGGTTTGCCCGCCAATCTGCAGGGGCTTTGGAACAACAGCAATACACCTGCCTGGGCGAGCGATTACCATAACAATATCAATATCCAGATGAATTACTGGGGCGCGGAGTCCACGAACCTTTCCGAATGCCACCTTCCGCTCATCGATTATATCGTTGCCCAGCAGGAGCCCTGCAGAATAGCCAGCAGAAAGGCTTTTGGAGAGAACGTCCGGGGCTGGACGGCGCGCACCAGCCAAAGTATTTTTGGCGGCAACGGCTGGGAATGGAATATCCCCGCGAGTGCCTGGTATGCGCAGCATATATTTGAACATTGGGCATTCACGCGGGATGATGCGTACCTCCGTAAAACAGGATATCCTGTTTTAAAAGAGATCTGTCAATTCTGGGAAGACCGTCTGAAGAAAATGCCCGACGGCGCCCTTATGGTCCCCAACGGATGGTCGCCGGAACATGGTCCCAGAGAAGATGGCGTAATGCATGACCAGCAGCTGGTGTGGGACCTTTTCCAAAACTACCTCGATGCCGCAGCCGCGCTCGGGATAGATACTGCATATCAGCGAAAAGTAGCCGCCATGCAAAAAGCGCTTGCTCCCAACAAGATCGGTAAATGGGGGCAATTGCAGGAATGGCAGGCAGATCGCGACGATCCGAATGACCAGCACAGGCACACTTCTCATCTCTTCGCAGTATACCCCGGCCGGCAGATCAATCGCATTCAAACCCCCGCTTTAGCAACTGCCGCTGAAATTTCACTGCGAAGCAGGAGCGGGAATTACGGCGCCAACGCGAACACGCCTTTCACTGTGGCATCCACCGTTGGCGACAGCAGGCGTTCCTGGACCTGGCCCTGGCGTTGCGCCTTGTGGGCGCGGCTTGGCGATGGGGAAAAAGCCGGCATCATGATCCGTGGTTTGTTGCAATTCAATATGCTGCCGAACCTCTTCGCCACACATCCTCCTTTCCAGATGGACGGCAACTTCGGGATCACCGGAGCTATTCCTGAAATGCTGCTGCAAAGCCATGCAGGCGTTATTCAATTACTGCCGGCTATTCCTGCATCGTGGAAGAATGGATCTTTCAGGGGATTGAGGGCACGGGGTGGTTATGTGGTGGATTGCAGGTGGGAAAACGGGATGGTGACGATGTGGAAGGTGCGTTCTGCGAAACCCGGGAAGTTGAAGGTGCAGGTGAATGGGAAAACGATGGAGACTACTTCGGAAAGGTTGTAGATATCTCTGGACGGAGTTAAATAGGTAGTATTACATAAAGTGTGTCAGGATGTTAAAGATTCAGTTTGAGTCTGTCTCCAAAGATAATAGATAGTTGTGCAAGTGTCTGATTCCAGTTGTGAACAGGTTTGTTCCACTTTGCACAGATATTCTCCTGCACCAAGAACAAGAGTTTCATCAGGGCGTCTTCCGACTGGAAGGCGCCTTTTGATTTGGTCATAGCTCGTAGCTGTCGGTGACACTATAACATAAACTGTGTAAACCTAGAAAATTGGAGTTCGTCGCTCCGATTTTTTTAATTTTAAATTTTACACAGACAATGAAGCCAGAAGATTATTTATCAGATGAATTTTTGAAGCAGTTCAAGACCGGGCAGCAACTCAATGATTTTTTAGGCCAGATACAGAAAAGAGCAATAGAAAAGATGCTGGAAGGAGAGCTGGACGGGCACTTAGGATATGAGAAGAACGAACAGAGCAAAAGCAAAAACTCCCGGAATGGTTACGGCAAAAAGAAGATCAGGACCCAATACGGAGAGTCGGATATCCAAGTTCCCCGTGACCGTGATGCCAGCTTTAATCCCATGATCGTACCTAAGCGGGAGAGCATGGTAGAAGGTATTGAAGAGGTGATTGTATCGCTGTATGCGAAGGGAATGAGTGTAAGTGATATCGAGGAGCAGATTAAGGATGTCTACAAATTTGAAGTCTCCACCGCCACTATCAGTCGGATCACCTCCCGGGTAGCAGAGGACATTGTAGCCTGGCAGAACCGGCCATTGGAGCCAGTTTACCTGATCGTGTGGATGGATGGGATCGTGTTTAAGGTTCGGGAGAACAGTAAAGTGATCAATAAAACAGTATATATCGCCGTAGGCCTGCGTAAGGATGGCTATAAAGAAGTATTGGGCATGTGGCTGGGCAAGAGCGAGTCTGCAGCTTACTGGATGACCGTGCTGACTGATATGAAGGCCCGTGGCATGGAGGATATCCTGATCACTGCTACCGACAACCTCAATGGCTTTACTCAAACCATCCGAACCGTATTCCCGCAATCAGCCACGCAAATCTGCGTTGTTCATCAGATCCGCAATAGTTGCCGGTATGTGGTCTGGAAAGACAAACGGGAGTTCAGCCATGACATGAAAGATATCTACGGCGCACCAACCCGCCAGGCTGCTCAGGCTGCGCTGGATGCATTTGAAGCAAAATGGAGTAGCAAGTACGGGTATGC
>OFTY01001037.1_pt1 | contig 14263 bp, 13 predicted proteins | sample 1775061 | NCBI WGS metagenome assembly OFTY01 (sample SAMN08195773, study PRJEB24354) | sludge metagenome | isolation source: sludge from phenol fed wastewater aerobic bioreactor B | place: India: Nagpur | collected 2016-09-16 | reverse complement strand
CGTTTCATCAAAAATATCTTCCGTACCCCCGTTCTGTTTCAATAACCTGAAATGATTGCGCAGGGAGCCGATCAGTGAATATTCCCGGTAAGGGAGATCGTGCTGGCCGGCAAATTTTTTGAGCACAGCCGTTACTTCCGGATAGTAGGCATGGTTCACATTCGGGAACAGATGGTGCACGATATGATAGTTGAAGGAGCCCATGAAGAACCTGGTGAACCAGTTGTCATGTGTTACATCATTGGTGGTCTTCAGCATGTGCATCATCCAGCTATGTGGCAACCTGTTCTCCTCATTGGGTATCGGAAATTCCGAATCGGTATTGGCATGAGGGCTCAGGAGTACCATCAACGAGAATATACTGGCCGTGAACATCATCACAAGAAATGCGCCGATCACTTTCAACCAGCCCACCGAGAGTACCCATTGCGGCAGCACCAGCAGGTAGAACAGGAAAAATGCTTTGAACACGAATAGCTTCACATATTCCCTGCGGGGAATATCGATCAGTTTCCAAACTGTTTTTTTCTTATTGAAAAAATCCTTGAAATCACGCACCATCAGCCAGTTCAGCAGGTATAAAGGATACAGCATCGGCAGGTAGATATGCTGATACCTGTGGAACGGGAGCGCTTTACCGGTGGGGAACACACGCGCCAGGCTGCTTTGCTCGATGTCGGTATCCCATCCACTCACGTTTGGATAATTATGATGAAAACGAACATGCCTCAAACGCCAGATATAACTATTGGCGCCCATCAGATCAAAAAAGTAAACATATATTTCATTCAGTTCCTTTTTTTTGAATATGGTGCCGTGAACGGCATCATGAATTATGTTGAGAAAGATCACTACCAGCAGTACGCCCATGAAGAAATAGCTGGCATAAAATACAATTGGGTTATGCCCCCATAACAGCAGGGAAGTGTAAGTGATAATATATAATAAGGGGAATAATAACGCCTTGAAGAGAATGCTCCTGCTGCGTTTTGGTCTCAGTTGCTCAACCAGTGTGTTCACCTCATTGCGCAACTGATGAAAAATGGTGTCATTACCATTTCTCAGGAATTGAGGTTTGGTTACTTTCTCCATAAACATGAGATTTAGAATAGAGCCTGTCTTATTTCGCTATTGTCTTCGGGCCGGGGCCGGGCTGGTTGGTTGGTCGTGTTATGGATAAAAGGGGTCGATACATTATAACCGCAGTGCGATACAATTGTTCAGCAAAATTGAAAAAAAATCCGCTAAAACCGGTCACCCGCCTACGTATAACGGTCAGGAAGCTATGTATAAATGGTAAGGCCGTTCTTAGTTTTTGGGGGCTTTTTTCAACAGATCATCGATCCGTACAAATTGATACTCTTTTTGTTGAAGGGCGCCGATCAATTTCCCCAAATGGTTGTACAGTTTATCGGTGCGGCGGGGGTCCGTACCGATATGTACCAGCAGGATAAACCCATTGAGGCCGGCCGGCCTGCTCTGCTCATATCGTAATATACTTTGAAGAATGGTGTCTGCAGAGCGGTAATTTTTCATATTAGGGGTGGTATAATCAGATGTGCTGAGCGTTCCCGGTGTAAAGTTCACCAGTTGAAGGCCGGCTTTTTTTGTCCAGGCAGCGATCGTATCGTTATACCATTCATAGGGTGGCAGGAACCATTGCGCATCATTTCGGGTGATCCCAAACGACTTCATGGCCGCATAACTTTGTTGCAGGTCTTTGGTGAATTGTTCCTTCTTCACCAGTAAGCTGTCCCTCCGCGCCCAGTCGCAATAAAGAAGGTGCTGATCGCTGTGAGATCCCAGGTAATGCCCTTGTTCTTTCAGTGTTCGTATGATGTTGCGGAACGCCGGGTTCCTGTAGAAGCGGCCGGTGAGAAAGAAAGAGGCTTTCACCGATCTTTCCTTCAGCGTTGCGGCAATTGTTTTTCCTCCATCGCCAAATTCATCACCGGTGAATACGAGGGCAAGGCGTTTCTGCGATGTGTTGCCCCGGATGATCGCGCCCTGATAGGCAGTATAGTTTTTGCTACCTGGCGGCTTACCGGCTTCCTGTGCTGCCAGCAGATAGATCAGGCTGGCCGTGCCATCCATGGTGGGCTCGTTGGTAGAGTAATCGCCGAAGTCATCATGGTATACTACCAGGTCGCTTTGAAATGCCGCATATTCATCGGGTTCGCCCAGCGATATACCGATCAGGTTCTTATAAATATTTCCATATACGGGCCCGTCTACCAGGCCGCCATCGATCGGGTATTTTTTCAGGTGTGTAAAAGAGGAATGCGGATCAGTAGGCGTATCTCCCCAGGCAGGCAGTCCATAAACCATACTGGTTCCCCAGGGATTGCAACCGAAGAGCCAATCGACATTGGCCTGTTCCAATTCATTGAAACTTTCATCGCCCGACAATTCCCGGTACCAGTAACACTGGATGGCAAATGCGACCGTGAGGTTGTTGCTGCACCAGATAAACGGCACTCCCCGGTAAAATGCATTCTGCCTGGCCTTATTCCATACTCTTTCGATCCCTTCCTTATAATATCCGGTCAACCTTTCCCTGTCGGCGCTACCGGTCTGCTTCGCCAGCTCATAGTGGCCGAGATTGATGAAAGGATACCATTGATAATGCCTGGCCGTATCCTTGCCCAGCCAGGGTGTAACTGGTTCCATCTTGCTGAAATCATTCGCCATTTCCCTGTAAGGCTTTTCCTTTTTATTCTTTGCAGGTCCATCGGTGAGCGGTTGCAGGGAGGCAGTGGCCAATTCCATATCATCGGTCCAGTTATCTTCTTCATAAAAATAAGGCGACCGCCCCGGCGCTGTTTGGCATACGCCCGGTTTCGACAGGCCCAGCTTGATTGCCGAGAAGGCTTTTTCTTTCAAGACCCTTGCATACCCCGTATCGACCGACCGGAATAACTGGTACCCCAAAGCGAAATCAGCCGCAAACTTGCCGGCTGTGGAAGCCACTCCGGTAGTGCGGTTCTTATATTTCAGCAATCCCTGTGGCTGGCCACTACAGAAATAAACAGGCCGCTCCAACCCTTTTCCATAAAAACTATCCTCTTTGGGTAACCGCATTCCGGCATGGTCGCGGTCATCGGCTACCTGGTTGAACATCCAGTCTGGCTTCGGATGCATTTTCAGCAGCCAGTCGAGCCCCCATTTCGCCTCATCCAGCACATCGGCCCGGCCGTTCTTTCCTTCGAGGCCATTGGCCTGGTATCCATCACCGAATGCAGCAGGGAAGTCGCGCCAGGCTGCCAAAAGATGCCAGGCCGCATTGGCAGAAGTGGTGGAATATTGAAGATAGTCCGTGGCATCATGCCAGCCACCGGATACATCGATATGGGTGCTGTCGGGCATGGGGCCGTACATCGTATAACCATCATGGGTATGACAGCTATCCTTCAGAAAAGGATTGAAGCCACTGCGCTGCTGACGCATATATCGCAAACAGAAATCTGCCGTTCCCTTGTATACATCCTCCCCGATCCTGATTTCGGGCGATACAGCGCCACCGGCTTTCAATACATAACGGCCCGGTTTCCGGAAGGATGAAAAATCAAGACGATAGGTTTGCGTAAAAGGCCCATACGCACCAAATGCTTTGCCGGCCGCTCCTTCGTATACTTTCTTACCATTGCTTCGGTCAACCAGTTCGAAACCGGTGAGTGGCTGCGAAGTCTTACTGCACCATACAGCCACTTTTATACCAGCCGGCGTATAACCCAACTGGTTGATGCGTATCCATGACTGAACAGGATCACCCTGCCTGGCGAAACCATGCATACAGAGAAGTATCGATGCTATTGCTACCGAACGGGCCTTTATATATGTGCTCATTTACTGCTACTGTTAGGATTGCTGTACGAAAAGATCATTGATTTCAGATTGGGCACGAACTGTCTTTCCCGCTTCAGTTCATACTCATAAATAATACTGCCCAATTCTTTGAAGTAAGGATAGCCGATCGTTTCGTATTCATATTTATCGTCATTCAGCACACCATCCTGGTTGGCATAGATCACCCCGCTGAGCATGAATTCCACTTTATTTTTGAAGTCGACTATATATGACACATCTGTAAGAAAGCCATAAGACCAGCCCGTTTTATTGAATGCCCGCATATACGATGGGAGCTTGCTCCTGCCGGCCTTCCAGATGAAAAATTTGGTATAGCTGTCGAAGTATTCACTGGTATCGTAAGAAGGGTAATCACTCTCCGACGGAAGCTCCGACATATACCTGTACAGGAACCTGTAATCGGCATTGCTCAGGCCGAATCGTTTGGAAGAAGGCGTTGCATCGGGGAACAGGGCGGCCTGGGCCACCTGCTGAAGATCTTCGAGGGGGAAATTATTATGCGTGGTGAAATCCATCGGGGCGTTGATCAGGCTGTCGTCCCGGTTATAATGCGCTTTGCCGATCAGTATCTTTTTGCTGAAGTCGAATCGGTCTTCATTGAAGGCCGGCGGCTGTGTATAGAGCACCTGCTGGTCTTTGATGAAACGTATCGGATTGGTATGCCGGTTCTGGTCTTCGTTCATGGTCACGAAACGGCGGGTGATGCGGACATCCTTATAGCCCATCTGCCAGAGTCGTTGGTTCAGGGTGTGCTGGCCAACGAATTCATACAGCCTGTTATAGGCATCATTATCGCTCACGAGGAATATTTTTTTTACATAGTGCGCCACGGAAGGAAACCCGTTCGCGGAAGTGCTGTCCCACCCTACCCTGGTCTGCTTCGCATATCCGCTATCGGTAAGCATGGTGGTATATTTATCGACCCCGTATTTTTTCAGTTTGCGTACCTTCTCCAATGCCAGCAAAGCTACCGGCAGCTTCACCATGGAAGCCGGATTGAAATAACGGTCTTTGTCTACATTGAGATAATAATTTTTGAAATGGGGCCTGTTGTTCTTATCGCGGTCGATCTGCGTATAGATGAACTGGTATTGAAAAGTATCCGGTTGATCGAGCACACTGAGCAGTAAGGGAGAAGCCTGCCGCCTGATCAGCTCTTCCAGCCAGGCATCTGTTTTGATTTGTGCGGGTACATGAATGGCCATGAAAAAAAATGCAAAGGCAGCAATGATGTTTTTCATCCTGAAAAGGTACGAACAAATAGTTATCCTATCTTGCAGCCCTTAAATGGTTGCTATCTATGAAGCTTGTCTCCTATTTTCTCGAAGGGCATGATCGCCTGGCCATTCTGATCGATGGTCTGTTGTACGATATGGAAGTATTACATCCCGACCTGCCACATAATATGAGCATGTTCCTGCAATACTGGGAAGACGCCTATCCCATGGCCCTCGGCGGAGAGATGATGGTGAGAGAAGGCAAAATATCCACCAGCAAAGGATTTGCGTATGACAGCGCTGCCATACTCGCGCCCGTTCCATTCCCCACTTCCTGCCGGGATGGATATGCGTTCCGCCAACACGTGGCAGCAGCACGCCGTAACAGGGGCGTGCCCATGATCCCTGAATTCGATCAATATCCCATATTTTATTTTACCAATCATTTCGGCATCCAGGGCCCCGGCGAGATCGCCTGTATGCCCGATCATTTCGAAAAGCTCGACTTCGAACTGGAAGTGGCCATCGTGATCTGCAAGCAGGGAAGGAATATCCGCGCGGAAGCAGCCGATGAATATATCGGCGGGCTTATGATCATGAACGATATGAGCGCACGCCGGCTCCAGGTGGAAGAAATGCTATTGAACCTCGGGCCGGCCAAAGGCAAGGATTTCTCCACGGTGATCGGCCCCTGGCTCGTTACCCCCGACGAACTGCAGTCATTCGAGGTCCCTGCCCGCGAAGGACATACGGGAAAGAACTGGAACCTCCGCATGCAATGCCGGGTGAATGGTAAACAGGTGAGCGATGGGAATGTAAAGGATATGGACTGGACCTTTGCAGAGATCATCGAACGCGCTTCTTATGGCGTTACCCTGAATGCCGGCGATGTGATCGGAAGCGGTACCGTTGGCACCGGTTGTTTTCTCGAACTCAATGGCACCGGCAAGCTCAACGACCCTCAATACCAGGAACAATGGCTGCAGGCAGGCGATGAAGTGGAAATGGAGATCGATGGCCTCGGCATCCTGCACAACACCATCGTTCGGGAAGATGACGATTTTTCCATCCTGTCACGCAAAAAGAATATATAACGCGCATCGACATACGAATTTTATTAAAGATCTATGATCATCGACCTTCAACAGTTAACTACTCCTGAACGGCAAAATTATCTGCAGCATGCCATTGCACCGAGGCCCATCTGCTTTGCCAGCACCATCGACAAGGCAGGTAATATCAACCTCAGCCCGTTCAGTTTTTTTAACCTGTTCTCTTCAAACCCGCCGGTGGTGATCTTCTCCCCGGCAAGGAGGGTGCGAAACAATACCACCAAGCACACGCTGCAGAATGTGCAGGAAGTACCGGAAGTGGTGATCAATATCGTAGACTACGACATGGTGCAGCAAACCAGCCTGGCCAGTTGCGAGTTCCCCAAAGAAGTGAATGAATTCATCAAAACCGGTTTTACTCCCGAACCTGCCACGCTCGTAAAACCACCGATGGTAAAGGAAAGCAAGGTGAAAATGGAATGCCGCGTACTTGAGATAAAAGCACTGGGCACTGAAGGCGGGGCCGGCAACCTCGTTATCTGCGAAGTGCTCCGCATGCATGTCGACGATGCCATCCTCAATGAAAAAAAATTCATCGACCAACGCAAACTGCATCATGTGGCGAGACTGGGAGGCGACTGGTACTGCAAAGTGGATGAGACCAATCTCTTCCAGGTAGAAAAGCCCAATATACAGTTAGGCATCGGCGTGGACGCACTGCCTGGGCCCATCCGCAACAGCAGGATCCTTACCGGCAATAATCTTGGCCAGCTCGGTAATGTGCACAGCATGCCCACTATCGATCCTTCCTTCCATGACGATACGCTGAAAAATATTTTCCAGTATTATTCCGTAAGCCCCGAAGAAATGGAAAAGGAACTGCACAGGTATGCACAGCAACTGCTCGATGCAGGCAAAGTGAAAGAAGCCTGGCAGGTGCTGCTGGCCAATAACTGATCCCTTACATCCACGGCCTGTTCGAACGCTCTATCTCATACAACGCATAATTACGCACCATTTGTGCAAGCCCAAGGGTGATATAGGGAATGGTGATCGTTCCACCTGCCGTATACAATACCAGTGTGGCCAGTGAATGATGCCGCTGGTAAATAGACTGATGGAGGCTGATATGTTGCAGCTTATACCATTTCACGATCTTCGACTCCCTGCCCCATACTCCCTCCTTCACCTGCAAGGCGCCGGCCGACAGGTACAACCTGAAATTCTTTCTGAAAAAAACAGCGTTGATGAATACATAGGGTACCCATAGCAGTGACCACAACAACCAAAGCCTCCACCAGAATAGCCAGCCCAGCAACAAAAGGAATGCAACAGGCAGTATTCCTACCAGCAAGGCTCTGCGGAACGGATAGGCTGGCTGAATGTAATGTACCGAATCGGCCCACCCTTCCACCGGCGCATGATAATGACGCAAAAGCTCATCGATATAGCCGGCTTTGGTGACGGGCACAATGATCCTTTGGTTTTTCCGGTGATCATGCTCACCGGCCATGGCCTGGTGAAAATCGAGACTGTACAAACCGATCTTCCGGCGTATCCAGTTGGCGCTCCAGGAAATGAACTGGATCCTGGGAAAAGCGACCAGGTGTTGCCTGGTATTGATCAAACCGGTGCTCAGCTTGTATCCCTGCGGCGATTCCGACAGGTTGAAATCGAAATAACGCAGTGCGATCCGTCCCATCGAAACGATCACAGAGAGCGCCAGCACGGCCGTTATCACCAGCGATACGGCCGATATCGACCGTTGCACCAATGAAGAAGAATCTCTTACCGTTCTCACTACCCGCTCACCGAAGGCCTCTTCCAAGTTGTTGATGAATGAAAAGGCGAAGCTCAATATGAGGATGAAGGTCTGAATATGATTGGCGGAAATGCCGATCTTGAAGATATCGGAAATGGATAGCCGAATAACGGGGATCTCTACCGGAGAGGCTTGTACCTCATGCCCCCCGGTCAGTTCCTGTTTTTCGTGAAGCAAAAAGATCCTGAGTTGTTCTGCTTTTTCCATGGACAGGGCATCGATGCTGGCTTCCGTTTTATCGGTCCCGGCCGTATCGATCTTTACCCTGACCACCTGTACAAGCTGGTGCACGAGCGCCTGCTCGATATGGACCGCCTGTATTTTCGACAACGGGATAGTGATCGTCTTCTTGCTGATGAATCCTTTCCTAATGATCAGCTCATCATTCACGATCTGAAAACGGAAATAAAAATATTCGATGAGGGAGCGCAACAGCACCAGTGCCGGGATAACGATCAACCCTATCATAAGGGCATCCCACCCTTTTCTACGCTGGTTGAATAGGAGCACCGCAAGCAGAGGCCAGACTATTTTGAAAATATTGATGATCGCTTTGTAGAAAATGATCAGCAAACCGGCCCGGGCCGGCCGCTGTGGAATGCTCCAGTTATTGTTCATAAACTGATTCATCGGCGATTTTTTTGGTGATCCATTCCTTCAGTGCATGGGCGCCGGCTTCCTGTAAGCCACGAACGTGCAGGTCTGTGGCCGATGGGCCGGCCGTGTACAGGATCAGGGTAGCGATGCCGAACCTGCGTTCCAGCGGACCGGCCGTGACCGTACAGTGCAGTACCCGGTTGAAAGGACAGGTATGCACCTGCCGAATGATCCAGCCCGACCGGTAAATAATATCCCTCTCACGCACCGCATAGGCCCTGAACCGGAAAAGCTGCTCCTGCAAGAAGAACCAGGTGACTGTGAGGAGGAGCCATCCGCCCGCCAACCACCCCAGCCAGCAGGGTTGACGCAGGGAAGGAATAAAGATCGCCAGCAGCAGGATCACCACCAGTAAGAAAAGCACCGAAAGCGCCCATTCCCATCGCAACACTTTCAGGTAAGAACGGTCGATCGGCCTTAACTCCGCGTCTTCGGCCCGTGGTAACTGATCGACCGGTACTGTATTATTGAGGAATTCCATATCCTAAAACTACTACATGATTGAATACCGTTGTTTGTGGTGCCATACAACCGGTTATTACAGAACGTATTTTACCTTTTCGTTCTGGCAAATATGCTATTTTTGCAGCCGTTTTGATCATATTAATCATTATTCATGCAATTATCGGAACAAGAGATCATCAGGAGAGAGAAAATGGCGGCATTGCAGCAATTGGGCATCGATCCCTATCCTGCCCCATTGTATCCCGTCAATAATTACGCCGCCAATATCAAGGAACATTATAAAGGAGAAGAGAACAAGGCTGATTTTGCGGAAGTATGCCTCGCCGGAAGGATTATGAGCATCCGTGATATGGGGAAGGCCAGCTTCTCCGTACTGCAGGACAGCACCGGAAAGATACAGTTGTACATCAAGCGTGATGAGATCTGTCCCGGGGACGATAAAACGCTTTACGATAAAGTCTGGAAACATCTTACAGATATCGGTGACATCATCGGGGTGAAAGGGTTCGTGTTCACTACCAAAACAGGAGAGACCTCTGTTCATGTTCTCGAACTGAGCTTTCTTACCAAGGCCCTGAAGCCCTTGCCGATCGTGAAGGAGAAAGAGGGCGAGACCTTCGATGCAGTGACCGACCCGGAATTCCGCTACCGCCAGCGTTATGCCGACCTCATCGTGAACCCGCAGGTGAAAGATACTTTCCAGAAACGCAGCAAGCTTATCAATACCATCCGTGATTTCCTCAATAGCCAGGGCGCCCTGGAAGTGGATACGCCGGTATTGCAATCCATTCCCGGCGGTGCGGCGGCCAGGCCGTTCATTACGCACCACAATGCGCTGGACGTTCCGTTCTATCTGCGTATTGCCAATGAGCTTTACCTGAAAAGGCTGATCGTGGGCGGGTTCGACTGGGTATATGAATTCAGCCGCAACTTCCGCAATGAAGGGATGGACCGCACCCATAACCCCGAGTTCACCGTGCTGGAATGGTACACCGCCTATAAGGACTACTTCTGGATGATGGAGGTAACGGAACAGTTGATGGAAAAGATCGCGCTGGCCCTTCATGGCGCCACCAAGGTGATGGTAGGTGACAAGGAGATCGGCTTCAAAGCCCCTTTCAAGCGCATAAGCATCTACGATGCCATCAAAGAATATGCAGGCGTCGATGTCAGCAATATGGATGAGGCGCAGTTGAGGGATGCCTGCAAAAAACTGGGCATCCATACAGAGGCCAGCATGGGCAAGGGGAAACTGGTAGATGAGCTGTTCAGTGAAACTTGTGAGGGTCAATTCATACAGCCCACCTTTATCATCGATTACCCTGTCGAAATGAGCCCGCTCACGAAAAAGCATCGCAGTAAACCCGGACTGGTAGAGCGTTTCGAGCTGATGGTGAACGGTAAGGAGATCGCCAATGCCTACAGTGAGCTGAATGACCCCATCGATCAGCGGGAAAGGTTCGAAGAACAGGCAAAGCTTATGGAAAGAGGGGACGATGAGGCCATGTACATCGATTATGATTTTCTCCGGGCGCTTGAATATGGCATGCCGCCAACGTCAGGTATCGGCATCGGCATCGACCGCCTTTGCATGTTGATGACCAACCAGCCGAGCATCCAGGACGTATTGTTATTCCCGCAAATGCGACCTGAAAAGACAAATGAATAAATACAAAAGCCGCAGCCCATCAGACTGCGGCTTTTTAATATGCACATCTTTATCACAAATGCAGGCAGGACGCTGGTTTCCGCATTTATTCAGTAACTTACTGTAATTAAACCTGCTTGCTTATGAACAATGCAACCATTTCCAGGGTAGGCATTATCCTATTCGCCCTCGTTTTCGCCTTCTTCGGGGTCAATCATTTCCGGAATGCAGATGCTATGAGCGGTTTCGTGCCTGCGTATATGCCTGGCAGTGGTAAGTTCTGGGTTTACTTCACCGGCGCCTGCATGATCGCGGCAGCACTTTGTTTCCTCGCCGGTAAATATGTGAAGATAGCCGGGCTGTTGCTCTCGCTCATGCTCCTGGTTTTTGTATTCATGCTCCATCTCCCTTCCGTGCTCGACGGCAATGATGCTGCTCTGCCCAGTTTGCTCAAAGACCTGGCCCTGGCCGGCGCTTCCCTCATGATCGCCGGGAGCAGTAAATAAGAAAGGCTGTAACAAGAATAATTACCTCGCTTACTGCTTTAGCAAATAAAGTATTATCCTGCAGGTTCCCAATGTATAGTACAGAGTTACAACTCCATTCATCCTAAAAAATGGAGAATTTGTTACTAAAAATAATTGAATTTATTATGAAACAAAATTGAATCTTGAATCAATTTAGATTCATTTTAATTATTTTTTACTTCATTTCGCTTTCTTATATTTGCTGTCATGAAATTGAAATTCTTCAATCCCAACAATTTAGACAAAAATTTAAAGGCTACTGTCCATAAGACCGGGAAGCTCGGTTTTACAATTGATGCTGCGAAAAGGATGCAGCTATCGGTTGAAAAGACTGCTGCCATTGGCTTTAATGCGGATGACGAAACCGATAAAAGCCTTTATGTAATCATATATCCCGACAAGCATGAAGGGACCTTTAAGATAAGTAAGGCTGGTAAGTACTATTATATCAATACAAAGGCCCTTTTTGATAGCCTTAGGATCGATTATGCCAGGGATTATGTGGCGTTTGACATTTCTGAAGAGATTATTGATAATCAAAAGTTATTCAAGTTTAAACGAAAGGAAAAGATAAATAGAAGCAATGATGCTGTTTAAAACATTTGTAGATGGAAAGTGAAATTATTATATATCAAACTGAAGAGGGTGATACGAGGATTGAAGTAAGGCTGGAAAATGAAACGGTATGGCTCACCCAAGCGCAGCTGGGAATTCTTTACCAAGCCAGTAAGCAAAATATTAGCTACCACATCAAAAACATTTTTAAGGAAAGAGAATTGGATGAAAATTCAGTTGTCAAAGAATATTTGACAACTGCCGCTGATGAAAAAGCTTATAAAACAAAGTATTATAATCTCGATGTAATTATCTCGGTTGGCTATAGGGTCAATAGCCACAGAGGTACTCAATTTAGAATATGGGCTACTCAAAGATTGAAGGAATACCTTGTCAAGGGGTTTACTCTCGATGATGAAAGACTAAAATCCGGTAATCAGCCAAACTACTTTCAGGAATTACTTGATAGGATAAGAGACATCAGGTCTTCTGAAAAAGTATTTTATCAAAGAGTGAAAGATATTTATGTAACAAGTATTGACTATGACCCCAATTCGAGGACAACTGTAGAGTTTTTTGCGACTGTTCAGAACAAGCTGCATTGGGCGATCCATAAGCATACTGCTGCAGAATTGATCTACAACAGAGCCGATGCGAATAAAGTCAACATGGGCCTGACTGCCTGGAAATCGGATAAAATAAGGAAAGGAGATGTTACAATTGCCAAGAACTACCTGTCAGAAATGGAACTAAAAGAACTTAATCTATTAGTTGAACAATACCTGGCTTTTGCCGAAGCGCAGGCTCTTGCCCGGAGACCGATGTATATGGCTGATTGGTCGAATAAGCTCAATGATATTCTCACAATCAATCAAAGAGAAATCTTATTAGACGCCGGCCGGATCAGCAAGAAGATTGCAGATGAGCTGGCCGAAAAAGAATTTGAAAAATATTCTGCCAAACAAAGGGAAATAGAAGCTTCTGAAAGTCTGAAAGAATTGGAAAACGATTTAAAAGAAATTAACAACAATAAGCGAAAAAAGACAAAATAATCCTTACAGAAAAAGGTCTGTCATTAACTTTTGATCGGGGTTCACCGCATATTGCGTGAAATCTGTTATGCCCTGTTTTCGCAATACCGCTTCATCGATAAAGAAATTGCCGGTACATTCATAAGAAGGTTGTTGCAGGATCCAGCAGGCAGCATCTGCCACGATCTCAGGTGTGCGGCTTCGCTGCATCAGAAAATCACCTCCCAGCAGGTTTTGTACGGCTGCCGTGGCAATGGTGGTCTGGGGCCAGAGCGCATTGGCCGCGATCCGGTGTGGACGAAGCTCTTCCGCCAGTCCCAATACCACCATACTCATTCCGTATTTGCTCATGGTGTAGGCCAGGTGTTTGGCAAACCAGTTGGGTTCCATATTCAAAGGAGGGGAAAGATTGAGGATATGCGGGTTATGGGCTTTTTTCAGCCAGGGGATACAGGCCTGGCTCATGAAGAAGGCCCCGCGGACGTTGATGCCATGCATCAGGTCCCACCGTTTTGGCTCGGTCTGTTCTGTGGGCGACAGGTTGATGGCACTGGCATTATTGACGAGGATATCGATCCCTCCGAAGGTCTCGACGGTCAGTTGCACGATATGGCGGATGCTTTCCTCAAAGCGGACATCTCCCTGCACCGGCAGCACTTTTCCAGGGCCGGCCTTGGCGATCTCTTCGGCCGCGGTATAGATCGTTCCATCCAGTTTTGGATGAGGTTCAGCAGTTTTTCCTACGATCACAATATTGGCGCCTTCCCTGGCCAGCCTTAAAGCAATGGCTTTCCCGATACCCCGGCTTCCCCCGGTGATCAGTACAGTCTTATTCTCGAACAACATATTAAAGACAATTTAAAGATGTACGACTTTTTGATACAACTATAAATATATGGGGTTTATTATAGCCAAACTCAAATTAAGTAGTTGTACCAAAAATCACTTCGGTATTTTTACTATCGGGCAGGTAATTCGTGAATTCTTAAAATAAAGCAAATATGCTCTTGTATCCCGGGCCACTATCTTATATGTTTGTATTGTTGATTGAATGATCCAAGGACACAATATCCAACCGAAAAACCAGGTCCAATACTTAAGAAAAACCAAATCCCAGGTCCTAATATCCGATTAACCAGTTCCAGGGTCCCAATCATTCAATAACAACAAGAAATCCAATAGCCCGCTTGATCCAAGTATCCTAAGAAACGACTTTAAAATTTGTACCTATTGATGACCCTGTTCTGTTGGTAAGGTTTCGTACAAAGTTCTTGAACAGTCCCGAAGTTACTTCAGGACTGTTTTTTTTTGGAGCAAAGCATGGAAAGGTTGGACGTCTCGGGAAGTTTTTGCCACGAAGGCGCTAAGGCACTAAGGATATTACAAGATACAGGTCAGAAAAGGAGAGCGCCCCGAAAGCTT
>OFTY01001035.1_pt1 | contig 14338 bp, 10 predicted proteins | sample 1775061 | NCBI WGS metagenome assembly OFTY01 (sample SAMN08195773, study PRJEB24354) | sludge metagenome | isolation source: sludge from phenol fed wastewater aerobic bioreactor B | place: India: Nagpur | collected 2016-09-16 | reverse complement strand
GTCGTCAGAACCGGATCGACGCTCTTCCCCAGAAGGTGCGACCGGCGGCGTCGAGATTGACCAGCATCGGGTCGTCGATTTCGGTGCGTTCGATGTGCTCGGCGTAGCGCCGGTCGAAGACGTTCTCGACGCCGAGGCTCAGGCGGATGTTGGGCTTCGGCTTCCAGGCGCCGGAAACGTCGACCGTGGCGAAGCCGCCGGTGGCGGCGATGGGCGAGAAGGCGTGCGTGAAGATCAGGTCCAGGGATTCGGGGATGCGCTCGGCGTTGACGGCCAGCACCACCAGGCCGGCCAGCACGTAGGCCACGCACATGAAGGGCACCAGGGATGCGGCGACCGCACCGATGCGCTTGATGCCGCCCAGGATCACCAGGCCGATCAGGACCATGGTGACCACGCCGGTCACCCACAGCGGGATGGCGAAGGCCGATTCCAGGGCCTGGGCCATGCTGTTGACCTGGACCATGTTGCCAATGCCGAATCCGGCGAAGCCGCCGAAGACCGCGAACGCCACGCCCAGCCACAGCCATTTGCGGCCCAGGCCGTTCTTGATGGCATACATGGGGCCGCCCGCGTGCTCGCCGCGGTCGTCCTTTTCGCGGAAATGGACGGCCAGCACCACTTCGCAATACTTGGTGGCCATGCCGACCAGGGCCGTGCACCACATCCAGAACAGGGCGCCCGGGCCGCCGACGGCGATGGCGGTCGCCACCCCGGCGATGTTGCCGGTGCCGACGGTGGCGGCCAGGCACGTCATCAGCGCCTCGAAGGGGCTGATCTCGCCGGTGGCGGTGTCGCCCCGGTGGCGGCCGCGCCAGATCATGGCGAAGCCGGTACCGATGCGCCGCAGCGGCATCAGCTTCAGGATCATCATCAGAAAGAAACCCGTTCCCAGGATGAGAACCAGCATCGGCGGCCCCCATACCAGGCCGTTGATCTGGTTGACGAGCTCGTTCAGGAATTCCATGGTTAAAACACCCCTCAGTGCAGAAATTGCGGGAATGCTAACACCGTGGTTTTAGGTGAAACGCCTAAAATTCCTGGACAAACAGGAAAACTTCCTGACGAGAGAGGAAAAAGGCCCGGCTAAGGGTAAACCATGAGACCGAAAAGAGAGTGCTCGTTCCGGAGCCGGAGCGGCGGACCGCCGAAATCGGCGCGGCCGCTCCGGCCCGGCGGGCTTCAGAACGAGATGGCCAGGCCGATGTTCCCCGCCGCCTGGTTGCCGCCGTCGCGTCCCGTCGTGGCCGTCACCTGCCCATAGAGGACGGCGGATTTGCTCAGGCTGGCCGTGACGCCGGCCGTCCATTCCATCCAGTTGTCGTCGGGGGCCTCCAGGCGGGTCGTCCAGCTTCCCATCGTGGAGGCGACGCCGCTGGTGACGGTGCGTTCGTCCCGCTCGAATTCGTGGGCGAACGCCGCTTTCACATAGGGAACGTAGCGGCCCGCGATGTCCATGCGCGCCTGCCATCCCAGGCGTCCGATCAGGGATTCGAGCCGTTGGTCCGAGAAACGCATGCGGCTGCTGCTGTCTCCTTCCTCCGTGAAATGGGAGACCTTCACGCGGGCGTAGTCCAGGCCGATCACCGGTCCGGTCCGGACGCTGCCGAACGCCGCATCGTAGCCGCCATGCAGGCCCAGGCCGTATTGGCGCTGGTTCGGGCTGCCTTCCAGCGTCAGGGTGCGCGGGCCCAGGACGACCTGGCGGCGGGTGTGCAGCTTGCCGCTGCCGGCGTGGATCGTCCCGTCGATCCACAGGGCGCCGGGGGCATAGCTGGCATAGGCGCTCAGGAGCGTGCTGCGGTCCTTCACGCTGCCGGGCGTTCCGCGGTAGCTCAGGTCCGTGTCGCCCGCCTGGCGCGACACGGCCAGGCCGACGGCAAAGGCTTCGGAAGCCTGCAGATCGATGCCCAGGGTGTAGAGCTGTCCGTGGTTGTCCAGGCCGGTGGGTCCGAATTCGGTTCGGGTGCCGTCGAAGCCGCCCTGGACGAACAGGCTGGCGGTGCCGGTGGGACGGGGCTGCGCGCGCAGGGCCGCCAGGCGGCTGCCCAGGCCGGCGCTCAATTGGCGCGCATTGCCCAGGCCGGCCTCGGGCAGGCCGCCGGCGAAGTAGGGCGCCTGCAGCAGGCCGGCGACGTAATCGGCGATGAGGGCGTGGGCGCCCGGGGTCGGATGCAGCTGGTCGGTAAAAACGTAGCCGGCCGTCGCGCCGGTGGGGTCGCTGCAATACAGGGCATTGAACGGGCAGGCGGCGCCCACGACGTTCGTGAATCCGTAGGGGGCCGGGTCCGCCAGGATCTCCCGGAACAGGCCGCCGATGTCCGCGCGGATGATGCCGTGGGTCTGCCCGGTGGCGTTCAGGCCGATGTCCACGAGCTGGTTGTAGCCGGACGATGCCTGCTCCAGGCCGGGCCGGACGAGGGCGTAGACGCCCGCAAGCGTGCCGGCTGGCAGGCCCGCGGCGGCATCGGCCGCCGCCAGCGCCTGGGCGACGGCAGCGGGATCGTAGGCGCCATTCGCGGCGGCCAGGCGGGCCCAGGCCGCGCCCCAGGCGGTGGCGAGGCCGGCGGGGGGCACGGCGGTCCGGATGGATGCGAAGACGGCCAGGGGCGCGGCGCCGACGTCGGGCAGGTTGGGCAGCAGGATGGTCTGCGCGCCCGCCCCTTTCAGGGCGGCGACGGCGCCGACCGTGCTGGTGGCCGATGCCGTCAGGTAGCTCGTCACTCCCGCGCCGCGGCCGACGGCCGTGATGACGTCGTTGCCGCCGATCCAGACGGAATACAGGGCGTTGGCGTCGACCTGGCCGTGTTGCGCCAGATACGTGCCCAGCTGCCCTTGCAGATGGGTGACGGCGATGGCTTCGCTGGTGGGGGCGCCCGCCGGATCGGCCGGCTGCCGCGCGCTGGCGGCCGGGTTCGCCTCGGCGTCGCCCTGGGCGTAGTTGTTGCCGCCGGGCGTGACATGGGGGTTGGCGGGATTGTTGGGGCGCGAGACGAAGCCGAGGCGGGCGGCCAGGCCGTCCGTCCAGTTGGCGCCGTAGTTGGTGGTCCAGCGGGCGTTGGACGGCAGGCCGCTCAGGCCGCCGAAGGCGCCGACGTCCGACAGGCTGTCGCCGAAAAAGTAAACATTGCTGTAAGACTGCGCCGCGGCGGGCAAGGCGGGCAAGGCCAGGGCGACGGACAACGCCATGGCGGTCAGTGCGGGATGTCTCATGGGGCTCCTCGATGGGTCGGATCTCGTTTTTCCCGGGTGCTTCGGACGCTCGAACGCGGTGGCACCCTGCCTGGGATTTTGTAAAACAAACGTTTGTTTGTCAATTTGAGGAAATTGTGGGGAAATTTCCGCTTCTGGTCGCCAGATCTCGATGGCACACCCTTCGCGTGTGCCGGGCGCCGCGCCCGCGCTCCGGAATCGCGCCCGGATCGCCGGCACGTCGGGGAAACGGATCCGGGCAGCGAATCAGGGCAGCGAATCAGGGAAACTACTGACGTAGTTTTGCGACTGTCCGCACGGCGGCCGTTTTCCTATCCTGTCGTCTCCACACGAACGGGAGAGGCGAGATGCGGGAACGACTGGATTGCGCGATTCTGGCGCCGGGCAGGGAAGACTGGGCGGGCGCCTTGCGCGGCCCGCACCTGGGAGGGCGGCTGGTGCTGCACACCTCGCCGCACGTGCACGGCACGGCCAGGGACGCCCTGGCCGATCCGGCCATGACGCGGGGCCGCTACGATGCCGGCCTGCTGTACGTGGACGAATCCTCGATCCGCGACTGGCGCACGGCGCTGGCCGCCCTGGCGGGCCGATTGCCGGCCGTGCTGCTGGTCTACGCGGTGGCGCTGCGGGCGCAGGCGGTGGGCGACCTGATGGCGCTGGGCGTGGCCGATTTCGTGCGGCCGCCCTTTTGTCCCGAGGAACTGCGCGCCCGGCTGGACCACGCCCTGAATCGCCTGCCCCCCGCCTGCATCGCGGAACACGGGCCGGCCTACGGCGCGGGCCTGCCGGGATCGGGCTCTGGTTCCGGCTTCGGCTCGGGCTCCGGGCCCGCGCCGCTGCGAGCGCGCGCACCGGTGGCCGGTGCGCCGGAGCCCCCGGTCACCGAGTCCGAGATCGCGTTCTGCAATACGATCCTGGACCGCTCCGGCAACGAACTCGAAGCCTACGCGGTGGCCGTGGCCATGCAGCGGGCCACCTCGCGCGAATCCTTCCGCGCCGCCAAATGCCAGGTCGTCGCCCGGTTCGAGCGCGCCTACATCCGCGCGGCCCTGGGCCGGCACGCGGGCAACATCACCCTGGCGGCGCGCATGGCCCAGAAACACCGCCGCGCGTTCTGGGCCCTGATGCGCAAGCACGACATCGACCCCGCGCCCTACCGGCGCGCGCCGGCCTCGGACGCGGACTGAGGCGCGGACCGCGACACGGAGGGGGATACGGACCGCGACACCGACCCGGACGCCGCCCGCCCCGCCGCCCGGCATTGCCGCCCGCCCCCGTTTTCCGCAGAAGGGCCGCCGGCGCGGAAGGCCCCTCAGAAGGGAAGATGCCGCGGCCCGGTCTGCAGGGTGATCCAGCGGATGTCGGTGAACGCATCGATGCCCGCCCTGCCGCCGAAATGGCCGTAGCCGGACCGCTTCACGCCGCCGAACGGCATCTGGGCCTCGTCGTGCACCGTCGGTCCGTTGATGTGGCAGATGCCGGACTCGATCCGGGCGGCCACGCGCCAGCCGCGCGCCGCATCGCGGGTGTAGACGGCCGCGGACAGGCCGAATTCATTGTCGTTGGCGACGGCGATGGCTTCTTCCTCGCCGCGCACCCGGACGATGGCTTTGACCGGCGCGAAGGTCTCTTCGCGGAAGATGCGCATCTCCGGGGTGACGCGATCGATCAGCGTGGCCGGCATCAGGGTGTTCGCGGCCTTGCCGCCGCACAGCAGCTGCGCGCCTTTCGCCAGCGCGTCGTCGATCAGTTCGTTGACGCGGCGCACGGTCGCCATGTCCACCACCGATCCCAGGATGGCGGGCCCCTTGCGGGGATCGCCCAGCGGCAGCGCGGCGGCGCGGGCCACGAGCCTGGACAGGAACGCCTCGGCAACGGCTTCGTCCACGATGATGCGTTCGGTGGACATGCAGATCTGGCCCGAATTGGCGAAGGCGCCGAAGACGCATCCCGCGACGGCGGCATCGAGATCGGCATCGTCCAGGACCAGGAACGGCGCCTTGCCGCCCAGCTCCAGGACCGCCGGCTTCAGGTGCCGGGCGCAGGCCTGGCCGATGAGGGCGCCCACGCGGGTGGACCCGGTGAAATTGACGCGGCGCACGGCCGGGTGGGCGATCATGGCTTCCACCACCGCGCCCGCTTCGTCGGGATGGTTGGTCACGAAATTGACCGTGCCGGCGGGCAGGCCGGCTTCGCGCAAGGCCTCGACGATGAGGCCGTGGGTGCCAGGGCACAGTTCCGAGCCTTTCAGGACGACCGTGTTGCCGCAGGCCACCGGCGTGGCGATCGCCCGCACGCCCAGGATCACCGGAGCGTTCCACGGCGCCATGCCCAGCACCACGCCCGCGGGCTGGCGCACGGCCATGGCCAGGCTTCCGGGCACGTCGGAGGGGATGATTTCGCCGCCGATCCGCGTCGTCAGCGCGGCGGCTTCGCGCAGCATGCCGGCGCCGAGCTGTACGTTGAAGCCGGCCCATGAGGCGGCTGCGCCGGTTTCGGCCGCCATGGCTGCGATGAAATCCGCTTCCCGCGCGGCGAGCGCTTCCGCGGCTTCGAGCAGGTGCTCGCGGCGGGCGGCGGGCCCCAGGCGGGACCAGGACGCGAATGCGCGGTGCGCCGCTTCGACGGCGGCGACGGCATCGGCCGGCGTGGCGGCCGGCGCGACCGTGGCCACGGCGCCGTCCAGGGGGTTGCGGCGCTCGAAGGTCGCGCCGTTGCTTGCGGGGCGGCGCTGGTCGCCGATCAGCAGGGAAAGGGTGTGCATGGAAAGCCTCCGTTGGAATGGGTGGGAGAAAGCCTTTGGGGAGAAAGCCTCTGGGGAGAAAGCGGCAGTCAGGGAAACCCCTATATTGTTATGATCAATAATGATTATCTATCATAACGAAAATCGCCGGCGGTAGGGGTTTCACGCGGTGGCTGCCGGAAGGCGGGTGCCGCAGCGTGGAAAGCCCGGGACCGATCCCCATACCCCGATCCATACCCCATACCCATCCGTACTCCTTCATTCACAGACATTCATTCACAGAGGAAATGACGATGACCGTCGCTCGTACCGAAGAACAGACCGTGGCCTGCACCGTGGAAGGCCGCATCGCCTGGGTGAAGTTCAACCGCCCGGAAAAGCGCAATGCCATGAGCCCCGCCCTGAATCGCCAGATGATGCGCGCGCTGGACGAACTGGAATTCCGCGATGACGTGGGCGTGCTGGTGCTCACGGGCGAAGGCACGGCCTGGACCGCCGGGATGGATCTGAACGAATACTTCCGGGAAACCGAGGCCCGGGGCCTGGCCGGCACCCGCCAGGCGCAGCGGGAAAGCTATGGCTGGTGGCGCCGGCTGCGGTGGTACCAGAAGCCCACGATCGCCATGATCAACGGCTGGTGCTTCGGCGGCGGCTACGGCCCGCTGTTCGCCTGCGACCTGGCCTTCGCGGCCGACGAGGCCCGGTTCGGCCTGTCCGAGATCAACTGGGGCATCCTGCCCGGCGGCGGCGCCTCGAAGGTGGCGGCGGAGCTGCTGAGCTTCCGCCGCGCGATGTACCACGCCATGCTGGGCGAGAACATCGACGGCAGGACGGCCGCCGAGTGGGGCCTGGTGAACGAATCCATGCCGGCCGACCGCCTGCGGGCGCGCGTGACGGAAGTGGCGGAAAGCCTGCTCAAGAAAAATCCGGTGGCCCTGAAGGCGACCAAGGACGCGATCCGCCGCGTGCGCGAAATGACCTACGACAATGCCGAGGATTTCCTCGTGCGCGCGCAGGAAGCGGCCAACAGCTTCGATGGCGAGGGCCGCAAGGAAGGCCTGCGCCAGTTCCTGGACGAGAAGACCTACAAGCCGGGCCTGGGCGCATACGATCTTTCCAGGCAGAAGAGCGCCTGAGCCGCGGCACAAAAATACAATCAATGGGAGACAAGCGTGACAATGGCAAAGGAAGCCGTCCAGGAGACGGCTGATATAGAGCGCATGCTCAGGCCCCGGTCGGTGGCGATCGTCGGGGCCTCGGCGACGCGCGGGTCGCTCGGCGCTTCGCTGCTGGGCAACCTGGAGCGCAACGGGTTTGCGGGCGACATTCACCTGATCAATCCCAGGCGGGCCGAGATCGGCGGGCATCCCTGCCTGCCTTCGGTGGACCGGCTGCCCTACGGCGTGGACGTGGCCGTGCTGGCGATTCCGCAGCCCGCCGTCAACGAGGCGATCCGCGGCCTGGCGGCGCGCGGCGTCGGCGCGGCGGTGATCTTTTCCGCCGGTTTCGCCGAAGCCGGCCCGGAGGGCCAGGCGCGGCAGCGCGAGATCGCCGAAATCGCCCGTGCGCACGGCATGGTGGTCGAAGGCCCGAATTGCCTGGGCTGCATCAACTACGTCGATCGCGTGCCCCTGACCTTCGTGGAGGTCGACATGGGGCCGGCGCCGGCGCGGCGCGGACCGTCCATCGGCGTGGTGTCGCAGAGCGGCGCGATGATGACGGTGCTGTGCACCACGCTCTCCAGCCGCCGCCTGCCGCTGTCCTATGCGATATCGACCGGCAACGAGGCGGCCAGCCATGCCGAGGACTACGTGGAGTTTCTGCTCGACGATCCGGATACCCGCGTCATCGCGATGATCGTCGAGCAGTTCCGCCATCCGCGGCGCATGCTCGCCGCCGTCGAACGCGCGCGCGCCCTGGGCAAGCACGTGGTGCTGCTGCATCCGGGGCGCAGCAGCGCCGCGCGCGAATCGGCGGCCACCCATACCGGCGCCCTGGCGGGCGCCCACGCCGGCCTGCGCCTCGCCGGCGTGATCTTCGCCGAGACGCTGGAAGAGCTGGGCGACATTGCCGAGATCGCCGTGCGCTGCCCGCAGCTGCCTTCGCCGGGCACCGCCGTCGTGGGCGAGTCCGGCGCCTTCAAGGCGCTGTGCCTGGATCTGGCCGAGGACCTGGGCATCGCGCTGCCGCCGATCGGCGAGGACGACGCGCCGGCGCTGCGCGAGGCCATGCCGGCCTTCGTGGCTGTCAGCAATCCGCTGGACCTGACCGCGCAGGGGCTGGTGGAGCCCGATCTCTATTGCCGCGTCCTGGCGGCGCTGTTCGGCGACGACCGTTTTTCCACCATCGTGGTGGGCCTGATCCAGGGCGATCCGGTCACCAGCGGCATCAAGATACCGGCGGTGCTGCGCGCCGTGCGCGAATGCAAGCCGGCCAAGCCGGTCATCGTGGCGGGGCTGGACGAAGGCGCCGAGGTGCCCGCATCCTTCATCGCCGAGATGCGGGCGCTGGGCATCCCCTATTTTCCCAGCACCGAGCGGGTCTTTCGCGCGGTGCGGCGCCTGATCGAGTTTTCCTCCCGCCGTTTCGATCGCGCCACGGAGGCGCCGGTGGCGCTGGACCTGCCGGCGCATCGCACGGTGATCCCGGAATACGAATCCAAGGCGCTGCTGGGCGCCGCGGGCATCGCATTCGCGCCCGGCCGGTTCGCCGCCAGCGTGCAGGAGGCGGCCGACGCCGCCCGCGCGCTGGGCTATCCGGTGGCGCTGAAGGCCCAGTCCGAACGGCTCAGCCACAAGAGCGACGCGGGCGGGGTGATCCTGGGCGTCGCGGACGAACAGGGGCTGCGCGAGGCCTGGGAACGCATGGTGGCCGACGTCCGGCGGCACGATCCCTCCATCGTGCTGGAGGGCATCCTGGTCGAGTCCATGGGCCGGCGCGGGCTGGAGATGATCGTCGGCGCCCGGGTCGATCCGCTTTGGGGACCGGTGCTCCTCGCCGGGATCGGCGGCGTGACCGCCGAGGTCGTCCGGGACATGCGCCTGCTCGACGCCGATCTGTCCGAAGCCGGCATCCTGGCCGAGCTCGACCAGCTCAAGAGCGCCGCGCTGTTCCATGGATTCAGGGGAGCTCCCGCGCTGGACACGGCCGCGCTGGCCGCGCTGATCGGCCGGCTGGGGCGGATCGTGCGCGGCACGCCCGCCCTGCGCGAGATCGACCTGAACCCGGTCGTGGTCCACCCCGAAGGGCAAGGCGTCGTGGCGCTCGACGCCCTCATGCTGGCCGAACCCCGGCACGCCTGACCGCGCCATCTCAGATACAGGAAAACGTCATGAGCCAATCCGCCACTTTCGGCGCGGTCGCGCCGGAGGCCTCGCCTCGCCTGGGCTACGCCTATTACGTCACTTTCGTCCTGCTGTTCGCCTACACGCTGTCGTTCGTCGACCGCCAGATCCTGGGGCTGCTGGTGCAGCCCATCAAGCAGGACCTGCATCTGGCCGACTGGGCCTTCAGCATCGTGCATGGGTTCGCGTTCGCCATCTTCTACGCCCTGATGGGCATTTTCCTGGGCCGCGTGGCCGACCGCTGGAACCGCCGCAATCTCATCGTCATCGGCATGGTGCTGTGGGTCCTGGCCACCGGCGCGGGCGGCTACGTCACGGGATTCGCCACGCTGTTCCTCGTCCGCATGCTGGTGGGCGTGGGCGAGGCGGCCCTGTCGCCCGCGGCCTATTCCATGCTGGCCGACTATTTCCCCCCCGAAGGACGCGGCCGCGCCATGAGCATCTATACCTCCGGGGTGTATATCGGCTCGGCGATGGCGTTCATCGTCGGCGGCGTGGTGATCCAGGCGGCCAGCCAGGCCGGCCAGGTGGCGATTCCCCTGCTGGGCGTGTTCAAGCCCTGGCAGGCGGCGTTCATCTACGTGGCGCTGCCGGGCATTCCGGCGCTGATCCTGATCGCCACCGTGCGCGAGCCGATCCGGCGGGGCCTCGCGGCCCTGAAGGACGGGCGCGCCGCCCTGCCCCGCAGCGATCCCGCGGAACCCGCGCCGAGCCTGGCCTACGTGCTCCGGCACCCGGGCGTCTACGTGCCGCTGCTGCTGGCCCCGGGCGTGACGGCCATGGTGACTTTCGGGATCACCGCCTGGCTGCCCGCGACCTTCATCCGCCAGTGGGGCTGGACGCCCGGCGAGATCGGGCCGGCCTATGGCCTGATCATCCTGACGTGCGGCATCGGCGGCATGCTGATCAGCGGATTCCTGGCGGATTGGCTGACCCGCAGCGGCAGGCTGGTGGGCTCCGTGGTCATCTCCCTGGCCGCCACCCTGGTGCTGATCCCGGCCGGCCTGCTGCTGGCGTTCACGGATTCGCCCGCCGTCGCGCTGGCCGCCGTGGCGCTGACGACATTCTTCCTGGGCATGCCGGTGGCGCTGGCGCCGCCCATCCTGCAGGCCGTCACGCCCAATCAGCTGCGCGGCCAGGTGACTTCCGTCTACCTGCTGCTGGTCAATCTCATCGGCCTGGGATGCGGTCCGTTCCTGGTGGCCTTCTTCACCGACTTCGTCTTCCACGACGAAATGAAGGTGGGCCTGTCGCTGGGCCTGGTCTGCGCGCTGGCGGCCGCGCTGGGGGCCGTCTGCCTGGCGGCCGCCATCATTCCCTACCGCAAGCTGATGGCCAGCCTGGAAGCAACCGCGCCGGAGGCCGCATGAGCGCCGACCGTCCCCGCTACGAAGCGCCGCTGCGCGACATCGGCTTCGTCCTGGAGCAGTGGCTGGACGCTCCTTCGGACTGGAAGCGCATGCCCGCCCACGAATCGCTCGACGCCCCGACCGCGCGCATGATCTGCGAGGCGGCCGGCCAGTTCTGCGGCGACGTGCTCGCGCCGCTCAACGGCGGCGGCGATCTGCAGGGCTGCGCGTTCGACGGCGGGACGGTGCGCACGCCGGACGGTTTCGCCGCGGCCTACCGGGCCTACGTCGAGGCGGGCTGGCCCGCGCTGGCGTGCGATCCGGCCGACGGCGGCCAGGGCTTGCCGGAGCTGCTGGATGCCGTGCTCAACGAGATGATCGTTTCGAGCAATCATGCCTGGGCGATGTATCCGGGCCTCCTGCGAGGCGCCTGCCTGTGCCTGCGCGCCCATGCGCCGCAATGGATCCGCGAGGCCTATCTGCCGCATCTGGTGCGCGGCGACTGGCTGGCCACCATGTGCCTGACCGAGCCGCAGGCCGGCAGCGATCTGGGGCTGCTGCGCACGCGGGCGCGCGCCTGCGAAGACGGCAGCCATCGCGTCGAGGGCAGCAAGATATTCATCTCGGGCGGCGACCACGACCTGACCGAGAACATCGTGCACCTGGTGCTGGCGCGCCTGCCCGACGCGCCGCCCGGCACCCGGGGGCTTTCGCTGTTCCTGGTGCCCAAGCGGATCCCGCGGGACGAGGGCGGATGGGAGCCCAATGCCGTCCATTGCGACGGCATCGAAAGCAAGATGGGCATCAAGGGCAGCGCCACCTGCACCTTGCGGTTCGAGGATGCCCGCGGCTGGCTCATCGGCGAGCCGCATCGCGGCCTGGCGGCCATGTTCGTCATGATGAATTCGGCGCGCCTGCATGTGGGCCTGCAGGGGCTCGGGCATGCCGAGATGGCCTATCGGCTGGCGCTGGACCACGCGCGGGAACGCCTGGAGGCGCGGGCGCTGCCGCGCGCCCACGGCGCCCGCGCGCCGGCCGGCGCGGCGGGCTTCCCTGCGCCGGTGGGCCGCATGCTCGCGGACCTGCGGGTCTGGACGGAAGGCATGCGGGCGCTGGGCTACTGGGCCGGCCATCTGCTCGACCAGGCGGCGCATGCGCCCGACGAGGCCGGGCGCGCGCGCGCCCGCGACCTGGCGGCCCTGCTGACGCCGGTGATCAAGTCCTTTTTCACCGAACGGGGCTTCTCCCTGGCCAGCGAGGCCCTGCAGGTGTTCGGCGGCTATGGCTACGTGCGCGAATACCGGATCGAGCAGATCGTGCGCGACAGCCGGGTCGCCATGATCTACGAAGGCACCAACCAGATCCAGGCGATGGATCTCCTGCGGCGCAAGGTGCTGGCGCCCGGAGCGGGCCTGGAGCCCCTGCTGGAGGTCCTGCGCGCGGAAGCCGCGGCCGCGCGCGCCAGCGCCCCTGCGCGCCCCCTGGCCGAGGCGCTGCAGGCGTGGTGCGAACGGCTGGACGATGCCACGCGGGCCCTCGCCGCGGATGCCGCGATCGATCCCGGCCTTCCCGCGCGGGCCGCGGAGGACTACCTGCGCCTGGTGGGGACGGTGGCCCTGGCCTTCGCCTGGTGCCGCGCCGCGCGGGTCGCCACGGCTGCGTTCGAGGACAAGCGCGAGAGCGCCCGCCGTTTCTTACGCTACGGGCTCCTGGATGCCGAGCACTGGCTGCGCCGCATCCAGGCGGCCCGCGATCCTGAAATACAAAGGAGACATCCATGATGCATCAAGGGGTTCGATGGACATTGGCCGCCGGCGCGCTCCTGGGCGCGGCCGCCGTGTCCGCGCAGGGCAGCATGCAGATCTACGGCGTGGCCGACACCGGCATCGAATATCTCGATCACATCGCCGAGGGCGGAACGCTCACGCGCATGCCGGCGGTCACGGCGGGGCACATGCCGTCGCGGCTGGGGTTCAAGGGCGAGGAGGACCTGGGCGGCGGCCTGAAGGCGGTGTTCGTCCTGGAGACGGGCATGGCCCTGGGGACGGGCAGCCTCATGCAGAGCGGGCGCAGTTTCGGCCGCCAGGCCTATCTCGGGCTGAGCGGCGACTGGGGCACGCTGGCGCTGGGCCGGCAGTACGCCATGGGCCTGTACGCGATGATGGGGTCCGATCTGATGGGCCCCGCCGTGTACGGCCTGGGCTCCCTGGACGCCTACCTGCCCAACCAGCGCCTGGACAACGCCTTCACCTATCGCGGGACGTTCGGCGCCTGGACGCTGGGCGCGGCCTACTCCAACGCCCGCGACGGCAGCGCCCCGTCGAACTGCGGACCGCAGCACGGCAGCGCGTGCGCCGCCTATTCGGCCCTGGTCAAATACGACAACCGGCGATGGGGCGTGGCGCTGGCGCACGACCGGCTCAAGGGGGTGAAGGGCTCGGGCTTCTTCGGCCAGCCCGCCGGCCTGACGATCGGTGACGGCAGCCGGGACGACCATACCTATCTGACGGGCTACGTGATGGTCGGCGGGACGCGGCTGGGCGCAGGCGTCATCCGCCGCGAGCTCGAAGCGGTGGGCGAGACCTACCGCAGCAACCAGTACTACGCCGCGGTGAGCCACCCGCTGACGCGGGCGGTGACGCTGGACGCCACCTACACCTATCTGGATGCCGATCGCTCCGGCGCCGATGCCCAGCTTCTGTCCGTGCGCGCCACCTACAGCTTCAGCCGGCGCACCGCCGTGTATGCGCTGGCCGGCCATGTGTTCAATGGTTCGCGGGTGGCCTACAGCGTTTCCGGCGGGAGCGCGGTGCCCGCATCGCCCGGGGTGGGCCAAGGCCAGACGGGCCTCATGGCGGGGCTGCGCCATCAGTTCTGATCCGCGGGCGGCCCGGCGCGCGCGGGGGGCTGTGCTATGCTCAACCGTCATCCATGCCCCCCTCCCCACTCGCGCCGTGTCCCCCGTTTCGCATTCGGAAATCGATCAGTCGCGCCTGACGCGTTTTCTGGGGTTTCGCCTCACACGGGCAAAAGTGCAGGTCCACAAGATCTTCCTGCGCCGCCTGTCCGTCCTGGAACTCAGCGCCACGGAATTTTCCGTGCTGGTGCTGGTGGGCGCCAATCCCGGCGTCTATCTGCGCCAGCTGGGTTCCGCGCTGGATGTCTCCCCCCCCAATCTGGTGGCCGTGGTCGATCGGCTGGTGCAGCGCGGGGTCCTGGCGCGCCTGCCCAGCGCGGAGGACCGCCGCCTGCAGGAACTGCACCTGACCGATGCGGGGCGCCATCTGCTGGCACGGGCGGAAGCCCAGGTGGAAATGTTTGAGACCGGCCTGGAGCAGTCGCTGTCGGCCGCGGAGCGGCGCTGCCTGGATTCCGCGTTGAAGAAGCTCGCCGCGTTCGATCCGCCCCGCGCCGATCCTCCGGGCGAACCTTCGGGCGATCCTCGGGACGATCCGAATCAGGCTGGAGCTTGATAATTATCATTTGCGTTTGCCGGCTTCCATGTCCACAATCCAAAGGATCGATTCCGGCTGCCGCATATGTCTTCCCGTTCTCCCCTGACCTCCATCCCGCCTTCCGGCGGCCTGTCCGTTCGCGGCGCGCGGCGCCGTGCCCTGCTGGGCCTGGCGCCCGCCCTGGGCCTGCTGTCGGCCGCGCCGGCGCGCGCGCAGCAGGCGGCCGATGCGTCC
>OFTY01001034.1_pt1 | contig 14342 bp, 9 predicted proteins | sample 1775061 | NCBI WGS metagenome assembly OFTY01 (sample SAMN08195773, study PRJEB24354) | sludge metagenome | isolation source: sludge from phenol fed wastewater aerobic bioreactor B | place: India: Nagpur | collected 2016-09-16 | reverse complement strand
ATCGCCACCGGGCCTGGCTGGGAACGGTTCAGAACCCTTGTCGCCACGGCCTCCGCGCTGACCAACGTGCTCGCGGCAGGTCCGCTCAGCCGCGTTCTCGACGGCTATCATCGCTTCCGCCTCTACGCGCCAAGGATGCTGCGCCTGCTCGACATGCAGGCGGCGCCGATCGCCAAGCCTCTTCTGGCGGCTGTCGCGCTGCTGCGAAGCGGGATCAAGGCCGATCCTCCGATGGATTTTCTGCGCCCTAACTCCAAATGGCATCGTCATCTTCGCGCTGAGCCCGCCGGTGACTACCGGCTTTGGGAAATCGCAGTGCTGTTTCACATCCGCGACGCCTTCCGGTCGGGCGACATATGGCTGGCGGGATCGCGCCGCTATGGCGACCTCAAGCAGATTCTGGTCCCGCCACAGGCGATAGAGCAGACTGCGCGGCTCGCCGTGCCGCTACGACCTGGCGAATGGCTGGCCGAGCGCAGGGCACGACTGGATACACGGTTGAAGGAGCTAGGCCGCGCAGCGCGAACCGGAACGATCCCAGGTGGCATCATCGAGAACGGCAAGCTGCACATCGACAAGCTGAAGGCCGACACGCCCGAAGGTGCCGAGGATCTCGTGCTCGATCTCTATCAGCAGCTTCCGCCCGCGAGGATCACCGATCTGCTGCTGGAAGTCGACGAGCGAACCGGGTTTTCCGAGGCGTTCACGCATCTACGCACCGGCGCGCCCTGCAGCGACCGGATCGGCCTGATGAACGTGCTTCTTGCGGAGGGCGTCAATCTCGGACTGCGCAAGATGGCGGCGGCGACCAACACACACAGTTTCTGGGAATTGCTGCGGATCGCGCGCTGGCATGTCGAAGGCAGCGCCTATGATCGCGCGCTCGCCATGATCGTGGAGGCCCACGCCGCCCTGCCCATGGCCGCCTTTTGGGGACAAGGACAATCGGCATCCAGCGACGGGCAGTTCTTCCTTGCTACCGAGCAGGGCGAGGCGATGAATCTGATCAACGCGAAATATGGCAACGTCCCGGGCCTCAAGGGATACAGCCATGTGTCCGATCAATATGCGCCGTTCGCAACCCAGGTGATCCCGGCAACGGTCAGCGAGGCTCCCTATATCCTGGACGGGCTGCTCATGAATGACGCGGGCCGCCGCGTTCGCCAGCATTTTGCCGACACGGGCGGCTTCACCGATCATGTGTTCGCCGCCTGCGCCTTGCTCGGCTACAGGTTCGCACCGCGTATCCGCGATCTACCTCAGAAAAGATTCTATGCCTTCACGCCCAATGCGACGCCTGCCAATGTGCGAGCGCTAGTCGGTGGCAAGATCAATGAACCGCTGATCGAACGCAACTGGCCCGACATCCTGCGCGTCATGGCGACGATCGCAGCGGGGATCGTCGCGCCTAGCCAGATTCTTCGCAAGCTCGCCTCTTACCCGCGCCAGAATGAACTGGCCCTCGCATTGCGGGAGGTCGGGCGCATCGAGCGGACCCTGTTCATGATCGACTGGATTCTCGATGCCAGCCTCCAGCGCCAGGCTCAGATCGGACTCAACAAGGGCGAGGCCCATCATGCCCTCAAGCGCGCCATCAGTTTCCACCGCCGAGGTGAAATCCGGGATCGATCCGCCGAAGGGCAGCACTATCGCATCGCCGGCATGAACCTGCTCGCCGCCATCATCATCTTCTGGAACACCATGAAACTTGGGGAGGTCGTCGACAGCCGCGCTGTGGACGGGATCGTCGTCCCGCCTGACCTCCTCGCCCATGTCTCGCCGCTGGGATGGGAACACATCAACCTCACCGGCGAATATCGCTGGCCTAAGTCCTTAGCGTAGGATTTCGCCCCCCACCGCAAACGCCCCCATCAACGAAGCGCTGATCGCCGCCTACCAGGCCGCCTCGTCACCCCATAGCATCCGCGCGCTCAAATCCGATATCGAGGCGTTTGACGGCTGGTGTCGGCGGACCAATCGGATCGCGCTGCCAGCGACGGCCGAGACGGTAGCCGATTATCTCGACGCGCGGGCAGGGAAGGGGAGCCGTCCCGCTTCGCTCTCGCGTTACAAGGCCTCGATCGCCAAAATCCATCAGCTGCTCGATCTTAAGGACCCGACGCCCGCGCCGCTGGTGAAGCTGCGGCTCGCGGCCGTGCGCCGCGAAAAGGGAACGGCGCAGAAGCAGGCACGGCCGCTACGCTTCAAGGGACCGGTCCGCGACGTCGAGCGCGATCGGCCGCGCGGGCTCAATATCCGCGCGTTGCTCGAAAGCTGCGGCGACGATCTGCCGGGGCTCCGCGATCGCGCGCTGCTGTCGGCCGCCTACGATACCGGGCTGCGGGCGTCCGAGCTGGTGGCGGTTGCCGTTGAGCATATCGAAGAGGCGATCGATCCCGACGCGCGGCTGCTGCAGATCCTGCGCCACAAGGGCGATCAGGACGGGGAGGGGGCGACCGCCTACCTCAGCCCGCGCTCCGTATCGGCGATCGCGGCGTGGACCGAGGCGGCCGAGATCACGGCAGGTCCGCTGTTCCGGCGGGTACAGGTGCGGCGCTACAAGGCGCGTGCGGCCGTCAAGGGGCGGTCGATCGACAGTATCTCAGGGCGGGAGACCTGGGATCTGCGTAAGACACTTTCGAAACCTGCGGTGAAGGCGCGCGTCGAATATGACATTGGCACCGTGGCGCTGCATCCGGGATCGATCGGGCCGATCTTCCGGTCGATCATCCAGCGGGCGTTCGATCTCGGCGCGCTGCCCGATCTGACAGCCGAGGATCTGGCGCGGCTGCTCAAGGGGATCAGCGCGCACTCGACGCGGATCGGGCTCAACCAGGATCTGTTCGCGAGCGGCGAGGATCTGGCGGGGATCATGGATGCGCTGCGCTGGAAGTCGCCGCGCATGCCGCTCGCCTATAATCGCAATCTCGCGGCCGAGCAGGGAGCGGTCGGGCGATTGACAGCCAAGTTTAGATGACGATCTAAAGCACTGATCAGCGCTCCCGCTCAGCACGAGTAGAACCCGAAAAGCGCACGCTGAAGTCAATATCGGAAACTCCCGCCGCGGCTCCATTGCGCTTCAGGCGAGCACAGCCAGTAGGTCCTTTGAGTCGATCGCCTGGCCTACTCGCACGCAGAGCTCGGCGATTGTTGCGTCACGCGGTGCCGTGATGGCGGTTTCCATCTTCATCGCTTCAAGCGTCATCAGTAGATCGCCCGTCTTCACCGATTGGCCATCGGCCACCGCTATCATGGCTACCAGCCCGGGCATGGGGGCCGCGATGTGACGCTCATTGGCGGGATCCGCCTCGCGACGTGCGGTCTTGGCCGAGCCTCGCTTGCGATCCGCGACGCTAATGATCCGCGGCTGTCCGTTCAATTCGAAAAAGACGCGGACGGAACCGTCTCCTCCGGTCTCTCCGATCGCGGTCAGCGTGATGACAAGCGTCTTGCCCCGCTCGATCTCGACCTCGATCTCCTGCCCGGCCTCCATGCCGTAAAAATAAATAGCTGTCGGTAGCGCCGAGACCGGGCCATAGCGCCTGCTCGACTCGGCAAAGCCAGCAAACACCTTGGGGTACATGAGATAGCTTGTGAACTCGGTCTCGGTAAGCCGACGGCCGCAATGATCCTCCGCCTCCTGCCTCGAAGCAGAGAGATCCTGCTCGCCCAGCAGGCTGGCGGGCCTGACGGTGATCACAGGCTCGTTTCCGAGCACCCGCATTTGGATATCGGCGGGCCATCCCCCAGGAGGCTGGCCAAGGTCGCCGCGCAGCATTTCAACAACCGAAACGGGAAAAGCGATATCGCGGGCCGGGTCAAGCACGTCCGATGGGCTAAGTTTCTGCGCTACCATCATCAGCGCCATGTCGCCTACAACTTTCGACGAGGGCGTGACCTTGACGATATCGCCGAACAGGAGGTTCGCGTCATGATAGGCTCTTGCGATTTCATGCCAGCGTGTTTCGAGACCAAGACTGCGCGCCTGTTCCTTGAGGTTCGTAAACTGGCCGCCGGGCATTTCGTGAAGATAGACCTCCGATGCTCCCGACCGCAGATCGCTCTCGAACGCGGCATATTGGCTTCTTACCGCCTCCCAGTAGAAGCTCAGTTTCCGGATCGCGGACGGGTCGATGCCGGTATCGCGTGGCGTGTTGCGCAGCGCTTCGACGATCGCGCCAAAGCAAGGCTGCGAGGTCGTGCCGGACATCGCGTCCATCGCGACATCCACGCTGTCGACACCAACATCGATCGCCGCCAGCAACGTTGCCGCAGCCGCGCCGGACGTATCGTGGCTGTGAAGCGCAATCGGAAGATCGGTGGCCTCGCGCAGCGCCTTGAAGAGCGCGGTGGCAGCAGCGGGTTTCAACAGGCCCGCCATGTCCTTGACGGCCAGCATCTGGCATCCGGCCGCTTCCAGTTGCCGCGCAAGATCGATATAATAAGCGAGACTATATTTTGCGCGATCGGGATCGAGGATGTCTCCGGTATAGCAGAGCGCGCCTTGCGCTAGCTTGCCGCTCTCGACCACGGCGTCGATCGCGACGCGCATATTTTCAACCCAGTTGAGGCAGTCGAAGATCCTGAAAATGTCGACCCCTGAAGCCGCTTGCGCGATAAAATGGCGCACCACATTGTCAGGATAGTTGGTATAGCCCACGGCGTTCGCGCCGCGCAGCAGCATCTGCGTGAGGACGTTGGGTGCGGCTGTCCGGATCGCATCCAGCCTTTCCCAGGGATCCTCCTGCAAAAAGCGCATCGCAACATCGAAAGTCGCACCGCCCCAGCATTCCAGACTGAGGAGCTGTGGCACCATCAACGCATAGCTCTCCGCAACGGCGATCATGTCGCTGCTGCGCATCCGGGTAGCGAGCAATGACTGATGGGCGTCCCGCATCGTCGTGTCCGTGAGTAAAACGCTGGACTGGGACCGTATCCAGCGTGCCAGCCCTATCGCTCCCTCGCGCTCGAGAATCTGCCTGCTGCCGTCCCGCATCGTTCCGGAAACAACCGGTATTTTAGGCGTGCGTGCGGATGCAGGTGGCTTCGCCCTGCCCTTCACATCGGGATGGCCATTGACGGTGACGTCGGAAATATAGGTCAACAGGCGTGTCGCCCGGTCCCGCTTTTTTCCGGGCGTGAGGAGGCTAGGAGTATCGTCAATGAACTTTGTCGTATAACGATCGGCGACAAAGTCGGGATGGGTCAGCACCTTTTCGAGAAAGGAGAGATTGCTGGCAACGCCGCGAATGCGATATTCGCGCAACGCTCGAAGCATCCTTGTCACCACCTCCCCCGGTGTCGGCGCCCAGCATGTGATCTTCTCGAGCAACGGATCATAATATCGCGTCACCACGGCGCCGGAATAGGCGGTGCCGCCGTCGATGCGCACGCCGTAGCCGAAGGCGCCGCGATAGGCGGTGATCCGCCCATAATCCGGGATGAAGCTGTTCTCAGGATCCTCGGTGGTGATCCGGCACTGCAAAGCGTGGTTCAGGAGACGAATATCGGATTGGGGCGGCACCCCGGTTTCATTTGCCACGCCCAGTCGGCCGCCCTGCGCAATTCTGATCTGGGCCTTCACGATATCGATGCCGGTGACCATCTCTGTCACCGTATGCTCCACCTGGATGCGCGGATTGACCTCGATGAAATAAAAGGCGCCGCTTTCCTGATCGATCAGGAACTCGACAGTGCCGGCACCCACATATCCCGTCGCTCGTCCGATCTTGAGCGCCGCCTCGCAGAGCGCTTGGCGCGTCGTCTCGTCCAGATAGGGCGCGGGCGCGCGCTCAATCACCTTCTGGTTGCGCCGCTGGATCGAACAGTCGCGCTCGAAGAGGTGAAAGAGGGCGCCGTGCGTATCACCCAGCAGCTGCACCTCGACATGGCGCGCACGACGGATCAGTTTCTCGAGATAGACCTCGTCCCGGCCGAACGCGGCCTTGGCCTCGCGTTTTCCCGACCTTACGGCGTCGAGCAGCCCCGCCTGGTTCTCGATCGGGCGCATCCCGCGACCGCCGCCGCCCCAACTGGCCTTTAGCATCAGCGGGTAGCCAATTTCCGCGGCAATCCGTCTTATCACGCTTTCATCGTCTGGCAGCGGGTCACTTGCCGGGACTACAGGCACGCCGGCCCGGACGGCAATGCGCCGCGCGGAAACCTTGTCACCAAGCGACCGCATGGTCTCCGGCGAAGGCCCGATGAAAATGATGCCGGCAGCGGCGCAGGCTTCCGCAAAATCGGGGTTTTCAGACAGGAAGCCGTAGCCGGGATGGATAGCATCGACCTCCGCCCTGATTGCGACCTCGATGATGCGCTTCCAATCGAGATAGGCGGCAATCGGCCCTATGCCCTCGCCCAGATGATAGGCCTCATCCGCCTTGAAGCGGTGGAGCGAAAGTTTGTCTTCTTCGGCGAAGATGGCGACGGTTCGGATGCCAAGTTCGCTCGCTGCCCGAAAAACGCGGATTGCAATCTCAGAGCGATTTGCGACCATGAGACGACGCATCGAGTTTTGTACCATATAATTACGCACCAGCTCCGGACGGACGATACTCGACCGCCATCTTAAACAAGCTCTGGGTGGCGAACTTGCCCCCGGTCTCTGGACAGCTTCTATGTTCCAACGATGAGGTCCACGATCAGCTTGAGATTGAGCGCGACAATGAGACCAGCCACAAGCCATGCCAAGAATGCGACTGGGCGGGAGATAACGAACACACCCATTTTCTCGCGGCTTGCGGTAAAGAGGATGAGCGGCACCACCGCGAACGGCAGCTGGGCGGACAGCACCACCTGACTGAACACAAGAAGTTTGCCCGTTGCCTGGTCGCCATAAAATGCGGTGACGAACAGCGCCGGGGCGAGAGCGAGACCACGCGTAATGAGCCGGCGTAGAAACGGCGGCAAGCGGATCGAAAGGAAGCCCTCCATGACGATCTGCCCGGCCACCGTCGCCGTGATCGCGGAATTCTGCCCCGAGGCCAGCAAAGCCAGCGCAAAGGCGGTTGCCGCGATCGACGCCCCCAGCGCCGGCGCGAGCAACCGATGGGCTTCCTGAATTTCGACCACGACATGTCCGGAACCGTGAAACGTCGCGGCAGCGAGGATCAGGATCGCAGCGTTGATGGTCAGCGCAAACAGCAGGGCCAACGTCGAATCGATCGTCGCGAAACGCACGGCCTCGCGGCGCCCCTCCGGCGTCTGGTCATAAGCGCGCGTCTGGACGATCGAGGAATGAAGATAGAGATTGTGGGGCATCACAGTCGCACCCATGATACCTATGGCAATATAGAGCATCGCGGGATTGGTAAGGATTTCGCTACGCGGCACAAAACCCCGCGCTACGTCACCCCAAGGCGGCGCGGCAAGTGTCATTTCGATCGAAAAGCAAACGAAAATGGTGACCAGAAGCACGACGACGAAGGTTTCGATCAAGCGAAAGCCCCATCGCTGCAAGATCAGGATCAGCAATACATCGAGGCCTGTCAGGGCGACACCCCACAGCAATGGAATGCCGAACAGCAGTTGGAGTGCAATGGCCGTCCCGATCAGTTCCGCAAGATCACAGGCACAGATCGCAACTTCGCACATAAGCCAGAGCGTGACATTGACGGGTTTTGAGAAATGATCGCGACAGGCCTGAGCCAGATCGCGTCCAGTTGCGACACCGAGCCTGACCGCCAAGTGCTGGAGCAGCATCGCCATAATATTGGACAACAGGATGACCGACAGCAAAGTATAGCCGAATGCAGATCCGCCATAAAGATCGGTCGCCCAATTGCCCGGGTCCATATATCCGACCGCGACCAGATAGCCGGGTCCGAAGAAGGAAAACAGCCGTCGCCAGCCGACGCTGGCGATCGGCACGCTCCGAAAAATCTCGACCAGGGATGGGACGGACTGCGGCCGACGCCATCCGGTCATACCGGAACCATCCATAAGTTCATCCCCCTAATCCGTGCCCAACCCTGCGGCCCCATCGTCACACTTCGTTGCGCGCCATCAGGCCGGCAATGTGATCGGCTTGGCGGATCGCGAGCGCCACAATCGTCAGGGTGGGGTTTTCGGCTGCACTGGTGGTAAACTGACTGCCATCGGAAACGAACAGGTTCTTCACCTCGTGCGTCTGGCCCCATTTATTGACGACGCCGTCCTCGGGCTTGTCGCTCATCCGGTTGGTGCCCAGATTGTGGGTCGATGGATAAGGCGGGGTAAGGATGGTCCGCCTGGCGCCGACGGACTCATAGAGGGCCGCGCCCTGACGATAGGCATGCTTGCGCATTGCCTCGTCGTTCGGATGATCGTCATAATGTACATTGGCGACCGGCATGCCGAACCGATCCTTCACGGCACTGTTCAGCGTGACGCGATTGTTCGCCTGGGGAAGATCCTCGCCGACGATCCAGAGACCCGCCATGTGATCATAGTTGTCAAGGGATGACGAAAAATCACGGCCCCATGCGCCTGGGTTCAGAAATGCGGCTGTGAAAGGGACGCCAAGCGAGATCGTCTCCATCTCGAAGCCACCGACATAGCCGCGCGACGGATCATTGCGCGCCTCATCGCGGACGATACCGGCCATCACCGTGCCCCGGTACATATGCACCGGCTTCTCGAAGACGGCGTACACTGATCCGGTCGTGTGCCGCATATAGTGGCGTCCGACCTGGCCGGACCCGTTGGCTAGGCCGTCCTTGAACAAGTTGCTCGCGGAGTTGAGCAGGAGGCGCGGGCTTTCGATCGAATTGCCGGCGATGGCGACCAGGCGGGCCTTCTGAAGGTGCATCGCGCCGTTCGTGTCGGCATAGACGACGCCCGTCACCTTGCCGCGTGCATCATGCTCGATGCGGATCACTTGGCATTCGGGGCGGACTTCCAGTTTTCCCGTCGCTTCCCCCTTGGGAATCTCGGTATAGAGCGTCGACCATTTCGCGCCCGACTTGCAGCCCTGGAAGCAGAAGCCGATCTGCTGGCAACTGCCGCGTCCATCGCGCGGCTCGCTGTTGATCGACATGTTCCCGGTGTGGAATTCCTTGTAGCCGAGCTTCCGTGCGCCGGCGGCCAGGACCTTGTAGTTGTTGTTGCCGGGTAGACGGGGGATGCCGTTGGTCCCTGTCGTGCCCATCTTGAATTCGGCCTTGGCGTACCAAGGCGCCATTTCCTCCGCGGTGACCGGCCAGTCCATCAGCGCCGCGCCGGGAATATCGCCATAGGTCGAACGCGCTTTCCACTCATGGTCCTGAAAACGCAGCGACGCGCCCGCCCAGTGGGTGGTGGTGCCGCCGACCGCCTTGACGATCCAGGCGGGCAGGTTCGGGAAATCCTTTGCGACGCGCCAGCTTCCCGACGTGGTGCGCTTGTCGCGCCAGGCGAGCTGGGCGAAGCTCTCCCATTCGTCGTTGACGAAATCTGGAATCTCATAGCGGCTACCAGCTTCGAGGCAGACGACTTTGATGCCCTTCTGCGCGAGCTCGTTCGCGAGCGTACCGCCGCCCGCACCGGAGCCGATGACCACGACGACGCTGTCGTCCTTCAGGTCGAATTTGATATTAGCCATATGCCGATCCTCTTGTCGGGCCGCGCTCAGGCGGGCAGCCAGTCGATGTCGTTGAAGCCGCGGTGGATATATCCGCCTTTCTCGGCCGAAGAGCCCTCGTAGCCGAGCTTGGTCCACACATCAGGCTGGTTGTAGAGCGCAGTGACCATTTCGGCGCGCACACGGGTGAAGAAGGGCGTATCTTCGATAGACTTCAGCACCGCGACGCGATCCGTCTCCGCCGTGATCGCCGCGTAGCGGGCACCCTTGAGCTTAATCGCCGCGGCATCGAGCGACGCGGCGCCGTCAGCCAGCAGGGTCTTGGTCGCTTCATCGGCCGCGAGTGTCGCATCAATGGTCGTGACTGCATTCTCGTAGAACGCGTCGGGCAGGCGGTCATGAGGAAAGAGGTCGCGCGCGACCTTCACAAGGGTCGGCGCAGCGGCCACTGGCACGGTCTTGAGCGTCGCGGCGAAGGCACCGCCATCGGAGAAGGTCCCGACCATTCCGGTCAGTGCTGCTGCCGCTGCCGAGCGGCGGATGAACGTCCGCCGGTCCAGCTGTGCCCTTTTGTCTATGATTCTCATCCAACTCCTCCGATTCTATGTTGTCAGGCTGTTCTACGCACCGCTCAGCGATATCTACCGTGCTGCTGCAGCACCTCGATCTTGTAGCCGTCCGGATCGACGATGAAGAAAAAGCGAGCCATCAGCGCACCCTCGCGGAAGAATTCCTTGATCGGGAGAGGATTGATGCCCGCCCCGGTCATCCGTGCGTGTTCGGCGTCGAGATCCGCGACAGCGACCGCGACATGGCCGTAGCCGTCGCCGTGAGAATAAGGTTCCGTTCGATCATGGTTGATCGTCAGTTCAATCTCGATGTCATTTTCAGCATTGCGCAGATAGACGAGCGTAAAACTGTCGAAGGGAAAGCGATCGGCAATCTCCAGGCCAAGCGCGTCACGATAGAAGTCGATCGATTTCGCCTCGTCGAGGACGCGGATCATCGAATGGATTATTTTGGCCATGGTTGATGGCGCTCCGCTCATTTGCCGGTTGTGAGATAGGTGACGAGCGCCTTGCGCTTTGCCGCGTCAGCCTGCTTGTAGTTCATCACGCTGCCAGGAATGGCGGCGTTGGTATCGCTGAGCCAGCGATCCAGCGTGACAGCGTTCCATTTCATTCCGCTGCGCTTGAGGGCGGGTGAGTAGGCGAATCCGGGCTGCTTGCCGGCGGTCTTGCCGGCGATCCCGGCGAGCGACGGGCCGACACGGGTTTCGCCGGCGGTCATCGAATGACAGGCGGCGCATTGCTGGGTAAAAAGGCGGGGGCCGGAGGGCGCAGCCGCCGCCGGCACAGATTGGGCCAGCCCCCGACTCAACTGCGCAACCGCAAAGAGACCGATGATGAGGCCGATTCTGATCAGCTTCCAGCGATAGCGGTATAGGGTGGCGGTTTGCATCTATTCCTCTCACGTCATTTGGTCTTGGCCTGGGATTTGGCCATGTCCAGAGAGCTTAAGCAAGCAATGTGCCATTTTCCTCGCTGGGTGCATCGCTTCATGCGGGGCCCTGGAAAAGTCGGCATTTTCCAATGACGCTCAAAAGCTCCATCGACCAAATGCGCGCTCCCGCGAAACACGCCTGCATCATCCGGCGCGACACTAGTGTTCCATCGTGTGTCACATCCGCCGGCATGGCGCCGCAATGGAGCTAGGAAATCGCGGAACTTTCCAATTGGCACGCAATTTGCTTAGTGATTTCTGGCGGCGGCCGCGCCGGCTGAATGCGGGGGACCGTCACGGCCAAGCTGCAAAAGCCCCGCTGGCCGACCGCACTAGGGATAAGGAGATGAGCGATGACCGAGGCACTCACACTCAACAAGATCACCAGCCAGAAAGGCATCAGTATCGGCGAGGCGACGCGCCTCATCGCCGATCTGGGATGGACCCCGTCCTACGTGCAGGACGCGATGGCCTTCCCCACCGACTACAAGATCAGCAAGCCGCCGCGCGATCCGATGAAGCAGGTGCTTCGCTCCTATTTCCCCATGCAGGAGGAAAAGGATAACCGCGTCTATGGGGCGCTCGATGCCGCGCTGCGCGGAGACATGTTCCGCAATGTCGAGCCGCGCTGGATCGAATGGATGAAGCTGTTCCTCGCGATCATCCCGTTCCCGGAGATTTCCGCCGCGCGCTCGATGGCCACGCTCGGCCAACTCGCTCCCGGCGACCATCTGCGCACCGGCTTCACGATGCAGATGGTGGATGAGTTCCGCCACTCGACCATCCAGATGAACCTCAAGAAGTGGTACATGGAGAACTATATCGACCCGGCCGGGTTCGACATCACCGAGAAGGCGTTCGGCAAATGCTACGCCACGACGATCGGGCGGCAGTTCGGCGAGGCCTTCCTGACGGGCGACGCGATCACCGCGTCGAACATCTACCTCCAGGTCGCCGCCGAAACCGCGTTCACCAACACTTTGTTCGTCGCGATGCCGTCCGAGGCGGCGCGTAATGGCGATTACGCCTTGCCGACCGTGTTCCTGTCGGTGCAGTCGGACGAAAGCCGGCATATCGGCAACGGCCATTCGATGCTGATGTCGGTGCTGAAGGAGCCCGACAACCATCTGCTGCTGGAGCGCGATATCCGCTACTCCTTCTGGCAGAATCATATGATCGTCGATGCCGCGATCGGCACGATCATCGAATATGGCACGAAGAACCGCGACAAGAACAAGGAGAGCTATGCGGAGCTGTGGCACCGCTGGATCTTCGAGGATTATTATCGCACCTACATGCTGCCGCTCGAGAAGTACGGCATCAAGATCCATCACGACGATGTCCACGAGGCGTTCGATTCGATCGTCAAGAAAGGCTATGTCCACAAGGTCGCGCAGTTCTTCTCGGCCGGCTGGTGGGCGAACTTCTGGCGGATCGAGGCGCAGACCGAGCGCGACTTCGAATGGTTCGAGGCGAAGTATCCGGGCTGGTACGACGAGTTCGGCGCCTGGTGGGAGAATTACGAGAAGCTCTCCAAGCCGGGCAGCGAGCTGATCACCTTTGCCGACACCGGATATGTCTATCCGCATCGCTGCTGGTCGAGCCTGGTTCCGGCCGTCATCCGCGAGGATTTCTGCGTCGATGAGGTGGATGGCGAGTTGTTTACCTATGCGAGCGAGGTCGACCGCTGGACCCACAAGGAAGCGTTCGCTGCTGAATATCAGGGTCGCCCGACGCCGGCGATGGGCCGCTTTTCCGGCCGGCGCCAGTGGGAAGAAGTCTATGACGGCTGGGATGTCGCCGACGCCATTGTCGACATGGGCTTCGTCCGTCCGGACGGGAAGACGTTGATCGCGCAGCCGCACATGTCGTTCGAGGAGAAGGATATGTGGACGCTCGACCATGTCCGCGGTCACACCATCCGCAGTCCGCTGCTCGCGCTTCGTGAACTGGAGCCCGGGGCGCGCGCCAAGCATGTCGAGGACTATCGCAAGGGCTTCACGATCCGTCGGATCTGACCCTCACCGGCGGACCCTGGTGGAGGCAAGGCAACTGTTTCCCCAGGGTCTCGTGCGACTGCTTTGCGGAGAAAAATTATGGGACAGGAAATGCTTCAACCAAGGCCGGCGGTGCACAAGGTGCGCCTTGAGCCGGTGGGGGTCGAGATGGAGGTGGAGGAAGGCGAGACCGTGCTTGACGCGGCCTTTCGTCAGGGCGTCGCGCTACCGCATGGGTGCAAAGAAGGGCAATGCTCCGCGTGCAAATGCATCCTCAACGAAGGGGATGTGGAGATGCTCAAATATTCGACCTTCGCGCTCTCAGACCCGGAAAAGGAGAGTGGGCAGGTTCTACTGTGCAGAACGCTCGTCTACAGCGACGTCGAGGTCGAACTGCTCAATTATGACGAGGATTTGCTCTCGCGCTCGATCGCGGTTAAGGCCTTCAACGGCCGGCTGGCGAGCGTGGAATCACTCACCCACGACATCATCCGCATCGCAATAAACCTCGACGAACCGATGAAGTTCTGGGCGGGACAGTTTGCCGACCTGACGCTCCACGGCGCGGAGATCACGCGCTCCTATTCGATGGGCAATCCGCCCAGTGAGCCCGATCGTCTTGAGTTCATCATCAAACGCTATCCAGGCGGCGCCTTCTCCACCGCGATCGGTGAGGCGAAGATCGGTGATCCGATCACGGTCAAGGGTCCTTACGGCACCTGTTTTCGCCGCGAAGACCGCGAGGGGCCGATGATTCTGGTTGGCGGTGGTTCCGGCATGGCGCCTTTGATGTCGATCCTACTCGACCAGGCAGCGAGCGGCGAGACGCGCCCTGTCCGCTTCTTCTATGGCGCACGGACGGCACAGGACTTGTTCGCGCTCGATGTCTTCGCCGACCTCGAGGCGCGGATGGCCGATTTCAAGTTCATCCCGGCGCTCTCGCATGTCGAAGAGGATTCGGACTGGAGCGGCGAGACCGGGTTCGTCCACGACGTGCTGCGCCGACACCTGCTCGGCATGGACGATATCGAGGAGGCCGATGCCTATAGCTGCGGTCCGCCGCCGATGATCGATGCCGCAATGCCTGTCATGCAAATGGCCGATATCGACCCGTCACGCATGTATTTCGACAAGTTTACGCCCGCCACGCAAGCATGAGGCCTAGTGCCGGAACAAAAGGGAGAAGATGATGTCTGTCCAAGTAATCGAACCCGAGCAGAAGTCCGCCGCCGCAGGTGCCAAGACCTTTCCGGGGTCAGACAGCCGGGCTTATAATTATTTCGAACCGAAGGGGCGTCGGG
>OFTY01001033.1_pt1 | contig 14361 bp, 14 predicted proteins | sample 1775061 | NCBI WGS metagenome assembly OFTY01 (sample SAMN08195773, study PRJEB24354) | sludge metagenome | isolation source: sludge from phenol fed wastewater aerobic bioreactor B | place: India: Nagpur | collected 2016-09-16 | reverse complement strand
TGAATGCCGATTCACCTGAAAAAGCAAAAGCCATTGCAGAAGAAGCAAGCAGGAAACTGCTGTCTAACCAGGTGATGGAATATTTCGAGATTGATGTTGCCTGATATAAATACTTAGTCAGACAGCCCGGATCATTGAATGATAAAATATGCTCTATCTTGTTCCTACTCCCATTGGTAACCTGAAAGATATTACCCTCCGTGCCCTGGAGGTATTGAAGGAGGTGGACCTGATCCTGGCGGAAGATACCCGCAATACCTCACATTTGCTGACACATTACCAGATCAGCAAACCGCTTTCGCCCTATCATCAGCATAATGAACATAAAGTGCTGCATCACCTGGTGAACCAATTGCTTGAAGGAAAGAAAATAGCAGTGGTCACAGATGCAGGCACACCGGCGATATCCGATCCCGCTTTCTTATTGGTAAGGGAATGCATTAAAACCGGTGTGAAAGTAGAATGCCTGCCCGGAGCTACGGCTTTTGTTCCTGCCCTTGTGAACAGCGGTATCCCTTCCAACCGGTTTGTTTTTGAAGGATTTCTTCCCGTTAAAAAGGGAAGGCAGACCCTGCTGAAACAACTGGCTGAAGAAGAACGTACGATGATCTTTTACGAATCGCCAATGCGGCTGGTAAAAACCCTGGAAGAATTCATCACTTATTTTGGTGCCGAGAGGCTTTGCAGTGTAAGCCGTGAACTGACCAAACTGTATGAAGAGAACAAACGGGGCACACTGGAGGAAGTAGCTGCTTATTTTAAAGAGAAAGGAGTGAAGGGGGAGATTGTGATTGTCGTAGGGGGAAAATGAGTCGGGAGTCTTTAATCGGTAGTCGGTAGTTGGAACTTCACAAAAATTTATCGATTCATTTTGATATAGGAAACCGTTGTTGACGTTTTGAGCTTTGTATTAAAAAGTTAAAAACGGTTTATATCGGCTTGTGTAGAAGATTTTGAGGCGAAATTTGCAAATAGTTGAAGGATTGGTATAGCTTTTAAGTTTGAGTCTTGATTTTTGAAGTATAAAAAAATGAACAGATGAAAAAAATTGTTTTGGCAGGAATGGTCATTCTTCTTTGTGCAAGTGTGCCGGCTTTCTCGCAGATACGTAAGATACCCAAAGCGGTAGAAGAAACTTTTGCTAACCAGTATCGGGAAGCTGCTGATATAGATTTTAAAGATCAACTGGTAAGTGTGGATGTGCACTTCTTGTTGAATGGGGATACCATGGTAGCTTCTTATACCAATAAAGGCATTTGGAAAGAAACCCTGAAACGTTCGAACTATGATGAACTTCCGCAGGAAGTGAAAGATGGATTTAAGAAAAGTAAATATGCCGACAGGGAGGTGGAAGATGTGACAGTAATGTACCTTCCGGGAGATATTACGCAATACAGGTTGAAAGCGAAAAAAAATGGAGTGGAGAAGAAGTATCTGTTCTTTAATCCAAAAGGAAGAATGCTTCGTGAGTCCATTACCTTGTAATGACAGGAAGATTTTAAAATAAGACTCCCACAGAGACAACAAAGAGCACAAAGAAATATTTTATCTCACTTCAGTACCTGCCTGTAAAGCTGTAGTAGTAAAGAAAGTGATCAGGTAATAATTCTTTGTGCTCTTTGTTGTCTCTGTGGGAGTTTCATTTATCCCATACAGTGGGAACCCATCAATAAAAGTCCCTCATTTTCTTTTATCATAAACCTCAATTACCGATATTTACCCTTCTAGGCTAATAACAATAAACTGATTAGTACATGAAAAAAATCTCTATCTGCTTTCTTTACATGACCCTGGTCTTTTCTGCTTTAGCCCAGCCTGACCGCTGGCAGCAACGCGTAAAGTATGTGATGGATGTGGACATGAATGTGCAGACCAATCGTTTTACCGGTAAACAAAAACTGGAGTACACGAACAATTCTCCCGACACATTGACCCGTGTATTTTACCATCTTTATTTCAATGCCTTTCAACCGGGCAGCATGATGGATGTCCGCAGCCTTCGCCAGGGCACTATTCCTGCGGGAAGAGGGATGGATTGGGATGATCGTGTAAAAGACCGTATACAGAACCTGAAACCGGATGAGATCGGCTATCAGAAAGTGCTTTCTCTTAAGTTGAATGGCCGGCCGCAAAAATTTGAAGTGCTGGAAACGATCCTGGAAGTGAAACTGGATAAACCCATCCTGCCGAAAACAAAAGTTGTTTTCGATATGGATTTTGAAGGGCAGGTGCCCCTGCAGATCCGCCGGAGCGGAAGGGATAACCCCACCACCAAAGTGCGTTATTCCATGAGCCAGTGGTACCCCAAAATGTGTGAGTATGATTATGAAGGATGGCATCCCACACCTTATATCGCCCGGGAATTTTATGGCGTATGGGGAGATTATGAAGTGAATATTACTATCGACAAAACTTATATACTGGGAGGTACCGGCTACCTGCAAAATGCAGCGCAGATCGGGTATGGTTATGAAGCGCCGGGAACAAAAGTGGTAAGACCTGCCGGAGATAAACTGACCTGGAAATTCATCGCTCCCAATGTGCATGATTTTATGTGGGCTGCCGACCCGGGTTATAAGCACCTTACCAGAAAAGTAAAGAATGATGTGACCCTTCATTTATTGTATAAGGAAAGTGACCCCAGGGCTGCGACCTGGGAAAAGATCCTTGATGATGCAGAGAAGGCATTGCCTTTTATCGAAAAAACATTCGGGCCTTACACCTATAAGCAATATTCATTCATACAGGGTGGCGACGGCGGTATGGAATATCCTATGGCTACCCTGCTGGCCAGTGCCGGCGCCTGGCTGCACGAATGGATGCACAACTGGTACCAGGGCATTATGGGCACCAATGAATCCCTGTATGCCTGGATGGATGAAGGATTTACCAGCTACGCTTCAAGCCGTGTATCGGCTTTCCTTTCCGGAAGAACAGGCTTCGCACAGGAAAGCAACTACAGGGGATATTTCTCGCTGGTAAAAAGCGGTAAGGAAGAACCTTTGACCACGCATGCCGACCATTTCAATACCAATAGCGCTTATTCAGCCGCAGCCTATTCAAAAGGAGCCGTTTTCATGGAGCAGCTCGGTTATATTACCGGTGCTGGAACGCGTGACAAGATCTTGCTGGAATATTACCGGCTCTGGAAGTTCAAACATCCCAATGCGGCAGACTTTATCCGTGTGGCAGAAAAAGTAAGCGATATGAAACTGGACTGGTATAAACAATACTGGGTGAATTCAATCAAAACGATTGATTATGCATTTGACAGTTTGTGGGAGGATAAGGGGGTAACAAAGATCAGGATCAAACGGATCGGGTTGATGCCAATGCCGATCGATCTGCAACTGACATTTAAGGATAGCACCACTGAAGTCCATTATATTCCCCTCGACCTTATGTATGGGGCAAAAAATCCCGAGGATGAATCGCCCCGTAAAGTATATCCGGCCTGGAAGTGGACCAGCGAAACTTATACGATCGAGAGTAAGCACAGGCTGGCTGACCTATCAGTTGCGGAGATAGATCCTTCGCAGAGGATGGCGGATGTGGAACGGCAGAATAACCGGATCAAACTTTAGAAGCACGAATGGTGCGAATGGGTAGGAAAGATGAAGAGTGAGATGGGAAGGCGCGAATGGAGGTTTTAAGGAGGATGGGTGGTGTGCAGCGCGAATGGGGAGTTTGGAGTAAGGGGGATAATCCGAAAGGGGGGATGATGAGTGAGTTTTAAAGCGAATACGAATAAAGAAAAGCCTTCCAGATTGTCTGGAAGGCTTTTTACTTAGATTAGGTGCCCTCTGAATCTCGCTCTCCGTTTCTAAAAGATAGGTTTTCGGTTAATGGTAGAATTCTTAAAAAAATTCGTAATACATAACAAATCTACACTGCTAACCTTGCAAAAGGAATACCACTTTTGTGGTATTTCTGGGATTTATAGTTACCGTCCAAAGTACTTATTGACTGCTTCGATCCGGTTAGTAACATGCAACTTCTCGTAAATGTGGTATACATGTTTTCTTACCGTTTCGGGGCTGATGAATAGCTCTGCTGCGATTTCCTTATACATCAGGCCCTTGGATAACTGCTCGAGAATCTCCTTTTCCCGTGTTGACAGTTCGTCGAGTTCTGTGTCCTTTGTAGCGCCCGACTTGTTTTGAAAAGCCGCCACTACTTTCCTTGCTATCTGGCTGCTCATGGGGGCTCCGCCCTGGTACAGTTCCCTGATAGCTTCCAGGAGACGGGCAGGAGCAGTTTTTTTCAGGATATAACCGCTGGCCCCTGCACTGAGCGCTTCAAATATCTTTTCGTCTTCCTCGTAAACCGTACACATCATGAAATTGGTGGCAGGTACTTGCTGCTTCAGGATTTTTACACAATCAATACCGCTTTCTGTGCCACCCAGGTTAATATCCATCAACACTACATCGGGTTCCATTACAGGTATCTCATTGATCGCTTCTTCTGCTGTTCCCAGTGTGCCTATGCATTCATATCCATCAGACATGCTGATAATCTCTTCCAATGCGTTTCTTAGGTCCCGGTTATCGTCCACTATACAAACGGATATTGCCTTCATGAAGCAAAAATGAGACATAATCGTGAGGTGGGCAATACCACGAACAGGGTAAAAAAACTACAAGCGTTTGGGGATAGGAGAAAAATGAATACCAGGATACTTATAAACACTTAATTTCTAGGGGGAAAGTCTCTTAGTTTCGAGGCACATATATAATATACTTGTCTGCAAAAAAATCTTCCCCGAAAAGTTCGCTCACCGGGAGCTGCCGGGGCCTGGTAAGGCTTTCCTGTATTTCCACTGCTAGGTCGCCGCCTTTAAGACAGATAAGGCCTGGCTTGGGTGCAGCCGGGTCATATCCCGCGGAATGATTGCGGAGCAGGGGTTTGCTCCAGCGCCAAAGATCTTTGAGCGGAGCTACAGCCCTCGATACCACATAGTCGAACTTGCGGTTCCTGATATCCTCTATACGGCTGTGCTGGGTGGTTACATTTTGAAGACCAATGCCTTCAGCAACCGCATCCACTACTTTCAGTTTTTTTGCAATACTGTCTACCAGGTGAAATTTTACCTCAGGGAAAAATATAGCCAAAGGTATTCCCGGGAATCCACCCCCTGTTCCCAGGTCAACGATCTCCATGCCCGGCTGAAATTCAAAACTGGCAGCAATGCTCAGGGAATGGAGTACATGTCTTTCGTAAAGGCTCTCAATATCTTTCCTGGAAATCACATTGATCTTATCATTCCATTCGGCATAAAGCCCTTTGAGCTGCTTAAACTGCTCCAATTGCTTTGGGGTGAAATCTGAGAAATATTTGAGTATGATCTCCATAATTGATAAAGGGTTATGTAAAGGATACTACGTTGTGCACTTCGTGTAATCGATGCATCCTTTGCGTAACTTTTACGCCAGAAAAATCTGAGCCGGTCAATTCCATTTTTTACTTGGCTTTTTCCACAGCGCCGGAGCAAAGATGATATAATATAAGAACATCCACATATCCAGGAAAAGAAACCAGGGCCAGAGATCTTTCTCATCCATTTTGGCCATAGCCTTATAAAGAATAAAACCCTGTATCAGCAGCCGCAAGCCAAAAACCCCTAAAGCAAATCTCCAATCGTAAAAGATCAGGCTGGCAATAAAGGCAGGGTAGAAAATAAACTGTGAGAAGAAATACAATCCCAGCAGGAATTTATGTTGTGGCTTATAGAATTTAGCCGTGGTATAATGCCGGGATTTTTGTTTGAACCAGCCCGACCAGGTGGTTTTGGGAATAGACCGGGTAACTGCATCCGGGTCTATGATCACGGCTGTGTTTTTACTGGTGGCTACTTTATTGATAAAAAGATCATCATCTCCACTTGGAATATGGTTGATGGAGGAGAATCCTTTATTACGCAGGAACAATCCTTTTTTATAAGAAAGATTTCTGCCCACGCCCATATATGGAACTCCCGCCAGCGCATAAGAGAGATATTGCAAAGCCGTATGAAAAGTTTCAAACCGGATGAGTTTGTTCAGCATCCCGGGTTTTTTATGATAAGCTCCATAGCCTAAAACGATCTCTGTATCTGCATCATACGCCCCCTGCATTTTTTCTACCCAGTTTTCGCTTGCCGGAACACAATCCGCATCTGTCAGCAACAGTATTTCATGTTTGGCTTCGCGGATGCCGATCGATAAAGGATACTTTTTCCCCGAGATCAATTTAGCTTCCTGGGTGAGCTCTACAATATTGAGTGATTTGAAAGTCTTTTTCAGTTCTTCGAGAATATACTTGGAGTCGTCCAGGGAATTGTCATTGACCGCCACCACCTCATAAGTGCTGGGATATTGCTGCACCAGCACACCGGGCAGGTTGCGGGCAAGATTTTCATCCTCATCCCTTGCGCAAACGATCACTGATACGGGATGCTGTTGTGTATTGGGTCTTGATTTTGGTCGGTAAAAGGCAATTCTGCTGAAAAACCAGCAATAGTAAAAGAGTTGGATGGTCGTAACGGCGACGAAGAAAAAGAAAATCGTCTCTCCCCAGTTAATTAGTGGCATGGACGCGAAGATAAGAAAGAAGTTTATGGTTTATTATCTTGCACCGCTTAATAAGGATGTATGGCGGCATTACAGTTTAATTTGGAACAGCAGGATACCGGTTCAAAGGCAAGGGCCGGCAAGGTCACCACCGACCATGGCGAAATTCTTACCCCTATTTTTATGCCCGTGGGCACAGTCGGCAGTGTAAAAGCCGTATCCCAGCAGCAATTGGAAAAAGATGTGCAGGCGCAGATCATTTTGGGAAACACTTATCATCTTTATCTGCGCCCGGGACTGGAGATACTGGAAGCTGCCGGCGGACTGCACCGGTTCAATGGCTGGCCACGTCCCATCCTGACCGATAGCGGCGGCTACCAGGTATTTTCCCTGGCCGGTACCCGGAAGATAAAAGAAGAAGGAGTTACTTTTCAATCACATATTGACGGGTCAAAGCATTTATTCACTCCTGAATCCGTCATGGATATCCAGCGCGTGATCGGAGGCGATATCATCATGGCTTTTGATGAATGCCCCCCGGGTGGCAGTGAATATGTTTATGCCCGCACTTCCATGGAACTGACGCATCGCTGGCTCGACAGGTGTTTCAACCGGTTTAATTCCACTGATGATAAATACGGTTACACACAAAACCTGTTCCCGATCGTCCAGGGCGGCACTTTCAAAGATCTGCGCAAGCAGTCATGTGAATATATCAGTTCCAAAAATGCAACAGGCAATGCGATAGGTGGATTGAGTGTGGGTGAGCCAGAACCGGTGATGTATGAAATATGCGACTGGTGCTGCGATCACCTTCCCAAAGACAAACCCCGCTACCTCATGGGCGTGGGCACGCCCTGGAATATCCTGGAATGCATCAGCATGGGAGTGGATATGTTTGATTGTGTAATGCCTACGCGCAACGGAAGGAACGCAATGTTGTTTACCACCCGCGGTGTGATCAATATCGATAATAAAAAATGGGAAAAGGATTTCTCGCCTGTTGATGATGGGCTTGATAATGTAATGAGCAATTATTACAGCAAAGCTTACCTGCGTCATCTTATCAAATCAAAAGAAATACTGGGACTTACCATTGCCAGCGTTCATAATCTTGCATTCTATCTCTGGTTGGTAAAAGAAGCAAGGAAACATATACTGCAAGGAGATTTTGCTTCCTGGAAAAGAGAGCAGGTAGAAATATTGAGAACGCGTTTGTAACTTTTTCTTCATCCCGCCTTTGCAACGGCCGGGCAAAATTTGTTGTCAACCCTTCTGAACCTGACTAAACAACCAGATATGAAATCCAGACAACTTCTGCTCGCGACGCTTGCCCTGTCGCTACTGTTCGCCAGTTGCAAAAAAGACAAAGTCTCTTATAACAGTGAATTAAGGAAAAGCCTATTTGTCTGGAAGGCCTTTAAAGCAAATTCGGACAATTCCTATCGTTACACAGTGGCTACCTCTTCCTGGATTGGTATATCATCCGAAACAACCATTACGGTAAATAATGGCGTTGTTACAAAACGGGATTATATTCAAAGGCAGAGAGTCGAAAGCCCATCAGGCCAGCCTTCAACTATTGTTGCAGAGGAATGGCAGGAGACGGGGAGTTCACTTAATACACATAATTATGGCGCTGCCACAGTTACGTTGGATGAAATCTATAAACTCGCGAGAGAAGAGTGGTTGAAGGAAAGGGAAAATGTATGGTATTATTTCGAAACAAAGAATAACGGCATGATCTCTACCGCCGGATACTTTCCTGAAAACTGTGCCGATGACTGCTTCGTTGGTATTACGATCACCTCTATAGAAAGGCTTTAATAAGCCTCTCTATAATTTATACAATCCATTCTTGATCGCAAACGTTACCAGCCCGATCCTCGATTGCACATTCAGCTTTTTCAGCAGTTCATCCCGGTAGCCATCAATGGTGCGCGGACTGAGGTTCATGCTTTCCGCAATCTGCTTATAGGTCATTTCAGTGCAGGCCATTTGCAGAAAGGCGATCTCTTTATCTGACAACTGGGAGATGATGGATGTTTCTTTTACTGTCAGGCTTCCTTCCTGTGTTACATAACTCAGCATTTTATTGCTGATCAGCTCACTGATATAAAAACCGGTATCGCGGATACTGTCGAGGGCCTGTTTAAATACCAATGGCTTACTGTCTTTCAGTATATATCCTCTTGCTCCTTTTTTAAGCATGCTGATGATAATGGAATCATTATCCATTACGCTTAATACGAGCACTTTTACTTTTGGCAGGTTTTGTTTGATCCAGTCGGCAGTTTCAAAACCGTTCATCTCCGGCATGGTGATGTCCAACAGCACAAGGTCGGGTGCGGGAAAGTGTTGCAACTGGGCAATAAATTCTTTGCCGTTGTCGGCTTCAAACAATACTTCGTATCCTTCAAAGGAGCGAACAAGTGAAGCGAGGCCATTACGCAGGAGTGTGTGGTCGTCAACCAGCGCTATCTGAACAGTTGGTTTACTCATTGGGTTCTAACTTAACGGAAATTGTGATTTCGGTTCCCTTTTCCGGCTCACTGTTTAGCTGCAGGTCTGCAGCTATCATCCTGGAGCGGTTCTCTAAATTACGTAATCCGGCGCCAGCTATCACCTTTTCTTTGTTGAATCCTTTGCCATTGTCTTTTATGCGTATCTGCAGGCGGTCTGCCTGCTGGCTTACTTCCAGCATTATCGAATTAGCAGAAGCGTGTTTGATAATATTGTTGATGATCTCCTGGATCATCCGGAAGAGGATGATAGGGCGGTCATTGCCAAGCGGTGGCGGGTTTTCGGCAACGGAGAGCTGAGTGGTGTACTTGCCGCTTTTTTCAAGATCGCGGAGCAGCTTTTGTGTAGGCTCCAGCCATCCTTTTTTGCGGATGAAATCGGCATCGAGGGAATGGCTGAGATTGCGCAGATCGGTGATGGCTTTTTCCATCAACTCGTCTACCAGGCCTAGTTTCCCATTGTCGAGCGGCGTGTTCAATGTGTTGAGGTTGATGCGGGCAAGACTGAGCACCTGACCGATATTATCGTGTATTTCACGGCTGATATCGGCAAAAGTCTGTTCCTGTATTTCCAGTTTGGATTGCAGGAGGGTTTGTTCAAATTGAACGGCCATTTTTTGTTTGTCCAATAAAAGGGTGTTTTTTCTTTTCAGGTAGATACGGAAAAGAAAAAAGATTGAAATGGTCAGCAACAGCACAAAAAGGCTGGCTGAAGTGATGGATAAGATAAGGTCTAATTTTTCTTTTTGCATAGATAAAAGGCATATGTAAAACAACTGTACATAAAAATGCTCATGATACGCGGTATTAACTGGTAAAGGGGAATCCCGAAAATACTTGCATCATAAGCAAGAAGAAATTTGTAAAAAGCAAGCGTAATATTTACTATAGGATAGAATGTGATTACGCCAACAGTGACGAGTATAACAGGTAACCATTTTCTCTCTTCGGTTGGATTGTCAAGATTAAAGTAGTTAAAAAGAAAAAATATACCACAACAGGTAATGACAAAACCACTTGCCAGGGAGAGGTAACTGTTATATACGGTAATTGGCTGGATAAAAATAAAAGTGACCAACGTAACTGACAGGTATACGGAGTATAACCAGGCGATCAACTTGCGGACAGGCGCATTAATAGAAATTCTATAAAACAGGATAACAAAGACAGTGGTGCTGATGGGCCTGTAAATGTTGTAAAACAGCCCTGTCGTTTTTAGTGAACCATAGTTGGTAGCTATGAAAAGGCCGATTTCCTGAATACTTATCAGCCACAAATAAGGAACAAATAAAAAAAGCTGCCTGCTTTTTAGCTCTCGATGAAAGCGTGTTGCCGTAAGAGCGCTTAAAATCAGGCAGCCTAAATAAATATATAGAAGATACATAGGTGATTATGGAAGTAATTGTCCATCATTGTACGGATCAACCTCTTCACAATCGTCACCATCACAATCAGTTTCACCACCTCCGGGATTGGGTTTAGTGGAATACTTAGCTGGTTGGCCATTCTTATACGGCCACAAAATAACTGTGGTGCGTCCGGCTTGTGGATGTCCTGCAGGGTAATCACCCATGCAGATACGGAGCTCGTCCGCTATTCCGGTCATTTTTGTAAGCCAGGCCATCAGTTCAGGCAGTTTAAAAGATACCGATTGAGTTTGTTTTTGCATGTCCACTCCTAATTTTTGCATATAGGAAGTGTAGGTCTTGATCATTTCCTGGGCTTGGTCAACAGGAATTGGTTGGTTAGGCATAAGTAGAAGAATTTAGTGATTTGTGCGACCAAGATATAACAGTATCAGCTAATTACAATATCCTGATCATGAAGAGGGTGAATAAACGGGTGCTTTCACCGTGAAAAAACGGGTGTAAAAATGGGTGTAAAATCGCTTGTCTGGTAAGCTTCCTTATTTCACCTTTGTACCAGGCCAAGCAATTCCCATTAACCATCGGACCTTATTCTATTTTTTTGCTTTTTTGAGGGCCTATTCCGAACAACCTTTACCTGTCGCTTGTAGTTAATGACAACCGGCAGGTTTTTTTATTTGCCCTATTCGCGCCATTCGCCTTTATTCGCGCTATTCGTACTAAATCTTTCACATTTTATTCCTTTTAAATTCAGTTACTTCGCAGCCGGAAAGGTTTAAAGTTTAAGCGTTTAGTGTTTTAAAGGTTAATTTCTATTGGCCCTTTTAACCGTTCAAACCAGCCCTTAAGCTTTGGACCCCCAAAACTCTTAAACCTCTCTGTTTGGGCAAGCTAGACTGGTACATACTGAAAAAATTCCTGGTTACCTTTTTCTTTTGCATGATGCTGTTCCTGGTAGTGGCCGTGGCGGTAGACAGCAGTGAAAAGACGGATGATTTTGTGAAAAGCGGTCTCAGCAGTTCACAGATCATCACCCAGTACTATTTTGGCTTTATACCACATATATGGGGGCTTCTTTTCCCATTGTTCGTCTTTATAGCCGTAATATTTTTTACCAGTAAAATGGCCACCCGTTCGGAGATCATTGCGATACTCGCCAGTGGCACCAGTTTCAACCGAATGCTTCGCCCATACCTGATAGGAGGGCTTTTGCTCGGCGTGATCCTCTGGTTTGGTAACCGTTATCTCATTCCAAAGGCCAATGAGATCATGAGTGGTTTCAAGATGACTTATATCGACCGGAATGATCCGACCAAAAACCAGCAGAGCAATAATTATTACCGGCGTGTTGACCACGACACATACGTTGGCATGAAATATTATGACACCACCAGTAAATCAGCCCAGTCGTTTTTTCTTGATCGCGTAAAGAACAACAAAGTGGTGTATAACCTGCGGTCAAATTTTATTCAGTGGGATGCTACAGAAAAAAAATGGAAGCTGCAGAATGCCGTGGAAAGAAAAGTGGACAGCCTTGGCGAAGTGACCAAAGAATATCCCACACTTACGATCAATATAAGCCTCAAGCCACAGGAATTGCGGAAAGACGAATATCTTAAAGACAAACTGTCTACCCCCGAACTGATCCGTTTCATTAACCAGGAAAAGCTGCGGGGCACGGAAGGGCTCAGTGCCCTGGAAGTGGAACGTTACCGCCGTACAGCCACACCGGCTGCCGTAGTACTGCTGACCCTGATCGGCGTCGTGATCGCCAGCCGGAAAACCAGGGGAGGGAGCGGAATGCACCTGGCCATCGGAGTGGTTACAGGTGCCCTGTTCATCATGTCCGACCGGTTCTCCACCGTATTTGCTACCAAAAGTGACCTGCATCCATTACTCGCTGCCTGGCTTCCGAATATTGCTTTTTCGTTGGTGGCGTACTGGATGTATACCAAGGCCCCTAAATAGGAGCCGGTTCCAAACTGGAAGTCTTTAGCCGGCAGTCGGCTTCCTGGCTGCGTATTAGAACCAGATTAGAGCCCGCAAGCTTTTCATCGTTCCAACATCAAATTGCGTAAAGGTTTGCGTAAAACGAAGAACATTATTGTTTAAAATGTTTGTTCTGGCAAACGCCATTAAGTACCTTTAACCCTTCAACATTTTAGTGATTTTTAAACGATTTGTCATGGGAGTAATTAAAGACAGGTTCAAAGCAAAAGCTGATCAGCTGGGTGGGGACATTAAAGATTTGCTCAAGGAACATGGTAATAAAGTGATAGGGGAAGTGCAGTTGTCGCAGATATATCAGGGCATGCGCGGGATGACAGGATTGGTGTCGGAAACCTCTTTACTCGATGCCCAGGATGGGATCCGTTTCAGGGGCTATTCCATTCCTGAGTTGAGGGAAAAACTGCCGAAAGCTCCTGGTGGAACTGAACCCCTGCCGGAAGGATTGTTTTACCTGATGTTGATAGGAGAGCTGCCTACAGAAGAAGATGTGCATCATGTAACATCTGTATTGCAACGCCGCAGTCATGTACCCAATCATGTATTCCACACTATTGAAGCACTGCCTTTGAATGCACATCCCATGACGCAGTTCGTGGTAGGTGTAATGGCCCTTCAGACAGAAAGCCAGTTTGCCAAAAGATATGCGCAGGGTCTCAGCAAAAAGGATTACTGGGAAGCTGTATTTGATGATTCAATGGACCTGATCGCCAGGCTGCCCCGTATTGCTGCTTATATTTATCGCAGGAAATATAAAGGTGGGGATCATATTCAACCCAATGGCCTGCTCGACTGGGCCGGCAACTTTGCTCACATGCTGGGTTATGAGGATGAGACTTTCAAAGAACTGATGCGTTTATACATGACCATTCATGCCGACCATGAAGGAGGGAACGTATCAGCGCATGCAACTCACCTGGTAGGCTCTGCTTTGAGCGATCCTTATCTCAGTTTTGCAGCAGGCATGAACGGATTGGCTGGTCCCTTACATGGACTGGCTAACCAGGAAGTAATAAAATGGATCTTTGAAATGCAGGGAGAATTAAAAACCGACCTGCCTACAAAGGAACAGATAGAAGAGTATGTAAAGAAAACGCTCAGCGCAGGAAAAGTAGTGCCGGGTTATGGCCATGCTGTATTGCGCCAAACAGATCCACGTTTCACTGCACAAATGGAGTTTGGCAAAAAGCATATGCCGGATGATAAACTGGTACAAACCGTTTGGAATATTTATGAGGCAGTGCCACCGATCCTGCAATCATTGGGCAAGATCAAAAACCCCTGGCCGAATGTGGATGCTCATAGCGGATCATTGCTGGTGCATTTCGGCATGAAAGAATATGAATACTATACAGTGTTGTTCGGTGTAAGCCGCGCATTGGGTGTATTGGCCAGTCTTTGTTGGGACAGGGCATTGGGCTTTGCGATTGAAAGACCCAAATCAGTGACTACTGACCTGGTGAAAAAATGGCTGAAAGGAGAAGAGCAAATATGGGGAGAATAAGCCCCAAATAAAATAAGTAAAACCCTGGCAATGGCCAGGGTTTTGTTTTTTAATAGATAACCAGTCGGTTAAGTGAGTTTATGAAGAGTTAAAGACTAACAGTCGTTCTATTCTGGTATGGTTTTTAATAAAAAAAGGAAGATGACTTTCATTCCTTAACTCTTAAAATAAAAGATTATGACAACCAGAAACAAAGTTCTGTTAGGCATTCTTGGAGCTGCGACCGCAGGTGTGGTCATTGGATTATTGATTGCCCCGGACAAAGGAAGTGAAACACGTAAGAAGATCAAGAGCAAAGCAGGCGATTGGGCAGATAGCCTGAGCCATCTTTGGGACAAAGGCAGAAGAATGGCAGAAGATGGTATGGACGAAGTAAGGGAAAAAGGCCGTCATGCAAAACATGCAGCAGA
>OFTY01001028.1_pt1 | contig 14441 bp, 18 predicted proteins | sample 1775061 | NCBI WGS metagenome assembly OFTY01 (sample SAMN08195773, study PRJEB24354) | sludge metagenome | isolation source: sludge from phenol fed wastewater aerobic bioreactor B | place: India: Nagpur | collected 2016-09-16 | reverse complement strand
GGAGTGGGATCGTCCGGCACGATGGACGGCGCGTCGGGTGTGGGTGGCGCGGCTGTGCCCAAAGGGTTGGTAGCTGGGCTCAGCACCATGTCCGCGATGCGGCGGTGTTGTTCGGTGACCTCGCCAGCGGCTGTGCCGGTCGTGGCGGGTGTCGATTCGTTCTCGGCCACGGCCGGTCAATCCTGCCCATTGGAATACATGCGATCGTCGGCGCTGTTCACCTCGCGTTTGACCATCGCTCCACCACCGCCCGAGGGAGCGGAGAAACTCGGTGCGATCACGGGCGAGACGGTGAAAGAGAGCTTTGACTTCATGGCGGCGGCAAAGGCATCAGCCGCCGCGAGGGCCTGTGCGGCTTGCGCCTGAAATCCCGAAATGAAAGCGCCCATCGCCTCGTTGCCGGCGGCGGCGGCCGGCCCGGAAATGTCCATGGCCGCCGTCACCGAGCCCATAGTGCGGGGCACCGTGGACATGTCCGCCGCCGAGGACGGCCCGTTCGCGTCGGCGAAGGACGAAGCTGCGGAAGCCCGCCGGCCCGCCGCGAGCTGCTGATCGATGGTCGCGCTCTGCTGCGCACGCGCGGTGGTGGCATCGGCTTCCGTTTGACTACGCTGAACGCGCCCGAAGCGAGGATTGCCCCGCATCGCCTCGATAATGCCCTCCAGGCGGTCCGCTTCCGCCCCGGCCTTGGCGGCATTCTCCCGCGCGCGGCGCTCATCACGCAGCGCCGGATTGGCCCGCTCCTGTTCAAACCGCTCGATCTTCTCGCGCGCCGGCTGGCGGACATTCTTGTCCCATAGGTCACCCGGGGCATCGCCCACCAGCCCCTCGATGCCATCCTTCGCCTGGGCCAAGCCTTCACTCAGTGCGCGCATGGCGAGGGTGAGATCCTCAAGGAAGCCACCCGCCCCAGAATCGTAAGCCAGCTTTCCCGAAGAAACGAGGAAGCTCTCCCAAGAGTTCGATAGCCGTTGTATAGCGGCTTCAGCGTCGGCCGTGGCCACCGAAAGATCTCCGGAGACGACACCGTGGGCCTGCTTCACCCGCTTCAGCGCATCAAGGTACTCGTCCCAATGGGCGATCATCGCCACGATGAAGCGTCGGCTGTCCGATTCCGTGAAGATGCTTGAAAGGAAAGCATTCCGGCGCACATCATTCATGCCCGCAGTTGCCTTCATCAACGCCTGGACAATCGCTTCAGCGCCGTTCTCGCCTCGTTTTTGGGCCTGCTCAAGGATCCTCAGGAAGTCCAAGCCATGCTTTTGGGCCGCTTTGAGGACTGTCGGCGACAGGATCTTTTCGAATGCATCCGTCACCCCGGTCGCGGCCTGTTCCGCGGTGCCACTCACTTTCCGAGAGATCTGGAGCATGGCCCCGAGGCGCTGCACCCCATCCGCCGCCACGAACCCCAATTTCGCCGCCGAGGCCGCGACTCTCGGGAGATACTCGCTCATATCGCGAATTTCGAATTGCCCGAGCTTTCCGCTCATCGCCAGCGCGTCGAAGGCGGTGGCCATCTGTGCGGCGTTGACCGCGAGGGAATTCGACATCGCCGCGGCGGTGCGCGCGATGTCTTCCGTGGCGGATCCGGTCGCCTGGGCGGTGGCGGCGACGGAGGGCAGGAAGGCCATCGCATCCTGGAGGCTCAACCCGCTTTGCACCAGCGTATCCAGACCGCGCACGAGTTCGTCGACCGGGAGGGCTGCCTCTTGGGCCATGGCCCGGAGCGCCAAGCCGGTGCGCGCTATCTCTGCGGCCGATGCCTCGGCGGTGATTCGAATCCTGGTCAATGCCCTGTCCGCTTTCGCGTACTCCCCCACCGCCCGGGTGACGCCCCGGACGGCACCGTATCCCGCCGCCGCGGTGGCGAGGCCCGCCAGACCCTTGCCGGCACCGGCGATGAGCCCGCCGGGGCGGCCGCGGGCCGCGCCGCGGGCGGCCTGATCAATGCCCTTGAGGGAGCCCTGAACCTTCTTCGCGGGCCCGGTGATGCCGTCCACCAGCTTCAGGGTCAGTGTGGATGTGACGGCGCCCATCAGCGATTCCCCTCGATTTTCGCGAAGTCAGGAAGCAGCCCGTCAAGGGCGCTGGTCACCCTCTCGGCATCCGCCCAAGCAAGTCGGGCGAAGGTGGCACGATCGAGGGAACTGCAGATCACCAACAGCTCCAGCGCATCGATCTCGCCGGCATTAAGACGGCCGAGCTCGCCGACGGTGGGCTCGCGGATAACCACCTCGCGGTGGTGGCGAAATCCCGTGGAAATCGGCACCGACAGCGGCACCGTGACCCGTGCCCCAGCGCAGGCCCGATCCCGCAGACTCAAAGTTAGAAGAGAGTACGACCCGGCGGACGAATGGCGCTTGGCTTCGGCCGCTGGTGCGGTGGTGGGCTTGTCCATTTTCAGCCTCCGACGTTCAGTAAATCGGACCCGCACCGCCATGGCGGCGGGAGCGGTGCGCTCTTGCGAGCGCTCGGGCTTCTGAACCGCGCTCCGCCCGCAGCACTGATTCATCAAGCAGAGAGGCGAGCCGGTCGGCGCGATCGGCGATTAGGAAGTTGGCGATGCGATCAACGGCGACAGCGAGCTCCGCGACGGCGGCATTGTCCGAGCAAGACGACCCGGCGGCATCGCGAACGATGGGGGCGAAGTGCTGGCAGAGCGCCGCGAGCAACCTCACATCATCGCCGCTGATGCGGGCCTCTACCGCGGCGGCGATAGCCTCTTCAGGATCGGGGGTCGTGTGCTCTTCCACGCCCTCCGCACAGGGCGGCTCGGGCGCCAGCGGCGGCGAGGCCACCACCGGAAGGCACGGCCCCTTCGGGCCGCCGAGGCCCGGCCATGGCTCGCCATCGATCTCCGCCGCGCGCTGGCGGAGCAGGCCCAAACCGATGATGGCCAAGATGCGCTGGCCGGCTTCCATGGGGGTGACCCGGTCCTGCGGCCGGCGCCAGACCCGGGCCGCCACCGCTGCGCCCCATGCTAAGCCATCCTGAGCGCCGTTGGCATCGCACCAGGCCCCGGTGGCGGGATTGAATCGGACCTCGTCAAGCGCGAAGTTCCTGTCAAGGCTTTCCTGAGCACGCGCGGGCCAGCAGCGAGAAGCCGGCAGGGCCGTGAGGTCATACTGCCCATCGGCGCGGCGGTGGATCGGCCCCCACGGTGTCAGCGCCGCGAGGAATTCCGCACCGAGCGGAACCAGGGCGCGCCCAAGGAGGTGCTCGACCTCCACGGTCCACGCAACCCGGCCGTCTGGTGCGGCGCGTATCTGTTCGAGGATCCAGGCGGCCGTGTTCTCGTCGAGAAGGAAGCGGCTCGCCATCACGCCACCTCCTCGCGCTGCGCGGCCATGGTGGCCTCCGCGGTGGAGCGATGGGTGCGTGAGCGCGCCCAGGCCAGCACCACCGAGGGGGAATAGCGAACCGCCTTGCCAAGCTTGAAATATGGCGGCCCATCGCCGCGAATCCGCATTTTGGCCAGCGTAATCGGCGCAAGACCGACCAATGCCGCGGCCTCCGCCGAGGTGATCAGGTGCTCGTATTCGGCCGCGCTGACCGCCTCGGCGGGTTGGGTGGTCTTGGGAGAAGAGGACATTTGGTTGCTCCTGCCCCTTCCGGAAATAGAAAGGCGCAGTGAGCATTCATGAGAACCGGCGCCCAAAAAATATCGGCGGAGAAATATCGCGTCGTGATTATTGTCGGGATTTTTCCGCCGGGATTTCCTGGTGCTCAACGAGATGACCAAGATCAAGGCCGCGTAGGCGCTCTTCAATCAGCGGCTTTTCCGCGTCCCGGGGCCTTCCTGCTCTGGCCCAGGCCCTGGCCATCGTGTTTTCAACCACACCCCTCTTCAGGGCACGAAACGTAACCTCAGTGAGATATCCACCTTCGGCATCGACGAGCGATGCTATATGCCTCCTCAACACCAAGTCCGACAGAAGCCTCAAGTCCGGGCTGGCGCCGATGATGCGGCGGAGTTCCGCGTTGGCAACCGTTTCGGCGATGGAAGCTTGCGCTGCCGTGTGCTGAGAGGGGGGAAAGGCGCCACGCACGCCGGCGGCATCGAAGAGCACATCCTCAACCACATAGTGAAAGCCAGAGACAGCGCCGGCCGCACGCGCAAGCTGGCGCTCAGCCGGCATGGAGCGCCGTGTCCCGATATCCGCCGCAGGAAAGGCCCGTACCGACCGCACAATAGGCGGGCCGACGTAAGGATCATCCCCCAAGCACCAATCGCCAATCACCCCGACAGATGGCTCATCATTGATGATTTCAAGATCCATCCACTTGACGGTCTGGATTTCCTGGCGGAGTCCCTGGTCCATGGCACTCGCAATGACCCGTCCTTCTCGGAGCGCGTCAAGAAGGCGCCCGATGGTTCCAGCTGAGCGGTGGCGACCCGCGAGAACACGCGCATCGAGGGCCTTTCCCCCATGCACCCAGCATAGTGCCTCGTCCAGCGTCCAGGGCGCGCCAGCGGTGGAGGGCTTCGCCTTGCTCATCGCCAGCCGAACCCTCGATTACGCCAGAACGCCGTGAGGGGCGAGATGGAGCGAGCCCCACCCCAATACGTGGTTAAATCTGGCGAGACGCCGAAGCGCGCGGTAATGAGCACTTCCCCAGGTTCAGGGCCGGATCGCACGAGCAGCTTCATGGGCGGCACATCGGCACACCAAGCGGCGAGCGCGTCCGCTGCCATGGCGAGCGCCTCGTGCCGCCCGCGGCCGAATGTAATGCACCCCGGGCAATCCCGGAAAGTCACATTCCACCATGGCCCTTCACGCTCGATCTTGGCGAAATAGCGCGCCGGCGGGCCCTCGATCCACGACCGTCTACACCTCGCCATCTGCGCCTCCGGCCGCAAGCCGCACGCCGGGCCCGCCAGCGAGGGAGGCTTCGCCTGCGCCGAGGAAGGTAATCCCCGCAGCTTCGAAGGCTTTCTTGATCGCATCGAGCGTTCCGACCCGGACTGCCAGAAGCGGGCCGTCCATCGCCTCGAGGCGCTTGATCGAGGGCAAGGAAACGCCAGAGCGTTCGGCGAGATCCCGTTGCTCCCATCGTAGCGCGGCTCGGGCGGCCCGGATTTGCTCCGCTGTCGTCACCATAATTATCCTCAGAGTTTAAATTTATATGCCTCAGGCATTGACGCCGCGCCGCACATATTGCACCTTAGGGATAACAAGATAATCCCTGAGGAGCAATTATATTGGCCCATATCGAAAAGGCGAAGCTGATGCACCGGGCCTGGGCTCTGCTCCGCCTGTCCATGCAGCCCTTCGCCCGCCCGGCCTTCGCGGCCTGCCTTCGCCAGGCCTGGGCCGAGGCGAAGGCCGCGCCCGTGACACCGCTGGACCGGCTGCAGCGCGCTTCGGCCGGCATCGTCGCCATCACCGCCGGCATGGCGCGTGACGAGGTGATCCGTCGCCTGGAAGGCGCGCTCACCGTGGCCCGCAGCCGCGCGGCCCAATACAGCCGCGCCGGCGCGCCGCGGAGTTCGAGCGCGGGCAAACACCGCTCCACGGATCTGCTGCGCGTGGCGAACCTGGAGGCTATCCTCGCCCGCGAGACCGCCGCGCGCGATGCCTGCACCGGGCGCTACACCGCGAGGCGGGATGGCGCCGCGTTCAGCCTGCGGCGCAAGGGCGTGGAATTCGGCCGGCTCTCCGGGCCTGTTGGCGCGCTCGCCTTTTCATCTCCGAACGCCGCTCTTACCGCGCGAGTGAAGGCGGAGCTGAAGGCCTGGGACACAGTGCCGGCGGCCCTCGCCAAGGTCCGCGCGGCTGCCGCGGCCCTGCACATCGGGGGCGCGGCCTGAATCGGAACAATCACGAAAGGAGAACAGGATGAACACCCCCAGCGACATTGCGCCCGCCGCTGCGACAGATAACCAAGCGGCCAAATCGTTCCATGACGAGGTGCGCGAGGCCATCGCAAGAAAGATGGAAAATATGATCCACTACTACGGTGCAATCCAGACTGAGCTTGAAGAGCTCTCGAATCATCTCGAGGGCATTCGATACGCGGCCAAGGGAATCGTAGCTTGTGGAGACTACAATGCAGCGGACTATATCGCCATCTTGATAGATTCCGCGATGTACCGGGTGAGCGGGATCATTTCGGCCATGGAAAAATACCACCCCAGCACGAAGCCCGATGACGCCCTTTGAGTCCGTCCGGACCGCGCGGCTCAAGCGCGAAGCGCTGCGTGCCGAGGCGCAAGAGGAGTCACCATGCCTCATTCCACCGCAGCCAAGACCGACCAGCACGAGGAAAGCTCATCCCCCGATGAGAGCCTCAGCCGGTGGGCGCCTGAGGATCCATTCCTTGCCGCCTATGCCCGTGAACGGGCGGCCAAGGCGCAGATCAACAGGATCGGCGATGAACTCGCCGTCGCCGAGCAAGGCTTCGGGTTCGACAGCCCTGAAGCCGACGGCGAGGTCTTGGACGCCCGGATCAACCTTGCACATGCCATCAAGGAGGACGAGCTGGAAAAGGCGTTCGCCACGCCGCCAACGACCCTCGCCGGTGCCATGGCCCTTGTCGAGCTTGCTGCGGAGGGCGGAGGATGTCACCGCGTCGGCGAGGAGGAGGTCGACTCCATCTTCGCCTCGCTGCGGGCGTTCCTGGCCTCACTCGGGACTGGCCCCGGCTTGCCGCCAGAGACACCGACGAGCGGGTGAAGATGGCGGCGGGCACCCTCAATGCCATGGCGCTCACCACCTTCGGCGCGGCCTTCATCCTGACTAGCATCAATGGCGGGGCCGCCCCGCTGCCCGTGATTTGGATTCCGGCCGTGGCTGTCCTACATTTTAGGGGCGCATGCAATCTATCGGTTCATGCAGCGCGAGGATCGACCATGACCAGCATGTGGGTGACTTACGGCCTCCCGGTCGCCGCCCTCATTTTCGGGGCGGCGATCTTCCTTTATGTGCGCTACGAGGCCCGAAAGTTCGACGCGCGCTTCGGCTCGCGCCACCTCCACCCGGGCGAGTAGCAGAGCCATGACCGCGCTGGCGATCTTCGCCTATGTGGTGCTGCCCGTCGTGGTGGTGGCGATGGGCTATGCCGCAGTGCGCTACAACGAAAGCCAGATGCACCACCCGCACCCTGGCGAGTGAGCCCACAAGGCTATCGCGCCCAGCGCGACTTCACGACCGCCCACGCCTTTGGATCGGCCGGCTCAGTCCCGGAGCAAAAGGGCTCTTCTCGCACATCGAAGGTGGCAAAGGCCCCCCAAGCGCACCTATCGACTTGCCGGACGAGAAGCGGAAGTGATGCGTCCATGATGCCCCGCATCACCCAGGCAGGGAGCCGGTACCGACTTCCCACCTGTCGAAGAGAACCCCAGATTGAGCCCCGCCCGCGGTGGCCCTATGCTCCAGCCAACACGGGAAAAGCCACCGACCTCCATGTTCCACATCGACCCGCATAGCCGCATTTTCGGGAAGGGCGTCTACAGTGCGCCGGAAGGCCTGCGCCTGCTCAATTTTCAGCGGAGCGAGGGCGAAGAGCGGAAGGTCTCGCGGCACACGGTGCACCGCTGGCTGTGCGGCTACACCTTCAAGAATGACGAGGGCGAGGGCTATTCAGCTCCTCTGTGGCAACCCGACTATGCCGGCGAGGGCGGCGATCTGGAGATCAGCTTCCGCGACCTCATCGAATTGCGCTTCGTGAAGGCTTTCCGCGATGCCGGCCTCAGCCTCGCCACCATCCGCTCTTGCTTCCAGCATGCGGTGGAAGCAGTGAAGGATGCGCGCCCCTTCTCCACCCAGCGCTTTCGGACCGATGGGAAGACCATCTTCCTGGAGAGCACGCGCGACGTGCACGAAGGCGAGATGCTGGATCTGCGGTGCAGGCAGCACGTGTTCCGCACCGTGATCGCGCCCAGCCTCAAGGATCTGGAATTCGATGCCGACGCGGTGGCGCGGTGGTTTCCCATGGGGCTTGCCCACAAGGATATTGTCGTCGATCCCGCCCGCGCCTTCGGCCGCCCCATTGTCGCCGAGGGTGGAGTGCCCACCGAGATCCTCGCCCAGGCGGTGGCGGTGGAGGGATCGGAAGAACAGGTGGCCCGGCTCTATGAAGTGCCGCTCGCCGCCGTTCGCACCGCCGTGGCGTTCGAAGCCCGGCTTGCTGCTTGAAGCTCCTGCTCGATCACAACATGAGCCCGCGTATCGCGCGGGCGCTCCAGGAGCTGTTTGACGAGCACACCATTCTCGCGTTGCGGGACAAGTTCAGAATGTCCGCCACCGATGAGGAATGGATCACCGCCCTGGATCGTGAGGGTGGATGGGCGGTGGTGACCCGGGACCTGCGCATCCGCACCCGGCCTCATGAGAAGGCAGCCATGGACCGCTCGCGAATCGTCTTCTTTTTCGTCGCCGGGGCATGGACGAAATACACCGTCGCTGAGACCGCCGCCCGGCTCATCCGTCTGGTGCCGAAAATGGCCGCTCAGACCGACCTCGCCGAACGGGGCCGTTTCGAGCTTCCCATCAATGCCGGATCGAAGTTCCGCCCGCATCGGGATTGAACTGGCGCGGTCGGTGCCCACCCCACCCGACGATCGAAACCGGGCTCGCAGTGGCCCTCACGCCTGTGCCAGCCGCTTAGCGTCCAATAGACCAAGCCCTAGTGAACGTGTCCGCTCTTATGCTTAAGATGCGTCCAATAGGGTACTATTGACATTTTGGACGCACCGCGCTTCAATCTCCAGACCCTAACGGACACTTTAGGCAGGCGATGAGCATGGCGGGCGAACGGATCGGCTACGGGCGGACCTCCACAGCGGAGCAGGAGGCGGGCCTTGAGGCGCAGCGCCGCGACCTTACGGGGGCGGGATGCGCCAAGGTCTACCTTGAGAGAGCCTCCGCCGTCAGCGAGCGCGCCGTGCTCCGCCAGGCCCTCGACTATGTGCGGGAGGGCGACACCATCGTCATAACGAAAATTGACCGACTCGCCCGCTCGACCATCAACCTGTGGGAGATCGTTCAGGACCTCGACGCGAGAGGCGTCGGCTTGCGGGTGCTCAACCTGGGCGGTGAGGTGGTGGATACCCGCAACGCCACGGGCCGGCTCATCCTCACCATCTTCGCCGGCTTCGCACAGTTCGAGCGCGAAATGATGCTGGAGCGCCAACGTGAAGGCATCGCCAAGGCGAAGGCTGATGGAAAATACAAAGGTCGCAAGCCCACCGCGCGCGCCAAGGCGGAGGACGCCTTGAAGCTCGCTGGTGAAGGCAAGACGCCAACCGAAATCGCGAAGGCACTCGGAATCGGCCGAGCCTCGGTCTACCGCATCCTGGAAAGCGTTGGCGCTCAGGACGCCAAGGCTTCCTAAGGCGAAGGCCGCGCACCCGACCTATCGTTCTTGTTCTCGGTGGCGACAGGGTGGCGACACGGGCTTCTGAGTGCACTTCCGTGGCGCCAAGACGAAAGAAAAAGATTAAATTATTTCAATAACTTATGATGGTGCCGGTTGAGGGGATCGAACCCCCGACCTTCGGTTTACAAAACCGCTGCTCTACCGCTGAGCTAAACCGGCGCACCCTGATATTCCGACGATGCCTCAGCCCCTCACCGGCCGAGGGCAGTTGGCTGCCTTCGGATCCGTGCGGCGTCCTGTTCCGTCCGAGGGGCTTCGCGGCGCCGTCATCCGCTGCGGATGCCGGCCCGGCGGGGCTTGCGCCGCGCCTTGAAGGTCTACCAGCGAGGACGGCGAGGGACAAGCTCATGCGCCGTGCTGCGCGGGACCGGGCGCGAGGGAGCCGGGCTCAGACGCAAACGGCCCCGCTCAGGGGCGGGGCCGTGTCGTGGGGGTGAGCGGCGCCGCCCGGCCGGTTCTTGGCGGGCGGCGGGTTCTCGGGCTGGCGGGCGGCCTGCTCAGTGCCAGTGATCGATGTTGCGATCCTTGGTTTCCGGCACGAACAGCAGGCCGATGACGAAGGTCATGAGGGCGATCACGATCGGGTACCACAGGCCGTAATAGATATCGCCCGTGGCCGCCACCATGGCGAAGGCGGTGGCCGGCAGGAGGCCGCCGAACCAGCCGTTGCCGATGTGGTAGGGCAGCGACATGGAGGTGTAGCGGATGCGGGCCGGGAACAGCTCCACCAGCGCCGCCGCGATCGGCCCGTACACCATGGTGACGAACAGCACGAGGACGAACAGCAGCCCGATCACCGCCGCCACCTGCGGGCGGAAGATGTCGAACGGGTGCGCCATCTTCACCACGCCGTCGTTGGCCCCGGCCTTGGGATAGCCGGCCGCCTCCAGCGCCGCGGTCACCGTGGTCTTGTAGTCCGCGCTGTAGGGCAGGGTGGTCTCGTTGACCTTGAACACCACGGGCGAGCCCGCCGCGCCCGGCTCGGTGGAATACTTCACGCCGGCCTTGGCGAGGAAGTCGCGGGCGATGTCGCACGGCCGGTCGAACACCCGCGTGCCCACCGGATTGAACAGGCTGCCGCAGCTCGCCGGATCGGCCACCACGGTGACGCGCACGTTCTGGATCGCCCGCTCCAGCGGCGGGTTGGCATAGGTGGTGATGAGGTTGAACAGCGGGAAGTAGCTGGCCGCCGCGATGAGGCAGCCGGCGAGGATGATGGGCTTGCGCCCGATCTTGTCGGACAGCCAGCCGAAGAAGACGAAGAAGCCCGTGCCGAACAGCAGCGACCAGGCGATCAGCAGGTTGGAGGTGTAGCCGTCCACCTTCAGGATCGTCTGCAGGAAGAACAGCGTGTAGAACTGCCCCGCATACCAGACCACGCCCTGGCCCGCGACGAGGCCGAACAGGGCGATGAGCACGTACTTCAGATTCGCCCAGCGCCCGAACGCTTCCGCCAGCGGCGCTTTGGAGGTGCTGCCTTCCTCCTTCATGCGCTTGAAGGTGGGCGATTCGGAAAGCTGCAGGCGGATCCAGACCGAGACCGCCAGCAGCACGATGGAGATCAGGAAGGGAATGCGCCAGGCCCATTCCCGGAACGCCTCCTCGCCGGTGAGGGTGCGCACCAGCAGGATGACGATGAGGGAGAGGAACAGGCCCAGCGTCGCCGTGGTCTGGATCCACGAGGTGTAGAAGCCGCGCCGGCCATGGGGCGAATGCTCGGCCACGTAGGTGGCGGCGCCGCCGTACTCGCCGCCCAGGGCGAGGCCCTGCAGGAGGCGCAGCGCAATGAGGATGATCGGCGCCAGGATGCCGATGGCGGCGGCGTTGGGCAAAAGGCCGACCAGGAAGGTCGACAGGCCCATGATCAGGATGGTGATGAGGAAGGTGTATTTGCGGCCAACGAGGTCGCCGAGCCGGCCGAACAGCAGGGCGCCGAAGGGCCGCACCAGGAAGCCGGCGGCGAAGGCGAGCAGCGCGAAGATGTTCTGGGCGGTCGGCGGATAGGCGGTGAAGAACTGCGCGCCGATGATCGCCGCCAGCGCGCCGTAGAGATAGAAATCGTACCATTCGAAAACCGTGCCGAGGGAGGAGGCGAAGATGACCTTCTTCTCCTCCGTCGTCATGGCACGCGGAGGCGGCACGGCCGTCCCGGCGGTGGTAACGCTACTCATGGGGGAAATCCCTCCCGCTCCTCGTTCGGGGCGCCTCCCACATCGGGATGGCGCGCCGTGGCCAGACGTTTCCTGTTCGACCGGTTGGCGGTCTCCTCGGCGGATGCCGTCGGCAAAGCGGCAGGACGCGCTCCCCGCGATCTTCAGACCCGCGGATGCGGCGATCTTGGCATTCCTCCGACGGACCGCTGCCGCCCCATCTTCGCCGGGCGGCCCGGCGGTGTTGGGTGCATTTAAGCACCATAATTCTACCTTGACCAAGCACCGAAGACGTTGCGATTGGTCAATGGTCTTAGGTGCGATGCAAAGCTCGGGCTTGACCATTGGGCAGGCACCGCAGCCGCCCCAGAATTTGCAGTTAAATCAATCAATTATCGAAGCCCTCGTGCGGCCGCGCTGCCGCTGTCCCGTCCGCCGGCTCAGGCCCGCTTCAGGGCGCGCCGCGCGATGCCCAGGGCCAGCGCCGCGGCATTGGACACGTTGAGGCTCTTGATGGCCCCCGGCAGGTCGATGCGGGCGAGCACGTCGCAGGTTTCGCGGGTCAGCTGGCGCAGGCCCTTGCCTTCGGCGCCGAGCACCAGGGCGAGGGGCGCGCGCATGGGCGTGTCCTCGATGTCGGCGGGTCCCGCGCTGTCGAGGCCCACCACCAGCATGCCGTTGTCCTTCAGCTCGGTGAGCGCGCGGGCGAGGTTCTGCACCAGGCAGATGGGCACATGCTCCAGCCCGCCCGAGGCGCTCTTCGCCAGAACGCCGGTGGCGGCCGGGCTGTGCCGCGCCGTGGTGACGATGGCCGCCACGCCGAACGCCGCCGCCGAGCGCACGATGGCGCCCACATTGTGCGGGTCGGTGATCTGATCCAGCACCAGCACAAGATCGGTCTTGGCGATGGCCTTGAGGGGCGGGGAGGGCAGGTGGTCCACCTCGGCGAGCAGGCCCTGGTGGACCGCATCGGGGCCGAGCAGCTTGTCGATCTCGGACGGACGCACGACCTCGGGGGCGATGGGGAGGCGGAGCGCCTCCTCGTCGAGGCGGCGGATCGCATTCTCGGTGGCGAGGATCCTGCGGAAGCGCCGCGCCGGATTGGCCAGCGCTTCCGCAACCGTATGCCAGCCGTAGAGCAGCGCCACGTCGTCCTCGCCGGCCCAGGCGGGGGCGCGTCCGCCCTTGCTGCCGGCCTTGGTGCGGCGGAACGGGGCGCCGCTCCCGCCGGCGCCCTTGCCGTCGCGCGGCGCGCCTGCCGATGCCCCCTCGCGGCGGACGAACGGCCGGGTGCCGGGGCGGCGGGCGGGGCGGGGCGGATGATCGTCGGGGGCGTCGGACATGGGATGGCTTTGTCAGAGCCCGCGCCGCCGCGCAAGGCCCTGCTGCGCGCCCGCCGCCGGGGATGATTCGCGCAGCCGGCAATCCATGACGCAGGCGGGCATCCCGGATCGGGCGTCGCGCGAACCGGCGGCGGGTGCGTGGCTCGCGGAGGGAGCACGGCACAAGCGGGATGGACCGCCCGCGCCGCCGGTCCGGGCGGTCGGCGCGTCCCGTGGTCCACAAGGCGGGGAAAAGGGCCTCATTTCCGGTTGACTTGGCGGCCCCGGTTTCACATAAAGCCGGTCCTCAGGCGGCGATTTGAGCTTGGCTCGTCGCCGCGACGGTTCCGCTGGCGCATCATCCGCATCATCGGCCGCAGTGAGGTCCCCGCACCTGGCGCGTTATCGGGCCGGCGGGGACGCAAGACGACGGGCGTCGTTTGGAGGGGTGCCCGAGTGGTTAAAGGGGACGGACTGTAAATCCGTTGGCTCAGCCTACGTTGGTTCGAATCCAACCCCCTCCACCACCCGTCGTCTGGTTCCGGGGCGGGCCGTTCCCAGGGAGATGACGGCTGCGGACCGGGGCTTCCCCGCGCCCGCCTCCGGCTCCCCGGCGGCTCTTCCGCCCGGCAGGGCCGCATGGTATGCGTCGCCCCCATGCGGGTGTAGCTCAATGGTAGAGCAGCAGCCTTCCAAGCTGAATACGAGGGTTCGATTCCCTTCACCCGCTCCAGCTTCGCGCCCTACGCGCGTCCCCGATCCGCGTTCCCCATCCGTGCGCGGAGATCACGCGCCAGAATCACATGTTGACGTAGATGTTCGCCTTGAAGTCGGACGGCGAGACCTCCTCGATGAATTCGGCGCTGTCGCCCACCATCTTCCAGGTGCAGCCCCATTTGCCTTCGCCGGGCAGGCCCCAGTGCTGGTATTTGAAGCGGCCCACCAGGAGGAAGATGTCTCCCGGCTGAAGGTTTTCCCGCGCCAGCAGGATCAGGTATCGCTTGTTCACCACGAATTTCGTCAGGTCGATGTTGGTGGCGAGCGGCGTGACTTCCTGCTCTTCCTTGGTGGCGGCGAAGATGCGGGCGCGGCATTCGTCGATCATCGCCGGGGTGACGAGCTGCTTGCCGCGGGCGATGGACGGCTCCCAGGTGGCGTTCACCTCGCGCACGAACTCGGACGTTCCGCACCCCGGAAGGACAACAATCAGACCCAGCGCCACGAGGGCGCGCCGCATCGCCTTTTTCAAGATCGTCTCCGCCTCGACCCGCGCGGCTGGTGTCCGCGCACCTTGGGTGTGCAACCTATGGGTTTCGTTGGGGAAGGGACAGGCGGCCGCATGCCGCACGGTACGGTTGTGCACGGCAGCACGCGGCCGCGCGGCGCGGCCGGCGGAGCCCCGCGCGCCCGGCCGGCGGGCGCCCGGCTCTTGCATCCCAACCGGAAACCCCCTAAGCCACGGCGGCTTTTTTCGCGGCCCGCGCGGGCACCCGACCGACTGAGAGAGAACGATGGCCAAAGAGAAGTTCAACCGTTCGAAGCCGCATTGCAACATCGGCACCATTGGTCACGTTGACCATGGGAAGAC
>OFTY01001026.1_pt1 | contig 14461 bp, 8 predicted proteins | sample 1775061 | NCBI WGS metagenome assembly OFTY01 (sample SAMN08195773, study PRJEB24354) | sludge metagenome | isolation source: sludge from phenol fed wastewater aerobic bioreactor B | place: India: Nagpur | collected 2016-09-16 | reverse complement strand
ACAGGCCAGGGAACGAAATTCTGTCTGGTACGCCCGCCCGATAATGACGTCAAGGAAAGTGAATACCGGATTGAAACCGTGATCAAGAACACCGGTTTCAAAATGCCACGTCTCCGCACCGTAGTGAACATGGCGCCTGCGGATATCCGCAAGGTGGGCGCGGCTTACGATCTTCCCATTGCCATCGGCATTCTCGCCGCTTCACGGCAGATCCATTACACTCTGCCTCCCGAACAATTCGTGATCATGGGCGAACTCTCGCTGGACGGCACTCTCCGCCCCATACGCGGCGCCCTCCCCATGGCGTTACAGGCCGCAAAAGAAGGGTTCAAAGGAATGATCCTTCCCATACAGAATGCCTCAGAAGCTGCGATGGTGAATAATCTGGAAGTTTACGGCGTACGGCACATCAACGAAGTACTGGCATTCCTGACAGGTACGCCATTGCAAACCACTTCTCCCGGTTCATACGCATCACCTCATCATTTCGATATCGATCTTTCCGAAGTCAAAGGTCAGCAAACAGTTAAACGGGCTTTGGAAATTGCTGCGGCAGGCGGGCATAATATCATCCTGATCGGCCCGCCCGGAGCGGGGAAAACCATGCTCGCCCGGCGTTTGCCCACCATCCTTCCACCATTGAATGTGGAAGAAATACTGGAGACCACCAAGATACATTCCGTAGCAGGAAAACTGGGTGTGACCGGACAGCGGCCCTTTCGCGCACCACACCATACGATCAGCGATGTGGCGTTGGTAGGAGGGGGAAACCCTCCTCAGCCCGGTGAAATATCACTTGCGCATAACGGTGTGTTGTTCCTCGATGAATTTCCGGAATACAAAAGATCCGTACTGGAAGTCCTGCGGCAGCCGATGGAAGAAAGAAAAGTAACCATTTCACGCGCCCGGATAGCATTGGATTTTCCGGCAGGGTTCATGCTCATCGCTTCTATGAATCCCTGCCCCTGCGGGTACTTCAATCATCCCGAGAAGAATTGTACCTGCGCGCCGGGTGTAGTACAAAAATATCTGAACAGGGTATCAGGGCCATTGATGGATCGGATCGATCTGCATGTGGAAGTTACACCGGTGTCCCCCGCTGCCGCTGCTACGGGCGAATCCAGTCAAATGGTCCGGGAGAGGGTAATGATTGCGAGGGCCATACAAATGGCGCGCTCGGGACGCTGTAATGCACAAATGAACATCCGGGAAATGCGTGATCATTGTGCGTTGGAGGCCACATCCCGGCAATTACTGGCCTCCGCCATGAACCACCTCCACCTCTCCGCCCGCGCCTATGACCGTATCCTCAAGATCAGCCGCACGATCGCTGACTTGTCCGGCAGCGGGCATATCACTGCGGAACATCTCGCGGAGGCTATTCAGTTCAGAACGCTGGACCGGGAAGAATGGGGCCGGTTTCAATGCTGACCATTGGGCTGTTCCGTTTTCTTATAGTCCTCGCTCAGCTTCTTCTGCACTTCCGGTGGAACCGGCGCGTATTCAGCAAACACGGCTCTTACCTTTGCTTTCCCCTGTGTAACATTCCGCAGGGCCGCAAAGAGTTTGTCCAGCTCCGCCTGCGGCGTACGAGCCTTGATCACCTGGCTGGCATGTCCGGAGTCCATTCCCGTGATTACGCTGCGATGGCTTTGCAATTCGCTCATGATATCGCCCATCATCATATCCGGCGCGGTTGCTTCCAGGTCGTATACCGGCTCCAGGAGTTGTGGAGCGGCCTGATGGAATGCTTCGCGGAAAGCCATCATCCCGGCGATCTTGAAAGAGATATCGTTACTGTCTACCGGATGCATCTTGCCATCATACACGCTCACGCGCACATCTCGTACATACGATCCCGTTAGCGGTCCTTCCTGCATTTTTTCCATCACACCTTTCAGGATCGATGGCAGGAAACGGGCGTCGATGGCGCCGCCCACGATGCAATTGTTGAACACCAGCTTTCCGCCCCAGTTCAGTTCGATCTCCTCCGTTTCGCGGACGGGGAATTCTTTGGAAGGCGGCATGCCTTCGTAGTAGGGCTCGATCTTCATGAACACCTCTCCGAACTGGCCGGCACCGCCGGATTGTTTTTTATGACGATAGGACGCCATGGCCGGTTTCTGAATGGTTTCACGATAGGGGATGCGGGCGGGCAGATACTCCACCTGCATGTTGTAGATGTTCTCCAGCCGCCATTTTGTGACCGCGAGGTGGAGGTCGCCCTGCCCATGCAGGATCACCTGCTTTAGCTCCCGGTTGTATTCTATTTCCAGTGTGGGATCTTCCATATGGATCTCGTTCAACACCTCTCCCAGTTTCTCATCATCTCCTTTATTTTTCGCAATAATGGCTACGCGCACTTTCGGCGGCGGGAAATGAATGGGATCAACCTGTGCGGTAAAATTTTTCTCGTTGAGTGTATGATTGGTGAGTGTGTTTTTCAGTTTCAGCGTACAGCCGATATCGCCGGAACGCAGGCGCTCCACAGGGTGACGATTCCTGCCGTCTGCAATGAACAACTGGTTCAGGCGCTCTACCGTATTGCCTTTTTCGTTGAACAGTTCATGTCCCGTTCTCACTTCTCCACTCATCACCTTGAAAAAAGACAACTTTCCGATATGCGGTTCCAGCAGGGTTTTGAACACAAAAATACAGGTAGGCCCGGCCGGATCACAGGGAATTGTTTTCCCGTCTTCCGTTTGTTCCGCAGGCATCTCTATGGCAGACGGCGCCACATTATCAATGAACCCCATCAACCGGCCGCTTCCCATATTGTTGCGGGCGCTGAGGCAGAACACGGGGAATACCTGGTGTTTCATCATCCCGATCTTCAGACCCTGCCGCAGTTCGTCTTCATCCAGACTGCCTTTTTCAAAGAACATTTCCATAAGAGCGTCATCATTCTCCGCAGCTTTCTCCACCAGCTCATTATGCAGCCGGTCCGCCTGCGCCCGCTCCTCGTCAGGGATCGGCAGTTTTTCCGGTTTGCCGCCGCCCGCGGGGAAGCGGTACATGGTCATTTTTAACAGGTCGATGATCGCATTGAAGCTGGTCCCCTGGTTCACCGGATACTGCATCACGGTAACGGCCGGCCCGAAAAAAAATTTTGCCTGGTCCAGCACCTGGTTATAGTTGGCATTCTCATGATCCAGGTGATTGATGGCCAGGATGGTTGGCTTACTATAACGGTCCACATAATCCCATATCAGCTCAGTACCTACTTCCACCCCGTTATACGCATGCAGCAGCATTACTGCCGTATCGCAAACGCGGATGGAAGAAATGACCTCCCCCACAAAATCCTCCAGTCCCGGGGTGTCTATGATGTTGATCTTGTAATCCTTCCACTCCGTATGTAACGTTGTCGCATATACGGAGTTTCCCCGTTCATATTCTACTTCATGATAGTCGGAAACGGTATTCCGCTCTTCCACCGTTCCCCTTTTGGATATGATGCCGGCCTCGAACAACATGTCCTCGGCCAGCGTTGTTTTGCCGCTCTTGGCAGCGCCAATGAGCACGACATTTTTAAGGTGTTTTTCATCATACGTTTTCATCGGTAACCGGTTTTGGGTGGTGTGAGATACGCCGGGTCGGATGCGTATGCCTATCGGGGGAATAGTATCAATTTTTCAGGCTTATGACATGCTGGTACACTGCTTTCCGGCGCTTACTATTAAATTACGGTTTTTTTGCCGTAAATACCGTGATAAGTACAGCTAAAATTGATGTTTCAACATCTTTACAGCCCCTTTTTTCCCCTAACTTTGTTCTTATGAAAGTGTTGCTCAACTACCTCAAAAACTATAAATGGCTCATTGTGTTTGCGTTGCTGCTGGCCACCGTGAACCAGGTGTTCTCGCTGATGGACCCCTGGATCTTCGGGAAGATCGTGGATCGGTTCGCATCGCACCCGCAATCTTTCAGTAAGACCGGGGAAGCGCTGATACCCCGTTCGCAGCATGAGTACCTCTACGGGGTGGTAATGTTGCTGCTGGCATCCATTGGCGTGGCCATGATCTCCAGGATCGCGAAAGCGTTCCAGGACTATTTTGTGAACGTGATCATCCAGAAGTTCGGCGCCAAAGTGTATACGGACGGGTTGCGGCATTCCATGCGGCTGCCTTACCAGGAGTTCGAAGACCAGCGCTCCGGGGAAACACTGGCGGTATTGCAGAAAGTGCGGCTGGATTGCGAGAAGTTCATTACCCAGTTCATCAATATCCTCTTCACGACCCTGGTAGGCGTGGTATTCGTGATGATCTTCGCTTACAGTGTGCACTGGTCGCTGGTGTTCGTTTATTTCGGGGGCTGTTTGCTGCTGGGCTGGCTCATGAATGTGCTTAGTAAAAAGATCAAGTTCATCCAGAAGAGCATTGTGAAAGAAACCACTATGCTGGCAGGCGCCACCACAGAATCTCTCCGGAACATCGAGCTCGTGAAAAGCCTGGGTCTCACCCACCAGGAGATCAGGCGGTTGAATTCCAATACGATGAAGATATTGTTGCTGGAGCTGCGGAAAGTGCGCAGCGTGCGCACCATTGCGTTCGTGCAGGGTACTTTTGTGAACCTCCTGCGTTCCAGCATCCTCTTCATACTGCTATACCTGGTATATCATAAAACAGCTACGCTGGGCCAGATATTTACCCTGCAGCTTTACTCTTTCTTCCTGTTCGGCCCTCTGCAGGAATTGGGCAATATCATCCTGGCCTACCGCGAGGCGGAAGTATCGCTGGCGAACTTCCAGAAGATCATGCAAACGCCGGTGGAAGCAACCCCTGCCGATCCATTGAAACTCTCCCTGATCCGCGATCTCACTTTTGAAAATGTAGGTTTCAAACATCTGACGGCCCTGAACAAGGCACTGGAAGAAATCAGCTTCAGGGTACATGTGGGGGAAACCGTCGCCTTCGTGGGCCCGTCCGGGAGTGGTAAAACAACGCTTGTAAAACTGCTGGTAGGTCTTTATAAACCCGGCGAAGGCCGTATCCTGTACAACAACATGGACGCATCCAGTATAGATATCGAGGAATTGCGCCACCAGATCGGGTTTGTGACGCAGGATACCCAGCTCTTTTCCGGCACCATCCGAGAGAACCTGCTTTTCGTGAATCCCCGCGCCACGGAAGAAGAGCTGATGAGCGCCCTGCAACGCGCCTCCTGCTACAGCCTGCTTGCCAGAGCGGAAAAAGGGGTGGATACGGTAATCGGAGAAGGAGGGATCAAGATATCCGGCGGGGAGAAACAACGCTTGTCCATCGCGCGCGCATTACTGCGCCAGCCGCGGCTGCTGGTGTTCGATGAAGCCACCTCGGCCCTGGACTCCATCACGGAAGAGGAAATCACTCAAACCGTCAGGAACGTTACCTCCACCAAAGAACATATCACCGTCATGATCGCACACCGCCTGTCTACCATCATGCATGCAGACCGCATCTTTGTACTGGAAAAAGGCAGGATCGTGGAAACCGGTACACACCGCGAGCTCCTCGCCGAAAAAGGCCTGTACTACGCTATGTGGCGCCAGCAGATCGGCGAACGGAAAACATTGGAAACAACGCCCGCCTGATAACCGGCAGAATCGTAACTTTGCGGGATGACGAAGAAAAAACCGAACTACTTCCTCAGTCTATTGACCATGAAGTGCCCCAAATGCAGAAGGGGCCATATGTATCGTACCAAAAACCCTTTCCATTGGCGTCTTTCGAAAATATTCGATATGCACGACCACTGCCCCGTATGCGGGCAGAAATTCGAACTCGAAACCGGGTTCTGGTTCGGCACCGGTTATGTGAGCTATGTGCTCAGCGTAGCATTATCCGTATTCAACCTCATCTGGTACTGGTTGATATTCGGCATATCATGGCGGGATAATAGTATTATTTACTGGCTTGGGGTAAACGGGGTTATACTGACTGTAGCCCAGCCCTGGCTGATGCGCTTTTCGCGCACCCTTTACCTCTACTTCTTCGTTTACTACGACGAAGATACGGCGCACCTGCCGGATGCAGATCATAAGCATGGTGAACACTCCCGTCCGCATCCGGCAGGGCATTCACATTGATAAAAACTAAAGTGGATCTTATTTTATCAAGGGCCGTGAAGACGGCCCTTTTTGCTTTTCATCCAAAATCTGAGCAGTATGTCAGATCATCTTTAGTACGTTTATCTGTGTAATGTTATATTTCAATGATCAAATGAACCCTTTAAAGAGATCGCTCCCTTTGCACGTGGTTCCAACATGTAAAAAAAGGCTTCCCGAAACGTTTAGTTATAACGCCCAAATATATCCTTTCAAGACGAATTTTTCATCACCTGTTTATGTGAATGGTCGGCAGACTTGCCTTTGCTAATCAGATTTAGTTATGAGCGGCAAAACCTTTGTGGATGTTAAAAAAGTACCAGCAAAGCACACATGATAAGTTTATATTTGAAGGAAATCGATAGCTTTACTCATCCAACCAATGATTGAAGTGCATAGACTTTTACTCATACTATTGCTGCTCATCGGATGTCAGCCATCTCCCACCCCACATACCGGGAAAAATCCCGGAACCCGGCCATCCGGCACGGCATCGCCCCACCCCTTCCGGCTGATCAGCGGCAGTACCGCAGGAGACAGCGCCGTATTCGAAGCAGCGGATATCACTACTGCCATCACCAATTCCGGAGCGGGCACACAAACGATTCATATCACACGTCAGGGGAAACGCCTGATCAATTATATACGGGCGGTGGACTCCGGCCGCATAGAGATTCCTGTACCGCAACTGCTGATAGCCGGCACTGACACCTCCATCCTGCTGCAACACATCGTCTTCAAAATAAAGAATGGCAAGGCTGTACATTCGAAAGACGGCGGGGAGGACAATAAAAAAGCTCCCCATGAGATCATGGAGAGCTTCTAAGCCATTAAGCGTTATTTATTTGAAATCGATAGGTATAGCCAGTTTCACACTGAAATTCCGCCCGACGTTATATACGCCGGCTCTGCCTGTCGCTTCATTCACAGGAGCATATTTCAACCTGCTGAGGTGATTCTGGTACGCAACATCTGCAATGTTATTCACCATGAAATGCAGGGAAAATAATTTCCTGTTCTTCCTGTTCATGAAATCAGCGCCCACACCGGCATTGAAAAGCGTGTAACCGGGAGTGGCCGTTTCTGTTTCATACGCGGAGAAAACATCATTCTGCGCAAAGTTCAGATCCATCTGCACACCTGCGTATGCGTTCTGCAATGGACCTTTGCCTACCTTCTTGAACTTACCTTTCAATTCAGACAGCCAGCGGGCAGCAGGAATGCGTGGCAGGTATTTCGTAGAGTCGGTAGCGTTAGCAGCGACCCCTCTTACATAAGAAAAAGTATTCTCAAAATGCAACCAGTCGATAGGATGGGGATGAATATCCATCATGAATTCCCCACCATACAAATGTGCATTGGCCTGCTGGTATTTGAAGGCCGCAAATCCTTCCGGGTTATCCTCAGCCGGGATGGAATCCCTTCCGGCGGCATTGAACAGCTTGCGGGAGAAAATGAAGTTGTTGATATGATTGTAGAATACGTTGGCAGTAATAGATACGTGCTGCGTATTGAAGTCGATACCGGCATCCACCTGCGTGCTTATCTCCGGCTTCAGATCCTGGTTACCGTATTCATACTTGATCGTGCCTTCGTGTACGCCATTGGCGGAAAGTTCAGCGATGTTCGGTGCACGGAACCCACGCGCGGCATTCAGCTTGAGCACTACGCGATTGCTGGCTTCATAGCTAAGTCCTACGCTGCCGGATACATTGCTGAAATCCCGCTTGAACGATTCGAATTTCGTTTCACCACTGGGAGCGGGTTTACCCTGCGCATCCAGGAAGAGTGGTTTGGATTTCAGAGAACGGTTATCGAAACGCAGGCCGCCGCTGAGCGTAAGTTTGTTGAACGTTTTGCTGGTAACGGCAAATGCACCGAGGTCGAACAGATCATATGCAGGGATCAGGAAATCATCTCCTTTGTTCTGATTGGTCTGCTGCATACCATTCACTCCTACGGTGGTTTGCCATCCGTTCATTTCAGGCAGGTAATATTTCAATCCATAGTTGAATGTTTGCAGATAAAGGTAAAGGCCGGGGGTATTCGGTTCCAGCACATTTCCGTATTCCCGGCGCTGGTTCAGCTGATAACCTAATGTAAGCCCGATGCGGCCGCCGTTGTGCAGATACAGACTGTTGTCCCAAACGATCTTCTGGTGATTGATCTGTTGTTTGGGTACCGTCATACTGTAAGATGTATTATCATCGGAGGTAACGGGGGCCTTATCTGCCGTACCGTTGTTATTGACCTGTTTCAGGAAATTACCATGACTGTCCCGGTTACCTTCCACCAGTCCAAGATGCTGATTGAAAGAGGTGAAGCTCAGGTGAGAATATCCCCATTGTTTATTGATACCGATATTCGCGCCGAAGTTGGTGTTGTTGAAACGGGAATTGAATACATGACCATCGTATTTATTCTCGTAGTCATGCGCCTGCTTCCGTGTTACATATGCCCCCCAGCTGAACCCGTTGTTGTTACCGGCAATATCAGCATGATAGGCGAACAGCCCGCCATTGGTTTGATAGTTGCCTTCCAGGTTACCCTTTATTTTGCCCAACGGCAGCGGGGCAGGCGGTACAATGTTCACCACACCGGCCAGCGCATCGGAGCCGTAGATCAGGGAAGCGGGGCCTTTCAGCACTTCGATCCGGCTCACGTTATAATCATCCACTTCAATACCATGCTCATCTCCCCACTGCTGCCCTTCCTGGCGAACGCCATCGCCTACCACCACCACACGGTTATAGCCAAGCCCGCGAATAAATGGCTTTGAAATAGCGGGACCGGTGGCCAGTTGCGTAACACCGGGTATTTTAGCGATAGCATCAATAATGTTGGTAGAGATGCTCTGATCCAGGTAATCGCGACGGATAACGCTGATAGGCGTAGGTGTTTTTTTGGCCAGGGTAACCAGACTGGCTCCTGTGATCACTACTTCATTCTTTTCTATCAGTGTTTCGGAGAGTTCAAAATCCTGGTTAGTAGTGCCGGAAATAGCGACAGATGCGGTATATGCGGCATAGCCGATATAATGAACATCCACCACATATTTGCCTTTCGGCAGGTTGTTGATAACATAGTTTCCCTGGGCATCCGCCGCCGCTCCCACGCGGAGGTCAGGCAGGTATACGGTAGCGCCGGGCAAAGGAGTGTGTGTTGCCTTGTCCACTACCTTACCGGACAATGAGTTGGAATAGTCGCCATCCGCCGGATGGGCGCTTGCCTGAGCAGCGGGCAGAACGAGCAGCATAGCGCCCCAACGCCCGAGTATAAATACACGCAGATAATGCATATCAGAATAATATAGAATCAATAAAACATTGGCCTGTTGCCAATAATCATAACACACGTGTTCGTTGTGTTCACGTTACAATAAAAGACGGTTCATACGGCTGTTGCAGGAGGCGCCCTGGGCGTGAGGTTATAACAGGCTGCCGTGGCGAGCACTGTGAGGGGAAGGGGATAAAACACCCAGCTCAATTGCTGAACGGGGGCTATATATGCAGTAACAAATATATCGTATGGTTCGATGGCTATCTGCAGGAAATCGCAGTGACGGTGTTGCGTGGAAACAATAGGCCCGTCGTGGTAATAGACGGCATCGTCGGTATCATGGTGGCCTGCAAATTCGTGTATAAATTCCCTCGGGGCCGTATTGATGGCAAATACTCCCAGGAGGATGACCGCTAGTATTTTATGCAGATACTTCCTATACACGGAACAAAGGTAGCAAAAAACGACTATTTGCAACAATGTTGCAGCACTATTAATATCCCGGGCTCTTAACGGACCTTCATCATCGTTCTCACCTGCTGCGTAACGCCGTTCTGGAGGCGGGCGTAATAAACACCATTGGGCAGCGCCTCCCCGTCAAAGGTAACGGTATAAGTACCCGCCGCATGGTCTTTATCCACGAGCGACCGGATCAGGCGGCCCATGGTATCGAACACCTGGAGCAGTGTATGTCCTCCGCGGGTTTTGTAGGTGATAACGGTTTTGGAAGAGAAGGGGTTGGGATAGTTGGTGATGAGCGTATTCTCGTTGTTGATATCCGGCAGATTGGTCACCACGCCGCAAGCCAGGCCGTTCACGAGCGGCAGGCTCTGGTAGTTGTTCAGCAGGATGGAATTAAGGTCTGCATTCTTCACACAGAACCACTGCTCTAACAGGGACGCATATACGGAACGAAAATCGTACTGCATCGGGACGTTATCTGCAACGGTCGCGTTGTCCGGCAGGGTGGGCGTATTACCCAATACCTGCTGGTTCACGTAATCTCCGAATACGATCATGGGAGCGGCAGCGCCATGGTCGGTGCCTGTGCTGCCATTGGATTTGATGCGGCGGCCGAACTCGGAGAAGGTCATCCCTACTACGCGTTGCGATTTCTTCAGTCCTTTCAGGTCGTCCACAAAGGCTTTGATGGCCGAGGATACTTTCTCCAGCAGGTCCGCATGTTCCCCGGTGGTGGTATCACCGGCATTCACCTGGCTGGCATGTGTATCAAACCCGCCCATGCTCACCATGTATACACGCGTTTTTAATCCGCCTGCCACCAGTCGCGCTACGATCTTCAATTGATCCGCGAGGTGGTTATTGGCAGGATAAGCGCCCTGGTTAGGCACCCTTGCCGCAGCGGCTTTGATGGAATCCGCGAATTTATTGGTCTGTTGCTGAATGAGCCGGATGTATTTGAGTTCCTTGCCGGCCTTGGTATTCGGCACGGGATCTTCCACGCCATCGAGCAGGTTATAGAAGCTGGTGGCGCTGGTCACGGCCATTCCCATATTCACGGCAGGCCCCTGGAAAGCGGGCGATACAATGGAACCGATCTGGATAGCCAGCGGATCCGGCATATCCGCATTGGGATAGCCCACGGGATAATTGGGATAATCGTAGTTCAGATAGCGCCCCGTCCACCCGGTAGCCAGTACCTGATTGGCATCGGAGCCGGTGAGCCAGATATCGGTGGCGCGGAAATGTGAGAAGTTGGGAGAGGGATACCCTACGCTGTGGATCAGCGCTACGTGTCCATCGTTATATAATTGCTGAATGCCCGTCATGGAAGGATGGATACCTGTTTTGGTTTGTCCCGCCAGCCGCAACACTTTCCCTTCCGGTATCGCGATATTGGTGCGGGCAGCCTGGTACTTACCGTACTGATCCAGCGGGATTACCATGTTCAGTCCGTCATTACCGCCAACCAGCTGGATCATCACCAGCACGTGATCATTATCCGTTGCAGCGCCTTCCAGTGCTGCCAGCAAGGGAGACGACCCGAAAGCCTGGATGGAAAAGCCATTGATGAACGATGGCAGGATGGCTGCGGGAGCGGTGAATTTGAGGAAATCTCTACGTTTCATCTTGGTTAGGTTTTCAGCAATGATCAGGCTAAATGATATTCAGAAAGATTCATGATGTATTTGTACAGCGGATTCAGCAGCTTCAGCACAGTGTTCTTGTTCATCGCATTGGTTGTATCTGCTTTGTAGGCATTCCAGGCGGTTGTCCAGTAGTAATCCTGTTGCTGGCCCTGTAAGAGTATCTTGTCTTTCAGGAAAGTTTTGGTGGCATCCGAAACATCCATACGGTAGAGGATGGCCAGTGAATCCCTGATCAGTGCGATGGGGTCCGAAGGATTAGGAAGGCGATCCGCAAAAGCGATGGCATCTATGCTGAGCGTTGCTCCGCCGTAGGTATACCCGGTGCTGATCATCAGATCCGTGAGCATGTTGCGTTTGGGCAGGGTATCGGTATTGATCCACAGCTCGTGGAACTGCGGCGCGAGATGATAGGCATCCCATCCGGAAACACTCGGCGGATCGCCGATATTTTGTTGCTGTGAACTGGCGGCTGCCTGTAAAGCCCTCCATTGGGCGTATGCCTTGGCATAGTCAGATGCCGGCGCGAATTGTACGCCATACTCGCGGCACAGGCCTACGGTGAAGTCCACCGGGCTTTTGATGAGGCACGACATGTTGAGGGGGTCGTAAAAATGCTCGCTTTTAAACAACGCCCGCAGCAAGGCTTTGACCTCATAGTTATTGCTCCGGAAAACGTCTGCCAGCGGAGTGATCACGTTGGCTTCCGTGGCGGCGTCTATTTCGTAATAAATGAAGAACTGGTAGAATTTACGGCAGATGAATTTTGCCACTTCCTGTTGCAGGAAAATGATATTCAGCAGATCATCCAGCTCCGTAGTACCCATATCGCCGGTTTTACCGGTGATCACTTTATTGGAGAACCAGCTGGAGAATTGCTTGTTGTTGATATCGTGCTTTGTGGGATCGAAGTAAGATTTGATGTTCACTTTATCCACTCTGTACCCCGTAAGCACGCGCGCAGCGGCACGTACGTCCAGCTCCGTGTATTGGGAATCCGGTCCTTTCCCGCAGGTGAAGAGCTCCATCAGCTCCCGGGCATAGTTCTCATCCGCAGCGGTCTTTTCATTCAGGTAACCATTGAGATATACGAGCATACCGGGATCCAGGGTCACAGCCTTGGTGAGGGCTTTGAAGTTGCCCATGGCGTTCTGGCGCAGCATCACATTATGTGCGTACATGAAACGCGCATCCTTGATGGTGTATGTTTCTGTTGCGAAATGATTATGCCAGAAAAGCACAAGTTTCTCATGCATGTTCCGTTCCTGGTTGAGCATTACACCTGTCCACCAGGCTTTATAAGAGAAGCGCCGCTTGTCGTCAAGCATATTGTCTCCTTCGGGGGCCGTTACCCACGGCGCCCCCGGGGCAACGCCGGTGGGATCCGTATAGCCGCCGGTGTTATAATTGTTCACCGGGGGAGCAGGTATGTTTACATTGGTCTGTAACAGTTCTTCCACTGCTGCATCCATCGTCATACCTTCAAAATGCCTTACATCCGCCGGAACAGCGCCAAACATGGTTCTCTTCAGCAAATGCACTACTTGCGCGGTTCCCCAGGTACCTGTATAAGGATTCAGGCCGGTATCGGTTCTGGCAACGTTCACTTTCACCGTCTTTTTGCGGGAAGGGGCTAATGCAAAAAATTCTCTACGGTCCATCTGAGATACGGTTGAGACGTTCAATAAATATGAAAATCAGGAAGAGCACGGCTACACGAAGCCATAGCCGGTTTTCCTGTAGCAAATTAGCAAAAAGTTTAATTCATTTATATTATTTTATATGAATCGAGTAAAGAAAAAGCCGCCGAAGTGAGTGACACAACGGCGGCTGAATATTGGGAGCAAGCTGATAACTAAAATATTACCTGTCACGCCAGGTTTTCAATGACGCCTGCAATACCCTGTCCGCCGCCGACACACGCGGTTACGATGCCGTACTTCTTTTTTAGCCGGTGCATGTCGTTGAGCAGCTGGATGGTGAGTTTGGCGCCCGTGCACCCAAGCGGATGCCCTAACGCGATGGCCCCTCCGTTGATATTCACGGTTTCCGGGTCCATATTCAGCTGGCGGATCACGGCCAGGGACTGGGAAGCGAAGGCTTCGTTGAGCTCGATCAGGTCGATGTTCTGCAATGTTTTACCGGCCAGCTTCAGGGCTTTAGGCACAGCGGCAACGGGACCGATGCCCATGATACGGGGATGCACTCCCGCAGCAGCGCAGGCTACGAGGCGACCGACTGGTTGAAGGTTCAGCTCCTTCACCATGGCCTCGCTCATCACCACTACAAATGCAGCGCCGTCACTGGTTTGAGAGGAGTTACCAGCGGTAACACTTCCTCCTGCGGCAAATACGGGCTTCAGTTTTCCCAATGCCTCTATGGATGTATCTGCACGCGGACCTTCGTCCGTATCCACCGTAAAGGTGCGGGTTTGCTTCCTGCCTTTTTCGTTGAGATAAACTTCTTCTACCTGGATGGGGAGGATACCCGGTTTGAAATACCCGTTCCGGATGGCTTCGAGTGCTCTCTGATGGGAGCGCAGCGAGAACTGATCCTGATCTTCCCGGCTAACGGAATACTCCTTCGCCACCGCCTCTGCGGTGAGGCCCATGCTGAGGTAATAATCAGGCGTGGTGGAGGCTACACTGTAAGCGGGCACTGTTTTCCAGCCGACGGTAGGCACGAGGCTCATGCTTTCCGTTCCGCCGGCTATGATACAGTCCGCCTGTCCGGTCCGTATCTTGGCAGTAGCGATAGCAATAGTTTCAAGGCCGGATGCGCAATACCGGTTCACGGTCATCCCCGGCACTTCGATCCCCAGCGCACGTACGGAGATCATCCGGCCGATCTGCAAGCCCTGTTCGGCTTCCGGCACGGCATTTCCAACGATCAGATCATCCACCCGGCGCGGGTCCAGCTGCGGTATTGATTGCAGCAATCCTGTGATCACGTCCACTGCGAGGTCATCGGGCCTGTAAAAGCGGAAACC
>OFTY01001025.1_pt1 | contig 14509 bp, 18 predicted proteins | sample 1775061 | NCBI WGS metagenome assembly OFTY01 (sample SAMN08195773, study PRJEB24354) | sludge metagenome | isolation source: sludge from phenol fed wastewater aerobic bioreactor B | place: India: Nagpur | collected 2016-09-16 | reverse complement strand
CGCCCACTCGGCGTTGCAAATGCTCGCCGTAGCCCGCGCTACGGCTGCGCTTTGCGCCTTGATGGGGCGCTTTTCGGTGGCCTGCTCGGACGCGCCCGATTCATTCACAACTTCTGAGTTTCCTGCGGAGTCGTTTCGCGCAGGCGCGACCCGGGCGGCCTCAACGCCGCACTTGCAGGGCGCCGGGGTTGACGATGCAGGTGGGGGTGCCGCGGATGAAGTTCACCACGTTGTCGAACGCGGCGCTGAAATACATCTCGTAGCTGTCCTGCTCGACATAGCCGATGTGCGGCGTGCAAATGCAGTTCTCCAGCCGCAGCAGCGCATGGCCTTGAAGGATGGGCTCGCTCTCGAACACGTCGATGGCGGCCATGCCGGGGCGGCCGCGGTTCAGGCCGCTGACCAGCGCGTCGGGTTCGAGCAGCTCGGCGCGCGAGGTGTTGACCAGCAGGGCCGTGGGTTTCATGCGGGAGAGGTCGTCGAAGCGCACGATGCCGCGCGTGGCATCGGCCAGCCGCAGGTGCAGGGAGAGAACGTCCGCTTCGGCGAAGAACTGCTCGCGGCTGGGCGCGGCCATGTGGCCATCGGCCTCGGCGCGCGCGCGCGACGCCTCGCTGCCCCACACCATGACGTTCATGCCGAAGGCGCGGCCATAGCCGGCCACGAGCTGACCGATCTTGCCGTAGCCCCAGATGCCCAGCGTGCGCCCGCGCAGCACCATGCCGAGGCCGAAATTCGGCGGCATGGCCGCGGACTTGAGCCCCGATTGCTGCCACGCCCCATGCTTGAGGTGGCTGATGTACTGCGGCAGGCGGCGCATGGCCGCCAGCACCAGCGCCCAGGTGAGTTCGGCCGGCGCGACGGGCGAGCCCACGCCCTCGGCCACTGCGATGCCGCGTTCGGTGCAGGCCTGGAGGTCGATGTGGCTGCCGACGCGGCCGGTCTGGGCGACGAGCTTGAGGCGGGGGAGCTTTTCGATGAGCGCACGGGTGAGGTGGGTGCGCTCGCGGATGAGCACGATCACATCGGCGTCGCGCAGACGCACGGCCAGTTGGCCCACGCCCTTGATGGTGTTGGTGTAGACCTTGGCCGGGTAGGGCTCCAGGCGGGCGGCGCAGGGCAGCTTGCGCACGGCGTCCTGGTAGTCGTCGAGGATCACGATGTTCATGCTGCCATTGTGCCCTTGCCTGCGGGGCAGGCAGACGGGCACCGGCCGGGCATGCCCGACTCCGTTTCAGCCGCTCAACCGATGCCGAGTGAGCGCGGGTTGCCCTCGAGCGCGGCGAGGCGGTCGAGCTCGGCGCAGACGTCCGCGAGCCGCCCGGAGATGACCATGCGGCCGCTGCTGCCGCGGGGCATGCCGATCTCGATGCCGCGCACCACGCGCAGCGGGGGTGTGCGCCGGGTGACCGCCACGGCTGCGGGCGCTGTGGCAAGCGGGCTGGCTGGGAGGGCCTGGCTGGCGCGGATGCGCTCGGCGTCGGGGGTAAGCGGCCTGTCGGGCCGCGCAACCTGGTGGGGGGCTGCCAGCGGACGCAGCCAGCGCGGCGCGCTGTGGGTCAGACGGGTGAAGAAGCGGACGATTCCCATGTGAAACCTTTCGATGCAGCGAGGTTGGACACAGGCGAGATTGACGTTGGCGTCCGCTTCGGGGTTGGGCGGCCGCTTGGCCCGCCCAACGCCCGCCACCCGAAGCGGCGCGGGGAAACGGTGGGGCGCTCAGCCGAACATCTGGGTGCGGATGAGGCCGACGGCGAGGCCTTCGATTTCGAAGGGCTCGCCGGGTTGGACGACGATGGTGGGGTAGTCGGGGTTTTCGGCGTGGAGCTCGATGCGGTCGGCATGGCGCTCGAAGCGCTTGACGGTGACGTCGGTGCCGACGCGGGCGACGACGATCTGGCCGTTGCGCGCTTCCCGGGTGGCGCTGACGGCGAGCAGGTCGCCCTCCATGATGCCGGCGTCTCGCATGGACATGCCGCGCACCTTGAGCAGGTAGTCGGGCTTGCGGGCGAACAGGCCGCTTTCGACGTAATAGGTTTGCTCCACATGCTCTTGCGCGAGAATGGGCGAGCCGGCAGCCACCCGGCCGACCAAGGGCAGCGCCAGTTGCGCGAGGCCCGGCAGCGGCAGGCTGAGTTGCTGCATGCGCTGTTCGTGCAGGCTTTGCAGGGCGTCGCCGCGCAGCCGGATGCCGCGCGAGGTGCCGCTGACCAGGTCGATGGCGCCTTTGCGGGCCAGGGCCTGCAGGTGCTCCTCCGCGGCGTTGGCGGACTTGAAGCCGAGTTCGGCGGCGATTTCCGCCCGCGTGGGCGGCGCCCCGGTGCGCGCGATGGCGTGCTGGATGAGCTCAAGAATCTGCTGCTGGCGCGCGGTGAGCCGTGTGGCGGCGGGGCGGGTGGCGGTCATGGCATCTCCTGGCGGCAGGGGCGGTCTAACCGGTTGATGGGACTGTTGTTTTGAACAGGTACTGTAAGTTTATTCAGTTTCTGGAGTTTTGCAAGTCATGGCAGAAGGCAGTGCCGGCACGGTGGTGGTGCTGGGGACGGGGGGAACGATCGCCGGCAAGGCCGGCGACGCGGCGGACCACATCGGCTACCGGGCCGGGCAGATCGGGGTGGAGGCCTTGCTCGCGGCGGTCACGCCGCAGGCCGGGGCGGCGGCCGATGTGCGCTGGGTGACGGAGCAGGTCGCGCAGATCGACAGCAAGGACATGGACTTCGCCGTCTGGCGCGCACTGGCGGCACGCTGCGCGCACTGGCTCGCGCAGGACGAGGTGCGCGCGGTGGTGGTGACGCACGGCACGGATACGCTGGAGGAGACGGCGTACTTCCTGGAAACGCTGCTCGCGCCCGACAAGCCGCTGGTGCTCACCTGTGCGATGCGGCCGGCCACGGCGCTGATGGCCGACGGGCCGCAGAACCTGCTCGACGCGGTGACGGTGACGCTCGATGCGCGCGCCGGCGGCGTGTTGGTGGTGGCCGCTGGCGCAGTGCATGCGGCGCGCGCGGTGCGCAAACGCCATCCGTACCGGCTCGATGCGATGGATTCGGGCGAAGCGGGTCCGGTGGCGGTGGTGGAGGCGGGTCAAACCCGCTGGTTTGGAAAAATCACCCGGGACCCCAGCGCCAGATGGTCAGATGATGCTATCAAAAAGATAATTTCGCGAGAGGGCTTGCCGCGCGTGGAGATCGTGCTCAGCCATGCGCTGGCCGACGGGCGGCTGGTCGATGGGCTGGTGCAGGACGGCGTGCGCGGCCTGGTCGTGGCCGGCACCGGCAACGGCACGGTGCACGCCGCGTTGCTGGCGGCCCTGGAGCGCGCGCGGGCGCAGGGCGTGCGGGTGGTGCGCGCGAGCCGCTGCGAGCTGGGGCAGGTGTTGCCGCTGCCGAACGACCCCTTCGAACCGTCCGAGGGGCTGAGCCCGGTCAAGGCGCGCATCCGGCTGATGCTGGAGCTGGCGCGGGCGGAGGCTTGAGCGGGCCGCGGTCGGCGCCGCAAGGGCTTCTGAAACGGGGAACGGGCAGGGGCGACGCGCGCACGGCGGTCGCGGTGCGTCGGTCGAACCAGGACCAGGGCGCCGTGGCGCCCGCAGCCTGGCAGGTGGCTCAGCTCTCCAGCGCGGCGAGTGCGCGCGCGGTGATTTCCTCGACCGTGCCCATGCCGCTGATGGCGCGGTATTTGGGCGCCTGGGCGGGGTCGGTGGCGGCCCACTGGCGGTAGTAGTCCACCAGCGGGCGGGTCTGGGCGCTGTAGACGTCCAGGCGCTTGCGCACGGTGTCTTCCTTGTCGTCCTCGCGCTGCACCAGCGGCTCGCCGGTGACGTCGTCACGGCCTTCGACCTTGGGCGGGTTGAACTTGACGTGGTAGGTGCGGCCCGAGGCGGGGTGCGAGCGGCGGCCGCTCATGCGCTCGATGATGGCGTCGAAGGGCACGTCGATTTCCAGCACGTAGTCGAGCTTGACGCCGGCGGCCTTCATCGCGTCGGCCTGCGGGATGGTGCGCGGGAAGCCGTCGAACAGGAAACCGTTGGCGCAATCGGGCTGGGCGATGCGCTCCTTGACGAGGTTGATGATGAGGTCATCGCTGACCAGCGCGCCCGACTCCATCACCGCCTTGGCCTGCAGGCCCAGCGGCGTGCCGGCCTTGACGGCGGCGCGCAGCATGTCGCCGGTGGAGATCTGGGGGATGCCGTATTTCTGGCAGATGAAAGCGGCTTGCGTGCCTTTGCCAGCGCCGGGTGCGCCCAACAGGATGAGTCTCATGCGTGTCCTCTGATGATGTGAATGCCGCGGTGCCTCGCCGCCTCCGGGTAGGCACTCTTGGGCAACGCTGAACAAGTCTCTGCGATGATGCGCGCACGGCTGCGGGATGGATTGCGAGGCGCAAAGCGCAGCCATAGCTCTTGCTATGGCGAGCATTTGCAACGAAGCAGGCCGCCCGCCGCCGGGATGCGCGGCGCGCAAGAGACTTGTCCAGCGTTGCCCTTGGCTTTGAGAATAGCACGCGCTTCCCGCGCGAGGCTTACGGCGGCGCGGGGCGCGCGCTGCGCTAGCGGAGGCGCTGGTCAGCCGCCGAAATGCCGGCGCACGCGCGCGAGGTCTTCGGGCGTGTCCACGCCAGCGCCGGGAGCCTCGGCGCTCACATGCACGGCGATGCGCTCGCCGTGCCAGAGCGCGCGCAACTGCTCCAGGGCCTCGATCTGCTCCAGCGGCGCGGCGGCCAGCGTGGGAAAGCGCTGCAAAAAGCCCACGCGGTAGGCGTAGAGGCCGATGTGGCGCAGCGGCGCGGGCGAGGGCAGGGTGGCCACGCCGTGCGCAAACCCGTCGCGCCACCAGGGCATGGGCGCGCGGCTGAAGTACAGCGCGGTCTGCCGGGCGTCGAGCACCACCTTGACCACGTTGGGGTTGCGGAACTCGTCCACGCTGGCGATGGGGTGGGCGGCCGTGGCCATGGCGGCATCGGGCCGGGCCTGCAGCAGCGCGGCCACGGCGTCGATGAGCGCGGGGTCGATCAAGGGCTCGTCACCCTGCACGTTGACGACGATGGCGTCCGCGCCCAGGCCGAGCTGGGCGCTGGCCTCGGCCAGGCGGTCGGTGCCGCTGGCATGGTCGGCGCGGGTGAGCAGGGCCGGCACGCCGTGCGCGGCGCAGGCGTCGAGAATGGCGGCGTCGTCGGCGGCCACGCAGACCTGGCTGGCGCCGCTCAGGCGTGCGCGCTCGGCGACGCGCACGACCATGGGCTTGCCGCCGAGGTCAGCCAGCGGCTTGTCCGGCAGCCGGGTGGAGGCGCGGCGCGCCGGAATCAGTACGGTGAAGCCCGGCGCGGCGGCCGGGGCATGGGCAGGCATCGGGTTCACAGCCGGGGCGTGCGCGGCGGCAGCGCTTCGAGTTCTTCGTCGCTCAGGGTGCGCGCCTCGGCTTCCAGCATGACGGGAATGCCGTCGCGCACCGGGTAGGCCAGGCGGGCGCTGCGCGAGATCAGTTCGGTGCGCGCCGCATTCCACTCCAGCGGCCCTTTGGTGACGGGGCAGACCAGCAGCTCAAGCAGTTTGGTGTCCATTAGGCGATGATAGCCGTGGACCGCAGGCTGCAGCCCGGGCCCGGGGACGCGGCTGCCGAGGGCGGGCGGCACGATGGCCGCAGGTGCGGCGGCGACCGGGCGACGCACGGCGGGTGGCCGCGGGCGCCGCGCCCGAGCCGGACCGCGCGGGTGGCCCACGCGGCCTTCAGCGGCGCGCCAGCCTCGCATCGAGTGCGGCGAAGAAGCTGGGCTCGATGGCGACCTCCAGCGGCACCGCCCAGGCCGCCGGGTGGCGCGCCCACAGCTTCGGCGCATCCTTTTCGGTGCAAACCACCGGAACCCCAGCGTCAACCGGTGAGGTCCAGCTATTGAAATCATAGTGATCGGGCAGGCCCTGCACGGCCAGCAGCTGCAGCCCCTGCGCGCGCAGCATGGCGAAGAAGGCCTCCGGCCGGGCAATGCCCGCGACCGCCAGCACCGCCTGACCGCGCAGGTCGGCCAGGGCGCAGCGGTGGCCGTCGGCGCGCACCGCGTGCGCCGCCAGGCGCCGGGTCAGCGTGAAACCGGTGTCTTGCGGCGAGGCACCGGTGCCGAGGGATGGCCGGACGGCTTCGGGCGCGAGCAGCAGATCCACCCGCCGCGGCCAGGGCTCACGCAGCGGGCCGGCGGGCAGCAGAAAGCCGTTGCCGATGCCGCGTTCGTCGAACACGCAGACCTCCACGTCGCGCGCCAGCGCCAGGTGCTGCAGACCGTCGTCGCTGACGATCACATCCACCTCGGGGTGCCGGCGGCGCAGTTCGCCCGCGGCGGCCACCCGGTCGGCGCCGACCACCACCGGCGCGCCGCTGCGGCGGTGGATCAGCAGCGGCTCGTCGCCGACTTCGTTCGCGGTGCTCGTGGCCTGCACCGCGCGCAGGCCGCGTTCGCGCCGGCCGTAGCCGCGCGAGACCACGCCGGGGCGCCAGCCGCGCGCCTGCAGGTGCTGCAGCACCGCCAGCGTCACGGGGGTCTTGCCCGCTCCGCCCGCCACCACGTTGCCGATGATGATGACCGGCACGCCCGGATGCGATGCGCGCCAAAACCCGAGCCGGTACGCCGCGCGGCGCAGCGCCACCAGCGCGCCATAGAGCCGCGACAGCGGCCACAGCAGCCAGGCGGCCAGACCGCGCCCGAGCCAGACGGCGCGCAGCCCGTGCGGGCGTTCGTCCGCGGGCGCTGGCGCAGGGGCTGGGGACATGGGGCGCACCGCGGCGCGAGCCGGCTCGTCCGAGCGGCTATCAGCGCTCGCCAGCCTGGGCGGAGGATTGGGTGGCGAAGGTGATCTGCGACAGGCCGGTGCGCCGCGCTGCTTCCATCACCGTGATGACGCTCTGGTGCGCCGCGCGGGCGTCGGCGCTGATGATGAGCACGGCCTCCTTGCCGATGCGCGAGGAGGCATCGGCCAGCGCGGCGGCCACGGCGTCGACGCTGCGGCCCTCCACGCTCTGGCGGTTGACCATGTAGCGCCCGTCGGCCGAGACGGCGACGATCACCTCCTTCGGGTAGTCGCGCTGGGCTTGCGCGTCGGCCACGGGCAGGCGCAGCTGCATTTCGGTGAACTTGCTGTAGGTGGTGGTGAGCATGAGGAAGATCAGCACCACCAGCAGCACGTCGATGAACGGGATGAGGTTGATCTCCGGCTCGTCGTGCGGTCGCGGACGAAAGTTCATGGTCGGCCCTCCGAAGGCGGCTCAGCGCGCGCGCAAGCCATTGAGGTGGCGCACGAAACGCTCGCTGGCGAGCTCCATGCCGAGCAGGTACGCATCGACCCGCGCGCGGAAATAGCGCCAGAAGATCAGCGAGGGAATCGCCACGATCAGGCCGAAGGCGGTGTTGTACAGCGCCACCGAAATGCCGTGCGCGAGCTGCGCCGGGTTGGTGCCGGTGACGGCCTGCGCACCGCCGCCCTGCGAGCCGAAGATCTCGATCATGCCGATCACCGTACCCAGCAGCCCCAGAAGCGGCGCGGCCGAGGCGATGGTGGCCAGCGCGGTCAGGTAGCGCTCCAGCCGGTGGCCCACGGCGCGGCCGGCGCCCTCCAGGGTGGCGCGCAGATCGGCTTCGGGGCAGCGGGGGTCGCTGTTGAGCGCGCGAAAGCCACTGGCCAGCACCTCGCCCAGCGCCGAGTTCTGCTCCAGCTTGGCCACCACGTCGGGTGCGGGCACGGCGTGGCGCGAGACGGTGAGCGCCTCGTCGAGCAGTTTCGGCGGCAGCACCTTGTCGGTCTTGAGGCTGATGAAACGCTCGATGATGATGGCCAGCGCCAGGATGGAGCAGGCAACCAGCGGCCAGATCGGCCAACCCGCGGCTTGTATGATCGAAAGCAAGAGGTGTCTCCGTTGAAGCGCCACCGGCCGGGCGCAACGCCCGCGGATTATGGCGCAGCGCCATGACGCCACCCGCGCAGGTTCAGGGCCTGCACAGCGCCGGCCGTCCGCAGCGGGCATGCACCGGTGGCGCCATCACCCTGTGGATAACTTTGTGAAAAACCCTTCGGACAACCGGCCCGGCGAGCCGAAACTGCCAGCGGCCCGCCGTGGGGTGGTGTGGGCAACCCGAAAAAACAACGATGAATCAAAAACTTGCACGACAGAATCAGGCTTTGCGGCTGCTCTCGATTTTGTATGTCGGTTGCATGACTTCTGTGGATGAATCCGCCCGCCGCACCCCGCGCCAAGCCGCATGAACCCGCGCTTCGATGCTTTTGATTCCGAACCGGGCGGCCGCGTCTGGCAGGTCGGCGCGCTGTGCCGCGCGGTGGCCGACGCGCTGGAGGCGCGCTTCAACCCGGTGACGGTGCGCGGCGAGATTTCGGGCTTTTCGCGCGCGGCCAGCGGGCATTGCTACTTTTCGCTCAAGGACGCGAGCGGCCAGATCCGCTGCGCCATGTTCCGCCGCGCCGCGCAGGCCCTGGCCGTGCTGCCGCGCGAGGGCGAACTGGTCGAGGTGAGCGGCCGGCTGGGCGTGTACGAGGCCCGGGGCGACCTGCAGCTCGTCGTCGAGCAGCTGCGGCGCGCCGGCGCGGGTGCCCTGTACGAGCAGTTTCTGCGGCTCAAGGCCCGGCTCGAGGCCGAGGGCTTGTTCGACCCCGCGCGCAAACGGCCGCTGCCGCTGCTGCCGCGCGCCATCGGCCTCGTCACCTCGCTCGGCGCCGCGGCGCTGCACGACGTGGTGACGGCACTGCGCCGGCGCGTGCCGCACATCCCGGTGGTGCTTGCACCGGCGGCGGTGCAAGGGGCGCAGGCGCCGGCCGAACTCGTGCGCGCGCTCGAGGCGCTGTATGCGCGCTGCGCCGCGCCCGCGGGCGGTGAGGCGGGCGGGGTGGCGGGCTCGGGCGGCGCGGAAGAGGCGCTGCCGATCGACGTCATCCTGCTCGTGCGCGGCGGCGGCAGCATTGAAGACCTCTGGGCTTTCAACGACGAGACGCTCGCGCGCACCGTGGCACGCAGCCCGGTGCCGGTAATCTGTGGCGTCGGCCACGAGACGGATTTCTCCATCGCCGACTTCGTGGCCGATGTGCGCGCCCCCACGCCCACGGCCGCGGCCGAGCTGGTGAGCGCGCCGCGCGAGACCTGGCTCGGCGCGCTCGACCTGCTCGAGGAGCGGCTGCGCGGCGCGCTGCAGCGCACGCTCGACCAGCGCGCACAACGGCTGGACAACGTCGCCGCGCGGCTGGGCCGACCGCGGGCGCATCTGGCGCAGGAGGGCGCGCGGCTGACGGGCCTGCAAGCCCGGCTGCAGCACGGTTTGCTCACAAAATTGGAGCGAGAGAAGACCCGTTTGCGCTGGGGTTCCGACCGTTTTTCCCGAAGCGTGGCGCAAAGCCTGCAGAACCGCAGCGAGCGGCTCGACCGCCTGGGCCTGCGGCTGGCCGCGCTCGATCCGCGCGCCGTGCTGCAACGCGGCTACGCCATGCTGAGCGACCCGACGGGCGAGCGCGTCTACACCCACGCGGCCGAACTGCAGCCCGGCCAGACCGTGCGCGCCACCCTCGGCGACGGTGCGGTTGATCTGCAGGCCCTCGAGCAGGTGCGCTCGCATGTTCCTACAATCGGCGCCGACTGACCGACGCATTCCCTTTCATCACCCCAGCAACCTTACCGGGAGCCTCTCATGGAACACGCCCTGCCTACATTGCCCTATGCCAAGGACGCGCTCGCCCCGTACTGCAGCGCAGAGACCATCGAATACCACTACGGCAAGCACCACCAGGCCTATGTGACCAACCTCAACAACCTGCAGAAGGGCACCGAGTTCGAGAGCAAGTCGCTCGAAGACATCGTCAAGACGGCGCCCGCCGGCGGCATCTACAACAATGCCGCGCAGGTCTGGAACCACACCTTCTTCTGGAACTGCATGAAGCCCAATGGCGGTGGCGAGCCCACCGGCGCGCTGGCCGCGGCCATCAACGCCAAGTGGGGCAGCTACGCCGCCTTCCGCGATGCCTTCGTCAAGTCCGCCGTGGGCAACTTCGGCTCGGGCTGGACCTGGCTGGTGAAGAAGCCCGACGGCAGCGTCGACATCGTCAACATGGGCCCGGCCGGCACCCCGCTGACCACCGCCGACAAGGCGCTGCTCACCGTCGACGTGTGGGAGCACGCCTACTACATCGACTACCGCAACCTGCGCCCCAAGTTCGTCGAAACCTTCCTCGACAAGCTGGTGAACTGGTCCTTCGCCGAAGCCAACTTCGCCTGAGTGGCGCCGGGCGGCCGCGCGCCGCCACCCCCGAAGCAAAAAGCCGCCCCCGTGGGCGGCTTTTTTGTCTGACTCGCGCGGCCCCGCTGCAGGGCGCGGGCCGTGCGTGGCTTCACTGGCGCGGCGCGAACACCTCGCCGCTGAGCCGCATGCCGGCCTTGATGCCACGCTGCGCGAACCAGCCCTGGTGCATCTCCAGCACGAAGCGCACCGGCTGCGCCGAGCAGTGCGATTGCAGCGACAGCGGCTTCATGTCCGCGAGGTTGACGATGGTGCCGTCATCGGCCACGAAAGCCGCCGTCAGCGGCAGCAGCGTGTTCTTCATCCAGAAGCACTGCACGCCCGGCTGCTCGAACACGAACAGCATGCCCTCGTTGGTGGGCATGTCGCGGCGGTTCATGAGGCCGATCTGCCGCTCGTTGAAGCGCGAGGCCACCTGCGCGTCGATGACGTGAATGCCTGCCCCCAGCTTGATGCGAGGCAGGTCGAGTTGCGGGGCTTCGGTCTGCGCCCGGGCGGGCAGGGCGGCGGTCAGGCCAGCGGCCAGCAGCGCAGCCAGCAGGCCGCGTCGCGCGGGGGACGGTGCAGTCCTCATCAAGGTTCACTCCAAATCAGGTGAGGGCGCGCGCCCGGGGCGGGGTGCGGGTGGCGCAGCGCCAAGAAAAATGCCCGCCGAAGCGGGCATTGTGCAACCGGCGGGCGCCAGCATTGAGGCGGCGCTGTCACCCACCGGTCGGGTGCACCCGGCGGTGCTCAGGCCTTGGGAGCGGCAGCGGCGGCCTTGGCCTTCTTCATCTTCTTGGCCTTGTGGGCCTTCTTGCCAGCCTTGGCCGGCGCTGCAGCGGGGGCAGCGGCCGGGGCGGCCGGCGCAGCCGGCGTGGCGGGAGCAGCCGCTTGCGCGAAAGCACCCACGGCGAAGAAGCCGGCGACGAGAGCAGCGAGGAGTTTGTTCATGATCAAGATTCCCTTTGAGAAGGATGAAGGACAGGTTCTGCCCCCCGAAAGTTTGCTGGAAGGCTCCTCCGTAACGGCGGCTCGCATCGGCGGGTTGACAGGTCGCTGTAAATTTTTGCTCGATACAATGACCGAGGTCGATACAGGCCCCTGGCGATCCCAGGTCGAACCGTCCACACCGGAGACTCATTTCTCATGTACCAGCACATCAAAGTGCCCGCCCAGGGCCAGAAGATCACCGTCAACGCCGACATGTCGCTCAACGTGCCGGACGAGCCCATCATTCCCTACATCGAGGGGGACGGCACGGGCTTCGACATCACGCCGGTGATGATCAAGGTGGTGGATGCGGCGGTGGCGAAGTCCTACGGCGGCAAGCGCAAGATCCACTGGATGGAGGTCTACGCCGGGGAGAAATCCACCCAGGTCTACGGCCCCGACGTCTGGCTGCCCGAGGAGACGCTGCACGCCCTGCGCGAATACGTGGTCTCCATCAAGGGGCCGCTGACCACGCCGGTGGGCGGCGGCATCCGCTCGCTCAACGTGGCGTTGCGCCAGGAACTCGACCTCTACGTCTGTCTGCGCCCCATCCAGTATTTCTCCGGCGTGCCCAGCCCGGTGAAGGAACCGCACAAGACCAACATGGTCATCTTCCGCGAGAACTCCGAGGACATCTACGCCGGTATCGAATATGAAGCCAAGAGCGACAAGGCCAAGAAGGTCATCAAATTCCTGATCGAGGAGATGGGCGTCACCAAGATCCGTTTCCCCGAGACCTCGGGCATCGGCATCAAGCCCGTGTCCATCGAAGGCACCGAGCGCCTGGTGCGCAAGGCCATCCAATACGCCATCGACAACGACAAGCCCTCGGTCACGCTGGTGCACAAGGGTAACATCATGAAGTACACCGAAGGGGGCTTCCGTGACTGGGGCTATGCGCTGGCGCAGCTCGAGTTCGGCGCGCAGCCTATCGACGGCGGGCCGTGGTGCAAGTTCACCAATCCCAAGACGGGCAAGGAAATCGTCATCAAGGACTCGATCGCCGACGCCTTCCTGCAGCAGATCCTGCTGCGCCCGGCCGAGTACAGCGTGATCGCCACGCTCAACCTCAACGGCGACTACATCTCCGACGCGCTGGCTGCGCAGGTGGGCGGCATCGGCATCGCGCCCGGCGCCAACATGTCCGACTCCGTGGCCATGTTCGAGGCCACGCACGGTACGGCGCCCAAGTACGCGGGCAAGGACTACGTGAACCCCGGCTCGGAAATCCTGTCGGCCGAGATGATGCTGCGCCACATGGGCTGGACCGAGGCCGCCGACCTCATCATCCAGTCCATGGAAAGGGCCATCCAGAGCAAGAAGGTGACCTACGACTTCGCGCGCCTCATGGAGGGCGCGACCCAGGTGAGCTGCTCGGGCTTCGGGCAGGTCATGATCGACAACATGTGATCCCGTTCCATCCCGGCGTTCCAGGTGGCACGAAAGCCCTGTGTCCCTCTGTGGTTACAACCACGACCGAGTTCAAGCCTTCGTGCTTTGGCCTCTGATCGTCCAACTTCTGGGGGCAGTTCAACCGGAGCGGGGCGGGCTTATCAAAATAAATAGCGGCTACTGCTTGTCAATCCTTGGTTTCATGCACGAAGTGCATTGAAACCAAGGAGGGGAAAGCGATAAAAGCTATTTTTTCAGTAGCGCACGAAGCCTGGCACCTGCGGCCGGGCGTGCTGCCGGCGCTACCTGCCCAGCATCGCCCGCGCCCATGCCGGCAGGGAGCCGGCCGGTTCGATGGTGCCTGCCCCGCTGCGCACCGCGACCAGGCGGGGGCCGCCCGCGCTCGTATCGACGGCATCGTAGAGATAGGCAACGTCCGCCAGCCGCACCGCCTGGGCGAGCAGGACCATGGTGCGCGGGTAGCGCGCCAGGATGCGCTCGGGCGGTACCGGATGGCCGCCTTCGCGCACGCGCTGCGCCACGCGCCCGAGCAGGCGCTGAGGATCGTCCAGTGCGACCACGTGCAGCGCAACCGTGTAGCCCTGGCGCTGCGCGCTGGCGATCAATTCGAGCTTGGAAGGGTGCGAGAACACCGTCTCGCTGGCGAAAGGCTGGCGCGCGGCCAGGAGCGCGGCGCGGCGTCCGTCGGCCCAGGCCCGTGCGGCCTGTGAGCGCCGCAGAGGATCGGTAATGTGCTGCAGGTGGTCGCGTTCGTGCAGGTCGGCATTCACGAGCTCGAGCGGCGGCCCGAGGATGCCTTCGCGCACCAGCGCGCGGTAGAGCGTGGACTTGCCCGCGCCATTGGGGCCGGCCAGCAGGTGGAACCAGAGCGGGGCAGCCGCCATGTCAGGCGGTGCGGGCCTGGTTGCCCTGCACCACCTCGCGCACGCGCTCGGCCAGCGAGCCGCGCGCCTGGGCCGCCAATAGCCGCGCGGTCAGGGCATCGACCGAGGCCGGCGCGGTGGCGCTGGAGCGCTCGGCGGCGGCTTCGTATTGCTCGATGGCGGTGCGCGCTTCCTGCACGCTCAGGCCCGTGTGCTCGACGATCTGGCCCAGCGTGGCCCAGTATTCGATCTGGCTGGCCACCGAGCGGCGCATGGGCTGCGCGGCCTGGCGGGCCTGCTCGACGAGCGTGTTAGGAAGCTTGACGGATGCGAAAGCGGTCTGGGCCATGGCGTTCTCCTGATTGGCGCATTTTGCGCCAATTTGCCGAGCATTGCCATCGCTGCTCCCGCAGGCCGGCAAAAGGCCGTTGCGACGGCTCGCACGAAGAAAAAGAGGACTGGGGCGTGATCCGGGAGGCCTACGCACACCGGCGCGACTGGGTGCAGGAACGTGCCGAGCGCCGGGGCGTAATCGTGAAGGACCTGCGCTCGCTGGAGCGGCCGCGCTCCAAGCTGTTCTCCATCCTGGAAGAGCACGGGCGCGATACGCCGAACCTGGGCGACCTGACCAAGCGCCTGCGCGAGCTCAACGAGAACATCAAGCTGCTGGAGAAGGCCCTGACGGATCTGGAAAACGAGACGCTGGCGCCGCCCGAAGTCGGGGCCATCGACCCGGCCGAGGCCTCGCAAGCGTTGCGGGGGCTGGTGATGGACTGCAACGACCCGAAGAAACTGCGCGAGTTCGTGGGATCGTTCGTCAAGGAAATAACGGTGGGCGACGTGGAAGTCCTGGTGGACTACCACCCCGAATGCCTGGTGCAGTTGGACAACCGCACCAGGATTCGCAGTGCCGAGAATTGGCTCCTCAACCTGGGCTCGAACCAGGGACCTACGGATTAACAGTCCGGCGCTCTACCGACTGA
>OFTY01001022.1_pt1 | contig 14542 bp, 10 predicted proteins | sample 1775061 | NCBI WGS metagenome assembly OFTY01 (sample SAMN08195773, study PRJEB24354) | sludge metagenome | isolation source: sludge from phenol fed wastewater aerobic bioreactor B | place: India: Nagpur | collected 2016-09-16 | reverse complement strand
CGCCGATGCCGGCGCCCTGCGCCCGCCGCCGATACGCGGTGGCCTCAAGCACGATCTGTAGACAGAACCAGTACAGGCCCGGACCGGGATTTCGGCAGGGACAATGCGTGGAAACCGGTCCGCGGAACACGCAGATGATCGACGCTGCGGCCAATCCCGAGACGGCGCCCAAACCTCTCATTTATGTGATCGGCCGGCGCTTGCGCCAGAAAATCGCCGGCAATAAAAGATGACTGCTTTGCACAAGTTTTGATCTCCGCCTCGGAAGGCGTGCGGGCAGGCCTCGGTTCAGCCAGGGCCTGCCGGTTCGTGCGCGTGCGCGAACGATCCGCGCGAAGCGCTGGAAGGACCGCCCCGATGCCTCGCCATGCCGGCGACGGACGAAGGCGAATTCGGCTGGACAGGCGATGCTGGTACCGTTCCTGATCATGTTTCGCGAGGGCGTCGAGGCGGCCCTCATCGTCGGCATCATCGCCAGCTATCTCCAGCGCACCGGGCGCGGCGCGTGGATGCCCGTGGTCTGGATCGGCATCCTGCTTGCTCTGGCATTTTCCCTTGCCGTCGGCGCGGCGTTGCAGCTCGCCAGCGTGGAATTTCCGCAGAAGGCGCAGGAGCTGTTCGAGGCGGCAATCGGCCTCGTCGCGGTCTGCGTGCTGACCTCCATGGTGTTCTGGATGCGCAAGGCCGCGCGCTCCATCAAGGCTGAGCTGCACAATTCGATCGACGCCGCCCTCGGCGCGCCGACGCGCAGGGGCTTCGGCCTGGTCGCCATGGTGTTCCTGGCGGTGGCGCGCGAGGGCGTGGAATCCGTCTTCTTCCTGCTCGCCGCCTTCCAGCAGGAGAGCGGCATGGCGCCGCTGGCCGCCCTTGCCGGCGTGCTGCTCGCGGCGGCAGTCGGCTACGGCATCTACGCCGGCAGCCTGCGGCTCGACCTCAGGCGCTTCTTCCGCTGGACCGGCGCCTTCATCCTGTTCGTCGCCGCCGGCCTGCTCGCCAATTCGGTCCGGGCGCTGCATGAGGCGGGCCTGTGGAACCACTGGCAGCAGGTGGTGTTCGACATCAGCGGCGTGCTGCCGATGGACAGCCCGCTCGGCTCGCTGCTCAGCGGCATGTTCGGCTATGTCGACGCACCGACGATCAGCGAGATCATCGCTTATTTCGGCTTCCTGCTGCCGGCCCTCTGGCTGTTCCTGGCCGGCCAGCCGGGCGGCCGGGCCGCCACCGTTTCCAAGCAGGGAGCGTGAGCGGCGCGGTGGCCACGACCCACGAAAGCCTGCCGCGCGGCGCCGTAAGGGCCGGCATCGCTATCGCCATCCTGCTTCTCGCCGCGGCCGCGGCCGCCTTCCTCTATGCCACCGAGCGCGCCCGCGATGTCCGCCGCGCGGCGGCGACCAGGGTGACGATCACCGCGCGCGCGTGCGAGCCGGGCGAGATCACGGTGGCGGCGGGACGGCATGCCTTCGAGATCGTCAACGCATCCGACCGCGCCGTCGAGTGGGAGATCCTGGATGGCGTCATGGTCATCGAGGAGCGCGAGAACATCGCGCCCGGCTTCTCCCAGACACTGACGGCACGGCTTGAGCCGGGCGACTATGCCATCACCTGCGGCTTGCTGAGCAACCCGCGCGGCAAGCTGCACGTGCTCGCGGCCGCCGACGCCGCGACACGGGAGAAGCCCGATCTTGCCGCCTTCATCGGCGCGCTTGCCGAATACAAGGTCTTCCTGGCAAGCCAGGCGCGGGAATTCAATCAGGCCGTCGACGCCCTTGCCGGCGCCGTGAAGGCGGGCGACCTCGACAAGGCGAGGACGCTCTACGCACCGGGCCAGGCAGCCTATGCCAGGCTCGCGCCGGTGGCACCGCTGTTCTCGGACCTCGACGCCTCGATCGACGCGCCCGCCGCCTATTTCGAGAAGCGCGAGGCGGACCCGGCCTTCGTCGGGCTCCATCGTCTCGCCTACGGACTTTTCAACAAGGCGGGCACGGATGGGCTCGCGCCGGTCGCCGACGGACTGGCAAGCGACGCCGCGACGCTGCAAGCCCGCATCCACGACCTGCGGGTCACCCCGCAAGGCATGATCGGCGGCGCCGCCGCCGCGCTCGATCGTCTGACGGCAGGCGACCCGGGCCAGACTTCCGATCCACATGAGCTGGAGGCTCGGCTGGCCGGCGTGCGCAAGGTCTACGACCTGTTCCGTCCGATCGCGGCAAGGACCCAGGCCGAGCTGGCAAGCACCATAGACGGCGATTTCGACCGCCTGGACAAGGCGATCTCCAGGCAGGCTTCGGCAGGCGCGGCGGATGCCGGGCTGAGCAAGGACACGGCCGCGCTGGTGGCTGACCTCTCCCGGCTGCGCGACGGTATGGAACTGAATTGATGAGCACAAGACCCCTCGACCCGAATGCCCCGCCGGCGCTGTCGCGCCGCTCGATCCTGATCGGCGCCGTGGCCGGCGCCATGGCGCCGGGCATGGCCGCGGCCGGCACCAGCAACGTGACGCAGGCGCCCGAAAGCGACGCCATCCACCAGCGCCAGTCTTTCTACGGCATGCACCAGCCCGGCATCGTCACGCCGAGGCCGGCGGCGGGCCTGGTGGCGTCCTTCGACGTGCTGGCGCGGGACCGCGCGGGACTGGAGAAGCTGCTGCGCACGCTCACCCAGCGCACGGCCTTCCTCATGGAAGGCGGCACGCCGCCGGAACTCGACCCGAAATTCCCGCCAGCCGATTCCGGCATACTCGGGCCCGAGGTGACGCCCGACAACGTCACCATCACGACATCGTTCGGCGCCTCGCTGTTCGACGAGCGTTTCGGCCTGCAGACGCTGCGGCCCAGGCATCTTTCGCGCATGAGCGCGTTCAGAAACGACGCCTTGCAGGCGGAGCTCTGCCACGGCGACCTTCTGGTGCAGATCTGCTCCAACACGCCCGACACCAACATCCACGCGCTGCGCGACATCATCAAGAACACGCCGGACCTGCTCATGCTGCGCTGGAAACAGGAGGGGTCGGTACCCGTCCAGCCGCCGCATCCAGACAGGCCGAAGGAGAGCGCGCGCAACTTCCTCGGCTTCCGCGACGGCTCGGCCAACCCGGATTCCACCGACGCGAAGGAGATGAACCGGATCGTCTGGGTGCAGCCCGGCGGTGACGAGCCGGCATGGGCCGCCGGCGGCTCCTACCAGGCGGTGCGGCTGATCCGCAATTTCGTCGAGCGCTGGGACCGCACGCCGCTGCAGCAGCAGGAAAAGATCATCGGCCGCAAGAAGGCGAGTGGCGCGCCCTTCGACGGCCAGACCGAGACCGACCTGCCCCGCTACGTATCCGATCCCAAGGGTCAGCTCACGCCGCTCGATGCCCATATAAGGCTCGCCAATGCGCGCGACGCGGAGGCCCGCAAGCACCTCATCCTGCGCCGGCCGTTCAATTATTCCAACGGCGTCAGCAAGTCCGGCCAGCTCGACATGGGGCTGCTGTTCATCGCCTACCAGGCCGACCTCGAACGGGGCTTCATCGCCGTCCAGAACCGCCTGAGCGGCGAGGCGCTGGAGGAGTACATCAAGCCCTTCGGCGGCGGCTATTTCTTCGTCCCGCCGGGCGTGCGCGACGCCAACGACTATCTCGGCCGGCCGCTGCTGGAAGCGGCCTCGGGATCGACCGGCCCCCACACCTGACAGCATTTTCAAACCCGAGAGGATTTTTCCATGAAGCTCCATCGCATCGCGGCCGCCTCGGCCATTGCGCTCGCCGCCAGCCTGGCGCCGGTCCTGGCCGCAGTGTCGCCGCTCGATCTCGTGCAGCCGATCGCCGACTACAAGATCTACGTCCAGGACAAGATCGACACACTGGAGGCCAGGACCAAGGATTTCACCGATGCCGTCAAGGCCGGCGATCTCGCCAAGGCCAAGGCGCTCTACGCGCCGGCGCGCGTCAACTACGAGATGATCGAGCCGATCGCCGAACTGTTCTCCGACCTCGACGGCGCCATCGATTCCCGCGCCGACGACCATGAGCAGAAGGAAAAGTCCGCCGACTTCACCGGCTTCCACCGCATCGAATACGGCCTGTTCAGCCAGAACAGCACCGAGGGCCTCGCGCCGATCGCCGACAAGCTCTACGCCGACGTGGTCGACCTCAGGAAGCGCGTCGCCGGACTGACCGTGCCGCCGGAAAAGGCGATCGACGGCGCGGCCGGGCTGCTGGAGGAAGTGGCTTCCAGCAAGATTTCCGGCGAGGAGGACCGCTACAGCCACACCGATCTCTGGGACTTCCAGGCCAACATCGACGGCGCCCAGAAGATCGTGGCGCTGGTGCAGCCGCTGGTGGAGAAGGAAGACCCGGCCCTGATCAGGACGGTGAACGACAACTTCACCACCGTCGACACAATCCTGGCCAAGTACAAGACGGCCGACGGCTTCGAGACCTATGACAGACTGTCGGAGAACGACCGCAAGGCGCTGGCCGGCCCGGTGACGGCGCTGGCCGAGGACCTGTCCAAGCTGCGCGGCACACTCGGCCTGAATTGAGGCGATCCGACACGGCGGTGGACCGATGCCGGTCCGCCGCCCTTGCGGACGGAAATACAGACACGCCGCCGGCATCGAAGCAAAGAGAGCCGAGCCGAGCCGATAGCCATTGCGCCCCGCCGGGCTCGGGCGGTTGAAAATCTGGCCCATGGCCGGGGATAGCGGACGGGCGTCCGCTCGAGTACCAAGCTGCAGCGTCCACCCGCGCCCGGTTCTGGAACCCTTTACCTCAAATCGACCACGGCCTTGGCGGAGCCAAAGCCGGCTTACGGACGGCCGTCCATTGCAAGCTCGGCGCCCGGATGACTGATCGGGACATCCTGTTCAAAGCCTGTTCAAATTTTCGAAAGCCGGATCTCTCCGCGCACCGGCGCCTCAATATTGAACTAATTGCCAATTCTGAAGGTGGTGGGCGGGCGCAGAATGGGCTGGATACGCGCGCGACCGCAATATATGAGGTAACCTTCGTATATCTGGGGCATACGCATTGATACTCAGCCGGCATCGCAAATTCATTTTCTTCAAGACGATCAAGACCGGCAGCACGAGCTGCGAAATCGCATTGTCGCGGTATTGCGGCCCCGAGGATATCATCACCTATCTGCCGCCTCCGGACGAACAGTTGCGCCGCAGCTTCGGCGGACGCGCCGAGCAAAACAACCGCAATGCGCTTTGCAAGCAATGGGCAGGCGGGCTGCTTGGATGGGATCGCGACAGGAGAAAGCATCGCTTTGCCCACAACATATCGGCGGCCGAGCTCAGGACCCGTATCCCTGCCCTGGAATGGAACTCATTTTTCAAATTCACGATCGCGCGAAATCCATTTGATCGCGCCATCAGCAAATATTTCCACGACAGGCAGCACATGCCGTCCCAGGCGGGCTCGCCGAAGAAAGCCCCGTCGAAGGACGACATAAACGAATATCTACTGACATTGCCCGACAGTGACCTGACCAACTGGCATATCTATGCCGACGAGGAGACTCCGCTCGTCGACCGCGTCATCGCCTATGAGGATCTCTCGGGCGAGCTCGCGAGCATATTGGGATCGATCGGCGTCGCCGAGGAAATCGTGCTGCCACGGGCCAAGGGACAGTGGCGCACCAATCGCGAGCCCTACCAGTCGATCATCGGGTCGGAGCTTCGCCGAAGGATCGAGGCCGTAGCCTCGAACGAGATCGAACTGATGCGCTACAGCTGGTAGCCGGAAATGCTTCCAGCGCTCCGGCGACGCATATCGCGTACCGACGGCTGATCCGCCGCCTCTCAGCCCCTGGCCTTCAGCTCCAGCCTGCGCGCGTGCAGCACCGGCTCGGTGTAGCCGTTCGGCTGGATGCGCCCCTTGAACACCAGGTCGCAGGCGGCCTGGAAGGCGATCGAGCCATCGAAATCGGGCGCCATCGGCCGGTAGAGCGGATCGCCCTCGTTCTGGCGGTCGACGATCGCCGCCATGCGCTTCATCGTCGCCATCACCTGATCGGGCGTGCAGACCTTGTGGTGCAGCCAGTTGGCGATGTGCTGCGAGGAAATGCGCAGCGTGGCGCGATCCTCCATCAGCCCGACATCATTAATGTCGGGGACCTTGGAGCAGCCGACGCCCTGATCGATCCAGCGCACGACATAGCCAAGGATACCCTGCGCGTTGTTGTCGAGCTCGGCCTGGATGTCGGCGGGGCTCCAGTTCGGACGGACCGCGACCGGCACCGACAAGATGTCGTCGAGCCGGGCCTTGGGCCGGCTCTTCAGCGCTGCCTGCACGGCGTGCACGTCGACCTTGTGATAGTGGGTGGCGTGCAGCGTGGCGGCCGTCGGCGACGGCACCCAGGCGGTGTTGGCGCCGGCCTTGGGATGCGCGATCTTCTGCTCCAGCATCGCCGCCATCAGGTCCGGCATCGCCCACATGCCCTTGCCGATCTGGGCGTGGCCGGCCAGCCCGCATTCCAGGCCGGTATCGACGTTCCAGGCCTCGTAAGCGGAGATCCATGCGGCCTGCTTCATGTCGCCCTTGCGGATCATCGGGCCGGCTTCCATCGAGGTGTGGATCTCGTCGCCGGTGCGGTCGAGGAAGCCGGTGTTGATGAACACCACGCGCTCGCGGGCGGCGCGGATCGCCTCCTTGAGGTTGATTGTGGTGCGGCGCTCCTCGTCCATGATGCCCATCTTCATGGTGTTCCTGGGCATGCCGAGCAGGTCCTCGACGCGGTCGAATATCTCGACGGCGAAGGCGACTTCCTCCGGCCCGTGCATCTTCGGCTTTACGACATACATCGAACCGGCGCGGGAATTCGCGCGCCGGCCCTTCGGGCCGACATCGTGCAGCGCGATCAGCGCCGTTATCGCCGCATCCATGATGCCTTCCGGCACCTCGTTGCCGTCGCGATCGGTTATCGCCGGATTGGTCATGAGGTGGCCGACATTGCGCACCAGCATCAGCGAGCGGCCGGGCAGGGTAAGCTGGCCGCCATTTGGCGCGGTGTAGGAACGATCGGGGTTGAGCTTGCGGGTGAACGTCCTACCGCCCTTGGTGATGTCCTCGGCGAGGTCGCCCTTCATCAGGCCAAGCCAGTTGCGGTAGACGACGACCTTGTCCTCGGCGTCGACGGCCGCGACGGAATCCTCGCAGTCCTGGATGGTGGTCAGCGCCGATTCCAGGATCACGTCGGCGATGCCGGCCGGATCGGTCTTGCCGATCTGGTTGGCGCGGTCGACCACGATCTCGATGTGCAGCCCGTTCCTGACCAGCAGTATGGCCTCGGGGCTCGCCGCGTCACCGCGATAGCCGGCGAACTGCTTCGGGTCGGCAAGGGTGGTGCTGCCGGCGCCGGCGCTCAGCCTCAGCGCGCCGTTCGACACGGACAGCCCGTTGACGCCGGCCCATTTGCCCGAGGTCAGGGGCGCGGACTGGTCGAGGAAATCCCTGGCCCAGGCAATGACCCTGGCGCCGCGGGCCGGGTTGAAGCCCTTGCCCTTCTCGGCGCCGCCGGTCTCGGGGATCGCGTCAGTGCCGTAGAGCGCGTCGTAGAGCGAACCCCAGCGCGCGTTGGCGGCGTTGAGCGCGTAGCGCGCGTTCATCACAGGCACGACAAGCTGCGGGCCGGCGACCGTCGATATTTCGGGGTCGACATTGGCGGTCGTCACCGCGAAGGCCCCGCCCTCCGGCAGGAGGTAGCCGATCTCCCTCAGAAAGCCCTTGTAGGCTTCCATGTCGACCGGCGCGCCATTGTCGCGATACCAGCGGTCGATCTTGTCCTGGAAATCGTCGCGTTTCTTCAGCAGCGCGCGGTTCTTCGGCGCGAGATCATGGACCATGGCCGAGAAGCCGTTCCAGAAGCGGCCGGCATCGACGCCAGTCCCTGGCAGCGCCTCGGATACGACGAAATCGTGAAGCGCGCGGTCGATCCGCAATCCGGCGATTTCGATGCGATCAGTCATCAGCGCTTCTCCAGATGCTAGGCTTGCCGGCTTCCCGGCCTTCTCCGCCCCCGGCGCATGAGCCCGAAAATCGCAATCGATTTTTCGGAAGGGATCGTGCGCCAAATCAAAGTGCTACAGGTCCTTTGCGCGCCCGAAAGGATGCTCGGCGCCCTGACGAGGGCGTTTGGCACGTCACGATGGCAGGGTCAATTCGGCTAAAGGCCCAAGGGCGGATTTTGCGGCCACAGGGCGGCCTACACCGCGATTCTCGGCCTGCCCGAGGCGACCGCCACCACATGCGCCTCGATGAACATGCGCTGGCCCTCGACGGTGGAGACGCGAAACTCGGTGGCCACGTCGATCTCGGCGCTGTCGGTGCCGGCCTGGCTCGCCCGTTCGGCGGCGATGGCGCGCACATCGGCCTCGGCTGCGGCGATCGCCTTGGCCTCGTCGAGGAAGTCGCGAACCGTCTCGCCCGACGCAAGGCGGAACAGCCCTTCCTTGGGCTGGCTGACGCGGGCCTCGGCCGAAACGCGCACCTGGCCCACCACGGCGCCGAGCGCGTTCGCGACGTCGGTGTCCTCCGGCACCACGCAGCCATTGCCGATGAGCGGCGGCAGGCCGGCATAGTGCAGCGGCGCCGAGGCGCCGAGCCCGATCACCGGACGGTCGAGCGCGACAGTGAAGCGGGCAATGCCCGGATGGGCATCGACGGCGCGCTGCACCAGGGCGTGCGCGACGGTCGCCGCGCCATCCAGCCCGTCCTCGGCAAAGGCGGTCTCCAGTATGTATTCGGCCGACCAGCGCGTCAGCGTCACCAGCACGCGTTCGGAGATCGCTTCCACGGACGCCGCGATCGCCTGGCCACGGCCGTCGCGGCGGCGGGCGAAGAGCTCGGCGCCGAGCCGGGCGGTGGCGGCATCCCAATTGGCCTGCTTGCCCAGGACATGCGCGGCATCGGAGGGCGTGAAGCCCGAAATATGCACCAGGCCACGCGACACCAGGCGGTTCAGGGTGGCATTCTGGGCATTCGAAGTGAGCAGCTTGTCGAGGGCGACCGGCGTCGCGCCGATCGCCTCATAGAGTTTCGCCTCCGGCGTGGTCAGGCCGGCGGCGAGCCTGTCCGGCACGCCGGTGCGGAGCGCGAAGCGGCCGTCCATGCGACCGACATTGGGCGCGCGGAGCTGCCGTTCCAGCTCGGCTGTGACGGCCTCGCCATGCGCCATGCCGGCCAGCGCCAGCGGCACCAGACGGCGCGGACCGAGCAGGATCCTGGGGTTGAGCGCGCCATCCTCCAGCGTCACTTCCGAGTCGCCGCCGAGGCCGAAGGTGCGCATGGCGACCGCCTCGACCATGGTGCGGAAGCCGCCGACGGTGGCGCCTTCCGGATCGAGCCTCGGCCGCCCCTTGTCGAGCACGGCGACGTCGGTGGTGGTGCCGCCGATGTCGGACACCATGGCGTCGTCGAGGCCGGTCATGTGGCGGGCGCCGACAAGGCTGGCGGCCGGTCCGGACAGGATGGTCTCGATCGGCCGCTGGCGGGCGAAGGCCGCCGACACCAGCGCGCCATCGCCGCGCACCACCATCAGCGGCGCGTTGATGCCGCGTTTGGCGAGGAAGCCTTCCGTCGCCGCCACCAGCCGGTCGATCATCGAGATCAGGCGGGCGTTGAGCAAGGTGGTGAGCGCCCGGCGCGGACCGCCAAGTTTGGCCGACAGTTCGTGGCTGGCGGTGACGGGCAGGCCGGTTTTCTCGCGGATGAGGTCGCGGGCGGCAAGCTCGTGCGCCGGATTGCGGGTGGCGAAATAGGCGCAGACGGCGAAGCCCGACACCGAACCGCCGAGCTCCGGCAGCGCGGCTTCCAGGCCAGAGAGATCGAGCCTGGCGGCATTGCCGTGCACGTCGTGGCCGCCGGGGCAGAACACGACGGGGTCGCTGCCCAGCGCCGTCTTCAACCCGTCGCGGGCGAGGTCGGCCTCGGAAAAGCCGATCATGACCAGCGCCACGCGGCCGCCCTGGCCCTCGACCAGCGCGTTGGTGGCGAGCGTCGTCGACATCGATACCAGCTTGATGGAAGCCGGATTGGTGCCCGACTTCTCCAGCACGGCGTCGACCGCGCCGGAAATGCCGACGGCAAGATCGTGGCGCGTGGTGAGCGACTTGGCCTTGGCGAGCACCCTGCCCTTCGGCCCGCCTTCCTCCGACCACAGCACGGCGTCCGTATAGGTGCCGCCGGTGTCTATGCCGAGGAAGAGCGGTTTTGGCTTGGCGGTCATTTGGGCGGCGGTCCGGAACAAGAAACGTTGTTGCCTGCCCTTAGCCGATACGGGCTGGCGGATAAAGCAGGGAGGGATGGGCCAGTTCGTCTCCCCCTCGGGGAGCCGGCAGGCCAGAGGGGGTGCTGTCCCGCCGGCCTCTCGCGGTCGTCATCCTCGGGCTTGACCCTAGGATCCATGCCACGACCTTTGCCGTGGGGTGCAACGGCGCAAAATCTGTAATCTCTGCAATGCCTTAACGTAACGGCATGGCAACTGTGTTCATGCGAAAGCTGTTTTGTCACGAATGATGGCGTTGAGAGTGATGAGAAGCTTCCTGGCGACGGCGACTATGGCAAGCTTCTTCGATCCGGATCGTGCTGCGAGTGCGCTGTAGAAGGCCTTGAAGCGCTGGTTGGCGCGGACGGCGCCCAGCGCAGCCATATAGAGGGCGCGGCGCACGCGCGAGCGGCCGCCGCTGATCCTGGCCCTTCGCCTGGATTTGCCGCTCTCATGATCGAACGGTGCAAGGCCGGCAAGTGCGGCGATCGACTTGGGCGAGCGCTGGCCGAGTTCGGGCATATGCGCCAGCAACGAAAGCGCGGTGATGGTGGAGACACCTGGTACGGAGACCATAAGCGCGTAGTCGCGGGCGGTGCCTTCGGTTTCTCGAATGGCCGTTGCGATCCGGCTTTCCAGCGTACCGATGCGTATGTCGAGGTCGGCGACCAGGCTCTCGGCGTCGGCAACGACCTCTTCGTCGAAAGCTTCACTGAGGTACCTCTTCATCTCGGCCCGTATCTCAACCAACCGGTCGCGGTGTCGGGCAAGCGATTGAAGGTGCTCGGCTTTCTCACACGGCGCCGCCTCCGGCGCAGGCTGATAGCGACGACCGTAGTCGCTGAGCATCCTGGCATCGAGACGATCGGTCTTGGCGCGCTGGGTTGCCGACTTCGCGTAATGATGGGTGCGCGCCGGATTGAGCCGCGCGAACGCCAGGCCGGCCTTGGCAAGTGCGTGGCGCAGCAGGCGGTCATGGACCCCTGTCGCCTCCATGACGACGAAGTCCTGGCCGGGACGAAGGCCTGCCGCATAGGCCGCTATTGCCTCGGCCCGGTTGGCGATGTGCTGGTAACGGCCGCTTGTCTCATCGAAAAAATCGAGCCGCGCCTTCGAGATGTCGCAGCCAACGTAGTTCTGGACTATCATGGCCATGCCTCTTCCTGTGGTGCGGGGTCTGCTGGAGACAGCCCCGTGCAACTGTTCAGGTTGATGGTTCTTTGGTGGGAAGGGACCGAGCCATGCCGCGGCCTGTCCGAAAGGACGACCTGGATCCTCTCGGCCTCCTTCCCACTTCAAACATACACCCAAACCAACACACAGGATCCTGGGGTCTGCGCCGCGTCGCTGCGCTCCTTGCTCCGCCCCAGGATGACGAAGCGATGGATGTTCGCGCCAATCGCAAGCATATGCGCCCAGCCAAGGCAAGCACGGCATCACACCCGCGGCTCCAGGAACTCGTCCTCGTAGGGAAAGCGCGAGAGCAGCTCGGTGCCGGTCTCGGTGATGAGGATCTCGTCCTCCAGCTTGACGCCCTCGCGGCCGCCCTTCTCGCCGATGTAGCTCTCGACGCTGACCACCATGCCCGGCACGACGATGCCGTCGCGGCCGTAGGTGGCGTAGTCCATGGCGTGGGCGATGAAGGGCGTTTCGCCATGCATGCCGACGCCGTGCATGACCGAGGTGTAGCGCTGGTCGACGAAGCGTTCCGGGATCTTCCACGCCTTCTCGGCGATCTCGCGGAAGGCCATGCCGGGCTTCACGATCCCGATGTTGTGCTGCACCTGGTCGTGCGCCATGCGGTAGAGCGATTTCTGGTAGGGGGTGGGCTTGCCCGGGCCGCAGCGGAAGGTGCGGGAGAAGTCGGAATAGTAGCCGTAGCAGCCGATCGTGTCGGTATCGAGCGCGACCAGTTCGCCCGGCCTGATCTTGCGGCCGCTGGCCTCGTTGAACCACGGGTTGGTGCGCTGGCCCGAGGTGAGCAGCCGGGTCTCGATGAACTCGCCGCCCTGGCGGATCACCTCGCCATACATGATGGCGAACAGCTCGTTCTCGGACACGCCGGGCCTGATCGCCTCGCGCACCGCCGCCACCGCGGCCTCGGCGCCGGCCATCGAGGCCAGCAGGCATTTGACCTCTTCCGGCGTCTTCACCGCGCGCACGGCGAGGATCTCGCCCTGGCAATCCCTGACCTCGCAGCCGCGCTTTTCCAGCGCCAGCGCCTGCAGGTGGCTGCAGCGGTCCAGCCCGAGCTTCATCGAGCCGCCGCCATGCTTCTTCAGAAGCTCGGCGATCTCGTCGGCGAAGGGGCCGGCGGTCTCATCATCGCGGCCCGACACCGAGGACCAGACCAGCTTGGAGGGCCGCGCCTCGTCGATCGTGTCGAGCACCATGGAGACATGGTAGCTCTGCGGGTACTCGAACAGCACGATCGGCCCCTCGGTGGGGATGAAGAAATAGCGGGTCGAGTTGCGCAGGAAATAGCCGAACATGTTGCGCGAGCCGGTGGCGTAGCGCTGGTTGTAGGGGTCGAACAGAACGACGCCGCCATAGCCCGCCTCGCGCATCCAGCCGCGCAGTTTCGCCAGCCGGCCCTTGCGCAAGGCATCGGCGTCGATGAAGGACGGCTCGGTGTCCGACAGCCACATGCCGCCGGCCGGGTCGGCGGCGGCCGGGTGGCGCATGCGGTCCTTGAAGTCGACATCCTCGGTGCTGTCGGGATCGAATACGACGATGCTCATCACGCGCCTCCTGTTCCGGCGAAGATAGCCGGGCGCGGTTTTGAGCTTGTGCGGCATTCCGCAGATGTTGTGCCGGATGCCGCATCGCTGGCGCCGTTGTTCGATCGCAGGGCTGGCGGGACAGCACCCCCCTCTGGCCTGCCGGCCATCTCCCCCGCAAGGGGGGAGATCAGCAGTTACGCTGATGGCGTTCTCCCTGCAACGCAAGCGATTGGCGAAGGCGAGGGCGACATCCAATCTCCCCCCTTGCGGGGGAGATGTCCGGCAGGACAGAGGGGGGTGTGAGGGAACTCGGCGCAGCAGGAAGGGAGCGCTCTAATGCCTGCGCGTCGCCTTCGGCGCGTGGCCATGCTCCTCCCGAAAAGCCCGGGCAAAGCTCGACATGGAAGCAAAGCCGCACGCCAGCGCCACGTCGCGCACGGCGAGCGAGGAGTGAGCGAGGAGGTCGGCGGCCCGCTTCAGCCGCAGGCGCCGGTAGTAGCCGTTGGGCGAGACGCCGAGCTCGGCGCGAAAATTCCGCTCCAGCTTGTCGGGCGAGACGCCCAGCCGCGTCGCCAGCTCGGCCATGGCAAGGCGCTCCTCCACCGCGTCCTCCATGACGGCGATGGCCGACAGCACCAGCTCGTTCTGCACGCCGGTGCGCAGGCGCAGCGGCATCAGCTTGCGGTCGACGCTGGAGCGCAGCGGGCTGTGCACGAACCATTCCGCGACGCCGGCCGCGATCTCCGCGCCGCAATCGCGGGTGATGATCTCCAGCATCATGTCGAGGCTGCCGACGCCGCCGGCCGAGGTGAAGCGCCGGCGGTCGATGACGTAGAGGTCGCGCCGCAGCTCGATGTCCGGAAAGGCCTCGGTGAAGGCGGCCTGGCTGGTCCAGTGCAGCGTGCAGGCATGGCCGTCGAGCAGGCCGGCGCGGGCGAGGAAGAAGGCGGCGTCGGCCACCGCGCCGATGTGGGCGCCATTGCGCAGGCTCCGGCGGATCCAGCCCATCGCCGCGTCGGCCACGACATGATCGGCGTCGCCGCCCGAGCAGACGACGATGCGGTCGACCCTGGGCGCGTCGGCGGCCGGGAAGCCAGGCTGGATGACGACGCCGTTCGAGGCCTCGACGGTCCCCGGGTCGGCGCCGACGATGATCCAGCGATAGCACTCCCGCCGCGCCAGTATGTTGGCGGCGCGCAGCGGCTCGATGACTGAACTGAACGCCATCATCGGAAAGCCGGGAAAGACCAGCACCGCGAAGGTGAGGGGAGCTTCGGTGGATGGTGGTGGTTCGCGCGTGGCCATGGCGTCCGCAGCCGGGTGGGGTGGGGCGCTAGAATTCGGTCAGACGGGGCGTGGGGTCAACCGGGGGAGGACTCGATCCGCCGTGAGGTCGGCGCTGCCCCTCATTGTCCTGCCGGACATTTCTCCCCGTATAGGGACGGGGAGAAAGGGCTAGCCGCAGCCTCGGCGCCGTTCTTGCAGCGTTGGAGATTGGCGAAATCACCCAAGAGAGCGCCCCTCTCCCCGTCCCTATACGGGGAGAGGATGCCGGCAGGCAGGTGA